>WNFY01001338.1_pt1 | contig 49955 bp, 51 predicted proteins | sample 5400091 | NCBI WGS metagenome assembly WNFY01 (sample SAMN13153364, study PRJNA577476) | soil metagenome | isolation source: 60 cm soil or saprolite under grassland replicate 1 | place: USA:California | collected 2016-06-15
GTGCGGGTCCGATAAATTCTGGAGGAGGCGCGAAATCCCTGTTTTTGCCGTCCCCTGTTCTCCTTGGAGCACCAGGATCGGATAAGACCGGCAGGGGAGCAGGCTGTTGATCAGCCAGTGGGCGACCAGGACGGCGTCCGACCCGCTCACGTTGAGGAACGGCAGCAACTCCTCTATGCCGGCACCGGGCTCGGGTTCCGGCAACGGCAACATGCCGCTCGGGCGACGAAATCGGACCGGCGGATTTTCGACGACTTTCCACCTCCCCGGCCCGATTTCAATGGCCCTCCAATCGCGATCCGCGAGGTCTACGTACATGAGGCCATCATGCGCAGCCACGCGAAGATGTACTTCGCGCTCGGGAGCCTTGAATCGCGCCCTGCCCTCCAGATGCCGGATTGCAGACTTTCGAACCTCGAGGCTGGGAACTCCGTCCATTTCCTGGAAGTAGCGATGATCCAGCCAGTCGCTGAAGCCTTGGCCCGAGATCTCCCAGGTCTGACGATGCCCGTCGACATAGATGTCGGCGTATGCCGTCTTATCGGGCGTGTGGAACAGCTCTGCCTCACCCGCCAATTCAATCAGAGTTTCCGCTTGAGTGGGCGGGCGCCGACGAACATTGCCGTTCAGCTCTGCGATAGCCTTGTCGAGCTTGGCAGCGGGAACGCCTACTTTCTTCAGCTCGCTCCGTAATTGATGGAACTGATCGGAGTTCTGCTTTTCCAGATCGGCAAGACAGGCGAGGACGTCCGGCTCGAACGCCGCCCCCATATCCGTCTTGGCCCTTTCAACCAGGTTTTCGAGTGGGTCAGCGACCACTTCGGCCTGCTTGATCACATCGTCGATTTTCTTTGCGCTCTCAGTCATCTTCCCCCTCCGGCTTGACGCCCATCAGCATGTCATTGAAATCCATTCTGGCCGGCGGCCGTGCGATCCGCACGAGCCGACCTTCTCGTCTCCACCGCACCGCGGCTGTTCTCGCCGCCGCTTCTCCGGCATCGTCTCCGTCGGCGAGCACGATGACCTCTTGAATTTCGGGCGGAAGATCCAGCGAGCGGAGGCCCGACGTCGATAGCGCGGCCCAAGTGGGCCGGCCGGTCGCCTGCATCGCGCTCAGGGCCGTCTCAATGCCCTCAGCCAGCATCACAGACGTTTCGGGGAACCCAAGCCACACAGCGCCGCCGCGGCATGGGCCGAGCATCATCTTCTGCGGCGTGACCGGCGCCTTGCCTCCGCCATCGCGCGATAAGAACGTGCGATGAATCCCAATGGGTTCACCATCGGCGCCCCGCGTTACCAGGGCGACCATGGCGGGCCAGCTCGCGCCGGATGAGTGCCTAAGGCCGGGGTGGAAACTCAAACTGTCCGGAACCGGAATCGTGATGCCGCGGGTCCGAAGATAGTCCTCCACTAGCGTTCCCGCCGCCGGCGTCGTCTCGAGGCAAAGCCGGAGGGCCGCTTCGATCCGCTGTCGATCGGACGCTTCATCAGCTTTGGGATCGTGCTCTTGCTTAGCGCCCTCGATCGATGCGGCTACCAGTCGGCCCCGACCCCACAGACCACGGCTCCGTAGCGCGGCGATCACCTCCTCTTGAGAGCAGCCGGCATGGCAGTAGACCAGGGGCTTTCCGCCCGCATCCCTCACTGATAGCGATGGGTCCCGGTCTCGATGAGCAGGGCAGCGGGCCATTCCGCTGGTACCGTCCCAGCGGCCGCCCAGAGCGCGAACAATCTGCTCCGCAGGCGTCTTTTGGCGGACAGGGCTCATCCGCGCGTCTCCAGCCCCAACGGCTCGTCCGCGAGCTGGTCGCGCACGTTCTTTAAGGTTTGCCGCTGATTCAACGACGTGCCGCGATTTGCGGGAGGTTCAGCGATTTCGGCCCAATAGATTTTCGCCATAGTCTCGACGTCGATCTGCCGCGCACCTGGCCAGCGGTAGCCACCGAGCAGGGTGAGCGGGACGGAGCACGCCGGCCCCCGATCGACAAAATCGCCTCTGCAGGCATCTGGGATCATCAAGCTTTTCGGCGCATTTCGTGGGATAGCTTGAGTGCACTTACGGGCGTTCCCGGAACCCACGAACTTGCGGTCACGACGCGCTGCGTCTCGGCACTTGTAGGAGCAGAAGGCCGCCTTCCGGCCCAATCGTTTCCGGGACCGGATCTCCGCCCCGCAATGCTGGCATCGGGCGGCCATCACACGACCGCCTTCGCTCGGCTATCCAGCCAGGCCGAGCCGTGCCGTCCGCGTATACCAATGCGGCGTTCGGAGAGCTCTGTGATTTGTGGGCCATCGCCGGCACGGATTAGCCGACGCAAAGTCGCCAGAGAAATTCCAGCGAACACTGCGAAAGTGGGGAGATCGTAGACCTTGTCAGCTAAGAGTGCGCCAGGAAGCGCCTCCTGATCCCAAAGGCCGGTGGACGGGGTAAACATTTGGCTTCACCTCCAGTCACTGACGCGCTGTGCGTCGTGTGAGGTGATGCCTGATCCGGCTCGCAGTCGCTATTTGTCGTTAGCCGACTATTTGTCGGAGTTTGCCAGACGGTTTCAACCGAGTTTCGACAGTCGGTGACGTTCACAGATTTACTTCATCACGTCGTAACGGCCGTGCTGATTACAAGGTCCACGAGGAGCGGGGCGGGACCTGTTGATATCTTGCAGGGAGCGGGTGGGCCGCCCAATGTTTCCCATCTGCTTCCCGACAACTGCTTCCCATCAGGGCTAATCATTGGGCTTAGTATTTTCTCTTGTATTATCAACCGGTTTGATGCCGATAACTGGCTCGCGTCCCTTCATCGCGCGATAATAGGACCACAGCACACGCGCTGCCACCCCGCGCCACGGCCGCCAGCCGTCGGCCAGGGGCTGCATCTCGCGCGAGCTGGGCCGGGCTTTGAGCGCGAACGCCAGCCGCGCGGCTTCCTGCAGCGCAAGGTCGCCGGCCGGCCAGGCGTCGGGATGGCCGAGGCAGAACAGCAAATAGATATCGGCGGTCCATGGGCCGATGCCGTGCAGCGCGGTGAGCGCCGCATGCGCCTCGTCGGCCGGACGATCGGCGAGCGCCGCAAGATCGAGCGCACCGGACGTGAGCGCCGAGGCGATCGATTTGAGCGTACGGATTTTTGCCGCCGAGAGTCCCGCGCGTTGGAGCCGCGGCGCCCGGATGCGGACAAATGCCGCCGGGTCGAACGGATCGAGCATCACGGTGAGCCGGCTCCAGATCGCCGCCGCGCTCGCGGTCGAGAGCTGCTGGGAAACGACGATCGACGCAAGTCCGGCAAAGCCGCCCTCCCGGCGGCGCAGCGGCGGCGGGCCGGCGATCGCCAGAATGGGCGCGAGGCGCGGATCGGCCGCGAGCAGCGCCTGCGTTGCGGTTTTCAGATCGGCCTCGGTGTGGATGAAGAACGACATTCCCAATGATCGTGCGGCACACGCGTTTCCCCTCTCCCCTTGCGGGAGAGGGCGGCGCCGAACGTAGTACGGCGCCGGGTGAGGGGTATCTTTGAACTGCTGACAATGTAAAGGAACCCCTCACCCGGCTCACACCTCGCTATGCTCGGTGCTCGCCACCCTCTCCCACGAGGAGAGAGGGTTCCGAGCGCAACTGCTCGTCCACCGTTTGTATCCTTCCATGTCTCCTCCCGTCTTCCGCTTTGCGCCGAGCCCGAACGGCCATCTGCATCTCGGGCACGCGCTCTCGGCGCTCATCAACCACGACATGGCGCGCGCGGCGGGCGGGCGGCTGTTGCTGCGCATCGAGGACATCGACGCGGCGCGCTGCCGGCGGGAGTTCGAGGCGGCAATCTTCGAGGATCTCGGCTGGCTCGGCGTGACCTGGGAAACGGACGTGCGGCGCCAGTCGGAACATTTCCAAACCTATCGCGCAACGCTCGAGCGGCTCGAGGCCCGAGGGCTGGTCTACCCGAGCTTCGAGAGTCGCGCGGAGATCGCGCGGCTCATCGCCGAGCGGGAGCGAACAGCGCCTTGGCCGCGCGATCCCGATGGCGCGCCGCTCTATCCGGGCGACGCCAAACGGCTCTCGCGCGCCGAGCGCGCGCAAACCATGGCGGCGGGCGCGCCGTTCGCGCTGCGGCTCGACATGGAACGGGCGCTCGCAGAAACGGGCGCGCTCGATTGGAGCGAGACCGGCCGCGGTCCCGCGGGCGAGACCGGAACGATCGCGGCTGCACCGCAGGCTTGGGGCGACGTGGTGCTGGCCCGCAAGGAAACGCCGACGAGCTATCACCTCGCGGTCGTGGTCGACGACGTGCTCCAAGGCGTCACCCACGTAGTGCGCGGCGAAGATCTGTTCTGGTCGACCAGCGTGCACCGTCTGCTCCACGCGCTGCTCGGATTGCCGGCGCCGACCTACCATCATCATCGTCTGATCCTCGATGCCGACGGCAAGAAGCTGGCGAAATCGACGCGAGCGACCGGCCTGCGCGAGTTGCGCGCGCAGGGGGCGACGCCGGGCGCGATCCGGGAGATGGTGGGGCTGGCGTGAATGTTCCCCGGACGCGGCGCGACACTTCGTTCTGCGCTGCGCCCGGGAGTCTCACGCCGCCTTGGCGGCGCCCGCATCCACGATGCGCACAATGTCGGCCATGATGCGGTTGAGCTCGAAATGCTTGGGCGTATAGACCGCGGCGACGCCGGCGGACTTGAGCAGCCGCTCGTCTTCCGGCGGAATGATGCCGCCTACCACGATCGGCACGTCGTCGAGCCCGGCTTCCCGCATGCGCGCGACGATGTCCTTGACCAGCGGCACGTGCGAGCCGGAGAGGATCGACAGCCCAACCACGTGCACGCCCTCCTCGAGCGCGGCGTTGACGATCTCGGCCGGGGTGAGCCGGATGCCTTCGTAGACCACCTCCATGCCGGCGTCGCGGGCGCGCACCGCGATCTGCTCGGCGCCGTTGGAATGGCCGTCGAGTCCCGGCTTGCCCACCAGAAATTTGATGCGGCGGCCGAGCTTGCGCGAGACGCGCTCGACCTCGGCACGCACGCGGTCGAGGCCCTCGCCCGGATGCGCGGCGGCGCCCGCCACACCGGTCGGCGCCCGGTATTCGCCGAACACTTCGCGCAGTGCCGCGCTCCATTCGCCGGTCGTGACCCCGGTCTTGGCGCATTCGATCGAGGGCGGCATGATGTTGCGGCCGTCTTGCGCCGCGGCCCTGAGGTCGTCGAGCGCGGATGCAGCCGCGCGTGCATCGCGGCTTTCCCGCCAAGCTTTTAGGCGTGCGATCTGCTCGGTCTCGACTTCCTGCGCAACCTTGAGGATCGCCTCGGTGCCCGCGGCGAGCGGCGAGGGCTCGGTCTCGACGAATTTGTTGACCCCGACCACGACCTGCTCGCCGCGCTCGATGGCCTCCAGCCGCTGCGCATTGGATTCGACGAGCTTCTGCTTCATGTAGCTCGCCTCGACCGCCGCGACCGCGCCACCCATGGCGTCGATCCGCGCGAGCTCGGCCTTGGCCTCCCGCTTGAGGTCCGCGACTTTTGCGGCGATCGCGGTCGAGCCGTCGAAAATATCCCCATGGTCGAGCAGGTCGGTCTCATAGGCGAGCACCTGCTGCAGGCGGAGCGACCATTGCTGGTCCCATGGCCGCGGCAGGCCGAGCGCCTCGTTCCAGGCCGGAAGCTGCACCGCGCGCGCACGCGCGCGCTTCGATAGCGTCACCGCCAGTGTCTCGAGCAGAATGCGATAGACGTTGTTCTCCGGCTGCTGCTCGGTGAGCCCGAGCGAGTTGACCTGCACGCCGTAGCGGAACAGCCGCTGCTTCGGATCGCTCACGCCGTAACGCTCGGCCGTGATCTCGTCCCACAGCTCGGCGAATGCCCGCATCTTGCAGAGCTCGGTGATGAATTTGAGCCCGGCGTTGACGAAGAACGAGATGCGGCCGACCACGTTGCCGAACGCGTGCGCATCGACCTCGCCGGCGGCCTTCACGGTATCGAGCACCGCGATCGCGGTGGCCAGCGCGAACGCCAGCTCCTGCACCGGCGTCGCGCCCGCCTCCTGCAGATGATAGGAGCACACGTTCATCGGATTCCACTTCGGCAGCGCCGTGGTCGTGAACAGGATCACGTCCTTGGTCAGCCGCATGGAGGGCGCCGGCGGGAACACGTAGGTGCCGCGCGAGAGATATTCCTTGATGATGTCGTTCTGGGTGGTGCCCTGCAGCGCGCGCCGGTCCGCCCCCTGCTCGTCGGCCGCCGCGATATAGAGCGCCAGCAGCCAGGCCGCCGTGGCGTTGATCGTCATCGAGGTGTTCATCTCGGCGAGCGGGATGCCGTCGAACAGCGTGCGCATGTCGCCGAGATGCGAGATCGCGACGCCCACCTTTCCGACCTCGCCGTTGGCGAGAACGTGGTCGGAATCGTAGCCGGTCTGCGTCGGCAGATCGAAGGCGACCGAGAGCCCGGTCTGGCCCTTGGCGAGATTCCTGCGATAGAGCGCATTCGACTCGGCCGCGTTCGAATGGCCCGCGTAGGTGCGAAAGATCCAGGGCTTGTCTTTCATGTCTTGCGTCGATGCTCCGCTACAGGCGCCGGACCAGCCGGACCAGAGCCAACAGGATCACCGCGCCGAGGGTTGCATCGATGATCTGCCGAACGATGCCGGTGCCCAGCCGGACGCCCAGCTTCGGCAACAGCCAGGCGGCGAGGAACGCGCCGAGGATGCCCACCACGAGATCGCCGATGATGCCGAGACCGCCGCCGGTCACGATCTTCGCCGCCAGCCAGCCGGCGATCAGCCCGACGAGCAGGATGACGATCAAGCTTTGGCCCGACATCGGCATGACCAGCTCCCCGAGGCGCCTCGGGCGCCCCGCTCTGTTGCGCTGCAACGAACCATCATAGCCGCAGCGGCGTCTTCTGTCAGTGCCGCAAGCAAAAGCCCCGATGGCGGCGTTTTCCACGAAACCGCGAGCCCGTCGGCGGCGTTGGTGTTGCATCGCAGCATGGTTTACGCCAGACTGCCGGGCATCACCTTCACGGCAAGGCCCACTCTTCCAGGAGAACGGGCATGACGGCTGTTGCAAGAATGAAGACGCCGCTCGCGGCGGCGCGGAGCCTCTACGAGATCGGCGAGATCCCGCCGCTCGGCCACGTCCCGGAGCGCATGTATGCCTGGGTGATCCGCAAGGAGCGCCACGGCCCGCCGGAAAGCTCGATGCAGGTCGAGGTGGTGCCGACCTGGCCGATCGGCGAAGACGAGGTGCTGCTGTTCGTCATGGCGGGCGGCGTCAACTACAACGGCGTCTGGGCCGGCCTCGGCCAGCCGATCTCGCCGCTCGATGTCCACAAGAATCCGTTCCACGTGGCGGGCTCCGACGCGTCGGGGGTGGTCTGGGCAATCGGCGACAAGGTGCGGCGCTGGAAGGTCGGGGACGAGGTCATCGTCCACTGCAATCAGGACGATGGCGACGACGAGGAGTGCAATGGCGGGGATCCGCTGCTCTCGCCCTCGCAGCGCATCTGGGGCTACGAGACGCCGGACGGGTCGTTCGCCCAGTTCTGCCGGGTGCAGTCGCGGCAATTGATGCCCAAGCCCCCGCACCTGACCTGGGAGGAATCCGCAAGCTATACGCTCACGCTGGCGACCGCCTACCGCATGCTGTTCGGCCATCCGCCGCATGCGCTGAAACCCGGCGACAACGTGCTGGTGTGGGGCTCTTCCGGCGGGCTCGGCGTGTTCGGGGTGCAGCTCGCGGCTGCGTCCGGCGCCAACGCCATCGGCATCGTGTCCGATGAAAGCAAGCGCGATTACGTCATGCAGCTCGGCGCCAAGGGCGTCATCAACCGCAAGAACTTCAATTGCTGGGGCCAGCTGCCCAAGGTGAACTCGCCCGAATACGACGCCTGGATGCGGGAGGCACGCAAGTTCGGCAAGGCGATCTGGGACATCACCGGCAAGCGCGACGTCGACATCGTGTTCGAGCATCCGGGCGAGCAGACGTTCCCGGTCTCCACCCTGGTGGTCAAGCGCGGCGGCATGGTGGTGTTCTGCGCCGGCACCAGCGGCTACAACATCACGTTCGACGCGCGCTATGTGTGGATGCGGCAGAAGCGTATCCAGGGCTCGCATTTCGCGCATCTCAAGCAGGCGAGCGCCGCCAACCAGTTCGTGATCGACCAGCGCATCGATCCGTGCACGAGCGACGTGTTCCCGTGGCAGCAGATCCCGCTCGCGCACACCAAGATGTGGAAGAACCAGCACAAGCCCGGCAATATGGCGGTGCTGGTCAACGCGCCGCGCACGGGACTGCGCAATTTCGAGGACGTGCTGGAGGCAACGGGGGGGTAGAAGAACCCCGACTCCTACGCACGGATCTTTGATTGTCTCGCTTCTCCTGCCGTCAGTGGATCGGATTGATCCATCGCAGTCCGGGAAATCGCGCGAAATCGCCGTCCGTCGAGCAAAGCGTCAGCCCGTGCTCGACTGCCAAGGCGGCCAAGTGAGCGTCCGGGACCAAGTTGCCATGAACACCGGGCAGCTCGAGAAATTCGCCGAGGATCTCCCGATGACGCTCGGTCGGCCCAGGAGTCCAGACCGGTTCGCAGGCTAGCCAAGCCTGCACTTGCCGCCACGCGTCGGCCGGCGGTAGGGGCCGATCGGATATCCGGGGATTAGTGACGATCCTCAGGAAAGCGACGAGGGTGATCCAGGCCAAACCGACGGGAGGGGCCCCATTCAACTGGTCATCGAGCCAATCTCGAGCGACCTGATGTTGGGAAAACGAGCTTACCTGGGCGTAGATCAGGAGGTTGGCGTCCACCAAGATCACTTGAAGGCCTCACCCTCCGCGATCGCCAGAACCTCCGCGACATTGTCAATTCCGGAAATCCGCAGCCGGCCCAGGTCGACCGACGCGGTGCGAAAGTGTTCCGCCCGTTTCGGCCGCGCATTCATGTCTCGTAACCCGCGCCGGAGGGCCTCGTTGACGAGCTCTTTGAGCTTGGCGTGTCGCGCCTTACGCAGACGCGCCAGCGCTGCGGATACATCGTCGTCCAAGGTGAGAGTAGTGCGCATGACATCAAGGCATATAGCATTTGATGTCTTGATGTCAAGAACTGTGGCCGGTCGCAAGGTCGGATTCGGCCGCCCGAGATGCGTGCCTCAATATTTATTCCACGAAACTCTGAGGCTGGCTCGAAGGGTAGTTTCCATGTGCTTGTAATCTGCGGTCTGAAAAAACCAGAGCGAACGCGCTGTCCTGAAGTTGCCGCTTGATAAACCAGGTTATTCAGGCGGCAGTTTGTTTCTTGCCCACCTTTGAAGCAATTCTTCGGCGAGATGTTTCCGTAACCATTGTTGAATCTAGATGAGAGATTTGTGCACTCCCCAACATAGCGGATCTCATCGTTGCTTGTGACAAGATAAACCCCGCTCAGCTCGTATCGTGATGAGATTCTAAACTTGCAGAAAGGGCCGGCGCCATAGCTGTTGAGGCCCAAGCCACGCCGGTTCTGATAACGACTTTGAGGCATCATGGTCAGCAATAAGCCGTCTGCATCCCGCGCGGGTTCGATGTCACTGACGTACTGGAAGTGATATCCGTCAATATTCATCTTCATCTCGCGGCTCAATTCCTGCCATGATCTCAGAGCGTGCCCGACATCAGCAAAGACGACTGGTTACGGCTAGCTGCAATGGCGACCAAGGATGCCCTGATGGAAGCCAGAGGCTATTTCTCCGGCATGGTCTCGCCGAACTGGCGATGGCGCCGCAGCACGGCATTGAGCTCGCCGCCGTAAAGGAAAATGCAGGCGGAGTAATACAGAAATACCAGCGCGATCATCGCCGAGGCCAGGCCCGCGTAATAGGTCACATAGGTCTCGGCGAACTCGGCCAGATAGCGGCCGAACAACGTGCCGCCGGCAAGCCACAGCAGCAGCGTGGCCACCACGCCGGGAGCGATCTCCAGCAACCGTCGCCGGCCCGCCGGCAGCCACAGATGGATCAGCACGAGCGTGATGATCAGAACCAGGCTCGCTGCGCCGAGCCGGGCGAAGGTCACGATGTTTTCGAACGGAGCAATCCAGGGAGCATAGCGCATGACCCTGTTGAAAATCAGCGGTCCCAGGATGACGAAGAAGGACAACGCGATCAGCGCCACGGCGCCGATCAGCACGTAGGCGATCGATTCGAGACGAAGCAGCCACCAGCTGCGCGACTCCTTGATGCCATAGGCGCGGTTGAGCCCGATGCGCAGGCTTTCGACGCCGCTCGAGGAGAAATACACCGCCAGCGCCACGCCGATGGTGACGACGCCGCTATGGGCCTCGGTCAGCACGCTGTTGATCTCGCTGGTGATCGGGCCGGCGACTTCCTTGGGCCAGGCTTCCAGCAGGATTTCCGCCGCGGTGTCGGCCAGTCCTTGCGAACCGACCACTCCCGCGAACGCGGTGAGCACGATCAGAAACGGGAATAGCGCCATCAGCGCGGAGAGCGCGATGTGGCTCGCGATCGCCCAGCCGTCGTCGTCGAGAAAGAGCCAGAAGGCGTCGATCAGGACGCGGTAGATGTGGCGCAGGAACCCCACGGAAAACCCTCGGCCGGGCAAGACCCCTCCAATCGCCAATCGGCGCGCGCTTGGCAAGGGCCGCGTCTCGGGCCGGATCCGGCACCAATGGGCAGTGAAAGGGTTTGCTTTGGTGCGGTGCACGCGTAGTTTGGCGTGGCGTATACTCCCGTGCCGCCGCGGCGCCGCCAATTCCGACGGAAGTACGATGTCTCTACCCGATGCGCGCACCGATACCGCCGCCGATCTGGTGGAAATGGCCCGTGATGCGACGGCGGCGCTCGAGGCGCTGCTCGCCGACGCCACGCTGGCGGTGCGCGCGAGGGTGTCGCCGGGCGGGCACGTGTCGAGCCGGATCCTGGACCGCGAGCAGCGCGCCACCCACGGCCTCGCCTGGCTTGCCACCTATGTCGAGGCGGTGCGCCAGCTCGCAGCCTACGCGGAGCGCATGCGCGATGCCGGACGATTGGGCGAGCTGGAGGCCCTGGCGGTCCGCGTGGGCGTCGGCGAGTACCTCGCGCAGGCCATCGGCGGCATCCCGATCAGCCAGGGCGAGATCGTCAGGCCGGCCGATCTCGGGTTGAAGGCCGCGCAAGTGGCGGCGCGCGTGACGCCGAGGATCGAGCTGTTGCTCGCGGACGGCAACAACCCGCGCAACCGCGCGCGCCTCGTCGAGCTGATGCGGGGCGGCGGTTCGCTCGTGCTCGATCATGGGCTCGACGACACGCTGGAAGCGATCCGCGAGGAAATGCGGAAGTTCACCGAGAGCGAGGTCGTGCCCCATGCCCACGCCTGGCACTTGTCGAACCGCTATATCCCCCTCGAAATCATCGCCCGCATGGCAGAGCTCGGCGTGTTCGGTCTGACCATTCCGGAGGAATACGGCGGGATGGGGCTCGGCAAGGAGTCGATGTGCGTGGTCTCCGAGGAATTGTCGCGGGGCTATATCGGCGTGGGCTCGCTCGGCACGCGGTCCGAAATCGCGGCGGAACTCATTCTCGGCGGCGGCACCGAGGAGCAGAAGCGCAAGTGGCTGCCGAAGATCGCCTCGGGCGAAGTGCTGCCGACCGCGGTCTTCACCGAGCCCAACGTCGGGTCCGACCTTGCTTCGCTCAAGACGCGCGCGGTGCGGGCGGGGGCCGTCTACAAGGTCCACGGCAGCAAGACCTGGATCACGCACCCGGTGCGCGCCGATCTGATGACGCTCCTGGTGCGCACCAATCCCGACGAGCCGGGCTATCGCGGGCTCTCCATGCTGCTGGCGGAAAAGCCCCGCGGCAGCGACGAAGATCCGTTTCCGGCGCCGGGAATGTCGGGCACCGAGATCGAGGTCATCGGCTATCGCGGCATGAAGGAATACGAGATCGGCTTCGACGGCTTCGAAGTCGAAGCCGAAAATCTGCTGGGCGGCGTCGAGGGCGAGGGGTTCAAGCAGCTGATGCAGACCTTCGAATCGGCGCGCATCCAGACGGCGGCGCGCGCGGTCGGAGTGGCGCAATCGGCGATGGAGCTTGCGCTGCGCTACGCCGAGGAACGGGCGCAGTTCGGCGAGCCGCTGATCCGGTTTCCGCGCGTGGCCGACAAGCTCGCCATGATGGCGGCCGAGCTGATGCTGGCCCGTCAGATCACCTATTACGCGGCACGCCAGAAGGATTCCGGCCGGCGCTGCGATCTCGAGGCCGGCATGGCGAAGCTGCTCGCCGCGCGCGTCGCCTGGGCGGCCGCCGACAACGCGGTGCAGATCCACGGCGGCAACGGCTTCGCGCTGGAATATCCGGTCTCGCGCGTGCTGTGCGACGCGCGCATCCTCAACATCTTCGAAGGCGCGGCGGAAATCCAGGCGCAGGTGATCGCGCGCCGGCTGCTCGATCGCGGGAATTGAGGTGCACGTGCGGAGCCGCTTGCGCGCTTTACCTCCTCCGGAAAGGAGGAGGTCGGCGAGCGTCGTCGCGAGCCGGGAGGGGTCGCGATCCCCTGGAGCGCCCGAGCTCGCGTGATGGCCACTGCGGCGCCGCGGTGCTAAGAGGCATGCATGTCCGACCTGCTCTCGCATCTCATTGTGCCGATCGCGATCGGCGCGGTTGCCGTCGTGCTCCTCCTGGGGCTTTGGAACACGATGCAGGGCGGCTCGCCGCACAAGTCGCAGCGGCTGATGCGCTGGCGCGTGCTGCTGCAGGCGATCGCTATCTTGATCATCATGGTGACGATATGGGCGCTGGGCCGTTGAACCTCGGCAAGGCGCGGGCGAGGACGATATGGTCGTCCTGAACCGCATCTATACGCGAACCGGCGACGACGGCACCACCGCGCTCGGCAGCGGCGAGCGGCGGCGCAAATACGATCTGCGGGTCGCGGCCTACGGCACCGTCGACGAGCTCAACGCGGTGATCGGCCTCGCCCGCCTCCGCACCGGCACGGATGCGGAAATCGACGCCATGCTGGGGCGGATCCAGAACGACTTGTTCGATCTCGGCGCGGATCTCAGCACGCCGGACGTGGGCAAGGGTCCGGGCGGCGCGCGCCTCGCCATCGTCGACGCCCAGAGCGAGCGGCTCGAGCGCGAGATCGATCGGCTCAACGCCGAGCTAAAGCCGCTGCGCTCGTTCGTGCTCCCCGGCGGTGATGCGGCCGCAGCCTACCTGCATCTCGCACGCACGGTCGCTCGCCGCGCCGAACGGCTGATCGTCGAGCTCGCCGATCAGCCCGGTGAAAGCGTCTCCGCGGCGGTGCGCAAATATATCAATCGGCTGTCCGATCTGTTGTTCGTGGCCAGCCGTTATTGCAACGACAAGGGAGGGCGCGACGTGCTCTGGGTGCCGGGCCAGAACCGCTAGGCCTGCGAAACCCAGGCGGGCGGCGGAAAGTTGACACTTTCAGGCGGCGGCCTTTAGGGTGCCCCGCCTTTGAGCGATCAACAGAATTTCAGGCCTTTGCCGGTGCCAGTCGAGCGGATGTTCATGAAGCTCCTCGTCCCAGTAAAACGCGTCGTCGATTTCAACGTGAAGGTCCGGGTCAAGGCGGACGGCTCGGGGGTCGAGCTCGCCAACGTCAAGATGTCGATGAACCCGTTCGACGAGATCGCCGTCGAGGAGGCGATCCGGCTCAAGGAACAGGGCAAGGCAACCGAGATCGTCTGCGTCTCGATCGGCCCGCAGCAGGCCGCCGAGACCATTCGGACCGCGCTTGCCATGGGGGCCGACCGCGGCATCCTGGTCAAGACCGAAACCAGCCCGGAGCCGCTCGCGGTCGCCAAGATCCTCAAGGGGATCGTGGACGAGGAAAAACCCGACCTGGTGATCCTGGGCAAGCAGGCGATCGACGACGATTGCAACCAGACCGGACAAATGCTCGCCGCCTTGCTCGGCTGGCCGCAAGGCACCTTCGCGTCCAAACTGGTGATCGAAGGCTCCGAGTTGCTGGTGACCAGGGAGGTCGACGGTGGGCTGCAGACCGTGAAGCTCAAATCGCCGGCGATCGTCACCACCGATCTCAGGCTCAACGAGCCGCGCTACGCGAGCCTTCCCAACATCATGAAGGCCAAGAAGAAGCCGATCGCCGACAAGACGCCCGACGCCTACGGCGTCGATGTCAAGCCGCGGCTGGAAGTCGTGAAAACGTCGGAGCCGCCCGGCCGCAAGGGCGGCATCAAAGTCGGTTCGGTCGCCGAGCTGGTCAGCAAGCTCAAGAACGAAGCCGGCGTGCTGTGAGGCCGTCGGACGGAGACGCGCGATGAAGACGCTGCTTCTCGCCAAGCACGACAACAAGCGGCTGTTCGACGCTACGCAAAAAGCGCTGACGGCCGCGCGGGAGCTGGGCGGAGAGATCGACGTTCTCGTCGCCGGCAAGGATTGCCGCAGCGTTGCCGAGCAGGCAGCGAAACTCGCCGGGATCGCCAAAGTGCTGCTGGCGGAGGACGCCAGTCTCGAGCATCGGCTCGCCGAGCCGACCGCGGCGCTGATCGTGTCGCTTGCCGGTCCCTACGATGCGATCGTCGCGCCCGCGACCACCACCGGCAAGAACGTGATGCCGCGGGTCGCCGCGCTGCTCGACGTGATGCAAATCTCCGACGTCATCAAAGTGGTGGCGCCGGACACGTTCGAACGGCCGATCTACGCCGGCAACGCCATCCAGACGGTGCGCTCGCGCGAGGCCAAGAAGGTGCTCACGGTGCGAACCGCCGCGTTCCAGGCGACCGCGACGGACGGATCGGTGCCGATCGAAACGGTTGCCGTGCCCGCCAACCCCGCGATCTCCAGCTTCGTCGGCGAGGAATTGTCGAAATCGGATCGCCCGGAATTGACCGGAGCGAAGATCGTGATCTCCGGCGGCCGCGCCATGCAGAGCCGCGAGAATTTCACCAAATACATCGAGCCCGTGGCCGACAAGCTCGGCGCTGCGATCGGCGCCTCGCGGGCTGCGGTGGATGCCGGCTACGCTCCCAACGATTGGCAGGTGGGCCAGACCGGCAAGGTGGTCGCGCCCGAGCTCTACATCGCGGTCGGCATCTCCGGCGCGATCCAGCATCTCGCCGGAATGAAGGATTCCAAGGTGATCGTCGCCATCAACAAGGACGAAGAGGCCCCGATCTTTCAGGTCGCGGATTACGGCCTGGTCGCCGATCTGTTCAAGGTGCTGCCGGAGCTCGCCGAGGAACTCGGCAAGCGAAGCACGTGAGCCACCGCTGTGGTGTCCAGGCGCGGATCGTCGTAGAGAGAGGCGGATCGTCGTAAAGAGAGACGCCAGAATCCGAAGATGGCCAGGATGGACGCTCGCCCGCCGGAATCGACCAGGACCAACGTAATGCAGCTCGATATTCGCAAGGTCGGCGTGATCGGTGCCGGTCAGATGGGCAATGGCATTGCCCATGTGTGCGCACTATCGGGTTTTTCGGTGCTGCTGAACGACATTTCGCCGGACCGGGTCAAGTCGAGCCTGGCCACGATCAACGGCAACATGGCGCGGCAGGTCGGCAAGAACCTGATCAGCGAGGAGGATCGCAAGGCCGCGCTGGGGCGGATCACCCCGGCGGAGAAGCTCGACGCGCTCGGCGATTGCGATCTGGTGATCGAGACCGCCGCGGAGAAGGAGGACGTCAAGGTCAGGATCTTCGCCGAGCTCTGCCCCTCGCTCAAGCCGGAGGCGATTCTCGGCAGCAATACCTCCTCGATCTCGATCACCCGGCTTGCCTCCACCACCGACCGGCCGGAAAAGTTCATCGGCATCCATTTCATGAACCCGGTGCCGCTGATGGAGCTGGTCGAGCTGGTGCGCGGCATCGCTACCGCCGACACCACGTTCGAGACCACGAAGGCGTTCGTGATGAAGCTCGGCAAGATCCCGGCGGTCGCCGAGGACTTTCCGGCGTTCATCGTCAACCGCATCCTGCTGCCGATGATCAACGAGGCGATCTATACGCTGTACGAAGGCGTGGGCACGGTCGAGGCGATCGACACCGCGATGCGGCTGGGCGCTCATCATCCCATGGGCCCGCTGCAGCTCGCGGACTTCATCGGCCTCGATACCTGTCTCGCGGTGATGCAGGTGCTGCACGAGGGCCTTGCCGATTCCAAGTACCGGCCCTGCCCGCTGCTGGTGAAATACGTCGAGGCCGGCTGGCTCGGCCGCAAGACGCAGCGCGGGTTCTACGATTATCGCGGCGAAAAGCCGGTGCCGACCCGGTAGGTACGTCGCCGTTCCTGGCCAAATCCGTAGCCCGGATGCAGCGAAGCGAAATCCGGGGTCCCGAGATAATCCGATCCCGGATTGCGCGCCCGCTCCGCGGGCACTTGATCCGGGCTACCCCGCGATTATCGCGCTCACCAGCTTCAGGGCGTCCTCGCTCGACCATTCGGCCGGGCCGGCAAGCATGCCGAGCTCGCAACCCTGCGGGTCGACGAGGAGCGTGGTCGGCATGCCGAATGCCCAGCCCACGGCTTTGAGATCCTGGAACACCTTGGCGCTCGGGTCGGCGTAATAGGCCAGATGCTCGACGCCGGTCTCGCGCAGCCAGGCTTTGGGCTTCTCCGCGTCGCGCGTGTCGATGTTGATCGCGACGACCTGGAAGCCCGGGCCGCCGAGCCGTACCTGCAAGCCGTCGAGCGCCGGCATCTCCTTGCGGCAGGGCACGCACCAAGTGGCCCACAGGTTGAGCAGCACCGCCCGGCCGCGCCATTCGCCGAGCGTCTTCTGGTTTCCCGAGCCGTCGAAGAACGCCAGATCCGGAACACGGCGCGGCTCTCGCGCGACCGCGACCGCGGCGACTTCGCCGCGCGCCAGCGGCGCGATGCGCCGCACCGTCTCCAGCGCCGGGCGGCAGGCCGCCTCGACGTCATTGCGCCCAAAGCCGCCCATCCCGTATACCGCCGCGAGCCCGGCCGCGGCCGCCGCGGCGAGCGCCACGAGAGACAGCCGAGGGAGGCGCGCGGGCCGTTCTTCATCGCGTCGATCGGTCATCGGCACAGCCTATAAATGGACGAGCCATGAGCAACAAGATGTGGGGCGGCCGGTTCGGCTCGGAGCCCGATGCTATCATGGAAGAAATCAACGCTTCGATCGGCGTCGACCGCGTGCTCTACGCCCAGGACATCGCGGCGTCCAAGGCGCACGCCGAAATGCTGGCGCAGCAAGGCATCCTCTCCGGCGAAGATGCCGGCAAGATCGCGCAAGGCCTCGACACGATCCTGGCGGAGATCGAGAGCGGCAAGTTCTCCTTCGAGCGCGCGCTGGAGGACATTCATACCCACGTCGAAGCGCGGCTCGAGGAGCTGATCGGGCCGGCGGCGGGCAGGCTGCACGCCGCGCGCTCGCGCAACGACCAGATCGCAACCGATTTCAAGCTCTGGGTCCGCGAAGCGATCGGGCGATTGGACGCCGCGCTCGCCGACTACCAGCGGGCACTCGCGACCAAAGCGCTCGACCACGCCGGCACCCTGATGCCGGGGTTGACCCACATGCAGACGGCGCAGCCGGTGACCTTCGGCCATTATCTGCTCGCCTATGTGGAAATGGCGGGCCGCGACCGCGGCCGGTTCGCAGACGCGCGCACGAGGCTCAACGAGTGCCCGCTCGGCGCGGCGGCGCTCGCCGGCACCTCGCTTCCGATCGACCGCGACATGACCGCGGCCGCGCTGGGCTTCGATCGACCGACGGCGAATTCCATCGATGCCGTTGCCGACCGCGACTTCGTGCTGGAAACCCTGGCGGCGGCGGCGATCGCGGCCGTGCACCTGTCGCGCCTCGCCGAGGAGATCGTGATCTTCACTTCACCGCTGACGGGATTGCTGGCGCTGTCGGACAAGTTCACCACCGGGTCCTCGATCATGCCGCAGAAGCGCAATCCCGACGCGGCGGAGCTGGTGCGAGCCAAGGCCGGGCGGATCATCGGGGCGCTTACCGCGCTGCTCGCGGTCATGAAGGGCCTGCCGCTCGCGTATCAGAAGGATATGCAGGAGGATAAGGCAGCCACGATCGATGCGCTCGCCGCGCTCGAGCTCTCGGTTGCCGCCATGGCCGGAATGGTGCGCGACATGGAGCCCGACATGGCTCGCATGAAGAAGGCCGCAGCCGCCGGCTATTCGACCGCGACCGATCTCGCCGATTGGCTGGTGCGCAAGGGACTGCCGTTCCGGGAAGCGCACCATGTCACCGGCCGGATCGTGGCAGCGGCGGAAAGCGGCGGGGTGCCGCTCCACCGCTTTCCGCTGGCCTCGATGCAGGCCATCGAACCGCGCATCGAAGAGGATGCCTTGGCGCTGCTCACGGCGGAGCGCTCGGTCAAGAGCCGCACGAGCTTTGGCGGCACGGCGCCCGTCAACGTGCGGCGGGAAGCGCGGAAATGGCTCAAGAAGCTCGATAAAGAGCGGGCATGACCGTCACCGAAAAGCCAAAGGGCTCGCGTATGGCAGGCCGATTCTGCTATGTTGCGCCGCGTCGAGGGGAGCGCTCGTGATCCGGTCCATTCGCAGCCTGCCGCTTGTGGTGCTGGGCATTCTCGTGCTCGGGCTCTCCGGCTGCGGGCGCAAGGGACCGCTCGATCTGCCGCCCAGCGCCGCGATCAATCAGCCGCCAGCCGCGGCCGCCGCCGCCGAGGCTCCGGAGGTCGGGCCCGATGGCCGCCCGGTCGCCCCTCCGGGCAAGAAGAAACGGCTTCCGATCGACGCGCTGCTCGACTGAACCCGAGATGCACCATTTCGCCTATCGCGACGGCGTGCTCCACGCCGAGGGGGTGAGCATCGCCGCCTTGGCCGAGGCGGTCGGCACGCCGTTCTATTGCTATTCGACCGCGACGATCGAGCGCCATTACCGGGTGTTCGCCGGCGCATTCGCGGACGTGCCATCGCTGATCTGCTACGCCATGAAAGCGAATTCGAACCAGGCCGTCGTCGCCACGCTGGCGCGGCTGGGCGCGGGCGCCGACGTCGTGTCCGAAGGCGAGCTCAAGCGGGCGCGGCTTGCGGGCATTCCGCCCGACCGCATCATGTTCTCCGGGGTCGGCAAGAGTGCGCGAGAGCTCGCGCTTGCGGTCGAGCAAGGCATCCTGTGCGTCAATGTCGAATCCGAGCCCGAGCTCACCCTGCTTGCCGAAATTGCCGCGGCGAAACGCCGAACCATCGCCATCTCGATCCGCGTCAATCCCGATATCGACCCGCGTACCCATGCCAAGATTTCGACCGGCAGGGCCGAGAACCAGTTCGGGATTCCGATCAGCCGCGCGCGCGAGGTGTATGCGCTCGCCGCCAAGCTGCCCGGCGTGCGCGTGGCGGGCGTCGACATGCACATCGGCAGCCAGATCACCGCGCTCGAGCCGTTCGCGCAGGCGTTCGCGCTGCTGTCGGATTTTGTGCGCCTGCTGCGTGCCGACGGCCACCGCATCGATCACATCGACGTCGGCGGGGGGCTCGGCATTCCGTATCGCGAGGACAACGAGCCGCCGCCGCATCCCGACGCCTATGCGGACGTGGTCAAGCGCGCGATCCGCGGGCTCGACTGCCGGCTGATCCTGGAGCCGGGACGGCTGTTGGTCGGCAACGCCGGAATCCTGGCGACGCGGGTGCTCTACGTGAAGCGCGGCGAGACGAAGACCTTCGTGGTGGTCGACGCCGGCATGAACGATCTCGTGCGTCCGACGCTCTATGAGGCGCATCACGAGGTGCGCTCCGTGGCCGAGCGCAATTCCGGCGCGCGCATCCTCGCCGACGTGGTCGGCCCATTGTGCGAATCCGGCGACTTCCTCGCGCGCCGGCGCGAGCTTGCGGAGCCTAGCGCCGGCGATCTTCTCGCGCTGATGTCGACGGGCGCCTATGGGGCGGTGCAAGCAGGAACCTACAACACGCGCCCGCTCGTGCCCGAAGTGCTCGTTCGCGGCAAGCAATGGGCGCTCGTTCGCCCGCGGCTCGAGGTCGAGCAATTGATCGCGCTCGACCGCCTGCCGCCCTGGCTTGCGGCCCATGGATCCGGGTGAAGACCCCGTCGTCGCGCCGCGCCGGATTGTCATTTCCGGCCAAGCGCTTGCGGTTCCCGGATTTTGGCCGGAACCGGGGAACCGGGGCGCATCAAAGTCACTTTACCGGCTGTTGCCGCGAGAAAATTGCCGGCATGAATGCTAAAGTCTAGATTCGCGTGATCCGCCCGGAGGACCTTTGGCGCCCGAGAAACCATCGATGCCTCGCCCCGACGAAAGGGTCGCAGCTCCCGGCGGCGATGCGGCGGCGCGAGGCATGCTCAAGCGCGCCTTGTCGCGCGCGTATTGGGCGATCCTGTGGGAGCGGTTGTGGCCGGCGCTCGCATCGGTCCTGACCGCCGTCGGCTTCTTCATCGCGGTGTCCTGGACCGGGGCGTGGCTGATCCTGCCGCCGCTCGCGCGCGCAATCATTCTGTTCGGCCTGCTGCTCCTCATCGCGATTTCCGCCGTGCCGCTGTTCCGATTCCGGCTGCCTCGCGACGCGGACGGGCTGCGGCGCTTGGATCGGGTGAGCGGGCTCGCCCATCGGCCGGCAACCGCCGTTGCCGACGAGCTCGCGACCGACCAGAACGACCATGTCGCGCAGGCGCTGTGGCAGGCGCACGTCGAGCGCGCGCGGCGGGCGGTGCGCGCCTTCAGGGCGGGCCTGCCGACGCCCGGACTTGCCGCGCAGGATCCGATCGCGTTACGGGCGCTGGTCGCCGTGCTGCTGGTTGCCACCTTCTTCGCGGCAGGCAGCGAGCGCGGCAAACGCTTCCTCGCCGCGTTCGATTGGGCCGGCGTGGTGCCGCACGCCAATTTCCGCATCGATGCCTGGGTCACCCCGCCAGCCTATACGGCAAGGCCGCCGCTGATCCTGCCGGGCGTTCGCGGCGGCGAGCCGGTGCAGGCCGCCGGTGCCCTCGAGGTGCCGGCTGGCAGCGTGCTGGTGGTGCGCGCGACGAGCTCGGCCGGATTGGAAGTCTCGACCGGCGGCGGGCTCGCCGAGGGTGGCGGCGACGCCAAGGCGCGAGTGCCGGCCGGCACCGACGAGCGGCGGTTCACGATCAAGGACAGCGGCACCGCGACCGTGCACGGGGCGCTGAGCGAGGATATCACCTGGACGTTCCGGGCCGTTCCCGACCGCCCGCCGACGATCGCGCTCGTCAAGGACCCCGAGGCCCAGGCGCGCGGCGGACTGCATCTCGTCTATCGGCTGGAGGACGACTACGGCGTGGTGTCGGCGCTCGCGACCTTCGCGCCCAAGCAAGCCAATGATGCGTGGCAGCGCGGGCGTGCGCTGTTCGGTCCGCCGGATTTCGCCCTGTCGCTGCCGCAGGCGCGGACGCGCAACGGCGTCGGCCAGACCACGAAGGAGCTTGCCGACCACCCGTGGGCCGGAACCGATGTCGTCATGATTCTGACCGCGCGCGACGAGGCCGGCAACGAGGGCAGCAGCGCGCCGCGCGAGCTGCGGCTGCCGGAGCGCACCTTCTTCAAGCCGCTGGCCAAGGCCCTGGTCGAGCAGCGGCGCAATCTCGCGCTCGACGCCGATGCGCGGCAGCGCGTGCTGCGTGCGATCGACGCGCTCAGCATCGCGCCGGAACGTTTCATTCCGGAGTCCGGCGTCTATCTCGGGCTGCGCGCGATCTATTGGCAGCTCGAGCATGCCCGCACCGACGACGCGCTTCGCGACGTCGTAGGGCGGCTGTGGGCGATGGCGACCGCGATCGAGGACGGCAATATTTCGGAAGCCGAGCAGGCGCTGCGCGCCGCCCAGGATGCGCTGCGCCAGGCGCTCGAGCGCGGCGCCAACGACGAGGAGATCAAGAAGCTGACCGAGGAGCTGCGCGCGGCGCTCGACAAGTTCCTGCAGGCGATGGCCGAGCAGCTCAAGAACAATCCGCAGCAGCTCGCGCGTCCGCTCGATCCCAACACGCGCGTGCTCCGGCCCCAGGATCTCAAGAACCTGCTCGACCGGATCGAGAATCTGGCGCGCTCCGGCGCCAAGGACGCCGCGCGCCAGCTGCTGCAGGAGCTCCAATCCATGCTCGAGAACCTGCAGATGGCGCAGCCTGGCGGCCAGGACGACGACATGTCGGCGCTCGACGAGCTCGGCGACATGATCCGCCAGCAGCAGCAATTGCGCGACCGCACGTTCCGGCAGGGCCAGGAGTCGCGCCGCGGCGAGCGCCAGCCACGCGGCCGGCGCGGGCAGCAGGGCGAGCAGAAGGAGCAGGGCCAGCAGGGCGACCAGAAGCCGGGCAACGAGTTCGGCGATTTGCAGAAGAATCAGCAGGCGCTGCGCGGACAGCTCAAGAAGCTGCTCGACGAGCTGCGCCGGCGCGGCGAGCTCGGTCAGCAAGGCCAGGGCCAGCAAGGCCAACAAGGCCAACAAGGTCAGCAGGGCCAGGGCATGGACGATGCGCTCGGACGGGCGGAAGAAGCCATGCGCGATGCCGAGGGCGCGCTCGGCGAGGAGAATGCCGACGGCGCGGTGGATTCCCAGGGCCGCGCGCTCGAAGCCTTGCGCAAGGGCGCGCAAGGCATGGCCCAGCAGATGCAGCAGGGGCCCGGCCGCGGTCCCGGACAGGCCGGCCGCAACGGCCCGGCGCGCGCGCAGCAAGACACCGACCCGCTCGGCCGGCCGATGCGCGGCCACGATCTCGGCGACGATTTCAGCGTGAAGGTTCCGGGCGAGATCGACGTGCAGCGGGCGCGCCGCATCCTCGAGGAGCTGCGCCGGCGCTTCGCGGACCCGGAGCGGCCGAAGCTCGAGCTCGATTACATCGAGCGCCTGCTGCGCGAGTTCTGACCGCCGGCACCGCAGTACCTTCCCGCGTTCATCAAACAAGGAAGCGAAACCAAAGGTTTAGGGCAGTTCATTTCGCCAGAAAACATCCTTCGATTGCGCAAACTTTTTCGTTTAAAACTTACACTGGTGCACGCGATCTAATCCCAGGAAAGCTGATTTTTCGGAAGCCGGTCGCTCGGGTCGAAGACCCTGACCTGATGCGGCCGGGCGGCGCTGCAATGCCACAAGACGAGAACCTGATCCTCCGGAGTTGCTGTGAGCGCAAAACTGGGCACCAGGATGCCGGCCCGACCCTTGGGGATCGTGCGCCTGATAGCACGTTCCCCGAAACCTCAAGCGAAGCCGCCCATCGCCAAGTGATCCAGGTAATTGCGGACGGCCGCGGCCTTTCCGGATTTCACCAGGGCTTCCGCAGTGCGGCCGCCGAAGGCGGGAATTCGGTGTGCGCGACGAGATCAAGCTGATGATCTCCAGCATCTCCTTCACGCGGCTTTGCGTCTTCGGCGCGCGAACGCGGCTTGGTTTGTATAGTGCTTGGCCCTTTAGTCCGACGGTCTCCGCAAGCTGGACCTTCGACATTCCAAAGCTTTTGGCCACACGCTCGACGGCAACCGTTCCGACCGGGTCGATAAGGGTAGCAACGAGCGGCGCGTTCTGTCGCAGTCCACGCGTGGCGGCGTAGCTTCTCGCCGGGGCTCCCTTGTTCCGTCGCGTCGCATCGGGAGAGCGCGGCTTCGGCTCTCGAAGCGTCCGTCGTTTTGCCTTGCGGGAGCGGCTCGCCATGTCAGTTCCTTCGCCCTATTTCACGGGCATGATATGTGCCTATGCGGGCTGGTGGCAAACCGCTTCGTGCGAGAAACTGGTAACTCAGTAAGAGTTCCAGCCCGATCGCAGTTATCTCGAGCGCTTGAGCTCGACCTCGACGAATACGATCTCGCGGCCGGTCTCGTTCTTCACGTCGTGCTCGACGCCGGCCTTGCGGAAATAGGCTTGGCCGGCCGCGATGCGCGCCTGGCTGGTTCCGGCCGCGGCCACGATCGTCAATTCGCCGTCGGTCATCGGCACCACGGCGTAATCGTATTCGTGCCGGTGATGCCCGGTGGCGCTGCCGGGCGGCAGCCGCCATTGCGTGATCCGCACTTCGGGCTCGTCGATTTGCACGAGGGGAATGGCGGCCTTCGGCATGCGCGCTCCCGCTCCGCCGCTCACCATCGCGCCGGCAGCTTGGCGAGCCCGCGCAACGTGATCGTCGGCCGCCAGGTCGGATACTCGACATCCTCCAGCGTCAGTTTTGGCAGCCGCTCTGCCAGGCGGCGGAACGCGATCTCGCCCTCGATCCGCGCCAATTGCGCGCCCAGGCAATGGTGGATGCCGCCGCCGAACGAGAGCGGGCGCACGCCGGTGCGGGTGATGTCGAGTTTTTCCGGATCGGCATAGACCTCCGGATCGCGATTGGCGGCGCCGAGCAGGCACATGACGCTCTCGCCGCGCCGCACGAGGGTCCCGTCGGCGAGGGTCACGTCCTCGAACGCCTTGCGGGAGGTCAGCTGCACCGAGGAATCGAACCGCAACAGCTCCTCGACCGCATTGGCGGCGAGCGCGGGTTCGCTCACGAGTTTCTGCCATTGCTCCGGGTTGCGATGCAGCGCCAGCAACCCGTTGCCGATCAGATGGGTGGTGGTCTCATGGCCGGCTCCGAACAGGAGCCCGATGTTGGCGGCGAGCTCGTCGTGGGTCAGCCGGCCATCGTGCTCGTCGCGCACGTGCAAGAGCGCGCTGATCAAATCGTCGCCGTCGGCGTCGCGGCGGCGCGCGAACAGCTCCTCGAAATAGCCGCGGTTGCGCACCGCGATGGCGTTGACCTCGTCGAGCTCCTCGCGCGTCATCGGGGTCGGGTCGAGCGCGCGCCCGGAGACGCGGTAGCCGGTGAGAAATCGCGGCCGGTCGGCTTCGGGAATGCCGAGCAGCTCGCAGATCACCAGCACGGGGAGCGGCCGGGCGAAATCGCCGATCACGTCCATGGCGCCGCGCGGCTCGACCGCATCGAGCAGCGTCTCGACCAGCGCCGCGATCTTCGGCCGCATTTCTTCGAGCCGCCGCGCGGTGAAGGCTTTGGCGACCAGCCCGCGCAGCCGCGTGTGGTCGGGCGGGTCGCGCACCAACATGGATAGGCGCAGGCCCTGGAACACCGGCTCCTCGAGCAATTCGCTGCGCTCGCGCGGATCGGACAGTTTTCCTTCGAAATCGTGGCCGAAACGCGCGTCTTTCGACACCGCCGCGACGTCGGCATAGCGGGTGAGCACCCACAGCCCGGTCGGCGAGCGCCACACCGGCGCGCGCTCGCGCAGCAGGCGATAGGCCGGATAGGGGTCGGCGAGGAATTTCGGATCGGCGAGGTCGAGCAAGGGCCTGTACGCGATGGTTTGGGCCATTGCCATGTCACCCTCCGGGTCGGCGGCGGAAAAAATGGACCCGCATCCTAGTGCGGCCGGCATGGACTTGTAAGGCCCTTGTTATGCGGCACTGGCTCGGCGACCCCAATGTCAAGCGATTTCGGCGGCTCTGGACTAGAATTGTGTGTCACCCCTTGACCTTTCGTGAGGGGTTCGCATCACTGCCGCCGCCATGCCGATCCATCCAATAATGTTGCTAACGACGCGCAATGTCCATGACCGAAACTGTTCTCCCCTCGTTTCTGCGCTTTCGAGAAGAAGGGCTCATCATCGGGCGTATTCTTGCTGGCTATGGCGAGCTTGAATTTGAGATGTGCGATTGCGTGTTTGCGATAAACAACGACTTGGATTCGTCAATAAGACAACTGTTCGGGCGGCGCGGAGAATTGCGAAGAATAAAGATCGCGGAAGAATTGATGAAGGCGCAATACGAGGCTGCCGGTTTAGCTGCACCCCATCGTGCCATCATGGAAGACATGGACTGGTGTCGGCAGGTTCGAAACCAATATGCCCACTGCAATTGGTACGATAGGGAAAATGAAGGGTTATGCTTTATTGATCTAGAGGCTACTGCGAAGCGAACCATAACGAATGCTACGTCACTTATTGAAAGGCGACACCGTATTGACGTTCCGCTCCTAACGGAACAAGAGGCGTTTTTCAAGTATGTTCAAAGGGGCTTCTGGTATCTTGCGGCCTCTTATCGAGAGTGGGCTGGAGGAACTCCAAATCATGCTTTCGGATTACCGCAAAAAGTGCCACAACCTCGCAAGCACAATTAGGCTCATGGCGGTCCATTGTCAGGGAAAAAGAGCAACCGCTTCCACATCGGCGGCACTGTAGTCCAGCCGCCGTTCGGGTGAGGTTCAGCGAACATATCCCAGTTGCGAGGACCGCCAAACCTGTTGTGGGGATTTGAGAGTTCCTGAATCTTTGATTATGAGTGATCCTTCCATTCAAGTAAATGACTTCGGACATATAGAATTTTACTGATACTATGCGCTCCGTACCTTGAAGAACTTGGCTGCGGTCTCGGCCAGAGACTTCCAAATTTCCTTCTGTTCCAACCATTGTGGAGGCACTTTCATGAATACCACGCTTGGCCGTTCTTTCGGGAACTGCTTCCTGGCTTCCTGAAGCGAATTTAGAACGGTCTTCGCGCTAAAGCTTGTAGCCTCAATTTTGCATTTCGCATCGGCACATACTACGCACCCATCGGCAAGCACGATTTCAATGTCATAATCCTGCCCCTTCGTTTGCTGAGGCTTCACGTACCGAAAATTGATGCCGCTCACATAAAGCATCCGGCCAAGATCAAGCTCGGCATACGTCGGTTCTATTGCTCCTCTCCTCATTCGATCAAGGCAAATCTTAAGCTCCGGAATAGTTTGCAAGTTCAAAAGGATTTCCGCCAAATCAACGATTTTGAACGTGCTGATTTGGCTTTGTACTCTATCCTTATCCGTAGCAATCAACCGCAGGAAGGTCGGCGCGTCTTGTCCCAGTCCTACATAGTTTTCAACCCACTCTGGCCCCAGAAAATATCTTAGCACTGAGACACCGAGCCAAAACGACCGTAGAAACGGATCGCCCTGAATTTCGGGTGGAAACTTAGAAAGCGTATTCAATAGAGTGCGATCTGTAATTCGGTCTGCCATGATTATCCACTAGAGGTTTTCGCCATGAAAGGCGATCAGCCGCTCTTTGATCTTACGGAGCGTCGCATGACTGTGACGTGCCGTGTACCGGTATCAACAACCATCAGGAGACCTTTCGCATGTGAAGGGAACGCTCTCCTGAGCACCATCAAGGCTTTCGAGCGGGAAACGATTGCACCAAATTTGCATCACTGCATCTCTTCACGATACACCGACGCGCGACTGATCTTGAGCCTTCGGGCCGTTTCCGAGAACCGGGGTCGCGATCAGCGGATAATGGCACGCGACGAACCGGCCCGGCGCGACCTCACGCAGCAGCGGCTCCTCGGCGGCGCAGCGCGCATCGGCGCGCGGGCAGCGGGTGCGGAACCGGCAGCCGGACGGCGGCGCGATCGGGGAGGGCGGCTCGCCGACCGGAATATTCTCGGGCGGCACGATGCTCGGGTCGGGCAGCGGGATCGATTGCAGCAGCACCGACGTATAGGGATGCGCCGGGGCGCGGAACAGCGCCTGCGTCGCGCCGATCTCGACGATTTTCCCGAGATACATCACCGCGATCCGGTCGCTCACCGCTTTGACCACTGCAAGATCGTGCGCGATGAACAACAGCGTGAGTCCGTAGCGCGCCTTCATGGCCTCCAGCAGATTGAGGATCTGCGCGCGGATCAGCACGTCGAGCGCCGAGACCGGCTCATCGCAGATCAGAAGCTGCGGCTCGAGCACGAGCGCGCGGGCAATCGAGATGCGCTGGCACTGGCCGCCCGAAAACTCGTGCGGCAGCCGACCCATGGTCAGGTCCGGATCGAGCCCGACCGCGCCGAGCACTTCGCGCACGCGGCGCTCGCGCTCGGCCTTGTTGGAAACGCCCGCGATGATGAGCGGCTCGGCGACGATGTCGCCGATGCGCCGGCGCGGATTGAGCGAGGCGATCGGGTCCTGAAAAATGAGCTGCAGCCGACGGCGCAGCAGCCGCAGCGGCTCGCCGCGCATTTGCGTGAGATCCTCGCCCTCGAACAGCACGCGGCCCGAGGTCGGCCGGACCAATTGCAGCACCGCGCGCCCCAACGTCGACTTGCCGCAGCCGGATTCGCCGACGAGCCCGAGCGTCTCGCCCGGCAGGATGTCGAAGCTCACGCCGGACACCGCGTGCACGGTCTGGCCGTGCACGTGATATTCGACCACGAGCTGCTCGACCCGCAGCAGCGCTTCGCGCTCGCGCAGGGGCGCGGCATCGGCGGCAACAGGCACGGCGGGGGCGGCGACACTCATGTCATACCGACGTTAGTTTCTTTTGCTTTTTATTCCGGCTCACAATGAAGCGCTGGGTCTCGCCGCTCGCGCGCTTTCCCTCTCCCCTTGCGGGAGAGGGTGGCGAGCACCGCGCTTGCGAGGTGCGAGCCGGGTGAGGGGTTGCTTCGCATTCTTTCAAAGGTACCCCTCACCCGGCGCCTCCCCCGGATCAAGTCCGGGGTCGGCGCCACCCTCTCCCACAAGGGGAGAGGGGAAACGAGTACGCGGCGCACGCAAACCCGGGAGCGGCAGCCAGCAGGCATAGCGATGATCGCCGTCCGGCCCGGCGAGCGGCGGCGCCTCGTAGCGGCAATGGTCCACCGCGTATTTGCAGCGCGGCGCGAACGCGCAGCCCGCAATGCGGCGCGTCGGGTCGGGCGGCCGGCCGGCCACCGTCAGGAGCGGCGTGTGCGGCGGCGCGTCGAGTTTCGGGATCGCCGCCAGCAGCGCCTCCGTGTAGGGCATGCGCATATGCGCGAACAGCAGCGGCGTGGGCGCGCGCTCGACCACGCGGCCGGCGTACATCACCGCGACCTCGTCGGTGCGTCCGGCCAGCACGCCGAGATCATGGGTGATGAGGATCATCGCCATGTGGCGGCGGCGCTGCTCGCGCGCCAACAGGTCGAGGATCTGCGCCTGGATGGTGACGTCGAGCGCGGTGGTCGGCTCGTCGGCAATCAGGAGCTTGGGCTCGCACGAGAGCGCCATGGCGATCACGGCGCGCTGGCGCATGCCGCCGGAGAGCTGGTGCGGATATTGCCGCAGCCGCTGCTCCGGCTCGGCGATGCCGACGGCGGCGAGGAGCTCGGCGGCGCGGTTTCGGGCGGACGCGCCGGCCATGCCGAGATGCTGCTGCAGGGTCTCGGTGATCTGCCGGCCGATCGTGAGCACCGGGTTGAGCGAGGTCATCGGATCCTGGAACACGACCGCGAGCGCGCGCCCGCGCAATTTTCGCAGCGCCCGCGGATCGAGTTTCGTGAGATCCGCGCCGTCGAAGCGCACCCGTCCGTCGAACCGCGCGCGGGGAGGCAGCAGGCCCAGGATCGCGCGCGACAGCATGGTCTTGCCGCTGCCGGACTCGCCGGCGATGCCAAGCGTGCGGCCCGCCATCAGCGTGAGATCGACGTTCTCGACCGCGCGCAGCAGGCCGCGCCGGGTCGGCAGATCGACCGAGACACCCTCGACCGCAAGCAACGGCTCGGCGCTCACAGCGTGTTCTCGCGCGGATCGGTGATCGCGCGCAGCGCGTCTCCGACGAGATTGAACGACAGCACGGTCGCGAACAGCACGCCCGCGGGCAGGAACGCGAGCCAGGGCGCGATGTCGAGGCTCTCGCGGCCCTCGCCGATCATGCTGCCCCAGCTCGGCCGCGGCGGCGGCACCCCGAGCCCCAAAAAGCTCAGCGCGCCTTCGACCACGATGGTCACGGCGACCGCGAGCAGGAAAAACGCAAGCAGCGGCAGCAGCACGTTGGGCAAAAGCTCGCGCAGCAGGATGCGGGCGTGGGTGGCGCCGAGCGCGCGCGCCGCCGTCACGAATTCGCGCTCGGCGAGCGTGAGCGTCGCCGCCCGCGCCACCCGCGCGAACGGCGGAATGCTCAAAAACCCGATCGTCATCGCGAGATTGAGCACCGACTGGCCGAGATAGGCGGTGATGGCGAGGATGAGCACCAGTGGCGGGAACGCGAGCAGCACGTCCATGCCGCCCATCGCCAGCGCCTCGAACTTTCCGCGGAAATAGCCCGCCAGCATGCCGAGCCCGGCGCCGAAGCCGAGACCGATCAACGGTGAGAGGAACCCCACCGTGAGCGAGGTTCGCGCGCCGAACACGAGCCGGGAAAGCATGTCGCGGCCGAGCCCGTCGGTCCCGAGCCAATGCTGCGCGTCCGGGGGCATGCGGCGGGCAAGCATGTCCATCTCGTTGGGGCTCGGGATCGGCAAGAAATCCGCCGATGCGGCGGCGACGACCACGACGCAGATCCAGGCCGCCGCCGCCCAGAACACAAGGCTCAGACGCCGGCGCCGGCGCGGCGCGACCGCAACGTCGACCGCCGTGTCAAGCACGGCCATGGCGAATCCTCGGGTCGAGCACGGCGTAAAGCATGTCGACCGCGAAATTGAGCAGCACGAAGCCGACGGCGACGAACAGCACCACGCCCTGCAGGATGACGAAGTCGCGCGCATAGATCGCGCCGACCAGCAGCCGGCCGATGCCGGGCAGCGCGAAGATCGTCTCCACGATGATGGCGCCGCCGATCAGCCGCCCGATGTTGATCCCGGTGACCGTCACCAAGGTGAGCGAGGAGGGTTTGAGCGCATGCACCAGGAGGATGCGCGCGGGTTTCAGCCCCTTGGCCTTCGCCATGACGATGTAGTCTTCCTGCAGCGTCGCGATCATGTCGCTGCGCAGCACGCGCATCAGCACCGGCCATTCGCCGAGCGCGAGCGTCAGTGCCGGCAGCACGAAGCTGCGCAGATTGCCGAAAGCATCCTCCTCGAACGGCACCCAGCCGGTCGCCGGCAGCACGCGAAGCTGCACCGCGAACAGGTAGATCAGCAGGATTGCCCACAGGAACGCCGGCACCGAGAGCATGCCGAAGGCGCCCCCGGTCAGCAGCCGGTCGAAGCTGCCGCCCTGGCGCACCGCGCACAGGATCCCGAGCGGCACGCCGATCAGCAGACCGGCGAGCTCCGCCATCAGCATCAGCTCGAGCGAGACCGGCAGGCGCGCGCCGATCGCGGCCAGCACCGTCTCGCCGGTGCGGAACGAGCGGCCGAAATCGCCCTGGATCACCCCGCCGAGCCAGTGGAGGTAGCGCCAGGCGATCGGCTGGTCGAGGCCCAGCTGCGCCCGGAGCGCTGCGACTTTGTCCGGCGTGGCCTGATCGCCGAGAATCGCATAGGCGAGGTCGCCGGGCAGCAGCGAGGCGATCAGGAACGTCAGCAGCGTCACCGCCAGCAGCACCGGAACGAGATGCAGCAGCCGGTGGGCGATGTAGCCCAGCATCGCGCCTACTCGAGCCAGGTGTCGGAGACGTCGATCACTCCGCTGTAGATCTTGGGCAGCCCCTTCAGCCTGGTCTTGGAGATGGCGTAATAGGTGTTCTGGAAGGTCCAGAACCAGATCGCTTCGCGATTGATGAGGCGGCTGATCGCGCAATAATCCTCGCTGCGCTGGGCGCGGTCCGCCGTCACGCGCGCGTGCTCGAGCAGGCGGTCGAGCTCTGGATCGGAGTAATTGGCGAACGCCACCGGGCTGCCGGTGTGGAAATTGGCGTACATCTGCGGATCCGGATCGGCCAGATCGATGATGCGCCACGGCGTGAGCTGGAACTGGCGCATGAAGGCGCGGGTCACGACCGTGGTCTGGTCGACCTGCTCGATCTCCATGTCGGCGCCGACCTGCTTCCAGAACTGCTGCAGGACTTGGCCGTTGGTCCGCCCGCGCGGGGTCGCGGTCACGATCATCTTAAACTGGACCGGCTTGCCGTACTCCGCGATGAGCTGCCGGGCCTTGGCCGGATCGTAGGGCAGCGCCCCGTCGTCCCGGCATTTCACCCAGGAGCCGTCCCCGTAGGGATTGGCGGCCGGTTTGGCGAGGCCGTTGGTGACCACCTGGGACCACTTGGCGCGGTCGAGCGCCATCACCAGCGCCTGGCGGACGCGCGCGTCGTCGAACGGCGCCACCTTGGTGTTGAAGGCGTACACGGTCGCGCCCGAGCCGGTGTAGCTGTGCACCGAGAGCGCCGGGTCTTTCTTCGCCCGCAGGATGTTGTCGGCATCGAATTCGTCGTCCCACACGAGATCGGATTCGCCGGATTGCAGGCTGGCAAACCGCGCCTGCGCGTCGGGCAGTGGGCGCAGCACCACGCGATCGAGATAGGGGTGACCCTTGTTCCAATAGGCGGGATTGCGCTCAAGCACGAGCCGATCCCCCGCCGCCCAGGATTTCAGCACGAACGGTCCGGTGCCGACCGGGTTGCGATTGTAATCCTCGCCGAGCTTTTGGATCGCGGCCGGCGAGTGGATGGCGTTGTTGACCGTCGGCGGCGCGAGCACCGCGGGAAGATCGACCGAGGCCTCGCGCAGATGGAACTTGACGGTGAGCTCGTCGAGCGCCTCGACCTTCTCGATGAACTGCACGTAGAAGGCGCAGCGGCAGTGATTGTTGGGATCCTTCTGCCGCGCGTAATTGAAGGCGACCGCCTGGGCGTCGAGCGGCGTGCCGTCGTGGAATTTCACGCCGGAGCGCAGCTTGAAGCTCCAGGTCTTGTAATCCTCGGAATGGGTCCAGGATTCGGCGAGCTTGGGCACCGCATTGCCGCCCTCGTCGAGCCGGCTGAGCGTGTCGAACAGCAGCGCTGCCGCGGATTCCGCCGCGGTATCGTAGACGCCGACCTTGAGCGGATCGAGGCCCGGGATATCGAGCTCGAGCCCGACCGTGATGCTGCCGCCCTGCTTCTGGGCCGAGGCTTCGCCCGCCAACATGGCGATCCCGCAGGCGGCGAGCGCGACGCCCGCCAAGCCGCGCAGAAACCTCCGGATCGTCATGGCAGCTCCCTCCCGGTCCGCGGCGGAAATCCTTGCCGCTGGGCCTTGGCCGGCATCTTAGCGCTAGACTATCGGCGCTTGTAGCCCGGATGGAGCGAAGCGCTACGGCTTCATGCGGGTGGCTCGCGCCGCCCGGCGTTTCATCCGCTCCCAATAGGAGACCGGAAGAATGCGCTGCAGCAGATCGAGCCGGACCGCATCGGTGCCGACCAGGATGCGCTTTTGCCGCCGCTCGATGCCGGCGACGATGCGCTCGGCGGCCTGTTCCGGGCTGTTTCCGATGACGCGGTCGAAATTCGCGATGCGCTCGGCTGCCTCCTTCGGATCCACGGCGGCCGCGACCCGCGCGTTCCGCGCGATCGCGGTCTTGACGTAACCGGGATGCACGATCGAGACGCCGATGCCGGTGTCCTCGAGCTCGTGCCGCAGCGCCTCGGAAAAGCCGCGGACCGCGAACTTGCTCGCCGCATAGGCGGTCTGGCCGGCCGGCGCGACGATGCCGAAGATGCTCGAGAGATTGACGATCTGCGCGGCCGGCTCCCGCCGCAGCACCGGCAGGAACGCCTTGCACATCCGCACCGTGCCCCAAAAATTGATCGCGAACAGCCATTCCAGGTCGGCGAGGCTGACCTCGTCGAAGCGCCCGAGCAGCGCGACACCGGCGTTGTTGATCAGGAGGTTCGCCCTGCCGTGCTCGGCGAGCACCACCTCGCGCAAGGATTCCGCCGCCGCCGGATCCCCAACGTCCGCCGCATGCTCGCTGACCGCGACGGCGGTCTTGCGCGCCGCGGACGCGACGCGGGCGAGGGCTTCGCGGTCGCGATCGATCAGCGCCAAACCGCAGCCGCGCGACGCCAGACGAAGCGCCAGCGCCGCGCCGATGCCTTTCGCGGCGCCGGTCAAGACCGCGACGCCGTCTCGGAGCGGAAATGTCATCGGGCGTTTCCCGCGCTACGCGTTGACGAAAACATCCAAGCTTGCCACACCGACATCCCGGCCATCCGTGCCGCCCACTCCCGCGCTGGCGTCGCTTCCGCCATGAGAATCCTGCAGATTCATTCCGGAATCAATTTGAACGGCGCCGTGCGCTACGCGGTGCTGGTCTCCCGGCTGCTGGCGCTGCGCGGACACGAGATCGTGATGCTGCACCGGCCGGTGAGGCACCTGGGCGCGGTGCTGGCGCTGCCGGACCATATCGACGTGCAGATGTCCTCACTGCAGCGCAGGCCTGCGGAGATCCGCCGGGTCGCCCGGCTCTGCCGTGACAAGCGCATCGACGTCATTCACACCCACAAGAGCAGCGCCCATGCGTTCGGCGCGTTGCTGCGCCTGTTCTACGGCGTGCCTTGCGTGGCGACCGCGCACAGCCTGAATTATCAGCTGCATTGGATGGTCAACGACAGGGTCGTTTGCCACAACGCGGAATCGATGCGGTTCATGCACCGTCGGAATTTCGTGCCGTGGCGCAAGTTGCGCCAGGTCCCGGCTTTCGTCGACGAGTTCTATCTGGGCGCCGCCGCCGAGGAGCCGAGCGCGACGCGCCGCCGCCTGGGCGTCGCCGCAGGCCGCAAGCTGCTGGTCACCGTCGGCAACGTCGAGCGCCGCAAGGGCATCGCCGATATCGTCGAAGCGCTGCCGCAGGTGTTGAGCGCCGGGATCGACGCCGGCGTGGTGGTGGCCGGCTGGTTTCACAGTATCGGCTATCGCGCCGAGGTCGAGGAGCGCGCCCGCACGCTCGGCGTCGAGGACCGGGTGATCTGGCTCGAGGGCACGTCGGACCGCGACATCGGTCACTTGCTGCGCGCCGCCGATCTCTACGTGCAGGCGTCTTTGGTCGAGACCGGGCCGCTCGTCGTGCTGGAAGCCATGGCGCTCGGCCTGCCGGTGGTGGGAACGATTTGCGGCTCGATGCCGGATTTCATCCTGCCGGGGGTCACCGGAGAGCTGGTGCCGCCAGGGGAGCCCCGGGCGCTGGGCGAGGCTCTGGTGCGCGTGCTCGCCGATCCCGAGCGGGCCCGCGCCATGGGGCGCGAGGGACGCCGGCGCTTCGCCGCGCAGTTCAGCGCCGAGGTGAATATCCCCAAGCTCGAGGCGATCCTGGCCGAAGCCGCGGGCGGGCCCGGAGCGGGGCACCAACACCCTCGTCGCTAGGCCGCCTGTCGCTGACCGGCCGGATGCGGCATGCTGCCGATCAGCACCCGCAAACAATGATCGAGGTCGGCTTCGCCGAACGGTTTTCTCAGCACGGGCGCATGGGCGAAGCGCTCGTCGATGTCGCCGTCCCATGCGGTGATGAATGCGAACGGGATCGCCTTCGCATCGAGCCGCTCGGCGACCGCGTACACGGTTTCGCCGTGCGCCAGCCTGACATCGAGCAGCGCCGCATCGCACGCGTTGGCTTCGATCAACGCCAGGGCATCGGGAATCTGCGCCGCCGGGCCAAGTACTTGGCCGCCGTTCCTGCGAACGGCGTCCTCGATCTCCAGAGCGATGAGAGCGTAATCCTCGACGATCAGGACCGAGCAAGCCCGCGCACGCGAGCACATTACCGCCTCCCCAGCCGCCCACGTTTTTTTGTGACCCCGCCGACGGTCGGGTTGGCGGTGTCTATTATCTCAGAGCGGTCTCGAAGAAATTATTTTGCGCCCCCGCCTCGACAAAGTCGAGTCAAATCACGAGTTGCCTAACTGAAACCTTGTCCACAGACAATCGGTCTCAGGGCTCGACCCGCGTGCCGACGCGAGCGCTCCAAAACCAGGGCGCGGGAGCCGGCGGCGCCCGTCGCGGGGCAGGACCGGCAGCGGGGCAAAGCTCTGCCGCTGTTGCGGGCAGGCTGCTCGGGCCGAGCCGTGACCCCCGCGCGGCGCCCGGGGGTTTTCGGAACGTGCAATTGTCCGCACCGCACGGGAACGGATTGCTCGAATCAGGGTTCTGGGTTCAAGCTGCGTGCTCGCGGCGGAGGCCACCCCGTGAATAGACCTGATTACTATCGCCAGCACGCTCTGGAATGCCTGCGGCTGGCCAACGATACGAATGAACCCAGCACGAAAGCTGTCTTGATCGACATGGCGCAAGCCTGGATCAGGCTGGCCGAGCAGGCGCAGAGAAATCGCCGTCTCGATCTCGTCCACGAGGCGCCCCCTCCCGGGCCGATCCCGGCGGCATCCTAGAGCGGGATGCTATTAAGCCCGCCGCCGCCTCCCTCCGGCCGCCGCGCCCGCGTGATGAGCCCTCGACCGCTGCGGTATGACGCCCAGTCCGATCCGCTGGGCGGCCAGTGCTATCGCCTGAGGAGCACGGCGGCCAGGAAGCCGGCCGCTGCCGCGATGCCGACCGCCGCGAGCGGTTGAGCGAGGATCGCACGCTCGAGGGTGTCCGGCGCGGCTTCCGCCGGTGGCTCTCCGCTCGAATGCGAACCCCCGCCGATGGCCTCCTCCGCGCTCGTGGGCTCGTCGGTAAAACCCTCGGCAGCGGCGGTCGCACTCTCCAGCGGATCCTGAGAACCGGGGCTCGGCGCCCACGGCAAGGAATCCGTCTGCAAGGCGCTGCCCGTCGGCTCCTCCGGAGATTTGCCCATCGCTGCCTCCCGACATGCCTCAAAGCCGGTCAACGCCCGTTCCGGTCCGGCGTTCCTGCGGCGCGCGACCAGCCGGGCGCGCCCGCGCTCGGCCGCGGCCTTGTCTCGATCCTGGACGGGGCGCATGCTCGCCGCCGCATTCGAGCCATTGCGAACCTTCGGGGTCATCATGAGCGACGCAAAGACCTACCAGGGCAGCTGCTTTTGCGGCGCCGTCCAGTTCACGGTGACGGGCGAGCCCGCCGGCATGGGCTATTGCCATTGCAACTCGTGTCGGCATTGGTCCGCCGGCCCGGTCAACGCCTTCACGCTGTGGAACCCGCAAAGCATCCGGATCACGCGCGGCGCGGACAACATCGGCACCTACAACAAGAGCCCGATGAGCTTCCGCAAATGGTGCAAGACCTGCGGCGGCCACATTTTCACCGAGCATCCGCCGCTCGGGCTGACCGACGTCTATGGGGCGGTCATTCCCGACCTGCCGTTCAAGCCGGGCCTGCATGTGAACTACGCCGAGACGGTGCTGCACCTGCGCGATGGGCTGCCGAAGCTGAAGGATTTCCCGAAGGAATTCGGCGGCTCGGGCGCCGAGGTGCCGGAATAGGCTCGCCGCCGGGCGATGGAGACGACGGCTTCTGCAGTTCACCGCGGCGGGATGTTCTGCGCGCCGTGGAACAGGTTTCCCGGGTCGAATTTGGCCTTGACCTCGCGCAGCCGCGCGTAGACCTCGTCCGCATAGGCGGCACGCACGCGGGCGTCGCCTTCGTCCTCGGTCATGAAATTGATGTAGGCGGCGCCGGTCGAGAACGGATGAGTTGCCGCCCAGTATTCACGCGCCCATTCGATGTGGCGGCGATCCTCCTGCGGATTCTCCCAAGCCGCCTGCACGTTCAAGACATATTGGGCAGTCCGAAAGCCCACCGCGTTGAGCTGCGGGTCGAGACGTGCGGGGGCACCGCCGAGATGCATGAACAGAGCGGCCGAATGCGCAGACGTAATGCGTTCGGCGTGCTCGACGATGACATCGATCAGGCGCTCGCTCATGTCGGCGAAAAAATCCGATTTCCAGTAATAGCGGCGGCCGAACGGCTGGCCGGAATCGAGCATGGTCTGGTGGGCGATGAACGGCTTCACCGTGATGGTATCGGCTACCGGTTTGCCGCGTGCCGTGCAGTTCCTCGGGGAGAAACGGCGCGGGCGGCGCGATGCGCAGGATGAGCAGACAGCACAGCTCGTCCGGCGCCGTAGCGGTGACGCGACGAAACTGGTGCGCAACCTCGCGCGCCTGCGCCATCGGGTACACCACCATGCCGCATAGCGCCTGCGGTCCGTGCGGGTGCGCCCGGAACTCGAACGAGGAAACCGCGCCGAAATTGCCGCCGCCGCCTCGCAATGCCCAGAACAGATCGGCGTTCTCGGTCTCACTCGCGTGGCGGCGCTCGCCATCCGCGGTGACGACGTCGACCGAGAGGAGATTGTCCGCCGCGTAGCAGCACTTGCGGGAAGTCCAGCCGAAGCCGCCGCCCATGGTGAAGCCGGCAACGCCGGTATTCGAAACGATGCCGCCGGGGACCACTAGGCCGAAGGGCTGCGATTCATGATCGACGTCGCCCCAGGTGGCGCCCGCCTCGGCGCGGACGATGCGGCGGCCGGGCTCGACCCGCACCCCGCGTCGCAGGCTCATGTCGATCATCAGGCCCCCGTCGCAGAGCGCCGTGCCGGCAATGTTGTGGCCGCCGCCGCGGATCGACAGCGGCAGCCCGTTGTCGCGAGCGAAGTTCACGCAGGCGACAATGTCCACCGCGCCGCTTACCCTCGCGATGAGGGCGGGTCGTCTGGCGATCATGCCGTTCCAGATCGAGCATGCCTCGCCGTAGCCCGCATCGCCGGGTCGCAGCAGTCCGCCGCGGAGCAGGTTGCGCAGTTCGCCGATTGCGGCTTCGTCCAGGTCGCAAGCGGGCTTCGCGGCAAGAGCCGGTGCCATGGGATCCTCGATCTCCGCCCGATGGCGGGTGCGGCATGAAATCCGAAAGAGCGCCCCCTCGAATATCGGGTCTTCGCGGCAATCTTACCACGCCGAGGCCGGATGGCGGAGCTTCTTGCACGGCCAGAAATAATCGACGCCGTGGCATTTTCGGGCGTGCCGGCGTAGGGCCAAGGGACCCGGAAGGCGCCGGGGCGAACCGATAACTGCCTTTCGCCATGCTTGTCGGAGAACTCGGCCGTACCTATCCTCATGCTCGGGTCGGCGATAGCATTGGCAATGAGCGAGATCAGGGACGAACGCCGCCTCACCACGATCCTGGCTGCCGATGTGGTCGGCTACAGCCGGCTCATGGGCGAGGACGAGGCCGGCACCCTCGCCCTGCTCCGGCAGCGGCGCCGCGAGGTGATCGAGCCGCTGCTCGCCAAATACGATGGCCGGCTGGTGAAGTTGATGGGCGACGGCGTGCTGGTGGAATTCGCCAGCGTCGTCCATGCGGTGCAATGCGCGATCGAGATGCAGCAGGGCATGGAGGCGCGCAACGCCGCGCTGCCCGAGCCGCGCCGGATGCAGCTGCGGATCGGCATCAATCTCGGCGACGTCATCATCGAGGGCGACGACCTCTACGGCGACGGCGTCAACCTGGCCGCGCGCCTGGAGGGCCTGGCCGAGCCCGGCGGGGTGTGCATTTCGGAGACCGCCTTTCGGCACGTCCAGAAGCTGCCGCTCGCCTATCAGGATCTCGGCGAGCAGCAGGTCAAGAATTTCGCGCAGCCGGTGCGGGCCTATCGGGTATCCGCCCGCCGGGACGCCGTCTCGGCCGCGGCCGCGGCCGTGACCGAGACGCGAGGCGCAACCGCGGAGGGCCCTTCGATCGTGGTGCTGCCCTTCACCAACATGAGCGGCGAGGCCGAGCAGGAGTTCTTTGCCGACGGGCTGACCGAGGACATCCTCACCGAGCTGTCGCGGTTCCGGCACCTGTTCGTCATCTCCCGCAATTCGGCGTTCAAATACAAGGGCAAGGCCGTCGACGTGCGCCAGGTCGCGCGCGAGCTTCGGGTCCAGTACGTGGTCGAAGGCAGCGTGCGCAAGGCCGGCAACCGCGTCCGCGTCACCGTGCAGCTGATCGACGGTGAGGCCGACCGCCACGTCTGGGCCGAGCGCTACGACCGCCAGCTCGAGGATATTTTCGCCATCCAGGACGAGGTGACGTCCGCGATCGTCGCCACGCTGCCGGGCCGGCTCGAAGCGGCGACCCGCGAGCGCGTCGCGCGCAAGCCGACCGACAACATGGTCGCCTACGAATGCGTGCTCGCCGGGAAATTGCTGCACCATCGCTCCAACCGCGCCGACAACGAGGCCGCGCAGCGGATGCTCGAGCGCGCGCTCGCGCTCGACCCCAATTACGCCCATGCGCACGCCTGGAAGGCATGCGTGCTCGGGCAGTCCTGGGTCAACGGCTACTGCCAGGACCGTGAGGCCACCTGGGACCAGGTGGGCCGCGAGTTGCAGATCGCGCTCGAGCTCGACAGCAACGACAGCGACGTCCACCGCATCCTCGCCGCCGTGAATCTCGCCGGCAAGGAACACGACAAGGCCACGTTCCACCAGGAACGCGCGCTCAGCCTCAATCCCAACGACGATCTGATCGTGGTGCAGCAGGGCGAGGTGCTGACCTGGCTCGGGCGCCCGGAAGAGGGCATCCCGTGGATCGAGCGGGCGATGCGGCTCAACCCCTACCACCCGGAGCGCTTCTGGAACCATCTCGGCCGCGCCTTGTTCGTGGCGCGCCGCTATGGCGAGGCGATCGCAGCCTTCGGCCACATCACGGCGCCCGACCATCTGCACCACGCGTTCCTGGCCGCCTGCCATGCCGAGCTCGGCAACGAGGCCGCGGCGCGCAGCCACACGGCGGAGGTGCTCAAGCGCGAGCCGGCGTTCTGCATCGAGAATTATCTGAAGACCGTGCACTACAAGCGTCCGGAAGACGTCGAGCATCACCGCGCCGCGCTCGTCAAGGCCGGGCTGCCGCTCGCGCCGGTGGCCGAGATCGTCTCGCAGGCGACCGCGGGCTCGGCCACGGCCGCGAAATCAGGAGCGTCGTAGCTCGCATGGAGCGAAGCGGAATGCGGGGACGGCGGTCCCGGATTTCGCTGCGCTTCATCCGGGCTACGGAATTCACGGATAACGTGTTCCGGACGAGCGAGCGAAGCGCGAGTGACGATCCGGGACCCAGGAGTAACTTCGCGAAGCGTCGATATTTCCTAATTTCGCATTCCGCCCCGCAAGTACGGCTTCCTTCTCTGTTCACAACGGTAGATCTTCCGAACGATCGCGCCAAGTTGGATTGTCTTTCTCGATCAGCTCGAGCTTCCAACTACGCCTCCATCGCTTCAACGCGTGTTCGTAGGAGCGGCCTCAAGAATCGAAGAAAATGCATCGACATGGACCAGCATGCCGACGCCGTATTTTCGGGTGAAGCCCGGCACGAGCTTCGACTTGTGTTCGGCGATTCTGCGCGCCAAGTCGTTGGTAACGCCGACATACAGCGTGCCGTTTTGCCGGCTCGCCAGGATGTAAACGAAAAAACCGTCCTCCATTCGATCTGCCCAATCAGAACGAGCCTTGCGCATAACAACTCGTATTGCCGCTTCGCGAACTTACTCCTGGGTCCCGGATCTTCGCTCGCTTCGCTCACTCGTCCGGGACACGGGATCGCCGTACCCACTCCGCAGATCATCGTTCGCGCTTTGCGCTCGCTCGTTCGGGATACGATTCACTTCACCACCAGCACCGGGCAGGGGGCGAGGTGCACCAGCCGGTCGGCGCGGCTGCCGAGCATGCGATCGTAGAACGCCGAATGGCCGCTCGCGCCGACCACGAGCAGGTCGGCCTCGAGGTCGCCGACAAGGTCGACGATGTCGCGCACCGGATGTCCGGCCAGCACGTGGGTCTTGAGCTTCACCTGGGCCGCGTCGGCCATCTCGCGGGCACGATTGACCACGGTGTGGAAGCGGCGGGCGGCCACGCCGCTTTCCTCGCGGATTTCCTCGATCATCTCCGGCAGATAAGAAATCTCCTCGACCGAGACCATGTGCAGCTCGGCACCCGTCGCTTTGGCGATCTTGAGCGCCAGCGCCAGCGCATGGAAGGCGTGATCCGATCCGTCGTTCGCGTGCAGGATCTTGCTGAACATCGCGCGCCGTCCTGGCTAGCCGGCTTGCTCGGGAGGGAGTGCTCGCGCCGGCGCGGCCACACGCTCCGCGGCCTCCGGCTCCTCCCGGGGCAACAGATGATGGGGCAGGAAGAACGCGTTGGCAATCAGCGTGGGAATCACGGCGCTGGCGACAACGCCGGCGACCACGACCGAGTATTGCGCCTGATCGATGATGCCGTGCGAGAGCCCGAACAGCGCCGAGATCGTGCCGAAGGTGAGCCCCGTCGACATCAGCAAGGTGGTATACATCGATTCCTTCTGCGGCGAGCCGAACACCTTCGTGATCGGGTAGATGCCGACGAACTTGGTCACCATCTTGCCCGCCAGCAGCACGAGAAATGCGACCGGCGCGGCGATGAGCGCAGGCACGGACACGAACGAGCCGGCGCGGATGAAGTAGAACGGGGTGAGCAATCCGAGCGCGAGCGTGCGCAGCCGCCGGATCAGCGCGTGATCCCTGCCGACCGTGCCGGCGAGCACCATGCCGATGACGTAGGCGGGCAGCACGGCTTCGCTGTCGGCCCAGCCCGCCAGCGCCCCCAGCGCGAACAGCAGGAACAGCAGATATTTGGCCTCGAGCTCGGAGGGGCGGTTGCCGTAGCGCTTGAACAGCCGCGGGGTCAGCCACGGCAGCGCGATGAACACCGCAACGGCGACGCCGGCGAACACCAGGGTGCGCAGCGTGAACGGCGCAAAGATGAAGCCCAGCGCCAGCACCGTGCCGAGATCGTTGATGAAACACGCGGCCAGCACGATCTTGCCGTACTCGGTCTTGTTGAAGCCGTACTCCAGCATCACCGCGTAGACGACCGCAACCGACGTGGTCGATAAAGCCACCCCGGCGAGCCAGCTCGGCATCACGGCCCAGCCGAGGATCCAATAGGCCGCCGCGGCGCAGCCCAGGAACGGCGCGAAAAACCCGATCAGGCCGAGCGCGGTCGCCTCCTTCCAGTTGCGCCGAAACACCACCGGATCGAGCTCCGCGCCGGCCAGGAACGTGAGCACGATGGCGCCGGCGCCAGCCAGGAATTTTATCCAGGACTCGTTTCCTCCGAGCACGTCGGCACCGAACAGCGATCCCAGGATCAGCTGCGCGAGCGTGCCGACGATGATCTCGGTGAGCGCCGTCGATACGCGGAACCACAGCGCGAACAGCGTGGCGAGGAGCGCCAATCCGAGCCACAGGGCAGCCAGCGTCCAAGCGTAGGTCATGGTCGGCTCAGTTCAGGACGGGAGAATCGGCAAGCATCCGGGTCAGGGCACTGCAATTCGCCCGGATCGGCCGCGCGCGGACTTGCAAGTCGGGGGAGAACCAATGGCGGCTCCGATCAAAGCGGCGGTTCGACAAGCCTTGCTTCGACAGGAGTCATCAGCCCGGAGGGCGGTTGCGGCGAACTCCATCGCCAGTACGGCATTCTAATGCCGGTCCGGTTCCCGTCAACACATGCGTGGCTGGAACAGCGAGCAGACCATCGAGGCGGCCGTGTCGGCTCGAACGGCTCTCAGGAGCGCGCGAGCGCCCCGGGGGAGCTCGACGCTATTCGATCATTCCGGCAATTCGTATCCGATCGCACTTTCGATCTCGCACGTTCGCTGCACCGCGGGGCGGCTCATCATGCTGTCGTAGTGGGCGGAGAGATTCGGAAACGTTCCCGATGCAGGTTTCAGAGAATTGACGAGACGCCAATACAGGCGAAACAGGTGAATGTCCGCGATCGAATAACGTCCCAGCGCCCATTCCCTTCGCCCCAATCTCCGATCGGCGATCCCGTACACTTTTGTTGCGTGCTCGATCCCGAGCCGGCGCGCGGGATGGAGCGTCGCAGCGATGAACGACATCCACGATATGGCCTGGGCCTCGGCTTCAGGGTCATCGTTGGGCAGCAGGGCTGCATCGGAGAAGCGTTTGGCGAGATAGTAGAGAATTGCCGCCACTTCGGTCAGCGGACGCCCATCGATCACAAGCGTAGGAACCTTGCCTTCCGGATTGAGCGCCAGATAGTCGGGCGCCCGATGTTCTCGTTTACGGAATGATATCGGTCGGGCCCTGAAGGGTACGCCGATTTCATGCAAGGCGATGTGAACTGCCATCGAACTGGAGCCGGGCGCGAAATACAAAGCGAGCATTTGTCTGCCTGCGGATGGCGGCCGGCCGTGAGAGCCATCGAGTGCCCGCCCGGGCAACGGCAAGACCGTCGTCGCCCACGCTGCGGCTCCCCAGGGATGTGGTTACTGAAAGATTAACGATTGTGAGGGCATAAAGTTAATGCATCCTTAAGCGCGCGGGCGCGACAACCGGAAGCGCGGCCGATTCGGAGGACGGCGTGGTCCGATTCGAGAACGTGGGCTTGCGCTACGGCTTGGGCCCGGAGATCCTGTGCGATCTCTCCTTCAGCGTGGAGCCGCGTTCCTTCCAGTTCCTGACCGGCCCTTCGGGCGCCGGCAAGACCTCGCTGCTGCGCCTGCTCTATCTCTCGCTCAAGCCCACGCGAGGCCTGATCACGCTGTTCGACCACGACGTCGCCACGCTCTCCAAAGATGCGCTCGCCACGCTGCGGCGCCGCGTCGGCATCGTGTTCCAGGATTTCCGCCTGCTCGACCACATGACGACCTACGAGAACGTCGCCCTGCCGCTGCGGGTGCTCGGCAAGGACGAGAAAAGGTACCGCCACGAGGTGGTCGAGCTGCTGCGCTGGGTGGGGCTCGGCGAGCGGATGCTGGCGCTGCCGCCGGTGCTATCGGGCGGCGAGAAACAGCGCGCCGCAATCGCCCGCGCCGTCATCGCCCGGCCGCAGCTGCTGCTCGCCGACGAGCCGACCGGCAACGTCGACCCGGTGCTCGCCCGGCGGCTGCTGCGCCTGTTCGTCGAGCTCAACAAGACGGGCACCTCGGTCATCATCGCCACCCACGATATCGCCCTGATGGACCTGTTCGATGCCCGCCGGCTGGTGTTGCACGAGGGCCGCCTCCACATCTACGACTGACCCGGTTTGCGCGCATGGATGCGATGACGCAACAGGCTCTCCCATCCGACCTGCCGGGCGCGGCGATGCCGGCCGGCCGGACCTCGATCGTCCCGGCGGACTCGATTGCGGGCCGCGCGCTCGTCGCCGTGGTCGCGATCATGACGTTCCTCGCGGCGCTGACGCTGGGCGCGGTGGTGCTGGTGCGGGCGGTCGCGGGCGAATGGCAGTCGGCGGTCGTACGCGAGCTGACCATCCAGGTTCGGCCGGTCGAGGGTCGCGACACCAATGCCCAAGTCAAGAAGGCGGCGGATCTCGCCATCGCCACTCCCGGCATCGTCGGGGTGCGGGCCTATTCCAAGGCGGAATCGGCGCGGCTCTTGGAGCCTTGGCTCGGCACCGGCCTATCGCTCGACGACTTGCCCGTACCGCGCATGGTCGTGCTGCGCGTGGCGCCGGACCGCGCCCCGGATCTCAACCCGCTGCGCAAGGCGCTCGCCGCCGAGGTCCCGGAGGCAAGCCTCGACGATCACCGCGGCTGGGTCGAGCGCATGCGGACCATGACCCGCACCGCGGTCGCCGCCGGCATCGGCGTGCTCATGCTCGTCCTGGCCGCCACCATGCTGTCGGTGGCCTTCGCAACCCGTGGCGCGATGTCCGCGAACCGCCCGGTGATCGAGGTGCTGCATTTCGTCGGCGCCCGGGACGGATTCATCGCCGGACAATTCCAGCGGCATTTCCTCTGGCTCGGACTCAAAGGTGGCGTCATCGGCGGCGCCGCCGCGATGCTGCTGTTCACGATTGCGGGATTGTTGGCGGATTGGTTTAAAGGCACCCCGGGCGAGGACCAGCTTGCGGCGCTGTTCGGCGGTTTCGGCCTCGGGGCCGCGGGCTACGGCGCGATCGCCGGGCTCATCGTGCTGATCGCGGTCGTCACCGCGGGCACCTCGCGATTGACCGTCTACCGCACCCTGGCATCGATCGAATGAGCGGCCGGCCGGCATCGACCGCCGCGCACGCCATGCGGTATCCTGATCGGCAGGGTGCAAGCCGGGATCAGGTGTCGCTATGAACGGGAGCGCCGCAACCGTGGATCGGGCCCGCAAGCGCCGCGGCCGCAAGCGAGCGCTGGTCGCGGCGGTTGCGATCCTGCTTGCGGTGCCGGTGCTGCTCGCGGCCGGATTCCTGTGGTTCGTGCTGCGCATGCCCACCGACGAGGTCTCGCTCGATCGCAGCGCCGACGGCATCGTGGTGCTCACCGGCGGCGCCTCGCGGATCCTCGATGGCGTAGAGCTGCTGGCGGCGGGGCGCGGCAAGAGGCTGCTCATCAGCGGCGTGCATCGCGGCACCACGACCGGCGAGATCGCCCGCACCGTGCCGGAGTATTCCCGCCTGCTCGCCTGCTGCGTCGATCTCGATCATTCGGCGGTCAACACCGTCGGAAACGCGGTGCAGACCCGGCAGTGGGTCAAGAACCGCGGCTTTCGCTCGCTGATCGTCGTCACCTCGAGCTATCACATGCCGCGCACCATGCTCGAGCTCGCCTGGCAGATGCCCGACGTCGACCTGATCCCGTTTCCCGTCATCAGCGAGAAGATGCGCAACGAGCCGTGGTGGACCGCGGCTTCGATGCGGCTGTTGCTGTTCGAATATGTGAAATATCTCGTCGCCCAGGTCCGCACGCGGCTCGAGCCCGCATCCGACTCGACGGATTTCGCCGGTGACCGGAGCCGCACCAAGAGCTGATCGTGCCCGCCGCGCGCCTCGATCCGGCGCCGCCGGCTCGATCGTGCTGCGCTCGATCCTGTTCAACGCCGCGTTCTATCTGACGCTGGTGTTGTATTTGCTCGTGGCATTCTCGGCGCTGCCGTTCCCGCGTCACGTGATGCTCGGCGTCGCCAAATCCTGGGGCCGCACCAATCTGCGGCTGCTGCGGGCGATCTGCGGCATCGAGGTGGAATGGCGCGGGCTCGACAAGATTCCGCACGGTCCCCTGATCGTCGCCTCGAAACACCAGTCGGTGTGGGAAACCTTCGCGCTGCTGCCGCTGTTCGCCGATCCGACCTTCATCGTCAAGCGCGAGCTGATGTGGCTCCCGGTGTTCGGCTGGTGCATGTGGAGGGCCGACATGATCTCGGTCGACCGCGGCGCGGGCTCGCAGGCGATGTTCGCCATGACCGACCGGGCGAAATTCGAGATCGGCCGCGGCCGCCAGATCATCATCTTTCCCGAAGGCACGCGCCGTGCCGCCGGCGCCGCGCCGGCGTATAAATTCGGCGTGGCCAAGCTCTATGCCGCGACCGGCGCGCCGTGCCTGCCGATCGCGCTCAATTCCGGGCTGGTGTGGCCGCGCCGGTCGTTCCTGCGGCATCCGGGCGTGGTTCGCGTCGAAATCCTCGACCCGATCCCGCCCGGGCTTCCCGCCGAGGCGTTCTTCGCCCGGCTGCAGCACGAGATCGAGACCGCAACCGCGCGGCTGCTCGCCGAGGGCCGGGAAAGCTCGTAGCCCGGATGGCGCGGTGCGAAGCGCCGCGCAATCCGGGAAAGGGATCCCGGATTACGCGCCCGCTCGGCGGGCGCTCCATCCGGGCTACAAGGTTGCGCCGTGCGCCTCGTGCACGCCATGCAGGCGCTCGGCGAGCAGGTGCAGATCCCGGTCGCGAAACCCGAGCGCCTCGAGCTCCTTTACGGTTGCGAGCACGTAATCGCGGTTGGCGCCCGAACGGCCATGACCCTGGCGGACATAATGGAGCTGGGCGGCAAGATCGAGCTCGCCGGCATATTGCGGATGCGAGCGATCGACCATGAAGCAAAGCGCCTGCACGCGGCGGCGCGGGTCGCCGTCGAGCAGCACGGGCCGCGTGGTCTCGCGGTAGACCGCGGTCACCTGTTCGCGCTCGCGCAGATAGGCGATGGTCGCATCCTTATTCTTTGCGGGCGTGCGATAGGCGATGCCGCGGCAGGTGCCGCCGCGGTCGAGCCCGAGCACGAGGCCGGGCCGCTACGGCAGCCGCGCCGACACGCGCTCGAGAAAACGAAACCCTGGGCGCCACATCAGCGAGCCATAGGCGAACACCCAGAAATCCGAGGTTTTTGCGGCGGGCGGGGCGTCCATCGGCGGGCGGCTGGGAGGTTCGGAGCGGAATCAATAGGCGAATCCCGCCTAACAGCTCGGCGCCGGAGAGGCAATTCGGCGGCCGGAGGCTGCCGTCCCCGCGAAAAGCGGGGACCTCGCGGCGAACTCGATCCCGGATTACGCACCCGCCGCGCGGGCGCTCCATCCGGGCTACGGACCATGACAATTCGCGCGTTCCGGCGGGCCGGAAACTCGGCTAGGGCTGCCTTGTTCGGGCCACACCCGCTTGCAATCCGACACAATAATGATAGGCATTTCTGCGTCGTGTCCTACCAGTGTCCAATAAAACGCCGCCACACCCCACAGAGGCCAGGGGCGGCGATAAGCGCGCCCTTCCGCTGCACGGGTGGCCGGACCAGCCCCGCGGCCACCAGCGGGCTCTAAAGGAGATTCCTCAATCGGATACGTATCGCCCTTACCCGGGCCGTTGGCCTACCCGCCGGCGCCGCTGGCGGCGATGCTGGCGGGCCCGCGCCGCGCCTTCTCTTTCCGCGGGAACTGCCCACATACAAGGTGGAGGCAATCCCAATGACAATCGATCCGGTCTTCGCCGCGTTCTACCGCGGTAAAGACGCTATTCCTGGCGACCCGAACCCATATCCCGAGGGCTCGGCCGAGTGGCGCGCGTGGTGTCACGGTTTCGAGAGTGAGTACGGCGAGCGCACGCCGCTCAGCGACAGCGAGGTCCGGGCGCGGTTCGCCGACCTGAGCCTCTGACCCTGATCGCCATCACGCCGGCTCGACGGTGAACTCGTGTGCGATCGCGCTGGACGGCGCAGCTCTCCAGCCGTTGACAATCCATGGCAGCCGAGCGGTGTCGGTGAGGCGGTTGCATTCCTCCATACCGACCCGAACCGCTACACCTGACCTGCCCCTTCCGCTTGCCCAGCCAATCACCCTAACCCGCGGCCTGCGCTCGCATCTCATGACGCTGATGGACGCCGCGATCCTGATCCGCGATCTTGAGCCGTTCGCGGCAGACGCGGCCCGTATGGGATCGGACGGCCGAGATGATCCTGATCGCGGCGGAGACCGCGGAGCGCGACGGCATCGCTGAAGCAACTCGGCAGTTGCTGGTCTGTGTCGAGAGTGAGAATTGGTAGAAGCAGAACGTCCAACCGAGGAAAACAATGGTTGGTTCACAACGTGACCGTCTTCGAAAGGACGGAAGCGGACGACGTGTTGACTGCAACCGTCACGGTCACGCGACACGACCAACTCGCCGTCGCGCTGAAACAACGCGCAAAGCCGGTCATCATCGAAAATGACGCGCTCAGTCGCCAGTTAATACGGCTTGAGTACTGGCGTGACGCGAAATGGTGGCTCATCGCTTGGCTGGTTTATCGCCTGCTCGCGTCGGCCATGGCCCATCAGTACCACTTGCTGGCACGTGCATTGGAAAACGATCGAGGCTAGCGGTCGCCTGCTGCTTACGCCTTACGGGTCCGCAGCAACGCCCCGTTTCTGAGATGCCTCGCGACGGCGCGATCATCTTCGGCGACCTGATCGGCAAGCTCCACGTGCTGCGGATCGAGTGCCCGAAATGCGGGCGCGCGGACGCTACAAGCCTCCGTCGCTAGTGGCGCATAACGGGCGCAAAGGAGAAAATTTTCACGTTCCTCGATGACATCACTGGAGACTGCCCGCGCAACGCCGGCGACGGGGTGCAAACGGACGGCGTGATTTCGCCGCTTTTTGTATTTATTGCGCGTTCGTAGCTACCTAGGTTGCGGTGGGGGAAGACTCGATGGCAGAGGAACCAACAGGCGGTTTTTTGCGCAGCCTGCCTGGAATGGTAACGGCGTTAGCTGGATTGATAACAGCTGTTGGCGCGCTTGTAGGTGCTCTTGTTGCAGCCGGGATTATCGGCCCAAGCACAAAGCCGCATACCACTGCTCCATCCGCAGCGGCCGCGAATTCTCCGGTGGAGCGCCCCGCTACGCACACCCCGTCGGCAGCCGCGGCGAATTCTCCGGTGGGGAGTCCCGCTCCGGGCCAGTAGGCCCGTCACCCGCGTCCCGCACGTCTTGAGCCTAAAACGCAAGTAGATGCCCCGCGACGGCGCGATCATCTTCGGCGATTTGATAGTCGCAGCCGCAATCGCGGATCGCGCCAGCGACCCACTCGGCAGCATAATTGTCGCCGGCGATCGTCCCGCAGTGATACTGCTTGGCCAGGTCGCAGAACTCCCTAGCGGCCGCGGCCGGATCACCCTGGCGACCGCGAACCACGTCGGCAATAAGCCGCTCGCCGTCCTTATGCACGATGGAAATGCAGCACGTATCGTGCCGGCCGCCGCTCATGTCGACAAAGCTGGAGTAACGCGTGCCTTCCCGCGGCGG
>WNFY01000751.1_pt1 | contig 49954 bp, 43 predicted proteins | sample 5400091 | NCBI WGS metagenome assembly WNFY01 (sample SAMN13153364, study PRJNA577476) | soil metagenome | isolation source: 60 cm soil or saprolite under grassland replicate 1 | place: USA:California | collected 2016-06-15
GACGCCCTGAAGGAAGCGCGCGGCGACGAACGCGACGAGCGTGCTCGACACGGCGCACAGCAGCGACCCGGCGACGAACACGACGATGGCGCTCGCGAACACGGTGCGCGAGCCGAGGCGGTCGGCGACCCAGCCGCTGCTCGGGATGAATACCGCGAGACCGACGAGATAGGAAGTCAGCGCGAGCTTGAGCGCGAGCGGACTCTCGCCGATATCGACCGCGATCGCGGGGAGCGATGTCGCGATCACCGTCGAGTCCATGTTCTCCATGAAGAGGGAACAGGCGACGATGAGGGGAATGAGGACGGTGCGCTGCACGCTGCGTATTCTGAGGCAAGTGTGCCGCGGTGCGGAAAATCCCGCGTAGAATCCACTCCAGCGTGGACTTCGAGCACTACGACCTCCTGATCATCGGCGGCGGCATCAACGGCGCGGGCATCGCGCGCGATGCCGCAGGGCGCGGCCTGAAGGTGCTGCTGGTCGAGCAAAGCGATCTCGCCTCGGCGACCTCGTCGGCCTCCACCAAGCTCATCCACGGCGGGCTTCGCTACCTGGAGTATTTCGAGTTCCGCCTCGTCGCCGAGGCGCTCGCGGAGCGCGAAACGCTGCTCAAGATCGCCCCGCACATCGTCTGGCCGCTCCAGTTCGTGCTGCCGCACGAATCGCACCTGCGGCCCGCATGGATGATCCGCGCCGGCCTGTTTCTCTACGACCATCTCGGTCACAGCATGCTCGGCTTCGGAGCGAGGAGCTCGCTGCCGATGTCGAAGAGCGTCCGGCTCGCCTCCGACGGCTACGGGGCGGGCCTGAAACCGGGCTTCGAGCGCGGCTTCGTCTATTACGATTGCTGGGTCGACGACGCGCGCCTGGTGGTGCTCAACGCACGCTCGGCGGCGGCGCACGGCGCGACCATCCTGACCCGCACCCGGCTGGTGTCGGCGCGGCGCGAGGGCGCAGAGTGGGCCGCGACCCTGAACGGCGACGGGACCCGCCGCTCGGTGCGCGCGGGCGCGATCGTGAACGCCGCCGGGCCCTGGGTGAGGCAGGTGCTCGACGAGGCGCTCAAGATCAGGCTTTCCGCGACGGTGCGCCTGGTGAAGGGCAGCCACATCGTCGTGCCGCGCATCCACGAGGAAAGCCACGCCTTCATCCTGCAGAACCCGGACCGGCGCGTGATCTTCATGATTCCCTACGAGCGGCAGTTCACGCTCGTCGGCACGACCGACGTGCCGGTCACGCGCGACGACTATCGGGCGCGGATCTCGCGCAAGGAGATCGACTACCTGTGCGAGGCGGCGAGCCGCTACGCGCAGAAGCCGCTCACGCCCGGCATGGTGGTGTGGAGCTATTCGGGCGTGCGCCCGCTCTACGACGACGGCAGCGAGAATCCATCGGCGGTGACGCGCGATTACCACCTGCTGCTCGACACGGGAGCGGAGCCGAACGCGGCGCCGCTCCTTTCGGTGTTCGGCGGCAAGATCACCACCTATCGCAGGCTCGCCGAGCAGGCGATGGAAAAACTCTCCGGGCGTTTTCCCCGCAGGCGCGCCTGGACGCACACCGAGCCCCTCCCCGGCGGGAATCTCGACGGACGGAGCTTTCGGGGCCTGCTCCTCGATTACCGCAGGCGCTTTCCGCGCCTGCCGAAGCTCTGGCTCACGCGCGTGCTGCGCCGGCACGGGGCGCTCGCCGAGGAAATCATCGGGGACGCGCACGAGGAGCGCGGGCTCGGCCGCAACTTCGGCGGCGGTCTGTATGAGCGCGAGCTCGAATACCTCGTCAGGAACGAATGGGCGCGCGATGTCGAGGACGTGCTGTGGCGGCGCACCAAGTGCGGGCTGCACATGAGCACGGCCGAGAAGATGCGAGTGCGCGCCTGGCTGGCGGACAGGGTCTGATCGGTGGAGTGGTGGCTCGGCTATGCCGCCATCGGAGCGGTCGTCGGTTTCTTCGCCGGAATGCTGGGCATCGGCGGCGGGGCGATCATGGTGCCGCTCCTGGTCTGGCTGTTCGAGGCGCAGGGCCTGCCGAAGACCCATATCCTGCATCTCGCCGTGGGCACGGCGATGGCGACGATCCTGTTCACCTCGGTGGCGAGCGTGCGCGCGCACGCGGCGCGCGGCGCGATCCGCTGGGACATCGCGAGGAACGTCACGCCGGGAATCCTGGCCGGCGGCCTGGTCGGCTCGTGGATCGCGAGCTTCATTCCCCCGCTCGTTTTCGCGGCGCTCTTCACCGCGGTCATCTGCATCGCCGCGACCAATCTCCTGCTCAACCGCAATCCGAAGCCTTCGCGAGCGCCGCCCGGCTTCGCGGGAATGTCAGTCTTCGGGTTCCTGGTGAGCGCGCTCTCCGCGTTCGCGGCGATCGGCGGGGCGTTCATGACCGTGCCCTTCATGCTCTGGTGCAACGTTCCGATGCTCCAGGCGATCGGCACGGCGGCGGTGATCGGCTTTCCGATCGCGCTCTCGGGCACGATCGGATTCGTGGCCACCGGCCTGCGCGAAACGGGCCTGCCGCCCCACAGCGTCGGTTTCGTGTTTCTCCCTGCGCTCGGCGGCATCGTGGTGACGAGCATGCTGGTGGCGCCGCTCGGCGCGGCGGCCGCGCACCGCCTGCCGACGCTGTGGCTCAAGCGGATCTTCGCGGTGCTCTTCTACGCGATGGCGACGCGGATGCTGATCACCTTCCTCTGACGGCTTCCCCTCCTCGTCGAGGGTGAGGCGGGATTTCGACGGACGCGCCTGCGCGCGTCCGAGCCGCCGAACGCCAGACGCGCTGCATCGCGGCTGGCCGGACGGGGTGCCGGCGAAGCCGGCGGGGTGGTCGGTCAGGGCCGCTGGAACACGACGAAATAGTTCTCCCGCATCAGCTTCTTTTCCTCGACGAAGCGGAAGCCCGCGGCCTCGATCTCCCTGATCGCGGTCTGCTTGTCCGCGCGGGTGTGGTCGATGCGCTGCTGGTGCGTCTGGCCCGGGATCTTCTCGAAGTCGATCACCACCATGCGGCCGCCGGGCTTGAGCGCCTTGCGGATCGATTGCAGGGTTTCGCCCGGATGCTCGAAGTGGTGGTAAGTGTCGCAGGTGTACACGAGGTCGACCGAGGCCTCGGGCAGCTCGGTCTCGGTGCCCTTCGTGAGGATGGTCGTGACGTTGTCCAGCCCTTCCGCCTTGGCGCGCTCGCCGATGTGCTCGATGAAGGCCTGCGAGATGTCCACCGCGTAGACGCGCCCGCTAGGGCTTACCGCCCGGGCGAAGAGCATGGTGAAGAGCCCGGTCCCGGCGCCGACGTCGGCGACCGCCATCCCCGGCTTCACGCCGGTCGCAGCGAGTATCTCGTTCCGCTTCCGGTAGACTTCGCGGTCCTCGCTCTCGAAACCCTTCTTCCAGCGCGCGACGTCGGGGTTGACGAGGAAAGGCGAGTTGATTTCCGGTTTTGCGCCGTGCTGCGCGGCGGGCAGCGCCGGCCACAGGGCGGCGAGCGAGGCGAGAAGGATCGCGGCGAGTCGTCTCATGCGCCCTAGATTACGCCATCGGCGCGCAGCCTGGCGATCTCGCCGTCGCTCAAGCGCAGCACCTCGCGCAGGATCTCCTCGGTGTGCTGCCCGAGCACGGGCGGCGCGAGCCTGTGCTCGAGCGGCGTCCCCGAAAAGCGCATCGGGCTCGCCACGAGCGGGAGCTTCCCGGCGACCGCATGCTCGAGCTCGATTTTCACGCCGCGCGCCTTTACCTGCGGTTCCTGGAAGACCTGGGCGACGTCGTTGATCGGCCCGTTCGCGACGCCCGCCGCGTCCAGCAGCTCGACCCATTCGCGCGTGGTGCGCTGCGCGAACACCTGCGCGAGCAGCCGCGTCAGCTCCGCGCGGTTCTCTACGCGCCTGCCATTGGTCGCAAAGCGCGGGTCGTCTGCGAGTTCGGGCCGGCCCGCCGCCTCGCAGAACTTGCGGTAGAGGTTGTCGTTGCCGCAGGCGAGAATGACGCTGCCGTCCTTGGTGCGGAACGGCTGATACGGGGCGATGTTCGGGTGCAGGTTGCCGATCCGCTCGGGCGCCCTGCCGGTGGAAAAATAGTTCGTGTTCTGGTAGGCGAGAAGCGCGATCTGCGAGTCGAGGAGCGCGAGATCGAGATGCTGCCCGACTCCGCTCTGCGCGCGGTGCGCGAGCGCGGCGCAGATCGCGATCGACGCGTACATGCCGGTGATGATGTCGGCGACGGGGACGCCGGCGCGCTGCGGCCCGCCGCCCGGCGCATCGTCCGGCTCGCCGGTGACGCTCATCATGCCGCCCATGCCCTGGATCATGAAGTCGTAGCCGGGGCGCTCGCGATACGGGCCGGTCTGGCCGAAGCCCGTGACCGAGCAGTAGATGAGGCGCGGGTTGATTTTCGCGAGGTCGTCGTAGGAGAGGCCGTAGCGCGCGAGATCGCCGAACTTGTAATTCTCTATGAGCACGTCGGAAATCCTGGCGAGCTCGCGCACGAGCTTCTGGCCTTCGGGCTTCCCGATGTTGACCGTGACCGATTTCTTGCCGCGGTTGGCCGAGGTGTAATAGGCCGAGTCCCCGGTGTCGCGCCCCTCCTTGTCCTTCACCCAGGGCGGACCGAAAGCGCGCGAATCGTCGCCCGAACCCGGACGCTCGACCTTGATGACTTCGGCGCCGAGATCGGCGAGGTTCTGCCCCGCCCAGGGCCCGGCGAGAACGCGCGAGAGATCGAGGACGCGGATGCGCGAAAGCGGTCCCGCCATGAGTTTTAGGCCGTTGGAGACGCGGTATTTTATCCGAAAGCGCCGCAGCGGCTCCCGGGACGCTACAATTGCGGCAGGAACCCGGGAGCACGGAATGCGATCTTTTCGGTGGAAAACGATCTGCGCCGCCGCGATGTGCGCGCCGCTCCTCGCCGCCGCACAGCAGCAGCCCTCCGATTACGCGCGCGAGAAGCGCTGGGCCGGCGAGATCGTGCCGCAGCTCGTCGCAGGCGAGCCGGTATGGCTCGAGGCGCCGCGGACCGAGAAATTCCTCGGCATCTACACCGAGGCGAAGAACGCGAAGGGGGCGATCATCCTCGCGCACGGCCAGGGCGTTCATCCCGACCACGGCCTGATCGGCGAGCTGCGCACGCGCCTCGCCGACGCGGGCTACACCACGCTTTCGATCCAGATGCCGGTCCTCGCCGCGGACGCGCCCGCGGCGCGCTACCCGGTGCTCTTCTGGGAAGCCGACGCGCGCTTCGCCGCGGCGATGACCCACCTGCGCCGCAAGCATTACGACAGGATCGTGCTCGTCTCGCACAGCATGGGCTCGCGCATGGCGAACCACTATGTCGCTGCGCACCCGCAGGTTCCGCTCGCGGGGTGGATCTCGCTTTCCATCTCGAGCGGGGAGTTCGCGGCGATCAAGCGCATCAAGTTTCCGGTCTTCGACGTCTACGCGGAAAACGATCTCGGCCCCGTGGTGCAAGGCGCGCCGAAGCGCGCCGCGCTCCTCAAGCGCATGCGCGGCTCGAGCCAGGCCATGGTGTTCGCGACCGACCACTTTTTCGCCAGGAAGGAAAAGGAGCTGGCATCGCTGATCGCGCTGCTGCTCGAGGGCGAACGCAAATAGCGGGCCATAAACTCCGCGGAATCAGGGGCGTTTGCGGACGGTCCGGGAACTGACCTGGGTCACGCGGTGCCCCGGGGTCAGCGTCTGCTACACTGTCAGGCTCGAACAAGCAGAAAAGGGAGGTTCTATGCCGTTGGTCGCAATGACGCGCGAAATGGGGTCCCTCGGGATGGATGTCGCCCGCATCCTCGAATCCGAGCTCGGGGTGCCGGTGGTCTACCACGAAATGATCAACAACCTCGCCGACAAGATGCGCTTGAGAAAGAGCCACGTCATCCGGCTGCTGGGCGGAAAGGCCAGCCTGTTCGAGCGGCTCACCGCCGACAAGACCAGCCTTTCCATCTTTACCGCCGACGAGATGCTGCAGGTTGCGAGCAAAGGCGCGGTGATGCGCGGCTGGGGCGCCGCCCACCTGCTGCGGCCGGTGAGGCACGCGATCTGCGTGCGCATTTGCGCGCCTTTCGAGCTGCGCGTGAAGCGCATGATGGAGCGGCTCGACACGAGCGACCGCGACGTGGTCGCCGCCGAGATTCGCAACAGCGACGAGGCGCAGGGCGCGATCGCCAGGCGTCACTTCGACATCGAGTGGCAGGATCCGGAAGGCTACGACCTGTCGCTCAACACCGAGCGCATGAGCGTCGAGCAGTGCGCCGAGGAAATCATCCATCTGTCCAGGAAACCCGACTTCGTTGAAACCGAGGAGTCCCACGGCGCGCTTGCCGATCTCGCGCTGCAGGCGAGCATCAAGGCGGCCCTGCGCGCCGACCCGTTCACGCGGGCTCTCAGTTTCGGCGTCGACTCGGCGGGGGGCAGGGTGCGCCTGCGCGGGATCGTCGATACGCGCGAGGAGTGGCAAAATGCCACCCGCGTCGTCACTTCGGTTCACGGGGTTACGGGCGTGAAAAGCGAACTGAGAGTCGCCGCGGAAATCCGCTCGCGGATGGGCGAGTGACCGGCTGGAGGAGGCATCCATGAAGGATTTCGAGCGGTGCGGCGTTGCGGTGGCGCTCGCGGGCGCTTTGATCGCCGGCCCGGCCTTTGCGGCGCCGACGGTGCTGCGCGCGTCGCACCAGTTTCCCGGCGGCAAGGGAGACGTGCGCGACGAGATGGTGCAGATCATCGCGCGCGACGCCAAGGCGGCGGGCGTCGAGCTCGACGTGCAGGTGTATCCGGGCGCGTCGCTGTTCAAACCGAACGAGCAGTGGAACGCGCTGGTGAACGGGCAGCTGGACATCTCCTCGTTCCCGCTCGACTACGCGAGCGGCAAGGTGCGCGCATTCGGCGCGACGCTGATGCCGGCGCTGGTGCGCAGCCACGAGCGCGCGGCGCGCATCAACGGCTCCGCGTTCATGCAGGAGATCAAGGCCAAGATCGACAAGGCCGGAGTCATCGTGCTTTCGGATGCATGGCTCGCCGGCGCGATCGCATCGAAAAAAACCTGCATCCGCACCCCCGATGACATCAAGGGCCTGAAAGTGCGCTCGGCCGGGCCGACTTTCGCCGCGATGTGGCAGTCCGCGGGCGCCTCGATCGTGTCGATACCGTCGAACGAGGTCTACAACGCCCTGCAGACCGGCGTTGCCGATGCGACCGACACGAGCTCGGGCAGCTTCGTTTCGTTCCGCATCTACGAGCAGGTGAAATGCCTCACCGCGCCGGGGGAAAACGCCCTGTGGTTCATGTACGAGCCGGTGCTGATGTCGAAGAAAAGCTTCAGCCGCCTGAACAAGAGCCAGCAGGACGCGCTCCTCAAGGCGGGCAAGAAGTCCGAGGCGTATTTCGCCAGGGAGGCCAAGGGACTGGACGACGAGATGGTCAAGGTATTCAAGGCGAACAAGGTCGAGGTGGTCACGCTGACCGCGGCCGAATACGACCAGTGGGTGAAGGTGGCCCGGGAAAGCTCGTACGCGGAGTTCGCCAAGGAAGTTCCCGACGGCCGGCAGCTCATCGATGCGGCGCTGAGCGTCAAATAGCCGGAAGGCCGCCCTTCGGCGGGCGGTTCGTATCGTCCGCCGATTGTTTTTCCAGTCCGAGCCCGAGCGCCATGGACCGCTTCGTACGCGGGGTGAGGCTGCTGTCGCAGCTGAGCGGCTTTGTCGCGGCCGGGCTCATCGGGTCCGGCGTGCTCGTGGTCTGCCACATGGTGTTCGTGCGCTACGCGCTCAACCAGCACACCATCTGGCAGACCGACTTCACCACCTATTGCCTGATCGCGGCGACTTTCGTCGGCAGCCCGTTCGTGCTGATGACGCGCGGCCACGTCAACGTCGACGTGCTGCCCCACTACCTCGGCCCGCGTGCGCGCTTCTGGCTCGCGCTGTTTGCCGCCTCGGTCTCGCTTGCCTTCAGCGTGGTGCTCGCGGTGCTCACTTTCAATTTCTGGAAGGAGGCCTGGGACCACCGCTGGGTGTCCGACACCATGTGGCGCGCGCGCCTGTGGATCCCGTATTCCTCGATGCCGATCGGACTCGGTCTGCTGTCCCTGCAGTACGTGGCCGACATCTACAACCTCGTCGCCGGGCGCGAGCCGCCTTTTGGAATCACGAAGGAGCGTGAGGCGTGAGCCCCACCACCCAGGGCCTGATGGTGCTCGTCGTGACGCTCGCAATGCTCCTTTCGGGCACGCCGGTCGCGTTCGGCCTGGGCGCGATCTCGATCGTCTTCATCATGATCTTCCAGGGGTTCGGCGCGCTGCACGTCGTCGCGGAGACTTTCTACGCGGGCTTGAACGACTTCACGCTGGTGTCGATCCCGATGTTCGTGATGATGGGCGCGGCGATCGGCTCCTCGCCCGCGGGCAAGGACCTCTACGAGGCGCTCGACCGCTGGCTGTACCGGCTGCCGGGGGGCCTGGCGATCTCCAACCTGGGAGCGTGCGCGCTGTTCGCGGCGCTGACCGGGTCATCGCCCGCGTGCTGCGCCGCAATCGGCAAGATGGGCATCCCCGAGATGCGCCGGCGCGGCTATCCGGACGACGTCGCGACCGGATCGATCTGCGCGGGCGGCACGCTGGGCATCCTGATCCCGCCCTCGATCACCTTCATCCTCTACGGGATCGCGACCGAGACCTCGATCGGGCGGCTGTTCCTCGCCGGGGTGATGCCGGGCATCATGCTCACCGGTCTATTCATGCTGTGGACGCTGTTCATCATCTGGAAGCGCGGGTTCCGCTCGCACGCGGTCGATTTCCGCTACAGCTGGAAGGAAAAGTTCCAGTCGATCCCGAAGATCGCGCCGTTTCTCGCGATCATCGCCGGTGTCATGTACGTGCTCTACGGCGGGATCGCGACGCCCTCGGAAGCGGCGGGCGTGGGCGCGGCGCTGTGCCTGGTGCTGGCCGTGATGATCTACAAGATGTGGCAGCCGCGGCAGTGGTGGCTGATCCTGCGCGACACGACGCGCGAGTCGGTGATGATCCTGATGATCATCGCGGCGGCGGTGCTGTTCGGCTACATGCTCACTTCGCTCTACCTCACCCAGACGCTCGCGCAAGCGATCGCCGATGCGCACTTCAACCGCTGGGTGCTGATGGGGATGATCAACCTGTTCCTGCTGGTTTGCGGCTTTTTCATTCCGCCGGCGGCGATCATCCTGATGACCGCGCCCATCCTCTACCCCATCATCACGGCGGCGGGGTTCGACCCAGTATGGTTCGGCGTGATCCTCACCATCAACATGGAGATCGGCCTGATCCACCCGCCGGTGGGCCTGAACATCTACATCGTCAGCTCGATCGCGCCGGACGTGCCGGTCACGCGCATCATGTGGGGGACGATCCCCTACGTGCTGTGCATGTTCCTCGCGATCGTGATCCTGTGCGTCTTTCCCGAGATCGCCACTTGGCTGCCCGACAAAATGATGGGCGTGAAGCGCTGACGGCATTCGCCTGGTCAGTACGACCGCGGCAGGCCGAGCACGTGCTCGGCGAGGTAGCACAGCACGAGATTGGTCGAGATCGGCGCGATCTGGTAGAGCCGAGTCTCGCGGAATTTGCGCTCGACGTCGTACTCCTCGGCGAAGCCGAACCCGCCGTGGGTCTGCAGGCACATGTCGCCCGCCTGCCAGGAGGCTTCCGCCGCGAGCTGCTTCGCCATGTTGGATTCGGGGCCGCAGGGCAAGCCCGCGTCGTAGAGCGCGGCGGCGCGCTCGACCATGAGCGCCGCGGCCTCGGTCGCCATGTAGGCGCGCGCGATGGGGAACTGCACGCCCTGGTTCTGGCCGATCGGCCGGCCGAACACCCTGCGCTCGTTGGCGTAGGCGGTCGCCCTTGCGAGGAACCATCTCGCGTCGCCGATGCACTCCGCTCCGATCAGGATGCGCTCGGCGTTCATGCCGTCGAGGATGCAGCGAAAGCCCTTGCCTTCCTCGCCGACCAAGTTTTCCGCGGGCACTTCCAGGCTGTCGATGAAAATCTCGGTGGTGGCGTGGTTGATCATGGTGCGGATCGGGCGGATCGTGAGCCCCTTGCCCAGCGCGGCCTTCATGTCGACGATGAACACCGACAGGCCTTCGGTCTTCTTCTGCACCTCCTCGCGCGGCGTGGTGCGCGCGAGGAGCAGCATGATGTCGGAGTGCTCGGCGCGCGAAGTCCAGACTTTCTGGCCGTTCAAGACGTAGCGGTCGCCTTTTCTGACCGCACTCGTCCGTATGGAAGAGGTATCCGTCCCGGCCGAGGGCTCGGTGATGCCGAAGGCCTGCAGCCGCAGCTCGCCTTTGGCGATCTTCGGCAGGTATTTCCTTTTCTGCGCCTCGCTGCAATGGCGCAGCACCGTTCCCATGGTGTACATCTGCGCGTGGCAGGCGGCGCCGTTCGCGCCGCTTCGCTGGATCTCCTCGAGAATCGCCGCGGCCGCGGCGAGCTTCAAGCCCGCGCCGCCGTACTCCTCGGGAATGAGGCAGGAGAGCCAGCCCGCCTCGGTGAGCGCGCGCACGAACTCGGCGGGATAGCGCCGCTCGCGGTCTTTCTCGCGCCAGTAGTCCATCGGGAAAGCGGCGCAGAGCTTCGCCACCGCATCGCGGATTTCGCGCAGATCGTGTTCGCGAATGGACATTTCCTCTCCGTCTCGACAGGTTATCATAGCGGTCACGTCCATCGGCAATCCTGCCTTCCGTCATGCCCCACGTTCCCGCTTCCACCGCGCTTGCGCGCTTTCGTGTCCTCGATCTCTCGCGCGTGCGCGCGGGGCCGACCTGCGTGCGCCAGCTCGCCGACTTCGGCGCCGACGTGATCAAGATCGAAACGCCCGCGAGCGTCGAGAGCGAGACCATGGGCGGGCCGCGCGACGGTCCGGACTTCCAGAACCTGCACCGCAACAAGCGCTCGATCACCCTCAACCTGAAGGACAAGGAGGGCGTCGCGATCTTCATGAAGCTCGCGAAGACCGCCGACGTCGTCGTCGAGAACTACCGCCCCGACGTGAAGTTCCGCCTCGGCATCGACTACGAGTCGCTCGCGAAGGTCAACCCGCGCATCATCCTCGCGAGCATTTCGGGCTTCGGCCAGGACGGGCCGTACCGCGACCGGCCGGGCTTCGACCAGATCGCGCAGGGCATGGGCGGGTTCATGTCGATCACGGGACTCCCGGGCCAGGGACCGGTGCGCGCCGGCACTGCGATCGCGGACATCTCGGCGGGTCTATTCGCCGCGCTCGGCATCATGACGGCGCTGCTCGAGCGCGAGAAGTCCGGGCAGGGGCAATGGGTTCAGTCCTCGCTCCTGATGTCGCAGATCGCGCTGCTCGACTTTCAGGCGGCGCGCTACCTTATGACGGGCGTGCCCCCGGGCCAGGCGGGCAACGACCATCCGACCAGCATGCCCACCTCGGCATACAAGACGAAAGACGGCTACATGAACATCGCCGCGACCGGCGAAGGCATGTGGCGGCGGGTGTGCCAGGGAATGGGCCGCGAAGACCTGCTCGAGCGCGAGGAATTCAAGGGCGAGCAGAACCGCTCGAAAAATCGCGTGTCGCTGAACGCCGAGATCAACAAGGCACTCGCGGCGCGCAGCACCGCCGAATGGATCGAGATTCTCACCAAGGGCGAAGTCCCCTGCGGCCCGATCTATGCCATCGACCAGATGTTCGACGATCCGCAGGTGCAGCACATCCAGGCGGCGGCGAACGTGAAGAGCAGGAAGCTCGGGGAATTCCGCATCGTCAACCAGGCGGTGACGCTTTCGCGCACGCCGGCGCGAATCGCGATCGCGCCGCCCGAGCTGGGCGAGCACACCGCCGAAGTCCTTGCCGCCTTGGGTTACAACGGGACCCAGATCGAGGAGCTGCGGAAGAGGAAGGTCGTATAGCCTGGTCGCTCCGGCTACTCGGGCTTGAGGCCGGCTTCTCTTGCGAGCCTGCCCATCTTCTCCACCTGTTCCCGGAAATAGGCTCCGAACTCCTCGGGCGAATTGCCCCCGGATTCGGCGGCAAGCAGCGCGAGCCGCTCGCGCACGTCGGACATCTGCAGCGCCTTCGCCACATCCTGCTGCCATTTACCGGTGATGGCCCTGGGCATCTGAGCCGGGCCGAACAATCCGTACCAGGTGATCATCTCGACCCCGGGGTAGCCGGCTTCGGCGGTCGTCGGCACATTCGGCAGCGCGGCTGCCCGCCGCGGCGCCGCCACGGCGAGCGGCTTGAGCTTTCCGGCACGGATCTGGCCGATCGAGGAAGCGGTCGTGTCGAAGCTCATCGTGACGTTGCCCGCGATCAGATCGGTCATCGCGGCGGCGCTGCCCTTGTAAGGCACGTGAACGACCTTGACGCCGGCGACGAGGTTGAACAACTCCCCTGCCAGGTGCTGCGTGGCGCCGATCCCCGAGGACGAAAAGTTGAGCTTGCCCGGATTCGCCTTGGCGAGTGCCACGAGCTCGGCCATGCTGTTCACCGCTACCGACTGCCCGACCACCAGCACGTGCGGTACCTGGGCGGCGAGCGTGATCGGCGTGAAATCGCGCAGCGGGTCGTACGGCAGCTTCATCGCGTACGGCCCGATCGTGTGCGAATTCGGCACCGCCATCACCACCATGTACCCGTCGGGCGGCGATTTGGCGACGAAGTCCGCGGCGATCGACGCGCTCGCGCCGGTGCGGTTCTCGACGATCACCGGCTGGCCCCAGGTTTCGTTCAGCTTTTGCGCGAGCAGCCGCGAGATGATGTCCGTGCCGCCGCCGGCCGCCGAGCCGACCATGATGCGCACCGGCTTCGCCGGAAAGCCCTGCGACATCGCGCCCGTCGATACGAGGAGCGCCGCCACCGCGAGCGGCTTCAGTCTCACGTCATTCACCGCTCCACTGCGGCGGGCGCTTGTTCAGGAACGCATCCATGCCTTCCCGAAAATCCCGGCTCATGTAGCACATGAGAATGAGGTCCTCGCCCTGCTCGCGCGACAGGCGCTCCTGCAGGCGCCGCAGCGCTTCCTTGGTTGCGCGCAGCGTGAGGGGCGCATGGCCCGCGATCAGCCGGCCGAGCTCGCCCGTGCGGCGCTCGAGCGCCGGCGAGTCTTCGACGATCTCGTTCAGCAAACCGAACCTGAAGGCTTCGTCGGCATCCAGCAGCCGCGCGGTGAAAATGAGATCCTTTACGCGCGCCGGACCGATGAGCGCCGTCAACCGGCCGAGACTGGACATCGACAGGCAGTTGCCGAGTGTCCGCGCGATCGGAAATCCGAACCTCAGCGTCCTCGTCGCAATCCGCAGGTCGCAGCAGGCCGCGATTGCCGCGCCGCCGCCGGTACACGCGCCGGCAATGGCTGCAAGGGTCGGAACGCGGCATTGCTCGAGCGCGCTCAGGATCCGGTCGATTCGCGATTCGTATTCGAGCGCGTCCTGCGGCGCCTTGAAGGCGCGAAACTGGTTGATGTCCGTGCCCGAGGCGAACGCCTTGTCGCCCTGGCCCGTCAGAACCAGGGCCCTGAGCGAACGGTCGGTGTCGGCCGCGTCGCAGATTTCCTTGAGGCGCTCGTACATCGCAAAGGTGAGCGCGTTCCTCGCCTGGGGCCGGTTGAACGTCACGCGGCCGATTCCATCGTGCACTTCATACAGAAGGTCGTCTTCGGCCGCCGCGTCCTGCCGGACGGTTTTCGTGTCGGTCACGCGGGTCCTTTCCCTTCGTTGGCGAGCCCGCCCCGCAGCCGCGCGAAGCCGCTGGCGAGCAGCGGCCAGAATAGCAGGATGAGCGCGAGCGTGGTGATCGAGCCGACCAGGCTGTTCGACCAGAACACGCGCATGTCGCCCGCTGACCCGATCATCGAGAGGCGAAAGGAATCCTCCGCCCGGTTGCCGAGGACGAGCGCGAGCGTGAAGGGGGCGAGCGGGATGCCGATCTTCTTGAACACGTAGCCGACGACGCCGAAGACGAGCATCAGCCAGATGTCGAACATGGCGTTCTGGATGGCGTAGGCGCCGACCGCGCAGGACACGACGATCATCGGCGCGACGGCGGAGAAAGGCACGCGCAGGACGGCGGCGAAGAGCGGAACCGTGGAGAGCACCATCACGAGGCCGACGATATTGCCGAGATACATGGACGCGATCAGGCCCCAGACGAAGTCCTTGTGCTCGACGAAGAGGAGCGGCCCGGGATTGAGCCCCCACACCATCAGGCCGCCGAGGAGGATCGCCGCCGTGCCCGAGCCCGGGATGCCGAGCGCGAGCATCGGCAGCAAGGCGGAAGTGCCGGAGGCGTGCGCTGCGGTCTCGGGCGCGAACACGCCTTCGATGCGTCCCTTGCCGAAGCTCTCCTTGTCGTCGGAGAAGCGTTTCGCCAGGTTGTAGCCCATGAAGGAAGCGGCGATCGCGCCGCCCGGCGTGATGCCGAGCCAGCAGCCGATGGCGGACGATCGCAGCAGAGTCACCCAGTAGCGCGGCATGTCCTTCCACACTTTCAGCACCACGCGCAAGCTGATGCTCGCCGCGTGACCGCGCAAGGCGAGGCGCTCCTCCATGGTGAGCAGGATCTCGCTGATCCCGAACAGGCCGATCACCGCGACGAGGAAGTTGATGCCGCGATAGAGCTCGCTCCAGCCGAAGGTCATGCGCAATTGCGCCGACACCGTGTCCATGCCGATGCCGGCGAGGAGCAGCCCGAGCGACATCGAGATGAGGGTCTTGTGCTTCTCCTCGCGCCCCAGGCCGACGAAGGAGCAGAACGTGAGGAGATAGACCGCGAAGAATTCCGGTGGCCCGAACCTCAGTGCAAAGGAGGCGATGCTCGGGGCGAGAAAGGTGATCAGCAGGACGGCAACCAGCGAACCGATGAACGATGAAGTGAAGGCAGCGGTGAGCGCTTCGGCCGCCTTGCCCTGCTGAGCCATCGGGTAGCCGTCGAAGGTGGTCGCCACCGACCACGCCTCGCCGGGAATGTTGAACAGGATCGAAGTGATCGCTCCGCCGAAAAGCGCGCCCCAGTAGATGCACGACAGCATCACGATGGCGGACGTGGGATCCATGGTGAAGGTGAGCGGCAGGAGGATCGCCACGCCGTTCGGGCCACCGAGACCGGGAAGCACCCCCACGAAGATGCCGAGCACAAGGCCCACCATCATCAGAGCCAGCGTCTTGAACGTGAACAGGACCTCGAAGCCGTGCAGCAGAAGGCCGAGAGCTTCCATGCTAGTGACCGAACAGGGCTTCGATCGGCCCCTTGGGCATGAGGACGTCAAAGGCGACGTCGAAGGTGACGAACATGGCGAGCGCAAAGACGAAACTCGTCAGCAGCGACTTCCACCACGCGATGCGCCCGATGACACGCATAAAGCCCGCGACCAGCAAGAAGCTCGCGACGTACAGCCCGAGCCACTGGGTGACGAGACAAAAGAGGCACGTGGGGACGAACACCTGCATCACGCGGCGAAGCTGGTCGCGGTTGACGAAGACCCGCTGCGCTCCGGCACGCTCGAGGAACGCCTCGAGCAGGCCGTAGAGACTCGCACCGCCGAGGATCATGGAAAGATAGAACGGGAAGTAGCCCGCCTTCGGGCCGTCCGGAGCCCAGCCCATGCCGGTGCGCCAGTTGTCGAAGGCCATCAATCCGGCGAACGCAATCAGCAACAGCGAGACAACGATATCGACCGTGCGCGTGTTCGCGACCCCGGGCGAGTCCTCCGCGGGCGCGTTCGGATCTTCGACGACGATTTCTTTTTCAGATTCGGCCATCGTTTTTGGAAAACCGCGAACACTCCGCTGCCGCCCCGCCGGCGTGGGGCGGCAGGCGCTACTGCTTCGGCGCGATCAGTTGGCGACGAAGCCCGCCTCGGTCATCAGATTCTTGTTCAGCGCGTCGTCTTCCTCGAGGAATTTCAGCATGTCGGAGCCGGTGAGAAAAACCGGCTTCAGCGCCTGCTTTTCCATGTAGTCCTTGTACTCGGCCGTCTGCGTCACTTTCTTGAAGAGATCGACGTAGAACGCGGTCTGCTCGCCCGTCACCTTGCCGGGCAGGAACATCGCGCGCAGCATCAGGTATTGCACGTCCAGGCCTTCTTCCTTGCAGGTCGGAATGTCGTTCCAGGACTGCTTGTCGGTGACCTTGGTCTTGTAGCCGATGCGCTCCTTGTCGAACACGCACAGTGCGCGCACCTGGCCGGCGCGCCAGACTTCAAGGTTCTCCGAGGGATTGTTGACGTTCGACTGCGTGTGGTTGCCGACCAGCTGCGTCGCCGCTTCGCCGCCGGATTTGTATGGCAGGTAGGCGAACTTCGCGCCCGTCTTCTTTTCCATGAAGACCGTAAGCACGTGGTCTTCACGCTTCGATCCCGTACCGCCCATCTTGAACGGCGGGTTGGCGGCCTTGGCGGCCGCGATGAATTCCTTCACGTTCTTGTGGGGCAGCGTGGTGTTGTCCCACAGCACGAACTGGTCGAGCGCGATGACCGACACCGGCGTGAGCTCGCGCCAGTTGAAGGGGATCTTGGCCGAGAGCGGCAGCATATAGATGAGCGAGTAGGCTATGAGCACCTTGTTCGGGTCGCCCGCGCTCGCTTTCATGTACATGAGCGCCTCGGCGCCCGAGGCCCCGCCCTTGAGCGTGACCACCATCGGCTGCGACATCAGCTTGTTCTTCTGGATCGCGGCCTGCATCATCCGCGCCATCTGGTCGGAGGCACCGCCCGCGCCGGCGGCAACCACGATCTCGACCGGCTTGGTCGGCTCCCACGCCATAGCCGAACCCATGGTGAACGCGATGCCGGCAAGCGCACTCGCAAAAAGCCCAAATTCTCTCCTCATATCACTCCTCCTTGTGTACGGCTGTTGCTAGGCCGCCTTGCGCGGGGCCGCCCGCGCGCTCTCGGCGAGGTGATCGAGCGCCGCGAGCACGCCGCCTTTTTTGTGCGGCACGCTCGCCAAAGCGAGGCCCATCTCGATGCCCGCGAGGGTGCCGGCGAGCATCAGATCGTTGAAGTCGCCGAGGTGTCCGATCCGGAATACTTTCCCGGCGAGCTTCCCCAATCCGGTGCCGAGCGACATGTCGTAGGCTTCGAGGATGATCTTGCGCAGCGCGTCGGCGTCGTGGCCGGCGGGCATCATCACCGCGGTGAGCGAGTTCGAGTATTCCTCGGGCACCGCGCACAGGATCTCCAGGCCCCAGGCGCGCACCGCGCGCCGCGTGCTCTCCGCGTGGCGCGCGTGACGGGCGAATACGTTTTGCAGGCCTTCTTCCTCGAGCATCGCGAGCGATTCGCGCAGGCCGTAGAGCAGGTTGGTCGCCGGCGTGTAGGGGAAGTAGCCGCTCTTGTTGTTGGAGAGCATCTCGTCCCAGGCCCAGTACGAGCGCGGGAGTTTCGCCGATTGCGACGCCTTGCTAGCCTTCTCGCTCACGCAATTGAACGACAGGCCGGGCGGCAGCATCAGGCCTTTCTGCGAGCCGGCGACGGTGACGTCCACGCCCCACTCGTCGTGGCGGTAGTCGATCGAGGCGAGCGAGGAAATCGTGTCGACCATGTAGAGCGCCGGGTGTCTTGCCGCGTCGATCGACTTGCGTATCGCGCCGATGCGGCTCGCGACCCCGGTCGAAGTCTCGTTGTGCACCACGCAAACGGCCCTGATCCGGTGCTCGCGGTCTTCCTTGAGCCTCGCCTCGACCGCGGCCGGGTCGACGCCGCGGCGCCAGTCGGTGGGGACGAGATCGACCGAGAGGCCGAGCTTCGCCGCCATCTTGTGCCACAGCGATGCGAAATGGCCGGTTTCGAACATCAGGACGCGGTCCCCCGGCGAGAGCGTGTTGACGAGCGCCGCTTCCCAGGCGCCGGTGCCCGATGCGGGATAGATCACCACCGGCGCCCGGGTCTGGAACACCTTCTTCAGGCCTTCGAGGATCTCCAGCCCCATGGGGCCGAAATCGGGGCCGCGATGGTCCATCGTAGCGCGGTCGATCGCGCGCAGAACCCGGTCGGGCACGTTGGTCGGCCCGGGGATCTGCAGGAAATGGCGTCCGCTCCGGTGCGGCATGACTTGCTCGCTTATCGTGGAAGGACGGCTAGTTTATCGGAAAAGCTCCCGGCTTCCATGATTTGGCTCAAGGCTGCGGTATCATGGAGCACGCGCGGTTCGAAGGAAATCCCATGGCGCTCAGCATCGACATCATCTCCGACGTGGTCTGTCCCTGGTGCTTCATCGGCAAGAGGCGGCTGGAATCTGCGCTCGAGCTCTACCGGGAGCGCAGTCCCGGCGCCGCCGAGCCGAAAGTCACCTGGCATCCGTTCCAGCTCAATCCCGACATGCCCCCCGGGGGCGTCGACCGCGACGAGTACGTGAAGCGCAAGTTCGGCGCAGGCCGCGCCGGGCAGGTCTACGGCCGCGTCACTGCGGTCGGGAGAGAGGCCGGCATTGCGTTCGACTTCAACAAGGTGACGCGCCAGCCCAACACGCTCGCCGCGCACAGCCTGATCGCGCTCGCGATAGACTCAGGACGGCAGGACGCGGTGGTCGAGGCCTTGTTCCGCGCGTTCTTCCTGGAGGGCAGGGATCTGACTTCCGCAGATACGCTTGCCGAAGTCGCGGCCGGCGCGGGTCTGGACGCGACCGACGTGAAGGCGTTCCTCGCGAGCGAAAACGCGCGCGCGCATATCGAGGCCGAGGACAGACAGGCGCGCAAAATCGGCGTCGAAGGCGTGCCTTTCTTCATATTCAATAAACGGGTCGCCGTCTCGGGCGCGCAAGAGCCCGAAGTGCTGCTCGACGCCATGCTCGAAGCGGAGAAAGAGCCCGCGCCTTCCGCGGCGCAGTGAAACCGCGATTCCGATGGATCGCCCGGCGGCCAAGGTCTTACCGGTTTCGTTCCATCCGCGCGCCGGCGATACCGCGCTCGCCCGGCGCCTTTCGCGCGAAATCGAAGGCGAAGTCCTCTTCGATCCGGCGAGCCGCGGCCGCTATTCGACCGACGCCTCGATCTATCAGATCGACCCGGTGGGCGTGGTCGTGCCGAAGACCGAGCAGGACGCGAAAGTCGCGCTGCAGATCGCGGTGGAAGAGGGCGTGCCCGTTCTCGCGCGAGGTGCGGGCAGCTCGCAATGCGGCCAGGCGGTCGGCGCGGCCCTGGTGATCGACACCTCGAAATATCTCAACCGCCTGGTTTCGATCGACAAGGAAGGCGCGACGGCGGTGGTGCAGCCGGGCGTGGTGCTCGACAGCCTCAACGCGCGCCTGCGGCAGCACGGGCTGTGGTTCCCGGTGGACGTGTCCACCAGCGCGCAAGCGACGCTCGGCGGGATGGCCGGCAACAATTCCTGCGGTTCGCGCTCGATCCGTTACGGCAACATGGTGCACAACGTGCTCGGCATCGACGCGGTGCTTGCCGACGGAAGCGAGCACCACTTCGGCGCGGTGCCGGCCGATATTTCGCGCCTTTCGGGCGAGGCGCGCTACGTCGAGCTCGCGAACAAGGTGCGCGCCATCGCCGAGCGCGAGGCGGGAGAAATCGAAGCACGCTGGCCGAAAGTGCTGCGGCGCGTGCAAGGCTACAACCTGGATCTCGTGAAGGCTCGCGGCGAATGGAATTTTGCGCAGCTCCTGGTCGGCTCGGAAGGCACCCTCGCGTATTCGAAGCGCATCCACCTCAAGCTCTCGCCGCTGCCCCGGTTCAGGACTCTGGGCGTGTGCCATTTCCGGACCTTCCGGCAATCGATGGAGGCGCCGCAGCACATCGTCAAGCTGGGGCCGACCGCGGTTGAGCTCGTGGATCGAACGATGATCGGCCTCGCGCGCGGCAATCCGGCCTACCGCGCAGTCGTGGAGAAATTCGTCCGGGGCGATCCCGACGCGATCCTGCTGGTCGAGTTCGTCGGGGACGATCGCGACGGGCCTGCCGACAAGCTCGAGCGTCTCGCCGCGCTCATGGCCGACTTGGGTAATCCCGGCAGCGTGATCCGGATCATCGACGCCGCGCTCCAGCGGGACGTGTGGGAAGTGAGAAAGGCAGGTCTCAACATCATGATGTCGATGAAGGGTGACGGCAAGCCCGTCTCCTTCATCGAGGATTGCGCGGTCCCCCTGGAAAACCTCGCCGAGTACACCGATTCGCTCACGCAGGTTTTCCGCAAGCACGGCACGGAAGGAACCTGGTACGCCCACGCATCGGTGGGAACCCTGCACGTGCGGCCGATTCTCGACATGAGGAAAGACGGTGCCGGGAAAATGCGGGCGATCGCCGAGGAAGCCTGCGCGCTGGTGAAAAAATACAAGGGCGCCGCCTACTCGGGGGAGCACGGCGACGGCCTGGTGCGCTCGGAGTGGATAGCCCCGATCATCGGTGAACGGCTCGTGCGCGCGCTCGAAGAAATCAAGGACCTTTTCGATCCGAAGGGCCTCTTGAACCCGGGAAAGATCGTGCGGCCTTCGAAGCAGGACGACCGGACGCTTTTCCGTTTCAAGCCGGGATACGCGGCCGAGCGCCTGGACACCGTGCTCGACTGGAGCGAGTGGAGCGTGCCGGGCGCGGCGAGCGAGGGTTTCGCGGCGGCGATCGAGATGTGCAACAACAACGGGCACTGCCGCAAGTTCGACGCCGGAACGATGTGCCCGTCTTTCCGCGCCACCGGCGACGAGCGCCACCTCACCCGGGGCCGCGCCAACTCGCTGCGCCTTGCGCTCTCCGGCCAGCTCGGTCCCGGCGCATTCACCTCGGACGAGATGCACGACACGCTGGCTCTGTGCGTGTCCTGCAAGGGCTGCAGGCGCGAGTGCCCGACCGGCGTGGACATGGCGAAGATGAAGATCGAATTCCTGCATCATTACCACGCCCGCCACGGCTATTCGCTCAAGGACAAGGTGATCGCCTACCTTCCGCGCTACGGCCCTCTGGCCTCGCGCTTCCCGCGGACGGCGAACGCGGTCCAGACGATGGGCAAGCGCGCTTTCGGCTTCGCAGCCCAGCGCTCCCTGCCGAGGTGGCGCCGCTCGTTCCTGAACTCGCTGCGCCGATCGAGCAGCGACGGGAAGGCCGGCGAGGTCGTGCTCTTCGTCGACACGTTCAACAACTACTTCGAGCCGGAAAATGCGCGCGCCGCTCTCGCCGTGCTCGACCGGGCCGGCTACGGCGTGCATATCGCCGGGGCGGGCGACGCCAGCAACGAAAATGCGCGGCCGCTGTGCTGCGGCCGCACCTTCCTCGCGGCGGGAATGGTCGAGCAGGCGAAGACCGAGGCGCAACGGGTGCTGGCCGCGCTCGAGCCCTACGTGGGACGCGGAGTCGATGTCGTCGGCCTCGAGCCTTCCTGCCTTCTCACCCTGCGCGACGAATTCAAGGCGATGCTCCCGGGCGGCGAGACCGACGCGCTCGCGAACGCAGCGCTGCTCTTCGAGGAGTTCCTCGCGCTCGAGCACGAAGCCGGCCGCCTCGCGCTCAAGCTCAAGCCGCTCGCCGAAAAACGCGCGCTCCTGCACGGCCACTGCCACCAGAAGGCTTTCGGCGCGATGAGCGCCGTGCAGCGGACGCTGTCGCTCGTTCCTGAGCTGAAGGTCGAGACGATCGAGTCCTCCTGCTGCGGCATGGCCGGCAGCTTCGGCTACGAGGCCGGGCACTACGCGGTCTCGATGAAAATGGCCGAGCTCGCACTGCTTCCCAAGATTCGCGCCACGGGCGAGGACACGCTCCTCGTCGCCGACGGCACCAGTTGCCGCCACCAGATCGCCGATGGCGCGGCTCGGGAGGCCGTTCACGTCGCGCGGGTGCTGGCCCGCGCCCTTGCCTAGAGGTGCTCGCTCCGGATGATCCCGGAAGGCGCCGCGGCGGCGCTCGCCCTTGCGCCGATCGCTTTCGCAGCCGGCTTTATCCAGGGCCTCACGGGCTTCGGCTCGGCCCTCGTCTCGATTCCGCTCGCGACGTTTTTCGTTCCCCTGCCCTTCGCGCTCGCCGTGTTCGCGATCGTGGATTTCGTGAACGGCCTCCGGCTGGGGCTGGAAAACCCGCGCAACGCGGTCTTGGGCGACATCGCACGCATGGTTCCGCTCATGATCGTGGGGATCGTCACCGGCACCACGCTGCTCGTCAACCTCCCGCGCAACGCGTCGCTCATCGCGCTCGGGGCCTTCGTCCTCTGCTACGCGATCTACAGCCTCTCACGGCGCGGGACCCCCGCCGCCGTCAGCCGGAACTGGGCGTTTCTCGCCGGATTCTGCGGCGGCCTCTCGGGAACGCTGTTCGGGGCGGGAGGGCCGCCTTACGCGATCTATCTCTCCCACCGTTCCCTCACCAAGGAGCAGTTTCGCGCGACCATGACCCTCACCACCATCTTCAGCATCGGACTGCGGCTGGTCGCGTTCGCGGTGACGGGGCTGCTCATGCAGGACGGGGTGTGGATCACCGCGGCCGCCGCGATCCCGGCCGGGCTCGCTGCGATCTACATCGCCTCGCGGGTTTTCCGCGTGATCTCGCGCGAGATGGTGATGCGCGCGGTGGGAATCCTGCTGCTGGCGAGCGGCGCGTCGCTGATCGCGCGCGGGCTCGGTTGAACCGTGGAACTCGTCAGGCGGGGATGTCGGGATCGAGCTGCCTCTCGATCCAGGAGATCTGGTCCTTGAGGAGGAGCTTGCGGCGCTTCATGCGGGTGAGGGCGAGCTGATCGTGGGAAGGGTCGTCGGCGATCCGGTGAATTGCGGTGTCCAGGTCCCGGTGCTCGAGCTGCAGCTCGTGCAACCGCTGCCTCATCTGCGCCTGCATCTGTTCGTCCCTCGTTTCGACCATGGCACGCTTTTATTCTAGACCTTTTGCGGCCTGCGCCAAGCCCAAACCAGCATGCCGATACCGATCAGGACCATGGGCGCCGACAGCCACTGGCCCATGGACAGCTTGAGCGCAAGAAGGCCAAGAAAATCATCGGGCTCGCGAAAGTACTCGACCCCGAAACGGAACACCCCGTAGCCGAGGAGGAACGCCCCCGTCACCGCTCCCCTGGGCCGCGGCTTCGCCGAATAGAGCCACAGGATCACGAAGAGAAGCACCCCTTCGAGGGCGAACTGGTAGAGCTGAGAGGGGTGGCGCGGGAGCGGCCCCGCGCCGCGGAACAGCATTCCCCAGGGCACATCGGTGACCCGGCCGGGAAGCTCGCCGTTGATGAAATTGCCGACCCGCCCCGCGGCAAGCGCGAGCGGGGCCAGGGGCGCAAAGAAATCCGTGAGCTCGAGCCAGCGCAGGCCGCGCTTTCGCGCGACCCACCCGATCGCGAGCAGCACGCCGAGGAACCCGCCGTGGAAGGACATGCCGCCTTGCCAGACAGCGAAGATCTCCAGCGGATGGGAGAAGTAATACGCCGGCTTGTAGAAGAGCACGTAGCCGAGCCTGCCGCCGAGCACCACGCCGAGCACGCACAAGAACAGCAGATCATCGAGAGTCGGGACGGTGACGCGCCCCGACGTTGCGCGCGCGATGCGCAGGCGCCCGAGCCAATAGGATATCGCGAAGCCGACCAGATACATGAGCCCGTACCACCGGATCGCGATCGGGCCGAGCGAGATCGCAACGGGATCGAAGTTCGGATGGACGAGCATGGCGGGCTGCGGCGCGCTTTCAAGTAAAATGCGGTCGAAGCGTAACTGATTTTCTGCATTCGGAGTTTTTCCCATGGCCGACAACTGGAGAAGCAGGACCATCACCCAGGGCGCGGCGCGTTCGCCCAACCGCGCCATGCTGCGCGCGGTGGGATTCGGCGACGGCGATTTCCAGAAGGCGATCGTCGGCGTCGCCAACGGCTACTCGACCATGAATCCCTGCAACGCCGGCATCCAGCCGCTCGTCGACAGCGCCATTGCCGCGGTGAAGGCGGCGGGCGCCATGCCGCAGGTGTTCGGTTTCCCGACCGTCACCGACGGCATCGGCATGGGCACCGAGGGCATGAAGTATTCGCTCGTCTCGCGCGAGGTGATCGCCGACTCGATCGAGACCGCGGTGAACGGGCAGCTGATGGACGGGGTGATCTGCGTCGGCGGTTGCGACAAGAACATGCCCGGGGCGATGATGGCGATGGCGCGCATCGACGTGCCGGGCATCTTCGTCTATGCCGGAACGATCAAGCCGGGATTCTGGAAGGGGCAGAAGCTCACCATCGTCTCGCCTTTCGAGGCGGTGGGCGCGCTCGCCGCGGGGAAGATCTCGCAGGAGGATTTCGACGGCATCGAGAAGAACGCCTGTCCGTCGGTGGGCGCCTGCGGCGGCCAGTACACCGCCAACACGATGTCGTCGTCCTTCGAGGCGCTCGGCATGAGCCTGCTCGGCTCCTCGCAGATCGCGTCTCCCGACCCGGAGAAGGCGGATTCAGCCGCGGAATCGGCAAAGGTCCTGGTGGCCGCGATCCGGGCGAACATCCGTCCGCGCGACATCATCACCCGGAAATCGATCGAGAACGCGGTTGCGCTGGTGATGGCGACCGGCGGCTCGACCAACGCGGTGCTGCATTACCTCGCTATCGCGCATGCCGCGGGCGTCAGATGGACGATCGACGATTTCGAGCGCGTGCGGCGCAAGGTCCCGGTGCTGTGCAACCTGAAGCCCTCGGGCCCGTACGTCGCCACCGACTTTCACGCCGCGGGCGGCGTGCCGCAGGTGCTGAAGATGCTGCTCGCGCACGGCGTGCTTCACGGAGAGTGCATCACGATCACGGGCCGCACTCTCGCGGAGGAACTGGCGAAGGTGCCCGGGGAGCCCAGAGCCGACCAGGACGTCATTCGCCCCTGGGGAAAACCCCTGTACCCGCAGGGGCACCTCACGATTCTCAAGGGCAACCTCGCGACCGAGGGCTGCGTCGCCAAGATCACCGGTCTCAAGCAGACTTCCATCACCGGTCCCGCGCGCGTATTCGATTCGGAGCCGGCGGCGATGAAAGCGATCCTCGCAAAGAGGATCAAAGCCGGCGACGTGATCGTCATCCGCTACGAAGGGCCGAAGGGCGGCCCCGGCATGCAGGAGATGCTCGCGCCGACCTCAGCGCTCATCGGCCAAGGCCTGGGCGAATCGGTCGGCCTGATCACCGATGGCCGCTTCTCGGGCGGCACCTGGGGCATGGTCGTGGGCCACGTGGCGCCCGAGGCCTACGTCGGCGGCGCGATCGCGCTCGTGAAGGAAGGCGACTCGATCACGATCGACGCGAAAAAGCGCCTGGTGCAGCTGAACGTCTCTGCGAAGGAGCTTGCTTCGCGCAGAAAGAAGTGGAAACAGCCCAAGCCGCGCTACACCCGCGGCCTTATGGCGAAATACATGAAGCTTGTTTCGACAGCGAGCCTGGGCGCGATCACCGACGCCGGTTGAGCGAGTCTAGTAGCGAACCGGGCTTTCCATGAAGCTCTGCGGCGGGCTGCGGCCTGCCAGGGACTCGAGCAGGATCAGCTCGCTGTCGGTGTGGTTGGCGACGCTCGCCGGAACGATGGCCCGCTTGCGACCGTCGCCATGGATGTAGCGCGGCGATTCGTGGTGACGCGTGCTGTAGGACTCGCGCGCTCCGCCCATCGTCGCGGCAACGTCGGCGGTACCGTAGCAAAGGCAGAAGTAGGTGCGCCTTGGTTCGGCCTCGATGTAGGCGCCGGTGCCCCGGATGCCGATGGTCGCGGTCGCCGTCACCAGCCTTCGCTCGCCGCCGCTGCCGAAGACGCCGAGCAGCTTGCCGGTCACGAGTTGCAGCGCGCTCACGAGCACGCCGCTTCCGATCAGCTCCGCGTGGCTGTTTCCTCGCATGAGAAACGCGTCCTGCCCGACGACGAAGGTCGCGACCGCGCCGTCCCCGAGCACGATCGCATCGCCCGGGCGCACCAGGGTCCCCATCTCGGCGGGCTTGCCGTTGATCCTCATGTCTCCCTGAACGGTTCGCACGCCCTGCTTCGCGGAGGTTTGCGCGAGAGCGCGCCCAAGCGCCGTGGGCAAACCGATTCCAGCGGCCAAGGCGAGCAGTGCGCGGCGGCGTTGAATGTGCATGCGGGCAAGTCTACACTGACGAAACTCCCGGCAGTCCCCGGTCATGCCCAATCGTCTCGCGCAGGAAACCAGTCCCTATCTCCAGCAGCACGCGGACAATCCCGTCGACTGGCATCCCTGGGGCGAAGAGGCGCTCTCCCGCGCGCGCGGGGAGGACAAGCCGATCCTGCTCTCGGTCGGATATTCCGCCTGCCACTGGTGCCACGTCATGGCGCACGAGTCCTTCGAGGACCCGGCAGTGGCCGAGGTGATGAATCGCCTGTTCGTGAACGTCAAGGTGGACCGGGAGGAACGTCCGGATCTCGATCAGATTTATCAGCTCGCGCACCAGATGCTCGCCCAGCGGCCGGGCGGCTGGCCGCTCACCATGTTCCTCACGCCCGACGGCGCGCCCTTCTTCGGTGGCACGTACTTCCCGAAGGAGCCGCGCTACAACCTTCCGGGATTCCCGCAGCTGCTCGAGCGGGTCGCGCAGATCTACCGCGAGCACCGCGACGAGATCGGGCGCCAGAACGAGACGATTCTCGCCAGCTTCGAGAGCATGCAACCCGGCGCGCCCGCGCATCACTCGGAGCTGTCCGCGGAGCCGATAGCCGCGGCCTTGCGCAGCCTGAAGGCGAGTTTCGACTCGCGCTACGGCGGGTTCGGCGGGGCGCCCAAGTTCCCGCACCCCGCGGATCTGGAATTCTGCCTGCGCCGCTCCACCGCGGCGGGCGACGGCGCGGCCGAGCGAGTTGCCACGTATACGCTCGAGCGCATGGCGCTCGGGGGTATCTACGACCAGATCGGGGGCGGGTTCTCGCGCTACAGCGTGGACGCGCAGTGGCAGATCCCGCATTTCGAAAAGATGCTCTACGACAACGGCCCGCTCTTGCGCCTGTATTCCGACGCGTGGGCGGTGACGAGGAACGCGCTCTTCGCGCGCGTGGCCGAAGAGACCGCGGGGTGGGTGATGCGCGAGATGCAGTCTCCCGAAGGCGGCTACTACTCGTCGCTCGATGCCGACTCCGAGCACGAGGAGGGCAAGTTCTACGTCTGGACGCCCGAGGAAGCGCAGGCGCTCGTTTCGCCGGACGAGTACGCGGTGCTCGCGCCGTATTACGGACTGGACGATCCTCCCAACTTCGAGAATGCGCGCTGGCATCTGCGCGTGGCGCGCACCCTGGTCGCCGTGGCCCAGCCGCTCGGGAAGAGCGAGGACGATTGCGCCCGCCTGCTCGACTCGGGAAGAAAGAAGCTCTTCGCCGCGCGGGAGAAGCGCGTGCGCCCGGGGCGCGACGACAAGGTGCTGGTCAGCTGGAACGCGCTCATGATCGCGGGCATGGCGCGCGCGGCGGCGGTGTTCGGCCGCGACGAGTGGCTCGCTTCGGCGAAGCGCTCGCTCGGTTTCATCCGCGGCACGATGTGGAAGAACGGGCGGCTCTCCGCGACCTACAAGGACGGGCTGGCGCATCTCAACGCCTACTTGGACGACTATGCCTATCTCCTTGCCGCGCTCCTCGAGCTGCTGCAGGCGGAATTCGACCCGGGAACGCTCGCTTTTGCCGAGGACCTCGCCGAAGTGCTGCTCGAGCAGTTCGAGGACAGGGAGAACGGCGGGTTTTTCTTCACCAGCCACGATCACGAGCGGCTCATCCACCGCCCCAAGCCCGGCTACGACAACGCCACGCCTTCGGGGAACGGCGTGGCGGCGTTCGCCCTGCAGCGCCTGCACTTTCTCACCGGCGAGTCGCGCTACGCGCTCGCCGCAGAGCGCACGCTCGCGCAGTTTCATTCCGCCATCAGCGAACAGGCGGGGGGGCACGCGACGCTGCTCATCGCGCTGGAGGAGCACCAGAGACCGACGCGCACCGTGATTCTGCGCGGGCCGTCGGCGGAGCTGCGACGCTGGGGGCGCGCCCTCGCCCAGCGCTATCTGCCGCACACCATGGTGATTGCGGCCGGGACGGAATTCCGCGACTTGCCGCCGGCCCTTGCCAAGCCCGCAGGCAGCCGGGTCAACGCCTGGGTGTGCGAGGGCCTTACCTGCCTTGCGCCCATCGATTGCCTCGAAGACCTGCTCGAACAGGTATCCAAGCCGCAGGAAATGCAGTAGCATTTGCGCAGAAATTTTTTTACCTTCCCGGAGAATTTCATGAAACCCCTAGTGCTATCCGCAGCCGCCGCATTCACCGCATCGTTCACAGCGGCGAGCGGCCCCCTCCTCGCCGCCGACGCACAGGAGCTCTTGAAGGAAAAAGCCTGCCTGAGCTGCCATACGGTGGACAAGAAACTGGTCGGCCCCGCGTACAAGGAGGTGGCTGCCAAGTACAGGTCCAGAAAGGACGCCGAGGCCTATCTGGTGAAGAAGATCAAGGAAGGTTCGACCGGCGTATGGGGTCCCATCCCGATGCCGCCGAACGGGACCGTCGGCGATGACGATGCAAAGACTCTGGCGAAATACATTCTAACGGTCAAGTAGGCGAAACCCTGAACCGGAGGCTGCCATGATTCGCTCCCATTTCGGCGTTATCGCGATTGCGGCCATGGCTTGCGTTTCGGGCTGCGGCGATGACAGGAAGGCACAGGCCCCTGCAAAGCTCACGATCGCGATCGGCAGCGTGGCTCCGCTGACCGGCGGCATCGCTCACCTCGGCAAGGACAACGAGAACGGGGCGCGGCTCGCGGTGGAGGAAGCCAACGCGGCAAAAATCAGGATCGACGGCAAGGAAACCGCGTTCGAATTGCTGGCAGAGGACGATCAGGAAGACGCCAAGGTCGGCAATACCGTGGCGCAAAAGCTGGTGGACGCAAAAGTCGCCGGCGTCGTCGGTCACCTCAATTCGGGCACCTCGATTCCGGCGTCCAACGTCTACAGCGGCGCGAATATCCCGATGATAACCGGCTCCGCCACCAATCCCGCGCTTACGGAGCGGGGTCTCAAGGGTGTTTTCCGCGTGGTCGGTCGCGACGACCAGCAGGGCCCGGCGGTCGCGAATTATCTGGTCGCCAACGCCAAGCCAAAGCTTGTCGCGATCATCGACGATGCGACCGCCTATGGCAAGGGTCTGGCGAACGAAGTCGAAAAGACGCTCAAGGCCGCCGGAGTGAAAGTACTCGCGCGAGAGCAGGGTACCAACAAGACCGTGGACTGGAAGGCGGTCCTCACCAAGCTGAAGGGCCGTGGCCCGGACGCGGTGTTCTACGGCGGAATGGATTCCACCGCCGGTCCCCTGCTCAAGCAGGGCAAGGAGCTCGGTGTCAAGGCGGTGTTCTCCTTCGGTGACGGTGCCTGCACCGACAAGATGGGTGAGTTCGCCGGCGGCGCCGCCGAAGGCTTGTTGTGCTCGCAGGCGGGAATCCCGCCGCAGGCGGCCTCGAAGAAATTCCTCGACGCCTACAAGAAGCGCTTCAATATCGACCCGATCCTCTACGCGCCGTTCACGTACGACGCCGCCAACCTGCTGATCGAGGCGATGAAGCAGGCCAACTCGGCCGACCCGGCGAAATATCTGCCGGTTCTGCAGAAAATCGATTTCGCAGGCGCGACGGGCAGGATTTCTTTCGATGAAAAAGGCGACCGCAAGGACGCCGAAATGACCATCATCAAGAGCGGCAAGACCGTCAGTTACGAGGACTTTGTCGCGCAGGCCGCCGCTGCAGCGGCTGCAGCAACGTCCGGGGACGCGGCCAAGAAGTAGGCGCGCTTGAAGGGGATTTCCAAAGACGGCACCTGCGGGTGCCGTTTTTATTGACGGGTCTTGCCCAGGCATGGACATTTTCATTCAGCAGATGATCAACGGCCTGACGCTGGGGGCGGTCTATGCCATGGTCGCGCTCGGCTATACGATGGTGTACGGCATCATCCAGCTCATCAACTTCGCCCACGGCGAGGTCGTGATGGTCGGCGCGATGGTGGCGTTCTCGGTAATCAGCGCGCTCGCGCCCTCGGGTTTGCCGCCGCTCGCCATCGTCCTCGTCGCAGCCGGGTGCGCGATCCCGGTGTGCATGCTGATCGGCTACGCGATGGAGCGGGCGGCGTACCGGCCCCTGCGGGGCGCGCCGCGCCTCGCGCCCCTGATCACCGCGATCGGCGTGTCCATCATCTTGCAGCACCTGGCGATGATGATCTGGAGCCGCAACCCGCTCGCCTTTCCGCAGATCATCGAGGTGGAGTCGTACCACTTTGCCGGGGCCACCATCACCAGCGTGCAGATCGCCATTCTGTCGATCTCCCTTGCGATGATGGCGGGACTCGCGGCTCTCGTGTACCGCACGCGGCTCGGCACCGCGATGCGGGCGACCGCGCATAACCCGCAGGTCGCGGGCCTCATGGGCATAGACGCAAACCGCATCATCGCCCTGACTTTCGTCATCGGCGCGGCGCTCGCCGCGGTGGCGGGAGTCATGGTGGCGAGCTATTACGGCATCGCTCATTACGCCATGGGATCGCAGCTGGGCCTGAAAGCGTTCTGCGCGGCGGTGCTGGGCGGAATTGGCAACATTCCGGGGGCGATGCTCGGCGGTGTGCTGCTCGGCCTGGTGGAGGCGCTCGGCGCCGGCTACATCGGCGATCTTACCGGCAACGTATTCGGCTCCAACTATCAGGACGTATTCGCTTTCATCGTCCTGATCGGCGTGCTCGTGCTCCGGCCTTCGGGCCTGCTCGGGGAACGAGTGGGGGAAAGAGCGTGACGCAGTGGAGAACGCACCCGGCGGTTGTGCGGGCAGGCATCGCGCTCGTCGCGTTTGCGCTGCTTGCGCTGCCGTTCGCGCTCGCAGGGGTCGGGACGGCCTGGGTGCGGATCACCAATCTCGCCATCCTGTTCGTGTTCCTGTCGTTGGGATTGAACATCGTGGTCGGCTTCGCCGGTCTGCTCGATCTCGGCTACATCGCCTTCTATGCGGTAGGCGCGTATGTATATGCACTGCTCGCCTCGCCTCACTTCAACATCCACTGGCCGTTCTGGGCGATCCTGCCGATCGGGGCCGCGGTGGCGGCTCTCTTCGGAGTGCTGATCGGAGCGCCCACGCTCAAGCTGCGCGGCGACTACCTCGCCATCGTGACGCTGGGTTTCGGCGAGATCGTGCGGATTTTCCTCAACAACCTGTCGCAGCCCGTCAACATCACCAACGGCCCGCAGGGCATCGCGCGCATCGATCCGGTGCGCTTGGACGGGGTCGATTTTTCGAAGTCCGATAGCTTCCTCGGCCTCAGCTTCAGCGGGCCGATCAAGTACTACTACCTGCTGCTCCTGGTGCTGCTCGCGGTGATCTTCATCAACGTGCGGCTTCAGAACTCGCGCATCGGCCGTGCCTGGGAGGCGGTGCGCGAGGACGAGGTCGCTGCGCGCGCGGTGGGGATCGACACGAGGAACATCAAGCTGCTCGCCTTTGCCATGGGCGCTTCGTTCGGCGGCATCGCCGGCGGGATGTTTTCCGCGATTCAGGGATTCGTCTCGCCGGAGAGCTTCGTCCTGGTCGAATCCATCATGGTGGTTTCCATGGTCGTGCTCGGCGGCATGGGGAACATCTGGGGCGTGATCCTCGGCGCGGTCCTGCTGTCCTTTGTTCCGGAGATCCTGCGGTTCACGGTCGAGCCCGCGCAAAAACAGCTCTTCGGGCGGATGATCATCGAGCCGGAGGTGATCCGCATGCTGATTTTCGGATTCGCCCTCGTGCTCGTCATGACGCTGCGGCCGGGCGGCCTGTGGCCGTCCGCGGTGCGCAAGCGCGAACTCGCGGAGCGCAAGCCGTGAGCCTGCTGCTCGAGGCCGAACACCTCAGCAAGCGCTTCGGTGGCGTCGAGGCCCTTATCGATGTCAGCTTTTCGATTTCGCGCGGCCAGATCTTCGGGCTGATCGGCCCGAACGGCGCCGGCAAAACCACGCTGTTCAACCTGCTCACCGGCCTCTACCCGGCCGACCGCGGCCGCTTTCTGCTCGGCGCAAAGGACCTCACCGGGCTCAAGCCCGACAGGATCGCGGCGCGGGGCATCGGCCGCACTTTCCAGAACATCCGGCTCTTCGCCAACCTGTCCGCGCTCGAAAACGTCATGATCGGCCGCCATGTGCGCACGCGCGCGGGTGTCCTCGGCGCGGTGCTGCGCGATCCGGCAACACGCGCCGAAGAAGCGGGCATCGAGCGGCGCGCGGCGGAACTGCTCGACTACGTCGGCATCCGCGCCCGGGCGGACGATCCGGCGGGGAGCCTCCCCTACGGCGATCAGCGGCGCCTGGAGATCGCGCGCGCGCTTGCAACCGACCCTGTTTTGCTTGCTCTGGACGAGCCCGCCGCGGGAATGAACGCCTCGGAGACCAAGGGGCTCCGAGCGCTGCTCGAGCGCATCCGCGGGGACGGCACGACGCTGCTCCTCATCGAGCACGACATGCGCCTGGTCATGAACGTATGCGACCGGGTGCTGGTTCTCGACTACGGCAAGCGCATCGCGGAAGGCGCGCCGGCCGAAGTGCAGCGCGATCCGAAGGTGATCGAGGCCTATCTCGGCGCCGTGACGGCCGGGGCTGCATGATCCTGCTCGAAATCCGCAGCCTGCAAGTCCGCTACGGGGGAATCCGCGCGGTGAAGGGGATCGATCTCGAGGTCGCCGCGGGCGAGCTGGTCTGCCTGATCGGCGCGAACGGCGCGGGCAAGTCCTCGACGCTGCGCGCGATCTCGGGGCTTACGCCGACTGCTCCGGGGTCGATTCGGTTCGACGGCCGCGATCTTGCCGGCATCCCCGCGTTCGCGCGCGCGCGCGCCGGGCTCGTCATGGTACCCGAGGGACGCGGGGTGTTCGCGCAGTTGAGCGTCGAGGAGAACCTCGCGATGGGGGCCTACGCCCGGGCCGACGCCGGGGTCGCCTCCGACCGCGCGCGCGTTTTCGAGGTGTTTCCGCGGCTCGCGGAGCGGCGCCGCCAGACCGCCGGGACGCTGTCCGGCGGCGAGCAACAGATGCTTGCAATCGGGCGCGCCCTCATGAGCCGGCCGAAGCTCCTCGCGCTGGATGAGCCGAGCATGGGGCTCGCCCCGATCGCGGCGCAGAAGATCCTGCAGGTGATCCGCGACATCAATCGCAGCGGCGTCACGGTGCTGCTGGTGGAGCAGAACGCCCGAAACGCACTCGCGCTGGCGCACCGCGCCTACGTCATGGAAAGCGGAGAGATCACGCTCTCGGGAGAAGCGCGCGCCCTGCTCGCCGACCCCCGCGTGCGCGAGGCCTACCTCGGCGAGGCGGCGGGGTAGCCCGCGCTACGGCGCCTTGTCGGCGGCGGTCGTGAAGGAATCTGCGAAAAACTCGTTTTCCGGCAGCCGGCATTCTTGGATGAAATCGCGCCGTGCGGAATCCACCATGATCGGCACACCGCAAGCGTACACCTGGTGGCCGGAAAGGTCGGACAGATCCTCCATCACCGCGCGGTGCACGAATCCCGTCCGGCCGCCCCACTTGTCCTCCGGCAGCGCGTCGGAAATCACCGGCACGTACTCAAAGCCCGCATGCTCGGTGACCCAGCGCTCGGCCAAACCGTTCAGGTAAAGATCTTTCGGACGGCGAGCGCCCCAGTAGAGCGTCATGGGGCGCGCGACGCCTTTTTTGAACGCGGCCTCGATGAGCGCCTTGATCGGCGCAAAACCGGTGCCCGAGGCGACGAGCACGATGGGTTTTTCGGATTCATCGCGCAGGAAGAACGTTCCGAACGGCCCTTCGAAGCGCAGGATGTCGCGCTCCTTCATGGTCTGGAAAACGTGATCGGTGAATGAGCCGCCCGGCACGTGGCGCACGTGCAGCTGCACGAACTCGTCGTCGTGCGGCGCATTGGCCATGGAAAAGCTTCGCCGCGTGCCGTCCTTCAAGAGGATGTCGATGTACTGGCCGGGCAGGAACATCAGGCGCTCGTTCGCCGGGAGCTTCAGATAGACGATCATGGCGTCGTCCGCCGCGCGCTCGAGCTTTTGCACGCGCGCAGGGAGCTTCCTTACCTGGATATCGCCCGCTTTGCGCACTTCGCGGGCTTCGATCACCACATCCGACAGCGGCTTCGCCTGACAAAAGAGTGCGTAGCCCCGCTCGCGCTCCTGCGCGGTGAGCGCCTTTTCCGAGTAACGGCCGTAGTCGATCCGGCCATCGATGAGCTTTCCCTTGCAGCTGCCGCAGGCGCCGTCGCGGCAGCCGTAAGGGAGCACGAGACCTGCATCGAACGCCGATTGGAGGATGCTCGAGCCGTCCTGCGCCGGAAACCGGTGGCCGGTATTGCGGATCGTGACCTGATGCGTCATCGGTGCGCGGGGTAAAATCCCTTCGTGGAAAGTCTGCTCATCATCGGTTATGGCGTTCCCGGAATCAAGGAGACCGAGTGAAGGCTGCGGACGCCTATCTCGTCATCACCAATCTGCCCGACCGCGACAGCGCCGCGAAGCTCGCGCACGAGCTCGTGGAAAAGCGCCTCGCTGCGTGCATCAATATCCTGTCGCCATGCCGTTCCATCTATCGCTGGAAGGGCAAGACCGAGGATGCCGAGGAATTCCCGATGTTCATCAAGACCACCGGCGGCCGCTACGCCGAGCTCGAAGCGGCGATCCGCGCCGGCCATCCCTACGAACTTCCCGAAATCATCGCGGTCCGATTGACCGGAGGCTTGCCCGCGTACCTCCAGTGGGTCGATTCCGAAACGCGGCCCGCTTAGATCCCATGCACCGACTGCTTATCGCGCTGCTGCTCTTGTCTGCACTGTCCCCGGCGTACGGGGCGAGCGCGGACGAGCTGCTAGAGCCGGAGAAGGCGTTCCGCTTTTCCGCGCGGGCGCTCGATGCCGCCACGCTGGAGGTGCGCTACGCGATCGCCGACGGCTACTACCTCTACCGCGAGCGCTTCCGCTTTGCCGCCGAGCCCGCTTCGGTGACGCTCGGCCGGCCCCAGTTTCCGAAGGGGCAGATCCACGAGGACAAGTTCTTCGGCAAGCAGGAAACCTATCGCAAGGAAGTGCGCATCCGCCTGCCGCTCGAGGCTGCGGGGGCGGAGCGCCTGAAACTCCTGGTCACCTCCCAGGGGTGCGCCGACGTCGGCGTGTGCTATGTGCCGCAGGTGCAAACGGCCGAACTTCGCTTGGCCTCGGCGGGCGGCCCGCTTTCCCCGATTTACAGAAAGGACGACTCTTTCGCTTCTTTCCCGGAGCGCGTTGCGGGGAACGTTGCGAGCGACGAGGTGCGCTTTGCCGGCGTGCTCGAATCCGGCCGCCTGTGGGCCGTCATGGCGGTATTCTTCGGCGCGGGGCTGCTGCTCACGTTCACCCCTTGCGTCCTCCCGATGGTCCCGATTCTGTCGGGCATCATCGTGGGTGAAGGCCGCACGGTCACGCGCGGGCGCGCCGTGCTCGTCTCGCTCGCCTATGTCCTCGGCATGGCGGTGGCTTACACCGCAATCGGGATCGCGGCGGCCCTTTCCGGGAGCTTGTTCTCCGCGGCGCTGCAAAACGCCTGGGTGCTTGGCGCATTCGCTGCGATCTTCGTGGTTCTCGCGCTGTCGATGTTCGGTTTCTATGAGCTGCAGCTGCCTTCGCGATGGCAGGCGCGGCTCGCCGAGGCGAGCAACCGGTTGGGCGGCGGCCACTGGGGCGCGGTGGCGCTGATGGGAATGCTCTCGGCCGCGATCGTTTCTCCCTGCGTCGTCGCGCCCCTTGCCGGTGCGCTGCTCTACATCGGCCAGACGCGCGACGCCGTCCTCGGCGGAACGGCGCTGTTCTCGATGGCGATCGGCATGGGCGCGCCGCTTGTCCTGGTCGGCGTTTCCGGAGGCATGCTTCTGCCAAAGGCGGGCCAGTGGATGCGCGCGGTCAAACAATTTTTTGGGGTGCTGCTGCTGGCCGTTGCGACCTGGATCATCGCGCCGGTGATTCCGGTGGCGGTGCAGATGCTCCTCTGGGCGGCGCTGCTGGTCGGATCGGGAGTGTTCTTGGGCGCGCTCGAGCCTTTGCCGATCGGGGCTTCGGGATGGGTGCGCCTTTGGAAGGCTCTCGGCGTCCTCGCGCTGCTCGCGGGCGCCGCGCAGGGCATCGGGGCTTTTTCGGGGGCACGCGATCCCCTGCGGCCCCTTGCCGGCATTTTTTCGGAATCAACCGAATCGCAAAAGCCGCTGCCGTTCGAAGCGGTCAAAACGCTTGCCGGCCTGGATGCGCGTCTGAAGACGGCAGACAAAGTCGCGATGCTCGATTTCTATGCCGACTGGTGCGTGTCGTGCAAGGAAATGGAGCGCTTTACCTTCAGCGATCCGCAGGTACAGGTCCGGCTGGGCCGGATGGCGCTCTTGCGCGCCGACGTCACAGCCAACACGGCCGATGACAAGGCGCTGCTCAGGCGATTTCGCCTGTTCGGACCGCCTGGCATCGTCTTTTTCGACGCGAGCGGCCGGGAGATCGAGGGTCTGCGCGTGATCGGCTACCAGCCGCCGGAGAAATTCATCAAGTCGCTCGATCTGGCGGCGCAGTACTAAGCTTTTTCCTTCAGCCATCCCGCCGCATCGAGCGCGAAGTAGGTGAGGATGCCGTCCGCGCCGGCACGCTTGAAACCGATCAGCGCCTCCATCACGCACTGCTTGTCGCTCAACCAGCCGTTCTTGAACGCCGCTTTCAACATCGCGTACTCGCCGCTGACCTGATAGACGTAGGTCGGCGCCTTAAATTCATCCTTGACGCGGCGAACGATGTCGAGATAGGGCATGCCCGGCTTCACCATCACCATGTCCGCTCCCTCCTGCAAATCCAGTCCGACTTCCCACAGCGCTTCGTCGCTGTTTGCAGGATCCATCTGGTAGGTGAACTTGTTGCCCTTGCCGAGATTCGCCGCCGAGCCGACCGCGTCGCGGAACGGGCCGTAGAACCCGGAGGCGTATTTCGCCGAGTAAGCCATGATGCGCGTGTGGATGAACTCATTCGCCTCGAGCGCGGCACGGATGCGGCCGATGCGACCGTCCATCATGTCCGAGGGGGCGACGATATCGACCCCGGCGGCCGCTTCGACGAGCGCCTGCTTCTCGAGGACCTCGAGCGTCGCGTCGTTGAGAATATAACCGTCGGAGTCGATCACGCCGTCCTGCCCGTGAGTCGTGTAGGGATCGAGCGCCACGTCGGTCATGATGCCGAGTCCCGGGAAGCGTTTTTTCAGCGCGCTCGCGACGCGTGGAATGAGCCCTTCGGGATTGGTCGCTTCCAGACCGTCCGCTGTTTTCAGCGAGGACTCGATGGCAGGAAACAGCGCGATCGCCGGTACGCCCAGCTTCAGGCAGCGCTCAGCCACGGGCAGAAGCTTATCGAGCGTATAACGCGACACCCCGGGCATGGAGGGGACGGCCTGGGTCCGGCTCTTGCCCTCGATCACGAACACCGGATAGATCAGGTCGTCGGGGCTGAGCACGTGCTCGCGCATCAACCGGCGCGAGAACTCGTCGCGCCGCATCCGGCGCATGCGCACCGCGGGAAAACTGCCGTAGACCTGCATGATCGCTCCTTTTTTCGCCAGATGGATCAGTCGCTTATTCTCAGACGATTGAACGCGGGAACTTTTCCATCGCCCGCCGCTCCTATACGTCAGACGGCTTAGGTCGTCTCCCGCTTCTCCTCCCTGAGCGGGATGCCTTAAACCTTAAGGCACTTTGCCCCGGGCCGATTTCCCCTTTTGGCCCGGGGGTTTTTATTTCTAACCCCGGGTCCTGCCCGGGGTTTTCGTTTGGCTCGCAGCTGCTTGATGCGGGGGGCGCCGGGGCGCTCGTATCCAGCCATCCTCGAAAAACCGTCGCTGCTTGATCGAGTCCGAATTTCCTGAGACTGGAGAAAAGCTGCGCGGAAGTATTGGGGGCAAGTGCCTCGAGTTCCCCTTCGACCCGGCGCAGCATTTTCTGCCCCGCCTCCCGCGAGAGTTTATCCGCTTTGGTAAGCAGCACGTGTACCGGCTTTCCAGTAGGGCCAAACCACCCGAGCATCCGCTGATCGAGCTCGGTCAGCGGGTGCCGCACGTCCATTACGAGAGCCAGGCCGCGCAGCGGCCCGCGCATCTGGAGATAGCCGCCCAGCAATTTCTCCCAGGGTGCCCGCATCGCATCGGGAATCCTGGCGTAGCCGTAGCCGGGGAGATCCACGATGAATCGATTCGCCCCGAACGCGTAGTAATTGATGAGCCGAGTTCGTCCCGGGATCTTGCTCACGAACGCCAATCGGCTTCCGGCCAGCGCGTTGATGGCGCTTGATTTGCCCGAGTTCGATCGGCCCGCAAATGCGATTTCGCAGACGCTCGCCGGAACGTCCTCGAGCGAGGCCACGCTTTTGAAAAAGGAAACGCCGCGGAAAAGCAACATGGATGGGCGGATCAATTTTGCTAGAATATCAGCCTTTTGAGCGAAGATTCACGGGAGAAGAACGGCATGAAACGAGCTTTGGCGCTTTTGAGTTTCGCGGTTTGCGCCGGCCCGCTCGCCGCTGCGGAGTCCGCCGCCAAAGCTGATTCCGCCAAGGGCCAAAGCATCGCCAACAGGATTTGCGCCGCTTGCCACGGTGCCGACGGCAACAGCCCGACTCCCGCCAATCCGAAGCTCGCCGGTCAGGTGCCCGAATACTTGCAGAAGCAACTCGCGAATTTCAAGCCCGCGGCCGGAAGAAGGGCCGAGCGGGAAAACCCGATCATGGGCGGCATGGCTGTCGGCCTTTCCGTCGAGGATATGCGCGATGTGGCGGCGTATTACGCCACTCAGCAGGCCAAGCCCGGCGCGGCAAAAAACCGGGATGCGTTCGCGCTCGGCCGGAAAATCTGGCGCGGTGGTGACGTGACCAAAGCCCTCCCTGCGTGTGCTGCATGCCACGGCGCGAGCGGGGCGGGTCTACCTGCGCAATACCCGCGTCTGGCGGGACAGTACGCCGAGTACACCGAGGCGCAGCTGAAGGCGTTCCGCTCGGGCGAGCGCAGGAACGACGCGAATAAGGTGATGCAAGCGGTCGCTGCAAGAATGAGCGATCCTGAAATTCGCGCGGTGGCCGATTACATCGCCGGCCTGCGCTGAAGTTCGCCGAGCGGGGGCTCGGCTACGCCGGCCGCGCCCCCAGAAATTCCACGGGCCGGCCGCAACCTGCGGAATAAATGCGCCGGGCCGCGCGTTTGTATCGCAGGTTAGAATGCGCGGTAGATGAACCGTCGCCTCATCATCGAGCATATTCCCCGGCTGCGACGCTACGCCCGCGCGCTCGTCGGCGACCGCTACGTCGCCGACGACTTGGTTCAGGACACCTTGGAGCGCGCCTGGAACAAGTTCTATCTGTGGCGCCCGGGAAGCGACCTGAGAGCATGGCTGTTCACGATCATGCATAACGTGTTCGTAAATCAGGCGAGGCGCCGCCGCTACGAGATCGAGCAGGCGATGGATGAAATCCCGGCAGTTGCAGTTCGCGCGACCCAAGGCGAGCAGCTCGAACTGCGGGACGTGGACCGCGTACTGCGTTCGCTTTCGGCCGAGCAGCGCGAAGTCGTGCTGCTCGTTGCGGTGGAGCAGCTGACCTACGAGGAGGTCAGCGGTGCTCTGGACATCCCCATAGGCACGGTCATGTCGCGACTGTCGCGGGCGCGCGAGCGCATGCGACAGCTGCTCGGCGGTCAGACCGTGACGCCTCTGAAAGTCGTGAAGTGAAGCCGGTTAACGAGGCTGATTTGCACACCTACGTCGACGGCGGGCTTTCCGAGGGTGCTCGGGCCGAGATCGAGGCCTGGCTCGCTTCTCACCCGGAGGACGCGGAGCGGCTGCGCGCGTACGCCGAGCAAAACGCCCTGCTCCGTTCGCTCTACAACCCGGTGCTTGACGAACCCGTGCCGGCGGCGCTGCTTGCCATGCGCCCGCACGCGTGGCGGCGCTACGCCTCCGCCGCTGCGATATTCGCGCTCGGAATTGGACTCGGTTGGATGGTTCGCGGGATGTTCATCACCCCGCAGATGCTGCCGGTGTCGTTTGCGCGACTGGCGGCGACCGCGCACGTGGTGTATTCGCCCGAGGTACGCCATCCGGTGGAGGTGCCCGCCGGCGAGGAGGAACACCTCGTGAGCTGGCTGTCCAAGCGTCTTGGCACCGCCTTGAAAGCGCCCAAGCTTGCGCCGCTCGGTTACGACCTTGTGGGCGGGCGGCTGCTCTCCGGACCGCAGGGGCCGGTCGCGCACTTCATGTATCAGGATGCGCGCGGTCAGCGCCTGACGCTGTACGTTTCGAGGCAAAGAGGGGAGCCACGCGACACCGCTTTCCGCTTCAGCCAGGAGGACCGCGTGTCGGTCTTCTACTGGGTCGACGGCAATTTCGGGTACGCACTTTCCGGCGAGATAAAAAGGGAACAGCTGCTCAAGGTCGCCGAGGTCGTCTACAAGCAGCTCAATCCGTGATCGCCGAGGGCGGTCCTCCGGTTCAACTCGTAGAACTGATCGCCTAATCGGCGGCGCCCAGCCTCGCCACCTGCCGCGTGGCGCGCCGCTGCGCGATCCATTGCTGCAAGCGCTCGAAGTGGAGGTAGATCACGGGCGTGATGTAGAGGGTGAGGAACTGCGACAGCACGAGTCCCCCCACGACCGCTAGGCCGAGCGGACGGCGGGCGTCACCGCCGGCGCCGAACGACAACGCGATCGGAAGGCTCCCCATCAGTGCCGCGAACGTTGTCATCATGATCGGCCGGAAGCGGATCAGGCAGGCCTGGTAGATGGCCTCGGCGGCGGGCTTGCCCTCCTTGCGCTGCGCCTCGATTGCGAAGTCGATCATCATGATCGCGTTCTTCTTCACGATGCCGACCAGCATGATGATGCCGACGAAGGCGTACATGTTGAGCTCGATGTTGAAGGCCCACAAGGTCACCAGCGCTCCGAGTCCCGCGGTCGGCAGCCCCGAGAGAATCGTGAGCGGGTGGATGAAGCTTTCGTAGAGGATGCCGAGCACGAGGTAGATCACCAGAATGGAAAGCACCAGCAGGATGCCCATGCCTTCGAGCGAGGCCTGAAACGCCTGCGCCGTGCCCGTGAATCTCGTGTTCAGCGTGGGCGGCACCTGCAGCTCCTCCGCCGCCCTCTGGATCAGGGCGATCGCCTGGGAGAGGGCCACGTCTTGCTGCAGATCGAATGAAATCGTGACGGAGGGCAGCTGGCCGAGATGGCTCACGCTCATGGGGCCGACGCCGTAAGTGAGCTTCGCCACCGCGTTGAGCGGCACCAGCGCCCCGCTCGAGGAACGCACGTAGAGCATCGACAGCGCCGCGGGATCGCGCTGGTATCTCGGCTCGAGCTCGAGAATCACGAAGTACTGGTTGGTGGCGGTATAGATGTTCGACACCTGGCGCGAGCCGTAGGCATTGGCGAGCGCCGCTTCGATCTGCTGCGGGCTCACGCCGAGCGCGGAGGCCTTTTCGCGGTCGATCTCGACGTTGACCTGCGGCCGTGCGATCTGCAGGTCGCTCGAGACGTCGAGCAGCCCCGGCAGGGTCTTGAGCTTCTCCTCGACGATCGGCACCCAGTGGTACAGCTCTTCGGTGCTCGCGCCTTGAACCACATACTGGTATTGACTCTTGGTGAGCTGGCCGCCGATGCGGATCGCCGGGACGTTCTGGATGAAGACCTTGATGCCCATCATGTTGGAGACCTTCGGGCGCAGGCCCCGCACCACTTCATCGGCCGACTTGCGCTGGGAGCGCGGTTTCAAAGTCATGGTGGCGCGGCCGACGTTGAGCGAAGGGTTGAACGAAGTCGCGCCCATGAACCCGGTCACGGCTTCGATGTTGGGATCGGCGCGGAGGATCTCCAGCACCGAGCGCTGGTACGTCACCATGGCGTCGAACGAAATGTCCTGAGGCGCTTCTATGAAGCAGAACAGCTGTCCCGAGTCCTCGCTCGGCAGAAAGCCCTTGGGCATTTTCGCGTATAGCGCTCCGGTGGCGACTACGACACCGAAAAACACCGCTATGACGAACCTCTGGCGACCGAGCACCCATCTCAGGCTCGATCCGTAGGCGTCCCTAACCGCATCGAATGCCCGCTCGCTCGCGAGGAACAGCCTGCCGTGCTTGACGTCGGCTTGCGGCTTGAGGATGCGGCTGCACATCATCGGCGTCAGCGTGAGCGAGACGAATCCCGAGATCAGCACGGCGACGATGATGGTGACGGCGAATTCGTGCAGCAGTCGTCCCAGAATGCCGCCCATGAAAAGCACCGGGATGAACACGGCAGCGAGCGAAAGCGTCATGGACAGAATGGTGAAGGAGACCTCCTTCGACCCGTCGAAGGTTGCCTGTAGTGGGCTCTTCCCCATCTCGATGTGGCGTGAGATGTTCTCCAGCATGACGATCGCGTCGTCCACCACGAAGCCCACGCACAGAGTCAGCGCCATCAGCGAGATGTTGTCCAGGCTGTAGCCGAACAGGTACATCAGCGAGAACGTGCCGATGATCGACATCGGAAGCGCAACGGTCGGTATCGCGGTGGCCGGAATGTTGCGCAGGAAAATGAAGATCACCATCACCACGAGGGCGAGCGCCAGAATCAGGGAAAACCGAACGTCCTCGACCGACTGGCGGATGGAGGTGGACCGGTCGTACATCACGTTGATGCTGACCCCTGCCGGAACTTCAACGCGGAATGTGGGCAGCAATTTCTTGACGGCGTCCACGACCTCTATGGTATTGGTGCCCGGCTGCCGATAGATCGCGAGGATGATGCCGCGCTGATCCTTGAACCACGCCGCGAGCTTGTCGTTTTCCACGCTGTCGATGACACGGCCAAGCTCGCTCAAGCGGATCGGCGCGCCGTTGCGGTAGGCGACGATGATGGGCCGGAAGGCGGCAGCCTCGTAGAGCTGGCCCGTCGCCTGCACCGCAAACATGCGGTCTTTGCCATAGAGCGTGCCTGTGGGCAGGTTGACGTTGGCGTTGCCGACCGCCTGCTCGACTTCGTTGATGCCGACGCCGCGCGCCGCAAGCGCGTTGGGGTCGACCTGCACGCGCACCGCATATTTCTGCTGGCCCTGCACCTGGACCTGGGCCACCCCGGAAATCGTCGAGATGCGCTGCGCGAGGAACGTTTCCGCGTACTCGTTGACGGTAGAAAGCGGCAGGGTGTCGGAGGTGAGTGTCAGGAAGAAAATCGGTGAATCGGCCGGATTCACCTTTCGAAACGAAGGGGGTGTCGACATGGTCGACGGCAACTGCTTTGCAGCGGCCGCGATCGCCGAATTGACGTCTTGCGCGGCGGCATCGATGTCGCGGTCGAGAGAAAATTGAATGGTGATGGTGGAAATACCTTGGCCACTGAGCGAGGTCATCTGGTCGATGCCGGCGATGGTCGAAAACTGCTTCTCGAGTGTAGTCGCCACGGCAGCCGCCATGGTCTCGGGGCTGGCGCCGGGGAGGGTCGCCGAAACCTGGATCGTGGGGAAATCGACGTTGGGCAGCGATGAAACCGGCAGCAAGCGGTAGCTCGCCAATCCGAAAATCAGAATCCCGGCCATGATCAGCACGGTCATGACGGGACGGCGAACGAAAAGTTCTGAAAGATTCATGGATGAGAACTACGATTTGACCACGACCTTCGCCCCGGCTCCGAGGCGCAGCTGGCCCTGTGTGACCACCCGTTCGCCCTTTTCCAGACCATTCGCGATGATCGCGCTGTCGCCTTCGGTGCGCTCGACCGTGACTTTGCGCACCTCGGTGGTCATGTCGGGCTTGACCACGAACACGTACTGACCGGCCGGGCCGGTCTGCACCGACTTGGAGGGGACGACCAGGGCGTCTTTCTGGTCGTAGAGCTTGATCCTCACGTTGACGAACTGGCCCGGCCACAGCGCGTTTTCCCTGTTCCGGAACTGCGCCCGCAATTTGATCGTGCCGGTGCTCGCATCGACGGCGTTGTCGACGAAGACCAGCGTTCCGGAGGCTGCGGGTTGATCCGAGCCCGGCGCGAGCGCCTCGACCGCGAGCGGCCCCGAGGACATATAGCTGCGAACGGCGCGGAGCTGCTGCTCCGGCACGGAGAAGTTCACGTAGATCGGGTGGACCTGGTTGATCACCACCAGAGGAAGCGTATCGTTCGCCCTGACGAGGTTGCCCATCTGAATCTGAATCTTTCCGGGGTAGCCGTCGATCGGAGAGCGGATCGTGCAGTACTCCAGATTCAGCGTCGCGTTGTCGAGCGCGGCACGGCTCCCCTGGGCCACGGCTTCGGCCGTATCGGCGTTGGTGCGGATTTGCGCGTAGGCTTCCTTGGAGACGAAATTCTTGGCGAGCAGTTCCTGGTAGCGGCGCTCCTGCGAGCGGGCCTGGTCCTTTTGCGAGGTGTCGCGCAGGAAGTTGGCTTCGGCTTGGCGCAATGCCGCCTGGTAGGGGCGCGGGTCGATCTTGAAGAGCACGCGACCCCGAGGGACTTCCTCGCCTTCCTTGAAGCCGACCTCGACGATCTGCCCGTCGACGCGCGCTTTGAGCGCTACGGTCGAGTAAGCCTCGACGTTGCCGATCGCCAGCAGCCGGAACGGCACGACCTCCTGCAGGACCGGCGCAATCGACACCGGTATCGCCGGAGGTCCTTTGGGCGCCTTACGCTCGTTTGCGAGTATCTCGGTGCCGAAGTAGGCGAACAGCGCAACCGCGAGGACGAGCAAGCCGACGCCGCCGAAAACAAACAGGCGCTTGGCCGTGGGTGCCGCAACGTGCGATCGCAATGAAGAATCCATGGATTTGCTAACGACGTGAAAAAGCCGCGTATTTCCATCCGCTACCGTGGACCCCGGCCCCCTCCCGTTGTCCTTCGATGCCTAGTCGGCAAACGCTTAAATTTACGGCAAAAGGCGCTCCGACGCAAAGAGGCTCTCGATGCTTTCCCGATTGCGAACCAAGTGAGGCGTTGCGCCGTCCACCATCACTTCCGCGGGGCGCGGCCGGGAATTGTAATTCGAGCTCATCGTCATGCCGTAGGCGCCCGCCGACATGATCGCGAGAAGGTCCCCGGCTGCGACCGCGAGCGTGCGCTCCCGGGCGAGAAAATCCGCCGATTCGCAGACCGGACCGACGATGTCGTAGCGCTGCGCCGGACCCTCCCGCCGGATCACCGGCAGCACGTCGTGCCAGGCATCGTAAAGAGCGGGGCGCAACAGATCGTTCATCGCCGCGTCGGCCACCACGAAGTTCTTTGCGGCGCCATGCTTGAGATATTCAACGCGCGTGAGCAGGAGCCCGGTGTTGCCGACAAGCGAACGGCCGGGTTCGAACAGAATTCGCATCTTGCGCCCGCCGAGGCGCTGGAACAGGCGTCCCAGGTAATCCTTCACCGCTGGGGGCGCCTCGTCGCGATAACGGATACCGAGCCCGCCGCCCAGATCGAGATGTTCCAGATGCACCCCCGTGGCGTCCAGGACGTCGACAAACTCGAGCACTTTTTCGAGCGCAGCGACGAACGGTTCAACGTCGGTGATCTGCGAGCCGATGTGGACATCGATTCCGATGACTCGAAGGTCCGGCAGCTTCGCCGCCTTGCGGTAAAGCGGGAGCGCTGCGGCGTAGGCGATGCCGAATTTGCTTTCTCGCAAGCCGGTGGCGACGTAGGGGTGCGTCTTGGGGTCGACGTCGGGGTTGATGCGCAAGGACACGGGCGCGATCTTGCCCATGCTCCGCGCAACGGCGGCGAGCCGAGCCAGTTCTCCTTCGGACTCGACGTTGAAGCACAGAACGCCGGCCTCAAGCGCGTGGCGCATCTCGGCTCCGCTCTTGCCTACGCCGGAGAAAACGGTCTTGGCGGCGCTGCCTCCCGCTGCGAGAACGCGCCCGAGCTCGCCGCCCGAAACGATGTCAAATCCCGAACCGAGACGCGCAAGGACATTCAGCACCGCGAGATTGGAGTTGGCCTTGACCGAATAGCAGATGAGAACGTCGCGCCCCGAACAAGCCTGATTGAACTCGCGGTATGCGAGCTCCAGCGCGGCGCGCGAATAGACGTAGCTCGGCGTGCCGAAGCGCTCTGCGATCTCGACGAGAGGCACGCGCTCCGCGCACAGCGTGCCGTTCTGGTACGAAAAAAAATTCACTTGCGCGGCGCGGGTTTGCTATCCTGCTGCGGATCTCGTTCCGGCGGGGGAAGATAGAGCGCCGCTTTGTTGCCGCAGGCCGAGAGCGCGAGGAAAACGAGAATGAGGCCAACGGCGCGGCGCATGGCGATGCCGAGAGTTAGTTTGTGCAAAACGAGTTTAGCACGGCGATGACCCCGAGCGAATTCGACAGCCTGGCCGATGCGATGCTGGAGCGGATTGCGCGGGCGGTGGAAGAAAGCGGGGCGGATTGCGACTGCGAGCCCAAGGGCTCCGGCGTACTGGAGCTCGAATTTTCCGACGGCAGCCGCATTGTGGTCAACCGCCACTCTGCAGCGCGTCAGATCTGGGTCGCAGCAAGATCGGGAGGCTACCATTTCCGCTGGAATGAGTCGGACTGGGTCGATACCCGCGAGGGCGGCGAGTTGCTGGCGGCACTGTCGAAGCTGGTGAGCGAACAATCGGGCCGTGCCGTCGTGCTGCGCTAGTCCCGCTGCGGGCGGCGTGCGTCCGCGGGCGCTTGCCGATCGGGCTAGAACAACTGGTTCCTGACGTCTTCGGTAGTCCGCACTCCCGGATCGACCGGACCCTGCTCGCGCGGCACGTTTTCGCGAAAGAAGAATTCCGGCTTTCCGTCGGGCGACTGAAGGCCGTTTTCGTTGACCTTGACCACGACGACACCCTCGGGATTGCGTTGGACCATTTCCGGCTTACCCTTTAGTGCCTTGCCCATGTAGTTCATCCAGATGGGCAGCGCCGCGACCGACCCAGTCTCCCCGGGGCCGAGTTTTTTCGGCTGGTCGAAGCCCACCCAGGCGACGCTCACGAGCATGGGTTGATAGCCGCTGAACCAGGCGTCAACGTAGTCATTGGTGGTGCCGCTCTTGCCGGCGAGATCCTGGCGCCCGAGCGCCATAGCCCGCGCCCCGGTTCCGTAGCGCATCACATCGTGCATCATGCTGTCCATGATGAAGGCATTGCGGGCGTCGATGACCCGCAGGGTCTCGTCCCCGGCGCGAGCCGGCTGCGCCTGCGCGAGGACATTGCCGCGGTCGTCGACGATCTTCTGAACCACGTACGGCTCGGTGCGATATCCGCCGGTGGCAAATACTGAAAAGGCGCGAGCCATCTGAAGCGGCGTGGCCGAGCCCGCACCGAGCGCCATGGTGAGGTAGGGCGGGTGGCGCTCGGCATCGAAGCCGAATCGGGTGATGTAATCCTGCGCGTACTGTGGGCTGATCGCCTGCAGGATGCGAATCGACACCATGTTCTTCGACTTGGCGAGCGCCATGCGCATGCTCATGGGCCCTTCGTACCTGCCGTCATAGTTCTTCGGTTCCCATACCTGCCCGCCCGTCAGCGCCGCGTCGACCACCACCGGGGCATCGTTGATCACGGTGGCCGCGGTAAAGCCCTTCTCCAGCGCGGACGAATAGATGAAGGGCTTGAAACCCGAGCCGGGCTGGCGCCAGGCCTGGGTCACGTGGTTGTACTGGCTCCGGTTGAAATCGAAGCCGCCGACGAGCGAACGCACGGCGCCGTCCTGCGGGTTGACCGAGATGAAGGCGCCCTCGGTTTCCGGGAGCTGGACGATCTGCCAATCGTCATGGTCGTCTTTCTGGATGCGAATGACCGCCCCACGCCGGATCCTCCGGGTCGGTGGGGTCCGGGAATCGAGCATGCGCTCGGCGAACTTGAGTCCCTCTCCGGTCACGGTAACGGTTTCTCCTCCACGCCGATAGGCTCTCACCCGTTTCGGCGTCGCCTCCAGAACGAGTGCCGCGAGGAGGTCATCGCTGTCGGGATGGTCTTGCAGCGTCTCCTCGTAGTCCTCCTCCTGCGCATCCTTGAGATCGACGAATCCTTCGGGGCCGCGATAGCCGTGGCGCCGGTCGTATTCGAGCAAGCCCTGACGGAGGGCCGCGTAGGCCGCTTGCTGGTCGGCGCGCGTGATCGTCGTGTAGACGCGAAAACCGCGTGAATAGACCTCCTCCGGATAGCGCTCATAGAGCAATTGGCGGACCATTTCGGCGACGAACTCGGCGTGAATCTCATATTCGTTGACGGTTTCACGCTTGACGCTGATCGGTAGCGTTTGCGCTTCCTCGTATCGCTCGGTGTCGAGCAGGGCGAGCTCGTGCATGCGCCGCAGCACGTACAGCTGGCGTTGCTTGGCGCGTTTCGGATTGATCACCGGGTTAAAAGAGGAGGGAGCCTTGGGCAACCCGGCAAGCATCGCGATCTCGGCCGAGTTGAGCTGGGATAGCGTCTTGCCGAAGTAGACTTGCGCCGCTGCGCCGAACCCGTAGGCCTTTTGGCCGAGATAGATCTGGTTGATGTAGATCTCCAGGATCTGATCTTTGCTGAGGCTGTTTTCGATCTTGAACGCCAGCAACGCCTCGTACAATTTGCGGGTCAGCGTCTTCTCCCGGGAAAGAAAGAAGTTTCGCGCGACCTGCATCGTGATCGTCGAAGCCCCTTGAGTCTTGCCGCCAGTTACCAAGTTGGAGTAGGCTGCCCGCAGCACCCCCTGGTAGTCGACCCCGGTATGCTGGTAAAAGCGCTCGTCCTCGGCCGCGAGGATGGCCAGTTTCATCAGTGCAGGAACCTCCTCGATGCTGACGACCGAACGGCGCTCTTCGCCGAACTCCCCGATCAGCAAGCCGTCGGCGGTGTAGACGCGCAACGGGATCTTCGGCTGGTACTCGGTGAGCGCCTCGATGGAGGGCAGGTTAGGGTATGCGAGGAGGATCACGAAACCCAGCAGCGCCAAGCTCACTACTCCCATCCCGGCCAGCGCCAACGCCGGGAAGGCGAACCATCGAAGCCGCATTCAGGGGATATCCGGGAAAAGGTCGCCCATTATAGAGAGCTGAAACAGCAGTAGGTTCACCCTAAGCACTTAATATCTCGCGTGAAAAATTTACTTTACAGGGTGAGGGGTTGTTGCTAGCATTTAACGTAAATTATACTAATAACGCCTAACCGGCCATACCTGAAGGGGAAATCCCGGTTGCAGCTGAATTTCAATTTGGATATTTTCAAGCCGAAAGCACCGCCGCTGTTCGGGATGGATATCTCTTCGTCCTCGGTGAAGCTGGTGGAGCTCGCCGATGCGGGCAGGGGAAATCCGCGGGTCGAGCGTTATGCCATCGAGGCGTTGCCGAAGGACGCGGTCCTGGACGGCAACATCACCAACCTCGATGCTGTGGTCGATGCCGTGCAGCGTGGCTGGAAGAGAATGGCGACGCGCACGAAAAACGTCGCCCTGGCCCTGCCCACGGCCGCGGTGATCACCAAGAAGATCATCGTACCGGCGGGGCTGGGCGCCGAAGAACTGGAGGTCCTAGTCGAAACCGAGGCCAATCAGTACATCCCGTTTGCACTCGAGGAGGTCAACCTGGACTTTCAGGTGGTGGGGCCATCTCCCTCGGGACCGGAAGAGGTCGAAGTGCTGATCGCTGCCTCACGCAAGGAAAAGGTCGAAGACCGCGTCGCAGTGGCCGAAGCCTCGGGCCTTAAAGCGATAGTCATGGACGTCGAATCCTACGCCATCCAAACTTCCTTCGATCTGATTCAGCAGCAATTCCCGGATAACGGCAAAGACCAGAACATCGCGCTGGTCGATTTGGGCGCGAACGTCATGAACATCACGGTGCTGCGCAACGAGCAGTCCGTGTACACGCGCGAGCAGGCGTTCGGCGGCAGTCAGCTCACGCAGGACATCATGCGCGTGTACGGCATGAGCCTGGAGGAAGCCGAAGCGGCCAAGCGCTCCGGGGGGCTGCCGGAGAACTACGAATCGGAAGTGCTGCGTCCCTTCATGGAGAATGCGGCGCTCGAAATCCAGCGGGCAATGCAGTTCTTCTTTACATCGACCCAGTACACCTCGGTCGAGCACGTCCTGCTCACCGGAGGCTC
>WNFY01000166.1_pt1 | contig 49933 bp, 40 predicted proteins | sample 5400091 | NCBI WGS metagenome assembly WNFY01 (sample SAMN13153364, study PRJNA577476) | soil metagenome | isolation source: 60 cm soil or saprolite under grassland replicate 1 | place: USA:California | collected 2016-06-15
CCAATCACGCGCGCAATGATGGAGTCGCGCTTCGGGTACGACTTCGGCCAGATTCGCGTGCATACCGATGCAAAAGCGAATCACTCAGCGCACACAGTAAACGCAGACGCCTACACCGTCAGTCGAGATATCGTGTTTGGTTCCGGACGTTACGCGCCTGGCCGTGAGGGTGGGCGACGCTTACTCGCGCACGAATTGACCCATACAATTCAGCAGGGTGAACTGAGCGGCGAAACTTCTCTTGAGCTTTCAAGATCGGATGATCCAGCGGAGACCGAGGCCGAGGCCGCGTCTAAGGCAGTACTTGCCGGCACCCCGATCGGCACGAGCAGGAAGGTCCAACCCAATGTGGCCCGACAAAAAGCCAGTGATGAGCTTGCGCCCAACCCGTATATCACTCCTCAAAGCGGCACCACGCCTGGCACTGCGTCTTCCACAGCGGCTCCCGCCAGTTCGGAAAAAGCACCTCCGCAACCTCCGCCACGCCGAACGTATTTGGGATTTTCTCGAAGTGGATTCGGTCGGTTCGACGCCGATCTGGATCCTGATCGCGTGCCGCTGCCGGGTGGCACTGGCTTCAGCTGCAAGCTTCACATCAACACCAAGGTGAAGTTTGTGCAGGATGATTCCCATAGTGCGTGGCCGAAGGGACGATTCGAGAGTTGGAAAAAGGAGTTTGTCGATCTCGTTCACAAGCGCTGGAGCACTCGCTACATGCTCGTTCCAGCCGCGAAATGTCCTGGCGAGGGGTGCGCCAACGCTGTTGTGTACGTTCGCGTTGAGCCGGTCACGTCCGGTGAACATCACGTGATCAATGTGATGTATAACAAACCCTCCGGCGCCCGCAGCAGCGCAGGCGTTGCGGGCTCGAAGCCAGGAGCGTTTTATGAGGAAGACGTGCGCCCCGAATGGCGACGCGATTATACCACGGCGCTCCACGAAGCTGGACATTGGTTCGGCCTTGAACATATCCGGTGCAAGTCTGGCGATTTTTCGTGCTACGGCCTGACCGCAGGCGAAGCGGATGATGTAATGGGGAAAGGGTCTTTTGTCAGCGCGCGCGATTATGAGCCTTTTCTCGAACTGATGCGAGTTCAGACGGGCTGCGAATGGCGGACGACGCCAGAGATCAAGCGGGATGTTCCTTCATGGGCGATCGGACTTGGGTTGATTGGTCTGTTGGGCGGCGCATTTCTTGGAGGAGCTTTCCTCGGCCTCGGCGGGGCTATTGGGCTCGGGCTGCTATATGGTGCGTTGGGAGGGGGGCTCGGGTACGCCATCGACATTTCATGATCACCTTTGCCAAACCGCAGACGAATGCGAAACCTAGGCGCAGCCGCACGGTCCAGCGCAAACATGTCTGCGGTGAAACCCCCGGCCCGACGGGCGAGTGCGAGCAAAGCAGGAAGAAACGTGGCTCGGAACCGCTGGGACGGAGCGGCGGCCACGACTTCGGCCGTATCGCGGTTGGTTTGCAGCGAAAGCTCGCCATCAATCGACCCGGTGACCGATTCGAACAAGAAGCCGATCGAATAGCCGAGTACGCCGTAAATGGTAGTGGCTCGACAGCACCATCCTCGCTTTCGCCGATTACATCTACGGCTGTTCAGCGCGAAGACGTCTTGCCGACGGCTATGGCTCCTAACAATTATCAACCCAAACAACTGCCGGTTGCGCCCGGGATCGTTGATGAAGTCTTGTCCAGCAGTGGGCAGCCACTCGACGCGGCAACGCGCGATCTTATGGGATCGCGCTTCGGTTATGACTTTGGCCGAGTGCGGATCCACACCGACGCACGCGCGGCCGAGTCGGCCAACTCAGTCAGCGCATTCGCATACACAGTCGGGACTCACGTGGTCTTTGGTCCCGGGCAATATCAAACGGCCACCGCTGCTGGATTGCGGCTGCTAGCGCACGAGTTGGTCCACACGATTCAGCAAGGCGCGGCGCGGAGACTTACTGGCAAGAATGTTCCCTCTCTCTCTGTACAACGCACCATGGGCGAATCGCGCATTCTTCAGCGCTACACCGTGCCGGCCGACTTGGCCTGTGGCGATGTTGTGGATTGGCTGAACAGCAATTCACCCTATGCTCCGGAATGGGCCGAGACACGATGCACTTATTCGTTCAACGGCGGAGCTAACGTCGCCACTTCCACATTGGCCGACGGCACGGTCAAGGCCAGCGTGAAAGGGCACCAGAAATTGAGCGTCGCGGTCAACTGCCCGGTCGACAGACCCGAGTGGAACCCATCACGGCGTGCTAATCGCGATGCAGAAGTGGCCGCGTGGCGCGCAATGCGTGCCACGTTGGACGCTCATGAGGCACAGCACCGCAAGATCGGTGCTACCTGGCGTGCCACATTGGAAAGTCGATGGCGAGCGGTTGATTTCAGTGTTACCGGCGCGGACAAAGCCGACGCGATGGCGAAAGCTCAAGAGGAACTCGACTCGCGAAAGCAACAATGGGGTGCTGACGCACAGGCCGCCCAGGATGCCATCGATCCGTTCAGAGGCGCTGTGCTGACTTGTCCGTAGAGGAGTGGGGACATGAGCTCATTTCCAAATTCTCCACGACTGGTAAAAGGCGGCATCGTGCTTGTCGATCCGGACTCGGGCGCGGTGCAGAAGATTATCGTGCTGCAGTACAACCCCGACACACTCACGCGTTCATTGCAGCCGCAAGGTGTGAAGGAAAGTGGCGACCGAGCAGAAGCGCTGCGCCTGACCGGGCCGCCGATCGAGACGATCAAGCTCGACGCGGAAATTGACGCGACTGATCAACTCGAAACCGCGGATGCGCAGGCGACGCAGGTTGGTATTCATCCGCTGCTCGCTTCGCTGGAAATGATCGTTTATCCGTCGAGCGCGCAATTGCAGGCAAACAATGCGCTCGCGCAAGCCGGCACGCTGGAGATTGCGCCGATGATTGCGCCGCTGACGCTGTTTATCTGGAGCAAGAACCGCGTCGTGCCAGTGCGTTTGACGGATTTCAGCATCACCGAGGAAGCGTTCGATCCGTCGCTCAATCCGATTCGCGCGAAGGTCAGTCTCGGGATGCGCGTTCTCAATGTGAACGATCTTGGATTCAACGTGAAAGGCGGCAGCCTGTTCATGGCGTACCAGCAGCAAAAAGAAAAACTCGCGGCGCAAAGCGCGGGCGGCGCGTTGAGCGCGCTCGGCATCGGAGGCATTCCATGACCGATCCATTGCAAGCCCTACTCCAGGGCGCAGCGAAGCCGAGTTTATTTCCGCCGAACAGCCGTTACGCCGGCATAGATACCAGTACGGTGAAAACGGTAGATGGAAAAACAATCGTTTACGTTCGCCGGCGATTCGTGCCGCCGCCGGAACGCTTCGCCTTACTACAGGAATATACGGTGATTCAAGGCGACCGGCTCGATAATCTCGCGGCAAGATTCATCGGCGACCCCGAACGGTTCTGGCAAATCTGCGACGCCAACGCCGCCACGCGCCCGGAGGAGTTGACCGAGATCGTCGGACGAATTTTGCGCATCACGTTACCCGAAGGAACCCCCGCAACAGCCAATGCCTAACAATCCAATCCATCTCACGCTAATGATCGGGCCGGCTGTTCCGATGCCGGTGTCGCAGGATGTTTTGGATTCACTCACCAGGGTGCAGGTGACCAGCTCGGCCAGCGACGCCAGCGGGTTTCAATTGCAATTCACGATCAGCAACCGTTCGCCGCTGCAAACGATTTTTTTGTTGAGCGGCGGCAGCCCGATCCCGCTAGTGCGTGTGATCATCGCGGTCACTGTCAACGGTGCCACCGAGGTACTGATGGATGGTGTGATGACCAATCACGAGCTTTCCCCCGGGACAGATGCCGGTCATTCAACGCTCACAGTCACCGGCAAAGACCTGACGCAGGTGATGGATTACATCGATTTCAGCGGTTTTCCTTTTCCCGGAATGCCTAACGAAGCGCGCGTCCTCCTGATTCTCGCGAAATACGCCATGTTCGGAATCGTGCCAATGGTGATTCCGAGCGTCCTGATTGACGTTCCGATTCCGACTGAACAAATCCCGCGGCAAAAAGGCAAGGACCTCGATTACATCAAATCGCTCGCCGACGAAGTCGGTTATGTTTTCTATGTCGATCCTGGCCCGACACCCGGGTTGAGCATCGCGTATTGGGGGCCGGAGATCAAAGTCGGCGCGCCGCAACCCGCGCTGAACATCAACATGGACGCGTTCACGAACGTCGAGTCGTTAAACTTCCGGTTCAACGCCGATTCCAAGACGCTACCGATCGTGTTCATTCAAAATCCGCAAACGAAAGTTCCGATTCCGATTCCGATTCCCGACATTACACCGTTGAATCCGCCGCTGGGTTTGATTCCGCCACTCCCAAAAGCCATTGAGCCGATCACCGACACCGCGAAATACAGTCCCATCCGCGGCGCAATGATTGGCCTGGCCAAAGCCGCGAAATCCGCTGATGGCGTGACTGCTAACGGCTCGCTGGATGTGCTTCGCTATGGTCGCGTGTTGAAAGCGCGCAAGCTTGTCGGAGTGCGCGGCGCGGGCGCGGCGTTCGACGGCCTCTACTACGTCAAAAGTGTTACGCACAACATCAAACGCGGCGAATACAAACAGAATTTCACCCTGAGCAGAAACGGTTTGCTCTCCACATTTCAAACGGTTCCAGCATGAGCGAAAAATTCTTTGGCAAATATCGAGCAACAGTCCTCAACAACGTCGATCCGATGCAAATGGGCCGCATCATGGTGATGTGTCCAAGCGTGCTCGGTGAAACGCCGTCCAGTTGGGCGATGCCAGCGTTTCCAGTTACTGGCCCGCAGATGGGCACCTGGTGGTTGCCGCAAATCGGTGCGGGCGTGTGGATCGAGTTCGAGCAGGGCGACGTGGACTATCCGATCTGGTCCGGTTGCTGGTTTGGTTCGGCCGCGGAAGTGCCTGCGCTGGCGCTAGCCGCGCCTCCGGCCGTGCCGAACTTCGTCATTCAAACGCAAGGTCAAAACACAATCATGATCAGCGATCTGCCCGGACCGACTGGCGGCATTCTTTTGAAAACAACCACAGGCGCGATGATTTCCATCAACGACGTCGGGATCACCATTTCGAATGGCAAGGGCGCGGTCATCACCATGACGGGGCCGACGGTGGATATCAACGCAGGAGCGATGACGATAATTTGATATGCCGGGTTTCGTTTTACATCTCGGCGCAACCGTGATGTGCGCGCACGGTGGACAAGCGCAATCGACTGCGCCGAATCCACGCGTGCTGGTTAGCGGGCAGCCGGTGACGACGCAAGCGCCGCCGTACGTCGTTGCAGGTTGTCCGTTTGTGCCGCCCGGCGGCAACGGGCCGTGTGTTACCGCGCAATGGGTCGCCGCCGCCACGCGTGTGCTGGCCGGCGGGCAACCCGTGTTGACGCAGACCAGCGTGGCAGTGTGCGCGCCGACGGGCACGCCATTGAACGTAATCGTCACCCAAACACGAGTCACCGCCACATGAGTCAAGTGGATTATCCATTCAGTTTTGATAATCGCGGCCGTACTTCGGACACGACGGGAGACGATCACATTCGCGATTTGATCGAACAGGTGTTGTTCACTTCGCCGGGCGAACGTGTGAATCGTCCGACGTTCGGCTGCGGCTTGAACCAACTCGTCTTCGCTCCAAACAGTCCCGAGCTCGCCGCCGCGACGCAGTTCCTTGTGCAGGGTGCGTTGCAACAGTGGCTCGGTGATTTAATTGTCGTCGACTCCGTCGAGGTCGAGAGCGTGGACGCGACGTTGCGCGTTGCGATCTCCTATCTCGTGCGCCGCACCGAAACGCGGCAAACAGCCGTGTTCACACAAGGAGGTGGCGCGTGATTTACTTTTGCTGCGATGAACTTCGCCGCGCCGCACTCGCGGACCCCTCGAAAAATCCCTCTGGACTTAACGGGATTGATTTTCTGGAAGTAATGGATCGCGAATTGCCACCTAACCAAAAACTGATGAGGCAGCGTTTGCTGGAACTGCATTTTGTTAACGATCTTACTGGCGGGCCGTTGACCAAAAAGAATGTGCGCATCGACGGCGGCGAACGCATCAGCGATGTGATTGTCACAAACGTGGCGCCCGGTCCCGGGACGAACGTGCTCACGGTTGAAGTGAATCATCCCGGAGATTTTTCGATTTACACGCTTCAACTAGTGCAGGACGCACAGCATCCGCAACCGCCGCCAGGTTACGACCCGGTTTTGTCCGAAATAAATTTTTCGTTCAAGGTCGAGTGCCCGAGCGATTTCGATTGCAAGCCCGAATGCATTTGTCCACCGGCGCCGCGCGCCGAACCGGACATCAATTACCTCGCCAAAGACTACGCCAGCTTCCGCCAGTTAATGCTCGACCGTATGGCGCTGCTGAGTCCGCAATGGGCGGAACGCAACGCCGCCGATCTGGGAGTGGCGCTCGTGGAAGCCGTCGCGTTTGTGGGTGATTACCTAAGCTACCAGCAGGACGCTATCGGCACCGAAGCTTATCTCGGCACTGCGCGGCAGCGCATTTCGGTCCGCCGGCATGCGCGGCTTGTCGATTACTCGATGCACGACGGGTGCAACGCCCGAGCCTGGGTTCAAATCCAAGTCGACGCGAACATCGGCCCGCTGCTTAAAGGAACAAGAATTTTCACACGTATCACTGGGCAGCCGGTGGTTTTACCGGACAAGCCGCGAATTCTGCGACAGGCGCAGGCGGGTTTTGAGACAATGTATGAAGTGCCGATGCTGTTCGAGGCGCACAACGAAATGAATTTTTATACCTGGACCGAACAGCGTTGCTGTTTGCCGAAGGCCGCAACCAGCGCGGAGTTGGACGGCCATTTTCCCGATTTGCAAAAGGGCGATCTGCTCATCTTCGAAGAGGTGCTCGGCCCCCGCACCGGCCAGCCCGGCGACGCCGACCCGACGCACCGTCAGGCTGTGCGGCTCACCGAGCAACCGGTGCTTGAAGTGGATCCGCTCAACGCCAAAAAATTTACAAAAATCGAATGGGGCGATGAGGACGCATTGACGTTTCCACTTTGCATTTCGTCGCGCACCGATGAGGAGCACGGAGAGAAATATCTCGGCAACACCGTTAGCGTCGCGCGCGGCAACATCGTGTTGTGCGACCACGGATTGACAGAAACCAACGCGCCGATTCCCGACACCGTTCCGCAGCCAACAATTTTCCAGCCGGCGACGATCTGCGATCCTTGCATCGAAGCCGAGCCGGTTGCAGTTCCGCCTCGTTATCGTCCGCTTCTCAAAGATCAACCACTGACTTTTGCCGCGCCGTTCGATTTCAGTGCGCCGGCCGCGTCGGCGATGAGTTGGGACATTCAAAGCGCGGCGCCGCAAATTTTTCTCGATGCGGACACGGGTCCGCCACCGTGGCGTCCCAAACGCGATTTGCTCAACAGCAAACCAACCGCTTCGGAATTCGTCGTAGAGCTTGATACGGACGGCGAGGCATATCTCCGTTTCGGCGACGATCTGCTCGGCAAGCGGCCCGAAGCGGGCACGCAATTCAGTGCGACTTATCGCGTCGGCAACGGCGTCGCAGGAAACGTCGGCGCGGAATCGCTCGCGCATATCGTCACGGATTTGAAGAAGATTAAGGGCGTTCGAAATCCGCTGCCTGCGCAGGGCGGTGTTGAGCCGGAAACGATCGAGGACGTTCGCCAGCGCGCGCCTGCCGCATTTCGCACGCAGGAACGCGCGGTCATCGAGGCCGATTACGCCGAAGTCACGCAACGCGATCGGCGCGTGCAACGCGCCGCCGGGACATTTCGTTGGACCGGTAGCTGGCACACTGTCTTTCTCACCGTGGATCGTCTCGGCGGTTTCCTTGTGGACGATCCCTTCAAGAACAGCATTCGCGATTCGATCGAGCGCTATCGTATGGCCGGGTACGATTTGGAAGTGGACGCGCCGCGATTTGTGTCGCTGCAAATCGACATGCACGTCTGCGTGGAGCCGGATTATTTCCGGAGCGACGTAAAGGCTGCGATTCTTGAAATTTTCAGCAACCGCATTTTGCCGGACGGCCGGCGTGGCGTGTTTCATCCCGACAATTTCACTTTTGCGCAGACGGTTTATCTCAGCCCGCTGATCGCTGCTGCTCAGGCTGTGGACGGCGTGGCATCTGTGCAGGTCACCGTGTTCCAGCGCCAGGGACAGGACGATCCCAAGCCATTACTAGCTGGGTTTCTGCCAATGGACCGGCTGGAGATCCCCCGATGCGATAACGATCCGAATTTCGCCGAGCGCGGTGTGTTTGTGCTGACGGTGGGGGGTGGAAAATGAACGGTCAACTCGACTCCTGTCATTGCTGTGAAGGCTTGACCGCGCAAACGCCCGCCGCCGTGAAGAACCGGCCCGGCCTTTCGGCAATTGCGTATCGCGTGGGGACACACAGCCAATTCAAGAAAAGCATGCTCGCAGCCCTGTCGGACATTACGCGGCCGGCGCTGCAAAATCTCAAGACACGCGACGATGATGATTTCTCGATCGCGCTGCTCGACGCGGCCGCGACGATGGCCGACGTACTGACGTTTTACCAGGAGCGCATCGCCAACGAATCGTATATGCGCACCGCGACTGAGCGGCGTTCCCTGCTGGAACTGGCGCGCTTGATTGGCTACGAACTGCGTCCCGGTGTCGCCGCAAACACTTTTCTCGCGTTCACAATGGATGACACACCCGGTGCGCCGCTTCAAACCACCGTGGACATCGGCACGAAAGTTCAAAGCATTCCCGGGCCGGACGAGAAACCGCAGACGTTTGAGACGGTCGAAAAAATCACGGCACGCGTTGAATGGAACGCGATCAAGCCGCAGCTGACGCAAACGTTCGTGCCAAAGTTCGGTGACACGCACGTTTATCTGAAAGGCACTGCTACGAACCTTAAACCCGGCGACGCGATTCTGCTCGTCGGTCCCGAACGCGAAGCCGATTCAGGCAGCGAGCGTTGGGATTTTCGCCGCGTGACCAAAGTGCTTCCGGATCACGATGCGGACCGCACACGCGTCGAATGGGCGGAACCTCTCGGCACGACTACACCGCACGTCGTTTTGCCATCGGCGAATCCGAAAGTATACGCCTTGCGGGTGCGCGCCTCGCTGTTCGGCTTCAACGCGCCGCATCCCAAGACGCTGGCCGACGACACGCTGAAACATTACGGTTTTGATCCGACGAAGACCATTGGCGATTGGAACTTCTCCATTTCGAATCAAATCGTTGATCTCGATGCGACCTATCCCGGCATTCTCGCACAAAGCTGGTTGGTGTTGTCGCGCACAAATTACCAGGAACTCTATCGCGCGACGACCGTGGTTGAAGCCTCGCGCGCTGAATTCACGTTGTCCGGTAAAACGACTCGCGTCGGCCTCGACACGAACGAGAATCTCTCGCTTTTCCAAACCGCTTATCGCGACACGATGGTTTTCGCCCAAAGCGAACTCCTGGAAATAGCCGAATCGCCTTTTTTTGACCCCGGAACCAAAGAGCTGCTTCCTCCCGTCACCGGCGCAACGATTCCGCTCGTGAAAGCGCCAACGGGTTTGACGAAAGGCCAATGGCTCGCCGCATCGGGCAAAGACACCGCTACGGGAAAAGTGATCATGGAACTGGTCCAGATTTCCGCGGTCGACGGCGCGAACCTCACGGTTTCGCCGCCGCTAGAGAAGAGCTACGTCCGAGTAACGCCGAAACCAGAAGAAAGTTTTTCGCTCAACGCAAACGTCGCGCGCGCCACGAATGGCGAAACAGTTTCGGAAATTCTCGGCAGCGGAGATGCTACTCAGTTCTATCAGCAATTCACGTTAAAGCAGCCGCCGCTGACTTACGTAAGCGCGAGCACACCGAGCGGAGCGGCTTCAACGCTTGAACTTCGCGTGAACGATTTGCTGTGGGAAGAGGCGCCGACACTGTTCGACCGCGATCCGCAGGAACACATTTACGTCACGCGGACTGGCGATGACGGCAAGACGACGATCGAGTTCGGCGACGGCGTCTCCGGTGCGCGCCTGCCGACTGGTCAGGACAACGTGCGCGCGAATTATCGCAAGGGCATCGGCACCGGTGGACTCGTAAGAGCCGGGCAACTCACATCGTTGCTCACGCGTCCGCTCGGCATCAAGTCCGTGGTCAATCCCGAAGATGCGACCGGCGCGCAGGATCGCGAATCGCTGGACAATGCGCGCACAAACGCGCCGCTGACTGTGCTGACGCTGGACCGCACGGTATCACTCCTGGATTACGAAGATTTTTCGCGCGCATTTGCCGGCATCGCCAAGGCATTGGCAACGTGGACATGGGACGGCCAAACCAAACGCGTATTCATCACCGTCGCGGGGCCCGATGGCGCGGAGATCAAACCGAATAGCGACACGTACGCGAATCTCCTCGCGGCGTTACAACAATCGGGCGATCCGTTTGTGAGCCTGCGCGTGAAATCGTATCGCGCGGCGTCTTTCCGGTTCGCGGGCAAGGTAAAAGTGAATCCGGATTACCAAACGGAGGCCGTGCTCGCTGCTGTCGAAGAGGCATTGCGCGAGCAATTTTCGTTCGATGTCCGTGCCTTCGGGGAGCCGGTATTTTTGAGCGAAGTGATCGCAGCGGTTCAAGCAGTGCCGGGCGTGGTGGCCGTGGACGTAAACAAATTGTATCGCACGGGCGCTGCCGCGACGCTGCAAACGCGTCTGCTGGCGGCACTGCCCGAAACGCTGGCTAACGGCAGCCTGGTCTCCGCGGAGCTGCTGACGCTCGATTCCGCGCCGCTGGATGAACTGGGGGTAATGTCATGAGCTTCGACGCGGAGCGAACGTACGAATTGCTTCCGGCGATTTATCGGATTCGCGACGCCGACCAGGGCGAGCCGCTCAAGGCGCTGCTGTCGGTCGTTGCCGATCAAGTCGGCGTGCTGGAAGAAGATTTGGCGCAGCTTTACGACGATCAGTTTATCGAAACCTGCGCGCCATGGGTGGTACCCTACATCGGCGATCTAATTGGTTATCGTGCGCTGCACAATATTGTCTCAAAGGTTGGCAGCCAGCGCGCGGAAGTCGCGCACACGATTGGTTTCCGCCGCCGCAAAGGAACGGCGGCCATGCTGGAACAACTTGCCCGCGATGTGACCGGATGGAATGCGCGCGCGGTGGAGTTTTTTCAACTGCTCGGGTGGACGCAATGGACGCCAAATCACATTCGCCCCAAAAACTTTTACGCGCCTGACCTGCGTGATTGGGAAGCGCTCGAAAAAATTAATGGCCCGTTCGATACGGTGGCGCACACGGTAGACGTGCGGCAGGTCGCTACCGCACAAGGCAAATACAATATTCAGAACATCGGCATCTTTCTTTGGCGGCTCGGCGCATATTCGCTGACGGATTCGCCGGCATTTCCGCTCGACGCGAAACGGTTTCTGTTTCATCCGCTCGGGTACGACACGCAACTGTTTACAAATCCGGTGACCGAGGACGAAGTCACGCATCTGGCCGAGCCGATCAACGTTCCAGCGCCGATCAGCCGGCGCGTCCTGGACGCGTATTTGTCGCAGTATTACGGCGACGGCGAGAGTGTGTCCCTCGACGGCGTGCCGATTGAAAAGATTGTCGTTTGCGATTTGTCAGGCTGGGTTCGCACGCCGCCTCCTGGAAAAATTGCGATTGATCCGACACTCGGTCGGATTGCGTTTGCCGATGCGCAAACCGAACCGCCGCTGGTGACTTTTCATTACGGTTTCAGCGATGATATGGGCGGCGGCGAATACGATCGCGCTGCAACGTTCGACGCAAAGCTAACACCAGTGGAAAAAGTTCCTGCGTCACATGCGACGATTCAGGACGCAGTGAACGCGGTCGCCGCGGGCGGCGTAGTGGAGATTTCCAATAGCGGTCGTTACACTGAAACGCCGGCAATTAACGTTAATGCAGGTCAGCGTGTCGAATTGCGCGCGGCGAATCAGCATCGGCCAACGATCGTGCTCAGCGGCAATCTGGTCATCAATGGCGCGGCGGATTCGGAAGTGACACTTAATGGATTGCTCATCGCTGGCGGCGCGATTCGCGTTAATGGCGCGTTGCGAGCGCTGCGACTGCGGCATTGCACCCTGTTGCCCTCGCTGAACCCGAGCCTGATCGTCGATTTACCGGACGTGACGATTGAAATTGATCACTGCATCATCGGTGCATTGCGCGTCCACGAGCGATCCAATGTTTCCATCACGGATAGCATTCTAGATGCGACTAACGAAGCAGCAACTGCGTTTGCCGCTGCGAATGGGACGGACGCGGGCGGCACTTTGCAAGTCGCAGACACAACCGTTATCGGCGCGATTCACACGTTCGAATTGAAGCTCGCGTCTAACAGCATTTTCATGTCTGACGTGCGTTCGGAGAAAAAGCAGCAGGGCTGCGTGCGTTTTTCTTATCTCCCGCTCACGTCGGTTGTGCCACGGCGCTACCGGTGTCAGCCAGAACAGGAGAGCGATGCGCTGCGGGTGAAACCGCAATTTACGTCGCTGCTCTACGGCGACCCGGGCTATGGACAACTCGCACTGCGCACGGCAGCAGAGATCCGCACGGGCGCAGACGACGAGGCGGAGATGGGGGCGTTCCATGAATTGTATCAGCCGCAGCGGGAAACGAATCTGCGCATCCGGCTGGCGGAGTATCTGCGGTTCGGTTTGGAAGCAGGACCTTTTTACGTGACGTGACCTTAAACCTGGAGACGAACTATGAGTGGTGATTACAGTCGGAAGACATTTAGTCCGCTGCGCGATTTCAGTGGCGTATTGATGCAGCAGGGCCGCGTGCAACTGGACGCGGATTGGAACGAACTCGTCGGAATTATCAGCCGGCGGCTGCGGGCGGAGACAACTGACATCATCGGGCGTGGCACGGTGCCAAAGGAAACGCCTGATGGATTCAAGATTGGAATAAGCGGCGGCGTGCTGACGATCGGCCGCGGACGAATTTACGTGGACGGATTCCTCGCGGAAAATCACGGCAAGCCGCCGCTGGAATTTGATGCAGTGCTTGACGAGCAGCGCGGCACGCTCGCGGTTCCGTATGATGAGCAACCATATTTTCCAAACGCGGCGACCGTCGCGCCTGCGCCGACGGAAGGCGGGCCGTATCTGGTTTATCTCGATGTCTGGCAGCGCGAAGTGACGTATCTCCAAGTCCCCGACCTCGTCGAGAAAGCCGTGGGCGTGGACACGACGACGCGATTGCAAACAGTTTGGCAAGTGCGCGTGCTTGCCGATGTCGGCACGGACGTCACGTGCGACACAAAAGACGGCCAGGTCCCGGGATGGCCGGACATTATTCGGCCCAGCGATGGACGATTGAGCACGGACGCGGTCGGTGTGGTGAGTGAGGAAGATCCTTGCGTGATCCCGCCCACTGGCGGTTATCGCGGATTGGAGAATCGCCTGTATCGCGTGGAAATTCACGACGCCGGCGAGGCAGGCGTAGCAACATTCAAATGGTCGCGCGACAATGCATCCATCGCGACGAGCGTCACTGCGATCACGGCGCTCGACAAACTGACCGTCGCGCGCGTTGGGCGTGACAACACTCTTCGATTCAGCGTCGGCGACTGGATTGAAATCACTGATGACTTCCTGGAGTTCGCGCAGCAACCAGGACTTATCCATCAGATCAAGGATATTGATGATGCGACGCAACTCATCACGCTTACCGCCGCACTGCCTGCCGGAACGTTTCCGACAGATGCGCAGGGTAACACTGATCTGAAGCGGCACACGCGGATCAAGCGGTGGGATCAAAACGGGAAAGTCACCGACACGAACAATAATTTGCTCGTGGACCTTGACGCGCCGGGCAGCAAAGGCTTGATCCCAGTTCCACCGCACGGCACATCGATCGTTCTGGAGGACGGCGTGCAAATCACCTTCGACACGCCGGCGAACGGAATCTATCGGGTAGGAGATTTTTGGTGTTTCGCAGCGCGCACTGCGGATGCGTCGGTTGAAAAATTAGTCGAAGCTCCGCCGCGCGGAATTCATCACCATTTTTGCCGACTGGCGATCGTGACGTTTCCAAATCCGCCGACGGATTGCCGTCATTTGTGGCCGCCGCCTTTTGGTGAGGCTGGGTGCGATTGCAGCGTGTGTGTTACAGCGGAATCACACAATGGCGGCACGCTCACGATTCAACAGGCGATTGACCAGGTGAAAGATATCGGAGGCACAGTTTGCCTCGGGGTTGGCGCTTACAATCTGGAGGAACCGATCGTCATCACTGGCGCGAAATCGCTGCGCATTCGCGGGCATGGCGCTCAAACGGTGCTGGCATATCCGGGCGGCGATTCGGCAATTTCGATCGAAGGTTCGACGGGCGTGACGATTGAGGAACTCGCGTTACTTACACTGTCCCGCGGCAACACGGTCACTTCGGCAGTTGCGATGCGGAACAGTTCAGCGATCACTTTGCAACGCAACGCGCTGGCGCGAGTCGGCATCTTTGAACGCGCCCTGGCCACGATCGGCCTCGGCGGCGTATTGGTGGGTGTTCTGATTCGCGAGAATCTCATTCTTGGCGCGGTAGGCATCGGACGATTCGCAGTGGCGACTGCGCCAAAATTGAAGCGTGAAGCGAAAGCGGTGACTGCTGCTTCCGAAATATCGCTCTTGACTGCCGACCTGGTCGTTCAAGATAACACGCTAGAATGCGCGCGTAGCGGCATCAGCTTCGACGCCGTAAGCATTCACGCGTTTCAAACGCGACTCGCTGGAAATCTGATCGTGGGCTGCGACCGAGCCGGAATCAACATGCTTGGCTGGGTGTTTCCCGGCTCGGGACTCGATGTGCGGGAAAACGAAATTCACACCAGCGGCGCTGGAATCGTCGTAGGAACGGATGACACGCGTGTAGAAAGCAATCATATCGCTCCGACACAAGCCGGGGAGGGGAGCGACGGAATTGTCCTCACGTCCGGCTTGGACAAAACCGGCTTGGATCGTTGCCAGATTCTTGGCAATCGCATCGTCGCAATGGCGGGCAACGGCATTCATATCGCGAACGCCATCATTCGTTCGGCGATGATCAAGAACAATTTCATCGAAGCTGTCGGTGCCGGCGGCATCGTGATGGATGACGATAGTACTGCCGATCATTTAACGATTGAAAACAATCAGGTGCTTAACGTCGGGCCGCTGGTGAATGACGCGAACACGCCGATCGTGGGCGTTCGGGTGGTGCGCGCGGTGCACGGGGACGTAAGTAGTAACATCATCATTGGTGTTGGTGGCGCGGCAGTCCAAAACCCGAGCCTCGCTGGCATCCAAGTGCTGGCATCGCTCTCGGCGAGGATTGCCGGCAACCAAGTGGAGGACATCGGGCCCGCGACGAACTTTCTGGGAGAGGGCGTCGGCATCGAATGCAGCGGCACGTTCGAACGCCTGGACATCGCCGATAACAACGTTCGCCGGAATCAGAATCCGCCCGCCGATCCTGATCGGTCGCAGTGGCTGGCCGTGCTGGTCCGCGGACCGGCGGACAAGCCGGGCCCCGGTCTCGGCACTCATTTCATCGCGCTGGAAAACACTGTATTTGCATTTGTCGGGAATAAGATCTTTGCATTGCCGCGCGGGCGGGAAATCGTGACCGTGCAAGGCAATCTATGCGACGCCTATGGCGAAGCTCGCGTGGTTTTCGTCGGCGGCATTGGCACCTTAACATTCACGGGCAACCGTTGCCTGTTCAACGCGCGTCGCGCGCCCGTTGCCGAAGCGGCCGTTCGCGCAGCTATCGCCAGCTCCAATTATCTGGAAGGACCGGCGAACGTGCCTGCTCTGGTGTTGCGGCTCCCCGATGGCGCTCCATTCACAGTGCTCGGCAATATCACCAGCGGCCCCATCGAGGTCAACGGCGCCACCCTGACGCCGCCTTGGGCGCCGCTGAACGTTGTAGCGTTGTGACCGGTTTTAGAAAAACAGCGAGGAATTAACTATGAAGTTTGTCACAACTAAAACTGAAACAAGCTTGGCGGAGTTAGGCCGCGAAGTGTTCGAAATCAAGGGCGCGAGGTCTGCCACGGCATCCAAAAATGCGCAGGCGGCTTTGCGCGAAGCGAATCCGCATATTGCCGATCTGAAGAAGGTGCCGGCAGGCACGTTGGTCGTGGTGCCAGATGTCCCGGGTATCAAGACCGCCGCAGCGCAATCGCCTGGCGAGGTGAGCGCGGAAATGATCAGCCGCTTGAAAAGCGCGCTCGGGGCGGCGAAAAGAGTCATTGAAAAATCCGCAGAGAGCCAATTGCAGGATGCTGAAGCGAACGCGTCTTTGGCGAAAGATCGCGAGCTGTTAGCGCTGGCCAAACAGACGCCCGAACTGAAGGAACGTTTGTCACAGATCGCTGAGCAGGCGAAACGTCAATCAAAAGAAGTTGCCGACGACAAAAAGGAGCAGATTGAAGCTCTAGGCCAACTGGAAAAAGACCTTGCCAGTTTTTCGTCAGAGTGAGTACGCATGGTGCGAAAGAGCGCTTCGTGGCGCCTCATCTCTGTTCTTAATGCGCCCGCACGAGTTATTTTGGATCGCCAAATGATCTGACCCGGCGGCAAAGACATGATCTCGCGCTTGTGACGATTTCATTTCGTGGAGGATTCATCGGCGGGCTAGTCGTGGCTGCGTGTGTTGGGCTGGACCTCATCTGGCTTTGGGGACCTGAGCATCAGGTCCGGTTGCACACAGGAAACTTCTTTCGCGCGATCGAACACAGAAACTGGGAAATTGTGGCCGATTTTATTGGCAGCGATTATCAAGATCAGTGGGGCGACGATCGGACGCGGGTTCTCGAGCGCATGCGCGAAGGTTTTCGATGGATTCGCGGATCAAAGATCATCGCGACCGACCCCATCGTGAACGTTGAAATCCGCCGCGCGATCTGGATCGGCAAGATCACGCTCTATAGCAGCGACGATGATGTGATGCAGTTGCTGGACGAACGCGTCAACAAACTCCCAACACCATTCGAATTGGAGTGGCATCGCCTCTCCGGAAAGCCCTGGGATTGGAAGCTCGTCCGCGTGAGCAATTCAGCATTCGAGATTCCGGCCGACATGTATTGACCGAGAACGCGGTTCGGCACTCACAGAGTGCCGCTACAGCTCACTTCCCAAGTGCGTGACGCAATTGCGTCTTGGCAGAATCCACCTCACGCTGCGTTTGCTGGCAAAGCAAAATGCCCCGGAGTTTTTCTCCTTGATAATAGCGAGCCACAAATTTTTTCTTTGTGTACCCGCCGTCGAGGTCGACGCGGGTTGGCAGGACGCTGAAATCTCCAACAAAATCCATTCGCAAATCGAACATTTCTGTCCAGAAATATGGGACTTGCTCGTAGCGAATACGCTTTTTGCCTGTCATATTCGCGCCCGCGATCAGGCCCTGCATACGCGCATTTTCCCAATGCGTCTGACGCCGCACACCACCCATTATCCGGTCTGGATAGAATGCGAGGTCGCCGATGGCGTAAATTCCTTTTTCTTCTGTCTCGAGATATTCCGTGACTGGTGACCCGTGAGGTCCCGCCAATGGCGTGTTGCGAACAAGCTCGAGATTCGGTTCCGCGCCGCATGCGACCACAGCAAGGCCAACCGGAAATCGGTTGCCGCTTTTTGTCTGGATATTGCGCAAAACGGTCTTGCCCTCGAAACCGTTGAGACTTTCGCCCATCGACAAAACTACGCCGTGTTTTGCAAAGTAATCGGTAAGCCATGCCCCGGTGTCGGGATCGATATAGCGGTTCAGCAAGTACGGATCACGATGCATCAGGCCGACCTTCATTTTCAGCGTTCGCAAGCTCGCTGCCGTCTCGCATGCGAGTAATCCGCCGCCTACCACCATAATGCCTCGCTCCACGCTGCCCATCTCTTTGAGGGCCAGCGCGTCACGGACCGTCCGCAGGTAAATCACATTACCGAGATTGGTACCGGCTACCGCCGGGCGCCCCGGTCTGCTACCCATCGCCAGGCAAGCCTTGTTGAACTCGATGCTTTCGCCATTTGCCAGCACTGCCAGACGCCGCTCGATGTTGAACTGTGTTGCGACTGTGCCAAACCGTGTCTCGATCTTGTGCGCTTGAAACCACTTCTCGTCGAATTCCTGCAGTTTTTTGAGGTCAGGATCTTTTTCGCGCAAAAAGCCTTTCGAGAGTATCCAGCGTTTGTAAGGGGGAAGAACTTCGGCGCCAACAAGCGTGACAGAGCCACGCTTGTCGTATTTGCGAATTCCTTCACATGCGCTTGCGCCGCCAACACCGCCACCAATGATGAGATAATCACGCCGAATCATATGCGAATTGGCACGATAATTTCAGCGCTGCCACGCCGACAAGCTAAATCATCAAGCCAATCACCTTTTCGGTTAACCGATATTGTGATTGCATTGCCGATCTTTCTTTCGGCAGACTGCCAGTGGAATGAACGAATCCATTACTCAACTCAAAGATACTACAGGGAACCCAGCGCCGCTTGGGCTACTTGGCTTTGGGATGACGACTGTGTTGCTGAACCTGCACAACGCCGGTTTTTATGAACTCAATAGCATGATTCTGGCGATGGGCATTTGTTACGGCGGCGCCGCGCAAATTGTAGCCGGCATCATGGAATGGAGGAAAGGCAACACGTTCGCCACCACGGCCTTTCTTTCCTACGGGCTTTTTTGGTTCTCTTTGGTGACGCTCATCATCCTGGCGAAATTAGGATGGGCTACGCCTACCAATGACACCGCCATGGCCGCGTATCTCGCGATGTGGGGTTTGTTCACCGCAGTGATGTTTGTCGGAACGTTGCGCCTGCACGTCGCCGGGCAGGTCGTTTTCGGTTCGCTCACTATACTCTTCTTTCTTCTCGCCATCGGCGATTTCATCGGCGCGGGTCCGGACTTTAAGCATTTCACCGGCTATGAAGGTATTTTCTGCGGATTTTCGGCGATCTACGCAGGACTGGCGCAAGTGCTCAACGAAGTTCTCGGCAAAGTCGTCCTGCCCCTCGGCACGGTCATGAAGTAATTTCCACCGGGTAGGGGCGGTTCACCGAACCGCCCGCGGGCCGATTGAGGTCAATAGCCCCTACCTAACAAACTCGCCGCGAGCTTTAGTGCCGAATCGCTTTTGCCGCCAAGCATCCGCGCGATTTCTTCCTGGCGCGCCTGGCCAGTAACCTCATGCAGATTGGAAAACGTGCGGCCGCGCGCGACGTCCTTGGTCACAACGAAGTGCGAAGAAGCGGTCGCCGCGACCTGCGGTAGGTGGGTAATGCAAATCACCTGATGGTCCTGCCCCAACGTTTGCATCTTTGCGCCAACGGCGTGCGCGATCTCGCCGCCGACATTCGTGTCGATCTCGTCGAATACGAGCAGAGGGATCGCGTCGTGCGCAGCCAACGCAGATTTGATCGCCAGCATCAGCCGCGAGATTTCGCCGCTTGACGCGATTGTGCGAAGCGGCTTGAGCGGCTCGCCGGGGTTGGGCGAGAAAAGTAATTCCACCGAATCGAATCCATTCGGGCGTGGCTCGTCGAGCGCCCTGAGTTTTGCTTCGAATTCTGATTGGCGGAAGCCCAGATCGCGTAGATTACGCCGGATATTTTCGGAAAGCTTTGGCGCAGCTTTTGCTCTCGACTTGCGCAGCGTTTCGCCGGCGCGCTTCATTTGCGCGCGAACATTCTCGATCTCTTTCGTTAGACGCTCCAGCTCTGCATCGCGTCCTTCAATTTTGCGCATTCGTTCCGCCGCGCGCTCGCCAAACGCAATCACTTCGGCAATCGAGCCGCCGTATTTGCGCTTCAAAGTTTCAAAGAGTGAGACGCGTTGCTCCAGCGCGGCGAGTTGTTCCGGATCGAGATCGAGTTTCTCGGCATGAGCGGCGAGCGCGCGCGCAATCTCGGAAAGCTCGACGACGCTCGCGGCATGTGCAGACGAAAATTGCGCGATTGAACTGTCGATCTTTTCCAACTCGCGCAACAGCCGCTGTGTTTCCGCGAGCTGTGAGAGAACAGAACCGTCGTCGTCGGATAGTTTGTTGGAGATCGCGCTGGCCAGCTCGATCAGCCGTTTGCTGTTGCTTGCCAGTTTGTAGCGCTTCTCGATTTCTTCTTCTTCGTTGGCAGCGAGATCCGCCGATTTGATTTCAGTAATCTGATGCCGAAGCAGATCAAGCTCCTGTTCGCGCGCTGTCTCCGCAGTGTTCAGCGTGGCGTGCTCAGCGGCAAGCGTCTGCAATTGATGATAATGCTTCCGATATTCCTCGAGCTGTTCCTCAGCGCGCGCGAACGAATCGAGCAAGCTCAATTGTGTCTCGGGACAGAGCAAAGATTGGTGATCGTGCGGCCCATGAAGATCGACGAGCTGATCGCCGAGATTTTTCAGGACCGACAATGTGGTTGGCGAACCGTTAATGAACTGTCGATTGGTTCCACTGGAGGACAGAGTCCGCTTCAGGATCAGATCGTTCTCACACGGTTCGACTCCCGCTTCGACAAGCTGTGGATTCAATCTTTGCAGATCGTCTCCGCTAAAAACCGCTTCCACCGTGCAAAGATCAGCCCCCGTGCGAATCAGCGATTTATCTGCGCGCTCACCCAGCAAAAGCTGGAGCGCGCCGATGATGATCGACTTCCCCGCGCCAGTCTCTCCCGTCACGGCAATAAACCCCGGCTCCATCTGCCACTCGAGCTCCTGAACGAGCGCCAAATTTTTAATTCGCAGCAAAGTGAGGACAGCGGGCATTCGGGGAAAGTTGATAGTTGAAACTTGGCAAGTCGAGAGTGTGGCTCCTGAAGATTTCAAACCCTGTACAATTAACTTTCAACCCTCGAAAGCAGCAGTGCTCTTTCAGTGAAAGTGCTGCTCCGGTCGCTTACATGTGTGGATGGACATGGTGTATGGCTCGCCCGATGGCACTCACAGCAGAAATAGAGTTGTTTAAGGCGTGAATGGATGCCACGACCCAGAAGGCTGTCTTCCACGAAGTCCGACGCCAGTACAGGTAAGAAGCGGATTGAATACAAAAACTGGGCAAAACGATCACGGCCTGCGGCCACCACAGCCAGACATGTGCCTCACTGATGAACAATGCCGCTGCGATCACCTGAACCGCCGCCAGCGCATGTGCTCGTCGAACCAATTCGAATACAGTAACCAAAATGAGAGACTCGGTTATTGGGGCAAAAGCCAGGAGACCGACCACATCTCCGATACCGCCCGAAAGATAGAACGATCGCGGCGGCGGGGGAATGTGTAAGGCGCGTGCCCATGCGGCGATGAAATAGCTGAGCGTCACGCAGTAGCAGGACAGCGCAAGCGCGAATACAGCCTTCGACCTGCTCCGCGGAATGAACGACGTTAAGCGTATCCGAATGTTACGTTTTTCCGTCTTGGCGATCGCGGAAAGGGCTACGGGTTCTTCGGGCTTAACTTCGCGTTCTTCGCTCAATACTGATTCAAAGCACTCGGGGCATAAGCCACCGGCGCTAACGGGGGCGGTCCACTTGCTGTATTTTGTACCGCAAGTCTTACAAATGGCCATAGGCAGCTGGGCCTAGGTATTAGTGCTAAACCTCATCGAATAATTCCGCGCTCGCTTTGTTCGATGAATTGGATGATCTCGATGATCTCTTCGGTCTGGGGTAACTCCTTCTGCATCGCTTCGATTGCCTGGCGCCTGTTGTATTTGGAACGGTAAATCAGGCGGAAGGCTTCTTTGATCAATTTCACACTTTCGGGCGGAAAATTTTTGCGTTCCAAGCCGACCAGATTAATTCCACGAATTTCGGCTGGATTGCCATCAGCGATCATGAATGGCGGAACGTCCTGCACAATCTTTGAGCAGCCGCCGGTGATCGCGAACCGGCCGATCCGGCAAAACTGATGTACGGCGGTGAGCCCGCCCATCATTGCATGATTCCCGACCTGAACGTGGCCGGCCAATGTGCCGTTGTTGGAAAAAATGACGTGATCGCCCACGATGCAATCGTGACCGATATGACTGTAAGCGAGAAAGTTTCCGCAGTTGCCGATGCGCGTTTTGCCTTCGCTTGTGGTACTGCGGCTGGCTGTTACGAATTCGCGAAACGTATTGTCGTTGCCGATCTCCAGATACGTCGGTTCGCCGCGATATTTTAAGTCCTGTGTTTGCTGGCCGATGGAGCAGTACGCGTAGAATCTGTTTTTCGCACCGGCCTTCGTCGGCCCACAGAGCGTGACGTGGTGTTGGAGCCAGCAATTTGGGCCGAGCACCACGTCGGGGCCGATCACGCAGTACGGTCCCACGACTGTTCCGGCGCCAATTTCAGCTGCGAGATCGATAATCGCGGTCGGATGAATCTGCACGTCAGACATAATAACGAATGACGAATGACGAAGGACGAAGGAATGACGAAACCCGAATGGCGAACCGTCGTCCGGCCGAGCTTTGACATTCGTCATTTGTCATTGGTTCGTCACTCGTCATTTGGAATTCGTCATTCTCTTCATTTATCGAGAAACGTGAACATTAGTTCGGCTTCGGAGACGATTGCGTCGTTCACCACGCAATGGCATTTCGCTTTTGCAAGGCGTTCGCCGCGCGATTTGGTGAGCTCGGCATGGATGAAGATGGTGTCACCCGGCAAAACTGGTTTGCGAAATTTCACTTCGTCCGCGCTCATGAAATAGCCGATGCGACTGGTGGTTTTCGCGAGTTTGAATAACAGAATGCTGGCGACCTGTGCCATCGCTTCCACCTGCATCACGCCCGGCATTACGGGGTGACCGGGGAAATGTCCTTGAAAGAACGGCTCGTTAATGGTGACGGTTTTGATGCCGACACATTTAGTTTCGGTTTCGAAGCTAATAATGCGATCGACCATGAGAAACGGGAAACGGTGCGGCAAAATCTGCATCACCTGGTCGGTATCGAGTCCTCCGTCTCCGCTCGGGATTGTTCGCGGCGTGGCCATGGCACTCCTGCGCGTTTGTTCGCGGGTGATTGCGCGGGCGAGGTCTGCGTTGACGGCGTGGCCAGGTTTCACTGCCACGACATGACCGCGAATACGACGTCCAACCAGGGCGAGGTCGCCGATAATATCGAGGATTTTATGCCGAACGAATTCATCAGCGAACCGCAACGGTTCCTTGCTTAAAACGGCGTCGCCGCGCACGACGATCGCATTTTCAAGGCTGCCGCCTTTGATGAGATTCTTGTCCATCAGCGGCCTAACATCTTCATAAAAAACGAATGTCCGGGCTGCAGCGATCTCGCGTTCAAATCCCGCGGGCGTGACTTCCATGGACAAAAACTGCGCGAAGCGATTGTTTGGTCCGGCCTGCGTGCACGAGATGCGAAACTTGTCATCCGGCAACAGAACAATTAACGCGCCGGTTTTGGATTCCACATGCATCGGGTCGCGAACGTCGAAAAACTTTCGCGGCTCCTCCTGGGCGGTCACGCCGGCCTTCTTGATGAGATCAACATAGGGCTGCGCGCTGCCGTCGCCTATCGGGGGTTCGTTTGCGTCCATTTCCACAATGGCGTTGTCCACGCCCATCGCCGAAAGCGCACCCAACACGTGCTCGACTGTGTGCACGCGAACGGGTCCTTCGCCGATTGTCGTCGCGCGCTCCACTGTCTTCAGATTTTCGATCCTCGCATCAATCGTCGGCTCGTCCTGCAAATCCTTGCGTCTGAATTTAATTCCGTGATCGACTGGCGCGGGGTGAAGTTTGAGGGTGACCTTTTCACCGGTGTGCAGTGCGGTGCCGCTGAAGCTGGCGGTTTTGCCGACGGTCTGTTGAAGCTCGGTTGTAGCGGCCATGCGCGTTTAACTAGCAGAGATTTTGTCTGGTGACCAGCGGTTGTAGCCGCCGTCGTCGCTGACGCCAGGACTCTCATTAACACCCTGCTTTAGCGGAGTGCTTGCACACCACGGAAAACTGCCGACCGCTTCAGCGGTTTTCTTCAGATTTCGCAGAAACCGCTAAAGCGGTTGGTACTTAGATGCTGCAGAGACACCTCGGTGAAGCGAGGTGTTAATGATGTCATTTCAATTCGAGTTCGCCGCAATCAAAAGCCATCATTTTCTGAATATTCGAGATGCGGAATCGATGCAGACCTGAACCATTATTCTGCCAAATCTGGAGAGACTTCTCGCCATCCTTGGCAACCATCACACGAGTCAAATTCGGTGACTCACTCACAGTGAACAACGGCAGGCCGTCTGCCGTTTTCAAGGAGGTTCCCTCGCCGTCAAACCCCGCGGTTATATCGATTAAGGATCGTTTGTCGTTGTGTAGCGGATTTGGCATAAGTTTCACTTTTACACTGGCTCCCTGGCTGTCTTGAGGCGGAGAGTCTGCGGCTACGCCCACATCTTCGACTTTAAGGGCGCCAACGAGATAACCGCGAGCTCGATATTTCCCCACGGGTAGATCTTCACCAGCATCGTTTTTTCCGTTCCATTGAGTTACCAGCGCGTCGGCGCCGATCGTAAATTCGTTCAGTTGCGCTTCCTGATGCAGAACGCGCACCAGTTTGCCAGTCGTGTCGTAAATGCCGAGACTGATCGTTCCTTCCAATGGCGGAGGAACAAAGCTAACGCGGACACTTCTTGCAGATGAGGCTGAAGGTGTTTGTGCTGGAGCAGGTGAAGGCGTGCCGGATTCTTCGGGCGAGATTGAGAGAGCGGGTGATTCTTCCGATGTTACCGAGGCAATCGGACTTGGTGATTCCTGTGCAGCGGCGACAGAAGTCAAAAGGGCCACAAGAAATGCGAAACTCACGCTTGTTGTCATGTCGAGAAATCGAGACATCTCTGATTTTTCTGAGAGAGAACATCGACAGATTCCTCGACTTCGCTCGGAATGACAAGTGGCCTAGATGTAATAGCGCCAGTTCACGTTTGGAAAAAGATTATCGCGCCATTCGCAGTCGCGCAGGAATTCTTCATCGACATTGTTTGTGACGAACTGATCGTGCAGCCGATTGAATCGGACAAGATGATCTGTGATGCGCTTCGTTGCGTATTCACGCGCGGTCCCGGTTTTCATCAAAAACGCCCAGTCACTGGATTGCGCCAGCAAAAGTTCGCGAGCGAGTTGTTTGAGCACACGATCCGCGAGCATACTGGCGTTCTCTGCGTGCCTGCGCGCAGCTTCACTCATCCGCCCGGCAGCGACATGCAGATGCGGATAAATCCAGGCATTGCTTTCATCGAGCCACACCGCGAGATGGCCGTTCTCGCCCCACGTTGAGGCTGCTGGTTCAACGATCTGCTGTGTGGGATGGGCCGCCAGATATTCGCTAGGCGTGGTAAGCGAAAAATCCCGTTGATTGGCCGCTGGGCGAATAAATTGCTCAAGAAAACTTGGGCCTTCGAACCACCAATGCCCAAATAATTCCGCATCAAATGGCGCGACAACGATCGGATCGAAACCTAATTCACTGATTTCGCGAACCTGCTGTCGACGCTGTTCCAGAAAGTGACTCGCGTGTTTCGTCGCCGCATTTTCCGCTGCCGCGCGATCATACAACTGTTTTTCATCACTGCGTCCGGTGATTCGGTGGTATTTCACACCGGAAAATTTTCTCGTTCCTCGGCCGACCGGACCCAGGTGTTGCATCGGAAGGTCGAAACCGATATCGCGATAGAATTCCCTATAGACTGGATCTCCGGGGTAGCCTTCCTGGGCGCTCCAGACTTGCCGACCTGAGTTGCTGTCGCGCGCAAACGCCGCCGGCCCCGCTGGCGTAAAGCAGGGCGCATAAAATGACCGGCGCGGACGCGGTTTTCCAAATAGCAGGCCATGTGTGTCGAGAACAAACCAGCGAATATTTGCTTCTTGCAAAATCGGGTCCAAGCCTGGCGCGTAAGCACATTCGGGCAGCCAGAATCCAGCAGGCTCTGTATCAAAAAGATCGACATACACATCTCGGCCGATCAAAATCTGCCCGCGCGCCGCTTGAATGGATTGCTGTTGAACAATCGGGAGTAATCCGTGCGTGGCGGCGCTAGCGATGATTTCGATTGCGCCTGTCTCTTGCAATTCGCGAAAGATGGAGAGCAGATCGCCTTTCCATTCATCGATAAAGACCCGGCGGTTCTCCGAGAATAGGTTGAAATAAAAATCGGCGAGCTCGCGCAGCTGCGGATGATTGCGGTTCCGCCGTTGTTCGCGCGCAGCGAGATCGATCAAATTATCGAGATGCTGTACGTAACGTTCGCGCAAAAGGTTATCCTGAAGCATCGCGCACAGCGTTGGCGTGAGCGACATCGTGAGTTTGAACGGCACATTGTCATCCACCAACCGTTGCATCATCCGTAGCAGAGGAATATAAGTCTCCGTCACCGCCTCGAAGAACCAGTCTTCTTCGAGGAAGTGCTCATGCTCCGGGTGTCGAACGAACGGCAGGTGAGCGTGGAGAATGACCGCGAGGTGACCGGGCATTCCGTTACACTTAGCGTGTCATTCCGAGCGGAGCGAGGAACCTCTCAAAAAACGCTGAGTCACACCGTAGGAAACGCCCATTGCATCGTAGTGCGCGCACGTCGCTTCCCAATACGAGCACACGCAAAATACGACTGCGAGATCCCTCGTGTGCGCGACTCGGGATGACAAATTACAGCGTCCGGCAAAAGTCTTGGAAACGGTCCAAGCCCTTCTTAATTACATCGATGCTGGTAGCGTAGCTGAGTCGGACGGTTCGGTCGTCGCCAAAAGCGGCGCCCGGGACGACGGCGACGCTGGCTTTGCTCAGGAGACGGTCGGCGAAGTTTTGAGAACTGAGCCCAAGCTGGCTGATGTTCACCAGCACGTAAAATGCGCCCTGCGGTTTGACTGCAGTGACATTCGAAATCTTCGAGATGCGGTCGAACATGTAATTGCGACGCATATCGAATTCCTCGCGCATGTCGGCAAGCGGTTGTTGATCACCTCTCAACGCGGCAAGCCCGCCATATTGCGAAAACGACGACGGATTCGATGTGGTATGGCTCTGGATCGAATCCACTGCTCTGGCCACCGCCTCCGGCGCGGCGAGATAGCCGAGCCGCCACCCTGTCATTGCGTACGATTTGCTAAATCCGTTAACGGTAATTGTAAGATCGTACGCTTCCTTGGAAAGCGACGCGATGCTCACGTGTTTTGCGTCGTCATAAACGAGTTTCTCGTAAATCTCGTCGGACAAAATGTAGATGTCTTCTTCAGCGGCGACGTCAACGATTCCCTGTAGTTCTTCGCGCGTGTAAACAGACCCCGTCGGATTGCCGGGGCTGTTCATGATCAACATCTTAGTGCGCGGCGTCATTGCGTTTTCAAAATCTTCGGCGCGCATTTTCCAGCCATTGCGCTCGCTGGTTGGAACGATCACCGGTTCGGCGCCCACTAGTCTGACCATGTCCGGATAACTGACCCAATAGGGCGACGGAATAATGACTTCATCGCCGGGTTGACACGTTGCGAGAATCGCGTTGTAACAGGAATGCTTTGCGCCGTTGCTTACAATAATCTGGGCGGCGCGATAACTTAGCCCGTTGTCAGCCGCGAATTTCTCCGCAATTGCCTGCCGCAGCTCCGGAATGCCAGCGCTTGGCGTGTATTTGGTAAAGCCAGCCTCCAATGCGTCGATGGCGGCCTTTTTTATGTGTTCGGGTGTGTCGAAATCGGGTTCGCCTGCGCCGAAGCCACACACATCGATGCCTTCAGCCTTCATGGCTTTGGCCTTGCTATCGATGGAGAGAGTGAGCGAAGGAGTCAGTTGAGCGGAGCGTTCAGAAATTTCCATGGCGGTGAGTTTATTCAAAATGGGAGCGCAAACTATTGGCGGCGGTAGAAGTTTTCAATCAGAGGTTTGAAATTATTCTCGTCGATTTGGATGATCGCCATTTCGCGTTTCGCGTTCTCCGGCGAATCCGACGCGTGCGCGGCGTTGATCATGATCGTCTGGCCGAATTCCCGGCGAATCGATCCTGGTGGAGCTTTGGCCGGATCGGTCGGCCCAAGGACGTCGCGAATCTTCCGGACCGCATCAACGCCCTGATAAACGATGGCGATCGATTTTTCTGTCCCCGAAGCGTCGCGTTCCGCTGGCGGACATTCGCTCGGCTTTCGACCTGCCATGAATTCGATAATGCTTTCCCAGTTTTCGCGACCGCTTTTTGGACCGAGTTTTTCCTCGAGGACCGGCAACACAGGCCCGTAAAAGTCCTCTGCTTGCGCCACGCTCATACAGTGGACTTTGAAACCAATGATGGTGAGTCCGGACCGCGAAAATACTTCAATCACTCCGCCGGGTCGCAGATTTGGAAATCTGAAATTGTCCGGTTTGATCAGGACGAGCGTCTTTTCAACCTGCGCGTTCGCTGGAAAGCGGACGCTGCGATCCAGGATTCCGCCGTCGGAGTCAGAGAATTGCGCCCAAAGTTTCAGATCCCGTTCAACTGCTTTTGGATCAAAAGCCGCCAGCACGCCGGGCTCGAAGTAAGTTACTTTACCCGAACCATCCGTGATGTAATCGCCGTAGGTGTCGCGAATTGTTTCGCCGCTGGTCCGCTCATGCAGGATGTGGCCTACCGTGCGATGAATCCTTTCCACCGCGTCCGGTCCGCGAAAAATGAGGAATAACACGCGAGCTTGCTGGCCATTTTCCTCGCCGGTGAAATTTTTCAGGACGTACTCGCGAATCAGCCCCTGCATCGCCCGATGGTCGGGTTCGGTTTCCGTCACGATCGTATTCGCGTAGCGCTTTGCCAATTCTGCGCTCGGCGCAAACATGCGCCCGCCAACGAGATCGAGTCCCGTGCGAGAAATCAACCGGCCAACGATGCCGCCGGTGCGCGATTTGCGCATCGAGTAGGGCGTCACGGCGGCATAAGCAAGTTGTTCGTTCTGCATCGTTTTTACCACGCGGCTTTTGATTAAACCGCGTGGAATGCAGAGAAACCGAAGCCGCCAGGCTGATGGAACCTATCTGGCAGGATTCAGACGCGCAAATTCTGTTTTCTGTAACGGCGTTTGCGAACTGGCGAACGGCGCTCACAGAACGCCGCTACAGTTGAAATCGCCAGACCTCAATAATCACGAATCTGTTCTGTCGTTTCTTTCTTCAGGCGTGACGCTGTGCCGTGTTCGTATGAATGTCCCATTTCATCGGCGTCGGTGTAAAAGAGCCAGGGGGACATCTCTGATACGGACACAATCCGCTGCACGGAGGGCTCGCCCATCGGCCACTCGAATAGCTGAACCAGGTAACGATCGTCAGATACGCGTCCAATGACCACACCTTGCCAATCCACCTTACCGCCCACAACTGAATGGAAGAAACGACCAACTAAACAGTCTTGCTTTTGTTTTTTTCGATTTTTTTTCATAGAACGTGATGCACGTGACGTGACTTGTAATTGTGACTTTTTTTAAATGAATAAACGCCAATATAGAGGGAACATAACCAATCGCGGGAGAGCGGGTGACGAGGCTCGAACTCGCGACGTCCACCTTGGCAAGGTGGTGCTCTACCAACTGAGCTACACCCGCGTTTTAAGAGGGAATAATAATGTCCAGCGACCCGCGCCGTGCAACCTTTTAATTCCTGTCCCGGCTTTGAAATCGTTGAATCCAAATTGGACTCTGAGCGCATCCTATGAGCAAAACATCATTATGAAAAAGTTAATCCTCCTCTGCATTTGCTCTATGGCGCTGGCGGTAGGCCTGTTAGCGCAGATCCCGACAGCATCCCCGGTCGCCAGCCCTCCAACGGCAACCCCCATAGCGACGGCAACCGCGAATGCGCCAATGGCAGCCGCGACAGCCGCAGAGGGCACCTCGCCATCGGATCTAGCCGACAGAATTCGCCAGAAGATGGAGAAAAAGCTTCGCGGCCACCACGGAATCACCATTGATACAGGCGATAAGGGTGACGAAGATGCCGATCTTCGAAAGATGCGTGATTTTGTCGCCATCCCGATCGTGGCGATCGTCTTTCTGTCCATCTTCGGCGCGCCCGTCCTGATCGTCATTGTGATCGGGCTATTTGCGTTGGTAGGGAGCCGGATGCGACAGCGCACCATCCGCATGATGGTGGAAAAAGGTCAGCCTGTTCCCGCGGAGCTACTTGCGCCTGAGATTCGGGCTGTGCGGCGGCGTTCGGATGTGCGGCGCGGAGTCATTTGGACCATGATCGGGCTTGGAGCGATGATCTTCTTTGGCGCTGTGAACAATTGGGAAGAGGGCGTCTGGTCAATAGGGCTGATTCCATTTCTGATCGGGCTCGGCTATCTCATCGTGTGGAAATTGGAACGCAAGAACGAGGTTCCTCCTCTCCCGCCGGTACCCTAATGTCGTCACGTGGAGTTGACCGATGCGGACCTTGTCGCGCGAGTTCTTGCCAATGACGATCAGCACGCGTTTGGCGAGCTCGTGCGGCGGCATCAATCCAGCGTGCGTGGTCTGCTTCGGCAGCTCACACGCACAGACCTTCCCCTGGCCGACGATCTCGCACAGGAAGCCTTCCTACGCGCGTACAAGAAGCTCGCAAGTTTTCGCGGTGAAGCGCGATTTTCTACCTGGCTTTACCGCATCGCTTACAATTGTTTTCGCGAGGACGCGCGCAAACGCAAGGAGCTGGTGGGCGTGGATGAGGAGCAACTACAGGCCGAGCGTGATCCGCAGACTGTCGATGCCGGTTTGAGACATGATCTTATGCATGCACTGAGTTTACTTCCGTTGAACGAGCGCACGGCTGTTGTGCTTTGCTGTCAAAACGGACTCTCGCATAATGAAGCTGCGCGCGTGCTGGAGATTCCTCTTGGGACTGTAAAGACTAACGTTTTACGCGGTCGCGAAAAACTAAAACGCACACTGGCAGCGTGGGGACCAAACTGATATAATGGGTGCAATGATTGATGACGAAACTCTAGACCGGCAATTACGCGAAGCGATGCCGTATATTGACGACGAAGGCTTCACCGCCCGCGTCATGGCCAGGGTGCCCGTGGCGCGGCGCGAACCGCAATGGTTGCGTGCGATGATTCTGATCGGCCTGGCTGCGCTCGGAAGCGGACTCGCCTATCTGGTTTCCGGTGGCGGTCGCTTCGTTCGAGAAGGCATGATTCAATTGTCCACTTTTCCGATCTGGCTGTTGCTCGTATTCGCCTTTGGTTGCGGCCTCGTCGTTGGCGGGTTTGCTGTTCTCGCAGCCCTTCGCAGAACGCCAGAGGTGCGTGACCTGGCGCGACTGCGGTTTTAACCGCCTCTCACTTTGGCGCGGGCAAGTTGTTTGCCCGCGTGACGCCCACATCGATCTGTTTGTTACACAGTAGGCCGAGGGTGCGGAGTTGGTCGAGGCCGTGGTGTTGATGAAGGCCTTGGGCTCGGAGTCGGTATAGGGATCTGCAGTTCAAACGAACCGATGTCGATCCGGCCATTTACCACGCGATCAAACCCAGGCCCGCGCTGGTCAAAGAAAGGCGGCGTCGTAAAGCTTGGGTCGCCTGCGTTAATCGCCGGACTGCCGGACTACGCCGCGGATAACTCGCGAGCCTGCTTAACATCGAATTCAATCTGGCGCACAAGCGCGTCGATGTTCTCGAATTTCTTCTCCGGCCTGAGGTAGCGGATGAAGCGCACTTCAATGTCCTTGCCGTAGATATCGCCCTCGAAATCGAGAAGGTAAATTTCTAGAATGCGCTCGGTCTTGCTGCTCACAGTTGGCCGACAACCAAGGTTCACGACGCCTGGATAAATAGCTTCGTCCAACCTCGCCTCAGCGAAATAAACGCCGTTTGGCGGGAACTGCTCGTTGTGGGCGCTCAGGTTTGCCGTAGGGAATCCAATCTTTTTTCCGAGATCGTCGCCGCGCACAACAGTCCCCAGAATCGTGTATTCGCGGCCAAGCATCCGCGCTGCCTTTGCGAGATCGCCTGCTTCCAGGGCTTGACGAATCGTCGTGCTGCTGACCAGCTCGCCATTGACGGTCACAGGCGGAATTCCCACGACGCCGAAATCGAAGCGTGCGCCGAACTCGTTGAGCAGTTTGAGATTGCCGCGCCGGTTTTTTCCAAACGACCATTCGTGTCCCACGCAAATTTCGCGCAGCGGTTTCGAATGCTCCACCAATTGCTGCACGAAGTCTTCGGGCTCGGTTGCGGCAAACTGCTTATCGAACTTAATGATTAGAAGATGCGCCACACCAAGCTCGCGGATCAAAGCGATCTTGTGCGGGGTGGCAGTGAGCAAATGAGTCGCGGCTTGGGGCCGTAACACTTTTTCCGGATGCGGGTCGAATGTCACCACCACAGGTGTTCCGTTGGCCGCCCGGGCATGTTCGGCGGAAGTCGAGATGACTGCCTGATGGCCGAGATGCACGCCGTCGAAGACGCCGATGGCCAGAAAGAGCGGACCGCGCAATTGCGAGAGCTCTGGGATCGAGCGCAGGATTTGCATCATAACAATGACGAATGACGAGTGACCCGCCTTCGCCGAGCTCCGGCGTGACAGGCGAATGACGAAATAATGACGAAGCACCAATTAAGAAAACGTGCTGGGCGCGGGATCATTCGGGCTTGAATATTCGGATTTCCTTCGAGCTTCGACATTCGGATTTCGTCATTCTCATCACGCCCCGCGCATCCTCGAAACTTCGGGAAGGCTTAGCATCCGATTGAGAATTTCTTCGCGCGTTACGCTTTTGATTTGATCGACTGTGATGGCGTTGGCCACATCGAACCGGCCGGATTTCGTGCGACGCAGAGATTTCAAATGCGCGCCGCAGCCGAGAAGCTCGCCGATATCATGCACGTAGGTGCGCACATAGAACCCTTTGCTGCACAGGACGCTGAAATCGATTTCCGGCAGCGCGATCCGATCGATTGTGTAGCGATAGACGTGCACCAGTCGCGGCTCTCGCTCGACTACTTTGCCCTTGCGAGCCAGCTTGTAGAGCGGTACGCCACCGTGCTTTTTCGCAGAAACCATTGGCGGTAGCTGATAAAAATCGCCCCGGAACTTTTCAAACGCGGCGCGAATTTGATTTTCATCGAGTGTGGGCACCGGCCGCTGCTGAATCACTGCCCCTTGTCGATCCTGCGTGTCGGTCGTCACGCCGAGCACAAACGTGCCGGCATATTCCTTATCTTCGCTCATCAGTAAATCCTGGACTTTTGTGCCACGCCCGATGGTGAGCAGCAGTAAACCAGTGGCGATGGGATCGAGCGTGCCGCAATGACCGATTTTCCTGGTGTCGAGCTTTCGCCGTGCCAGCGCAACCACATCGTGCGAGGTCATGCCTTCAGCTTTATCGACCAGAAGGACGCCGTCAGGAGCTGCGTTTAAGGACTTCACGAACCTCCTCTAGAACCTTCTCTTCGACTTCGGCAAGACTTCCGCGAATGCGCGCGCCGGCAGCCAGTGTATGTCCGCCGCCGCCGAATTTCTGGCAAATAGCGCAAACATCGACCGCTTCGTCTTTCGAACGCATGCTCACGCGCACTTTGCCTTCGGCAAGTTCTTCAAAAAAGGCGGCCACGATCACGCCGCGAACTGCCCGAAGATGATCGATCAAACCTTCGTTGTCTTCGGGAAGAACACCCAGCTCCGCGGCGGTTTTTAGGCTGAGGCTAAAACTTGCCACTCGATCGCCAGCGGTAAAACGCGTGGTTCGAAGAAGTTCGCGCAACAGTTCCAGCCGGCGTCGGGGATAATTTTCGTATAATTGCTGACTTATTTTTCCAATCTCGAGACTGCCAGAGCGCACGAGTTCCGCGGCGATCTCGAACGTGCGCGCGCTGGTTTTTGGATATTGGAAGGAACCTGTATCAGTGGAGATCGCGGCATAGAGATTTTCTGCGATATCATGATTCAGAGGAAGGCCCTCGCTCTTGATCAGGTTGAAAATAATTTCTCCCGTGGCTGGGGCGCTGGGATCGACGATTACCAAATCGCCATAGCCGGGATTGCTGGGATGATGGTCGATGTTGATCCAAATCTTTGCGGAGCCAATAGCAGCAACCGTGGTTCCCAGCCGATTTTGAATTGCCGTGTCGAGCGCAATGGCGACATCGAAGTCTTCTGCCGTGGCGGGCGGTTTGGTCAACAACTCGGCACGCGGCAGGAAGGAATACTTTTCGAGCATGCCGTCTTCATTCCACACGCGAACATGTTTGCCGAGCTGTTCAAGCGACAGGGCCAGCGCGAGCTGACTGCCCAACGCGTCGCCATCCGGGCGAACATGACTCAAAACCGCGAAATGCTGATGCTCGCGCAGGACCTTGCCGATTTGGTCGAACGTGGTGTTGCTCACTCGTCCTCGCCGCTGCGTTTTTCAAGGTCCTGCATAATCTCGAGCACGCGTGCGCCGCGTTCGATGGAATCGTCGAGATGAAAAACGAGATGGGGCGTGTATTTCAAAACAACGTGGCGAGAGAGTTCGGCTTGCAGCGCGGGACGATGTGCTTCCAATCTATCAATTACACTCGCGCCGTTGGCCGATCCGAGAATGCTTACGAAGACATGCGCGTTTTTCAGGTCGGGCGTGACATTAACAGCGTTAACACTGACGAGCACGCCTTCGAAGTTTAATTCACGTGCAATGATTGCGCTCAGCTCACGCTTTACGAGTTCGTTTACGCGCAATTGTCGATGTTTCATGAACGTTAAACGGTTGAAGCGTTAAAGCGGCTGGAAGCCAATGCCTATCATGTTGAGCGGAGCGAAACATCTCTGGCTATAGCCTTAGCCTCGCCAGAGGAAACAATCAGAGATTCTTCGCTTCGCTCAGAATGACAACGTCCTTTCCGCTTCAACGCTTCAACTTTTCAACCCATCACAATTTCTGCGCAATCTGTTCGAGTTGGTAACACTCGATTATGTCGCCCACCTGGTATTCGCTGAAATCGCCCAGCTTGATCCCGCATTCCAGACCAGAGCGGACTTCTTTGACGTCATCCTGGAAACGTCGCAGCGTCGAAATGCCGCCATCGTAAACCGGCTGGCGCTTTCGCAGGACACGAGCGCGCCCAGCGCGGGCGATGCGACCGTTCGTGACCAGGCAACCGGCAACAATGCCTCTGCTCAGCTGGAAAACTTGTTTCACCTCCGCATGCCCGATCACTGTTTCGCGCAGCTCCGGCTCAAGCAGCCCTGCCATGGCGTCTTTGATCTGGTCGAGTAATTCGTAAATGATGCTGTAAAGCTTGATCTGCACGCCTTCGCGTTTCGCAGCAGGCACAGCCATCGCTTCGACTTTGATGTTAAAGCCGATCACAACCGCGTCGGACGCGCTTGCCAGCAGAATGTCCGATTCCGAAATCGGTCCCACAGCTGAGTGAATAATTTCGAGAATGACCTTTTTGGTTTCGATCTGTTTCAACGCGCCGACTAGCGCTTCGAGCGAGCCTTGGGTATCGCATTTCAACACCATGCGCAGGACCTTTTGGCCGCCCGCCGTTTCAAGCAGAGTTTCCAGCGTAGCGCGTTGCGGAACGAACAACTTGCTGGCGCGTTTTGCTTCAAGTCGTTCGTCGCTCAATTGTTTCGCCTCGCGCTCCGATCCCATCACAAGAAATTCGTCACCGGCATTCGGCAGCCCAGTAAACCCAAGCACTTTCACTGGCGTTGAAGGTCCGGCTTCCTTGACGGGTTGGCCGCGATCGTCCCGCAGCGATTTTACCTTGCCGTTGTAATCGCCGCAGATGAACGGATCTCCGACTTTTAACGTGCCCATCTGCACGATGAGTGTGGCAGTCGGGCCGCGTCCCGCTTCCACTTGCGCTTCAATGACGGTGGCGCGTGGTCTGGCCGTAGGCGATGCCTTGAGCTCCATCACTTCCGCCTGCAACGTGATCATCTCGAGCAACTGATCAATTCCGGTTCCTTTCGTCGCTGAGACGGGACAAACAATGGTTTCGCCTCCCCAATCCTCCGGAGCGAGCCGGTGTTCCTGAAGTTGTTTCTTCACTCGGTCAATGTTCGCTGAAGGAAGATCAATTTTGTTGATCGCGACCATGATCTTCACGTGCGACGCCGCCTTGGCGTGATTGATAGCTTCAATCGTTTGCGGCATGATGCCGTCATCGGCTGCGACAACGAGCACGACGATATCCGTCACATTGGCCCCTCGCGCGCGCATCGCGGTAAAGGCGGCGTGACCCGGTGTGTCGATGAACGTAAGAATCGACTCATTGTGATTGACGGTGTAGGCGCCGATGTGCTGGGTAATTCCGCCCGCTTCACCCGCCGCCACACGCGTCTTGCGGATTGCATCCATCAACGTTGTCTTACCATGATCGACGTGGCCCATGAACGTGATGATCGGACCGCGCGGTTTGAGTTCCTCTTCTTTTTCAATAACCGGTGGAGGCGGTGCGACCACTACCTGTTCCACCTTGTGAACACCGGCCCCTTTTTCGCGGCGTTCCTTTTCGAGAACAAACCCGTGATTCTCCGCGATTTTCGACGCGATGTCGGGTTCGATTGTTTGATTAATGTTGGCGAAGATGTTGTACATCATCAACTCTGCGATGAGCTGATGCGGCTTTAGCCCGAGCTCAGCTGCCAATTGCTTAACAATAATCGGAGGCTTGATAAGGATGACATTCTGCGAAACGGCTTCCGCTTCAGCAGAAGGCGGCTTCGCCTCGACTGGCGCTTGAGTTGCAGGCGTCTGCGCAGGTGGAGCTTCCGCGGGCGCAGCAGGTTTTGGCGGAACAGCAGCTGCCCCCAACGACGCGCGGATGCGCGAAATTGGAGGTAAAACGTCGCGTCTGGTCTTTGGCTGGCCCTCTCCGCTCTTCTTGCGCGGCTTTTTTCTATCGATGAGGGAGACGCTCTCTACTTCGTGGTCAGGCGCTGGAGCGGATCGCGGCTCGGATGCTTGCGGCGAGGTTTTACGCGATTTATCAGCGGCACTCCGGGCTGAGCTCGCCGGCGCGGCATCGCTCTTTAATTCTTGCTTCGGAACCTTCGATTTCGCTGCGGCGACCGGCTTGTGAGCAGTAGTCTTGTGCGCCGTCGCGTCCGCGGCTGGCTTGCGGCCTGCAGTTTTACTGCTCGTCTTTGTTGCCATAACACTTCCTTCAAAATTTCACTCATGGCTCAAGCTCCTCAAACGAGAGCCATGCTATTGTACGAGTTCCTGCCGGTGCACTGCCTCGTAAATCTCGCGCGCCTTTGTTTCATCGACTGCCAGAATATCCACTAAATCCTGCACGTCCGCATCGCGCAATCCTTCCAGGTTGGTAAAGCCGGATTTTACGAGCGTGAGCGCCTGCTCTTCGGTCATCGGTAGCGCGCCGGCAAGTGTCTGTGCAGCTTGCGCTACCTTCTGTTCCACCACGGTTGTCGCCGATCGGTCCTTGCCGATATTGATTTCCCAACCGGTCAGGCGTGACGTCAATCGCGCATTCTGTCCCTTTTTTCCGATCGCGAGCGAAAGCTGGTCGTCGTCGACAGCAATCTGCACGCTCTTTTTCTCAGTATCGAAAGTCAGATTCTTCACTTTCGCGGGCTTCAGCGCTTCCAGGACGTAATCCTTTGGGTCTGAGCTCCAACGGATGATATCGACCTTCTCGTTGTTGAGCTCGCGCACAATGTTTTTGACACGCGAGCCGCGCATGCCGACGCACGCTCCTACCGGATCCACTTTTTCATTTGCGCTCCACACCGCGATCTTGGTGCGATAACCGGCTTCTCGCGCGATGCCGCGGATCTCCACCGTACCATCGGCAATTTCACTCACTTCCAGTTCGAAAAGCCGGCGCACGAAATTGGGATGACTTCGCGAAACGATGATCTCAGGGCCGCGGACATCGTTTTCGACCGCGACGACGTAGGCGCGAAGACGGTCGCCCACATTGTAATCTTCCACGACCACTCGTTCCCGTTGCGGCATGATGGCTTCAAATTTTCCAAGATCGAGAATGACATCGGAACGATCGAAGCGGCGCACGGTTCCACTGACGATCTCGCCCGCGCGGTCCTTGAACTCCTCGTAAATCATTTCTTTCTCCGCCTGGCGGATCCGCTGCATCATGGCTTGTTTGGCCGTCTGCGCCGCGATGCGTCCAAAATTTTTCGGCGTGACTTCTACTTCAACAGTGTCACCGATATTCGCATCCGATTTGATCTTGCGCGCTTTGGAGAGTTCGATCTCATCTTGCGAATTGGTGACGTGATCGACCACTACGAGATTGGCCAGTGCCCGGATTTCGCCGCTCTTTGGGTTAATATCAATGCGCAGATCGCGCGACGCGCTGACACTCTTCTTCGAGGCGGAGAGCAGAGCATTCGAAACCGCCTCGAGCAGGATGTCGCGTTTGATCCCGCGCTCCCGCTCCAGGTAATCGAGCATGGCAATAAATTCCGCGTTCATAAAACATGCAGCCCGCAGACTAAAAAGAGTGGGACGCCAGTTCCCACTCCGATCAGCGCGCGGACTAGACGCTAAGAATAACTGCGCGAGGCCTTCGCGTCAAGGTGCGGCGCGGTTTGATTTGACGTTCAAAGCTCAATGCTCAACATCGAGCAGTCAATGAATTCGCGCCTCCAAGCCGTCGCTGTTGTTGTGGTGGTATGGGCCGTCATTTATTTGCCGGCGCTGGGCTCTATCGCGATCAAAGGAGAGGAGGGCAGACGGATTTTGCCAGCGATCCGCATGCTCGAGACGGGCAACTACATCGTTCCGCAAGTCGGAGGTAATCCGTACTTCCGAAAGCCGCCTCTAACCAACTGGCTGGTAGCCGGCTCCTTTAAAGTTTTTGGAGTCCGTAACGAATGGACAGCGCGTCTTCCGTCGGCGATTGCCGTGCTCGCTGTGGCGATCGCGTTTGTCACCGTGGCGCGCGCCAGTCTCGGCTCGATGGGATCAATGATCGCGGCCCTTATCTGGATGACGAATATCGGCATCATCGAAAAAGGCCGATTGATTGAAATCGAAGCGCTCTATGTCTCGCTCTGCGGCTTGGCGATTATTTTTTGGCTGAGCTTTTGGGATCAAAAAAAATCGCCATGGCTGATATGGATTCCGTCATCGGTTTTTCTTGGAATAGGTTTACTGGCAAAAGGCCCTGTACACCTCGTGTTTTTCTATGGCATCGTTTTCGCTGTCCTTTGGCAGGGGAAAGATTGGCGGCTTCTCGTTCATCCTGCGCATTTCGTTGCCGTCGCGCTGATTTTAGCGATCCCGGCAGCGTGGGCGATTCCCTTCGTCCAACGCACGACGCCCGAAGTGGCGGTCAACAAGTGGTCGGCTCAATTCACCGGGCGGTTGGAAGGCATTGATTTCAAGTTCTTCAGTTGGCTTCAAAATGTTCCACGCGGTCTGATGTATTTTCTGCCATGGCTTCTCTTGTTTCCGTTCGCCCGGTTTTCAAAATTTCACGACGAATCGCAGCGACGTCTCGCACGCGCGCTCGCATGGGGCATAGCACTGCCATTCCTGGCCGTTAATCTGGTTCCCGGCTCGGTCGCCCGATACAGCATGCCCGCCATGGTTCCGGCCTGTTGGTTACTGGCGCTTACGTTCGTCGGGAATGCATTGCAGTGGCCCGGAAAGTCGACAAGGAATGATCGGAATTGGACAAGAGTTGTCGCGATTTTCGTAAGCCTGGGCATCGCGATCGGTGCAATTGGCTATCCGCTTACTGCGGTCATTTTGAAAAACAGGCAGCAGGTGAAAAAGGCCGCTGCGGAAATCAATGCGGCCGTATCCACAAATGAGACGCTTTATGCGGTGGACCCAGATTATCAGCCGGTATTCTTTTACATAAAAGCGCCCGTGAAGTACGTCAGCGACATCAAGCACCTGCCGGCTAATACGCGTTACTTTCTCGTACGAACCGAGAACGAACCTGAGGCGACAAGTGCCCCGAACTGGTCGCCGCTCCGCGCGCATCCGGTGGCTCGTGTGCGGGATTACAGCAAGCGCGAACTGATTCTCTTCAAAGTGGCGCCCTAAAAGGAGCATTGACAGTCTTCCAGATTGGAATTGGTTAGCATACTAACTAATTTGATCCAGCGTTATGTCCAACGGTGAGAAACTTGGTCAATTGCTTCACGGCACCGCACGTGCATGGCGGCAGAAATTGGACGCGCGCTTAAAGCCCATGGGTTTGAGCCAGGCAAAGTGGCGCACACTGATGCATCTGTCTCTTGCAGAGGACGCGCTGACGCAGGCTGAAATTGCAGCGCGTCTGGGCGTCGAGGAGCCGACTATGTTGAACTTGTTACACCGTCTGGAGAAAGAGGGCTGGATCACGCGGAATAGCTCCCCGAATGATCGCCGCTGCAAGATGGTGCTGCTTGGCCGGCGCGCCCAGCGAGTGATCGCGCAGATCAACGCAACAGCCGACAAACTTCGGCATGAATTATTAGCTGGTGTCCCGCAAGCTGATCTCGAAACTTGCATGAAAGTGTTGGCACGTGTTCGCCAGCAGGCGGAGAAAAGCGATCGCCGCAACGAGACGACCCGCCCGCCTGTAGCTCGCGGTTTGGCGGAACACAACGGACAGACCAAACAGGGGCGTTCGATTCCAAGAAAGAGCGCAATTTCGCGGCGCGACGGAGGCTCCAAATGAAACTTAACACCGAACTAAGCGATGTTAAGACGTTAGATCACGGCGCTTCCCCTCCTCCGCAAGTTCGCGTGAAAGCCGCCCGTGCAAGTAATCAAAGGGTTCCGAAATGGGCGTACTTACTTTTTATTATTCTGGCTGCCTTTGTCTGTTACCGGATCCTTCAACGCAGGGCCATCGAGGTTAAAGCTGCTCAGGCGCCGGCGCGACCGGCTCTCGTTGCCAGGGTGGTGACAAAAGACGTGCCTGTTTATCTCGACGAAATCGGCACATGCGCGGCGTACGAGACCGTGCAGGTGCAGGCACAGGTGAGCGGGCAAATTATGACGCGTCATTTTCAGGACGGCTCCGATGTGAAGAAGGGCGACCCGCTTTTCACAATCGACCCGCGTCCATATCAGGCCACTCTCGATCAAGCAAAGGCGCAAGCGGCATTAGACCAGGTGACGCTGAAGCGACAGGAGGACTTGCGCGCGAGAAAGGTCATAGCGCAGCAGGACTACGACATTGCTGTGGCGAACGCAAAAAAGTCTCAAGCGGCGGCGGAGGCTGCCCAGGTGAACCTCGATTATTGCTTTATCAAATCGCCCATCAACGGACGAGTAGGTCTCCGAAATGTTGACGTTGGCAACCTGGTTGGCCCGTCCACTGCGCCGCTCGTCACCATTAACGGCCTCGACCCGATTTACACGGATTTCACAGTCGCCGAGAACGATCTTCCGCTTGTGCGAAAATATCTCGGCGGGCCAAACGTGAAAGTGCAAACGTACCTTTCCGATGCCTCGACCGCGCCGCGCACAGGAGAGCTTTACTTCATCGACAACGCCGTGCAGCCCGGCTCCGGAACCGTGAAAGCCCGCGGAGTCACGCCGAATCCCGATCGCGCGCTGTGGCCGTCGGAATTTGTGCGCGTCCGTTTCATTCTGGACATGCTGAAAGACGCGACGCTAGTGCCGTCGCAGGCCGTTCAGGTTAGCCAGAGTGGGCCGTTCGTTTTCGTGGTGAAACCGGACAACACTGTCGATCTTCGCCCTGTAAAGCCAGGCCAACGCCAGGAAGGCGACCTTACGGTGATCGAAAGCGGCGTGAAACCCGATGAGACCGTTGTTGTCACCGGCCAGCTTGCGCTTGCGCCGGGAGCAAAAATCGCGCCGCAGCCATACGCTGCTCAAGGCGCCGGGAATGTCGAACAGTCTGCCGCTTCAAAGAGCAGAATGTGATATGAAAGATGCGGGGCAACACGACGGCGAACGGGAAGTAACAGATAAGGATCGCCGCAGGTCGACGTCTTCCGCCGAGGAACGGGCTGAGCACACAGCAGAGTTAGTTCAAGTCGAAGGTTCGGGACTATCCGGGCCGTTTATTCGCCGGCCGGTGATGACAGTGTTGCTGACGTTGTCCATCATTGTCGCTGGTCTTGCGACTTACGGAAAGCTCGCAGTGAACGATTTGCCCGCGGTCGATTATCCGGTCATTCAGGTTACCTGCTCGTATCCCGGGGCGGACCCGACGACGATGGCAAACAACATCGCCACGCCGCTTGAGAAACAGTTTCTGCAAATCCCCGGCCTCGACATCATCACCAGCACCAGCACGCAGAGCAACACGTCGCTGACGTTGCAGTTCGTTCTCAGCAAAAGCATCACCGATGCCGCGACCGATGTGCAAGCTGCCATCCAGCGCGCGACGGGCAGATTGCCAATCGATCTTCCCAGTCCGCCCACGTTCACGAAGACGAACCCAAACGACCAGGCGGTTTACTTACTAGGCTTGTTGTCAGACACGATGACAGACTGGGACCTCTACAAATATGCGTCCACCGTTGTCGCGCAGCGTATCAACATCTTGCCCGGCGTCTCGCAGGTAAACATTTACGGCGTCCAAGGCGCGATTCGAATCAAAGCCGACCCCTCGGCGCTGGCTGCGCGCGGGCTGACAATGGATGATCTCGCCAGCGCGATCAAAGCTGGCACCGTCTATTCCGGCGCAGGGCAATTCGATGGCATGCATCGCACTTTTGTCCTGCAACCGAACGGCCAGATCGATAAGGCCGAAGGCTATCGGAACTTGATCGTGGCGCGGAACCCAAACGCGTCGCCGGTTTATCTGCGCGACGTTTCCGACGTTAAGCAGAGTGTGCAGGATGAGCGCATCTCGCGTTTTTTCTGGATGCGCGGCTATAATCCGCCTGGTTCGGTAGTCGTGCTTGCAGTTTCGCGGCAGGCAGGAGCAAACGCTGTAGAAGTGGCCAGTTCGGTGAGGCGGCTTTTCCCTGAGCTGCGTGCAAGCTTGCCTGGTTCGATCCAATTCACGCCAATATTCGATCGGTCGCAAACGATCGTAAATTCCGCCAACGAAGTGAAATGGACGCTGATGATCGCGTTCGTGCTGGTGGTAATCGTGATCTATGTTTTTCTCGGCCGGGCTACGGACACCCTTATTCCGGCTGTGGCGTTGCCAATGTCGCTGCTACTCACCGTGGCGGTGATGTACATGTTCGATTTTTCCATCAACAATCTGACGTTGATGGCGCTAACGCTGGCCATCGGTTTCCTTGTGGATGATGCCATCGTGTTTTTGGAGAACGTTGTGCGTCGCGCCGAGCACGGCGAGTCGATTCTGAAAGCTACATTCAACAGCGCCGGCGAGATTTCTCTCACCATTATGTCGATGACGCTTTCGCTGGCCGCGGTATTCATTCCGTTGGTTTTCATTCCCGGGCTGCTCGGCCGCATCTTCCGCGAATTCTCCGTTACAATCATCGTGGCCATTCTGGCATCGGGTCTCGTATCGTTAACGCTCACTCCGCTGATGTGCGCGCGTATCCTGGGTGAGCGCAAAGCCGGACACAAACGCGCCTGGATGGAGCGGCACACGACCAATTTCATCCAACGCGTGATTGCGGCGTATGGTCGGTTACTCGACAAATTTCTCGACCGGGCATGGCTCACGGTGCCGATCCTGCTCGCTTGCATTCTTGGTCTCTGGTTCTTTTTCACCCATTTGCCGTTCACGTTGATCCCGCCAGGTGATAGCGGCTTTATTCGCGGCATTTTCATCGCGCAGGAAGGCTCATCGCCGGCGCAGATGCACGCCTATCAAGCGCAGGTCAATGAAAAACTCCAGGCGGACCCCGCCGTCGGGCAGTTCTTCACCCTCGCCGGTTTCGCGTCGCGCAGCGCATTGTCGCAGGGACTGATGTTTCTTTTTCTTAAGCCGAGAAGTGAGCGCCCACCCATCGATCAAGTCATTTTGCGATTACAAAAATCGATTGGGTCGATTCCAGGCATTAACGCGGTGTTAACGCCCACGCCCGTACTGCAAATCAGCGTCGGTGCCACCAGTCAGACGCAGGGACAGTATGCCTACACTATTAGCGGCATCGTGCCGGGTGATGTTTACGCGGTAGCCGACCAACTAATGAAAAAACTTCAACAGTTCAAAGACTTCGCCAGTGTCCGCTCCGATTACTACCACGACACGCCCAATCTCAAGATCGACATCAACCGCGACCGCGCCGCCACCTACGGCGTTTCGACTTCTGCAATCCAAAGTCTTTTGCGCAACGCGTACTCGCAAAACTACGTCTATCTCATCAAGGAACCGGACGACCAATATCAGGTTATCCTCGAAGTTAAAGACAAGGAGCGTGCGCACCCGGACGACTTGGACGATCTCTACGTCCGCAGCAACACAGGGGGTAACTTCAGCGCGGGCAGCGGGGGTGGAGGAACCATCGCTACGACCACAGGTAACATGTCGAATCTCATCCCGATGCGTGTTGTAACATCGACCAAGGAAGTCATTGGGCCGCAAGCTGTGAACCATTTGAATCAGTTCACTAGCGTTACGTTCAACTTCAACCTGTTGCCAAACGTCGCCATCGGCGATGCCACGAAGTACATTGAGGAGGCTTTCGCCCAAGTCCATCCGCGCTACCCAACCGTGCAGGGAATCTTCCAGGGCGAAACGCTTGTCTTTCGGCAGCTGTTCCAGTCTTTACCTTTGTTGCTGCTCGCTGCCATCTTCGTTATGTATGTCATCCTCGGAATTCTCTACGAGAGCTACGTGCACCCGTTCACAGTTTTATTCCCGGCGATTGTGCCTGCGGTTGTCGGCGGCCTGGCCACGTTGTATCTCTTCCATTCAGTCCTTTCCCTCTACAGCGTCATCGGACTTTTCCTCTTGTTAGGCATCGTGAAGAAGAACGGAATTATGGTAGTCGATTTTGCGTTGCAACGAATTGACGAAGGCTGGGACCTTCGCTCGGCCATTCACGAAGCCAGCGTGGAAAGGTTTCGTCCGATCATGATGACTACTCTCGCCGCGCTCATGGGCGCAATCCCCATCGCGCTCGGATTCGGCCAGGATGCCGCATCGCGCCGCCCGCTGGGCCTGGTAATCGTCGGAGGTCTGATTTTCTCGCAGTTGGTTACGCTGTTTGTAACTCCGGTTATTTATCTCTGGCTCGAATGGTTTCAGGAGCACGTGCTCGACAGGGTGCCTTTCCTGCGTAGCTCGCATACCCATCACGAGGGCGAACCTGCGCGAGGCGACAGGGATGTTCAACCGGCACCGGCCGCGGTCCACTGACCGCCACGTGTTTTTTCGTCATTCGAGCTTTGTCATTAATTCGACATTCGATATTCCACATTCGTCATTGGTTACAGCATGCGTGCGATGGTTCTGGATAAACCGAAACGACGCCTGGAACTGCGCGACGTACCAAAGCCAAGGCCGGGGAGGGGACAACTGCTTGTGCGCATTAGTGCATGCGCTGTTTGCCGGACTGACCTGCATGTGCTCGATGGCGAATTGCCTGATCCGAAGCTGCCCCTGATTCTGGGTCATCAGATTGTTGGGCGCGTGGAAGAGATAGGCGAAGAAGCAAATTCAAAATTCCACATCGGTGATCGCGTTGGCATTCCATGGCTGGGCTGGACCGATGGCGAGTGTGCTTACTGCCGATCAAACCGGGAGAACCTCTGCGACCGGGCGCGTTTCACTGGCTACACCATTGATGGCGGCTATGCCGAATTCACTGTCGCCGATACACGATTCTGTTTTTATCTGCCCGATCGCTATAATGATGTCGAAGTTGCGCCGCTGCTTTGTGCTGGACTGATCGGCTATCGTTCTTATCGCAAGACCGGGGATGCGCGACGCCTCGGCATTTATGGTTTTGGCAACGCTGCGCATTTGATTGCGCAGATTGCGCTTTACGAAAAGCGCGACCTCTTCGTGTTTACCCGACCAGGCGACGTCGCAACGCAGCAAGCTGCAAAGGAACTCGGGGCGCTATGGGCTGGTGGTTCGGACGAGATGCCGCCAGAAAAGCTCGATGCGGCAATTATTTTTGCCTCGGTCGGGCCGCTCGTGCCAATGGCGCTGCGCGCTCTGGCCAAAGGCGGCATCGTGGTTTGCGGCGGCATTCACATGAGCGACATCCCTTCATTTCCTTACGCTGATCTTTGGGAAGAACGCATCATCACTTCGGTTGCAAACCTGACCCGACGCGACGGCGAAGAATTTTTCGAACTCGCGCCGCGCGTGCCAGTGCAAACAAAAACGGAAACATTTCACTTGGAACAAGCCAACACTGCGCTTGATCGATTCCGCGCCGGCGAACTCAAGGGCACGGCGGTGCTCACCATTGCCGAATGACGAAGCACAACCTCGAACGCGATCTAAATCCTGCAGCGGGCGCTGTGTTCAGCGAACAAATTTAGTTTATAGAGCGTTTGATTTGCTCGCTCCCGCGATCTGCACCCTTCGGGCTTCCCGTCTGTGTCGCTCGGCTCCCGCCGGCTCCGCTCTGTGAAACGCTGATTCCGGGGGGCTGGCGTCTGGCACAGGCGTCCTACAGATTTACGGCTTGCTGACTATTTGTGTCGTCGATTTCTTCATCTCTACCCTGTCACTCACCTTTTGAATGAGAGATCGCTGTTCTTTTAGTTCCGCCTTAAGGAGCTCAATCTCTTTTTGTTGTCGCGCTATTGTCTCCTGTTGCTCACCAAAGGCATAATGTTCCTTCAGAAATTCGTTGAGCAGCATTGCGTTCACCTGGTCGTAGCGCACGCTGTAGGGTTTTCCTTCCTTGTCGCGTACTACCAACTCAGGATTCACCTTTTCTACTTCTTCGGCCACAAGTCCGAACTGCGAGGTGCCTGTCGGGTCAATCTCCTTCCTGTAGCGAAACGTAACGGGTCTAAGTGCGAGAACCGCCTCACTCGCCTTATCCATCGGTTTAATCTCCTCCTTGAAGCGTTGCGACGAAGGCGAAACGCCGAGTTGGCCCAAAACGTTTACGACAACGGGCGCGCCTGTAACCGATACGCCGGTTACACCAGCGATAAAGGTTGCCGCCTGGCTATCCCCGATGTGAATGGTGTTGGCGCCGCCCCCGCCGTTGCCGATGTCGATATTGTTATCGCCCGTGGTCACGCCGTTGCCAGCTCCAACGCCCAGAGCGATGTTATTCGAACCAATGGTGTTGGTCGAAAGTGCGTCACGACCGACAGCCGTATTGTTGACGCCGCTGGTGTTGTTGAAAAGAGCTTGCCGACCGATGCCTGTGTTGCTGTCGCCGATTGTGGTACTGAAAAGCGCTTGAAAACCATTGGCGGTGTTCTCCGAGCTTGTACTTGTGTTGAGCGCTTGCGAGCCAGTAGCCGTGTTCTGGCTGCCTTGGGTGTTGCTGGAGAGCGCACCATTACCGACGGCCACGTTGTCGTGGCCAGTGGTGTTGTCCGAAAGCGCATCAGCGCCAGTGGCCGTATTGGAAAGACCCATTGTGTTGCTTGCGAGTGCGGCAGTGCCGACGGCTGTGTTGTCGTTGCCCGTGTGGTTGCTAAAGAGCGCGCCGGCGCCGATGGCCGTGTTGGAAACGCCTTCGGTGTTGCCATCAAGAGCATTGACACCTACGGCTGTGTTGGTTTCGCCGATGGTGTTGTGCAAAAGGGCGTTAGCACCGACGGCGGTGTTGGTTTCGCCAGTGGTGTTGTTAAAGAGCGCGTTATGGCCGATACCCGTGTTGAAAACGCCTTCGGTATTACTGAAAAGCGCAAAGGCACCGACAGCCGTGTTGGCATTGCCGATGTCGTTGTAGACGAGCGCGTCAGTTCCAACAGCCGTGTTCTCTGTGCCGGTAGTATTGAGCAACAAGGCTGCAGCTCCCACTGCGGTATTGGAATCAGCGGTGTTGAGGGTGAGCACTCCGGCGCCAAGACCCGTGTTGTAGCTGCCGGTGCTGTCCAAAAAGAGTGCGTACCAACCGACTCCAGTGTTTCCGGCACCGGTGGTGAGGGCGGCGAGAGCATTGCACCCTTCCGCTGTGGTGAACCCGGGATAGCACCCGTCCGGCGCGGGACTGACGGCTTGCGAAAAAGAGGCAAGCCCAAAGAAGGTCATTGTTAGGCTGACTGCGATCAAAGCTTTGAATAATCTAAGATTTACCTGAATCATATTGTTCATATTTAATTTTCCTTTCCTGCTGGTGGACCCTGTGACGACATGTCTGAATTGAGGTAGAATGCTGCAGGAAACGCTTTCTTTACCGCTGCCTCGATCCAGATTGTTTCTCGCCGCCTGACTGTGGAAGAGTTTCGGTTGCCCTGGCAAGAAGGAATTGCTGTAATTGCCAACGCGTTGAGGACAACGCGTTCCACCTCAGGTGGCGCACTAGCGCGTTCCCACCCGTGCGCGGGTGGGGGATGCTTTCACAAAATTGCCTGGAATCCGCTTTTGATCGTCGGGGACGGACCCAGCCGCGTTGGCGAGCGCTTCTTCTTCTGGCGATAGGAACGGTTTGAAGCGGTTTTTGTCGATGGCCCTCATGAAGGCTTCGTGTGGGGAGACGATGCCTTTTTCAAGCAGCGCCCAGATGGCGTCGTCCATGAATTGCATCCCCTGCGCTCTGCCGGAGACAATTACGTCCTGGAGCTTTTGCGTCGCCCCTTCGCGAACGATCGCAGCGACAGCGGCGTTCGAGATTAGGATTTCGTTGACTGCGATTCGCCCGGGCCGATCCGATCTTTTCAGAAGCAATTGAGCGACCACTCCGCGCAGCGAGTTCGCAAGCATGGCGCGCGCCTGTGATTGCCGGTCGGCGGGAAAAACGTCCACCATTCGATCAACCGTCTTGCGCGCATTGTTTGTGTGCAAAGTGCCAAATACGAGAAGGCCAGTTTCGGCGGCAGTGAGAGCCAGCGAAACTGTTTCTAGATCGCGCATCTCTCCTACGAGCACAATGTCGGTATCCTCGCGCAACGCTGCCTTGAGCCCAGCGGCGAATGAACTTGAATTCGTAGGTACTTCTCGCTGAGTGATCGTGCTTCGTTTGTTGTCATGCACAAATTCGATCGGTTCCTCGATCGTCACGATATGTTTTGCAAAGTTGTGATTGATATAGTCGATCAATGCGGCCTGCGTAGTGGTCTTGCCGGAACCGGTCGGACCAGTCACAAGCACAAGGCCGCCGCGTAAGTTGGCAAAGTCCTTTACCACGAGCGGAATCCCCAGGTCCTCCAGCGTGGCGATCTTGGTGGGAATTAGCCGAAAAGTTGCGCCGTAACCGTTTGACTGCTTGAAGTAGTTACTGCGGAAACGAGACGCTTCGTCCATTTCATAGGCAAAATCCAGGTCTCCGCTTTGTTCAAAGGTTTCCCAGTTTCGCGCTCCGCAAAGTTCGCTCATCATCTGCACAGCTTCCTCGCGTGAAATCGGCTCGGCGCGAATAGGCATGATATCCCCATGCACACGCATTTTCGGCGGCTGTCCCTGGGCGAAGTGCAGGTCGGACCCACCGTGCTTCACAATCACGTCTAGAAACTGGTCGAGGTAAGCCATGACTTAGATGAGGAAATCCAATTGTCGAATGACGAAAGAAGGCCGAAATCCTAATGACAAGAACTTGAGCCGGCGGCCAGTTTGCGTCGAACTTCGAGTTTCGAATCTCAAACTCCGAGTTTGTTCGTCATTCGTCATTTCCCGATCTGTTGGCGCACCATTTGTTTCTGTTCGGCACGCGCGTAAGCCTCCTGAGCACTAATCAGACCGCGCTGACAAAGTTCGATTAACGTATCGTCCATCAGGCGCATCCCTTGTTTTTTGCCAGTCTGAATAATGCCCGGCAACATATATGTCTTTGCTTCGCGAATAACATTCGCCACCGCGGGCGTGTTCGTAACAATCTCCAAAGCCAGCACGCGTCCGGTGCCATCCGCCCGGGGTATCAGCTGGTGACTGATGATTCCCCGTAGGGATTCGCTTACCATCACCCGGATTTGTTCCTGTTGGTGAGGCGGGAACACGTCGAGCAATCGATCAAGCGTGCGTGCCGCGCTG
>WNFY01000168.1_pt1 | contig 49915 bp, 41 predicted proteins | sample 5400091 | NCBI WGS metagenome assembly WNFY01 (sample SAMN13153364, study PRJNA577476) | soil metagenome | isolation source: 60 cm soil or saprolite under grassland replicate 1 | place: USA:California | collected 2016-06-15
GCGCCGTGATGTAGCGCGCTGACTGCGCGACCTGGTAGTCCGTCGTGTCGCTCATGTCCCTCAGCGCCGCGCGCAGCTCGCGGTCGATCTCGTCGTACTGCCCGCGCATCGCGGCGAGTTCGGCGCGCAGCTTCCGGAGCAGGGCGCCGAACTGCCCTTCCGGCTGGCCGGCCAGCCCTTCGGCGGTCACCTGGTCCGCCTGGGCCCACTGTCCGAGGCACAGCAGGCTCTCGGCCTGGTTGTGGACGAGTTAGCAGCCGTACGTGCGGGCCATCCCGGCCCGGACCGCCAGTTCCGCCCCCTCGGCTGCGTACTGGCAGGACGGCGAGAGCGTCCTCGTGGCGTAGGCCACGCATCTGGTGGCTTGCGGCAGGTCGCGTCAGGGCCAGGCCAGAATGCCGGCGTCATCCACGCAGCGGAACCACCAGTCGAGGCTGTACTCGTCGACGGGCTCCAGGGCGACCTCGTATTCCACCGTGCCGGGGTCGCGGCCGGCCAGTGTGCGCGGCTGGCGCGGCGCTGCAACGGCGGGACCGGGGCGACGGTTGCCAGCCAGCGCCGGACCGGCCACTCTGGCAGTGGGCCGCTGCGGCCGCGCGGCGGGAGGGAGAGTCATGACCGTGATGGCGCCGCCAGGAATGGGCTTCATGACCGACGCGGTCGCGCACTGGGCCGCGGTACGGCCGGACGCTGAGGCGCTGACCTACGGCGGGGTCCGGTGGACGTGGGCGCAGTGGCAGGACCGGATCCGGCGGGTGGCCGGCGGCCTGGCCGCGCTCGGCCTCGGGCGCGGCGACCGGGTGGCGTTCCTGGAGAAGAACAACCCGGCCTGCCTGGAAGTGGCGCTGGGGGCGGGGCTGCTCGGCGCGGCCAGCGCCGTGGTCAACTGGCGGCTGGCGGCCGGCGAGCTCGATTACGTGATCAACGACTCGGGGGCCAGCGTGCTGTTCGCCGGGGCCGAACTGCTGCCGGCGGTCGAGGCCATCCGGGACAGGCTGCCCGGCGTCACCGACGTGATCACGGTGGGCGGGCCGGACGACGGCTACGAGGCGTTCCTGGCCACCGCCCGGCCCGCCGACCGCGGCCGCGACGTGACCGCGGAGGACCTGTGGCTGGTGATGTACAGCTCCGGCACGACCGGGCGGCCGAAGGGCGTGATGCTGTCGCACCGCAACATCGTCGAGCACACTCAGCACGCGGTCCCGCTGGCGCCGCTGGGCCCGGGTGACCGCAACCTGGTCGCGATGCCGCTGTTTCACGTCGGCGGCACCGGCTATGCGATGTTCGGCATCTACGCGGGGGCGCCGAGTACGTTCACCCGCGAGCCTGACCCGGCGTCGCTGCTGGCGGCGTTCGCCGCCGGGACCACCCACGCGTTCGTGGTGCCGGCGGTGGTGTCCGCGCTGCTCGCCGCCGGCGAGCAGGCCATCACCGCGCTGAGCGACCTGAAGTACCTGCTCTACGGGGCCGCGCCGATGCCGCTTGCGATGCTGCGCCAGGCCCTCGCGGCGTGGCCCGGGCTGAACTTCGTCCAGGTCTACGGCCAGACCGAACTGGCCGGCGTGATCAGCGCCCTGTCCCCGCAGGCACACCGGGACGCCTCGCGGCCGGACCGGCTCCTCTCGGCTGGCACCGTGCTGCCCGGCGCCGAAGTGCGCGTGGTGGACCCGGCCACCGGCCAGGATGTCGCCGCGGGTCAGCCGGGCGAGTTCTGGTTCAGGTCGGCGCAGCGGATGATGGGCTACCTGAACAGGCCGGCTGACACCGCCGAGGCGATCACCGACGAGGGCTGGCTCCGCAGCGGTGACATCGGGCACGTCGGCGACGGCGGCTACCTGTTCGTCTCCGACCGGGTCAAGGACATGATCATCACCGGCGGGGAGAACGTCTACTCACCCGAGGTCGAGCAGGTCGTGGCCGAGCACCCGGCCGTGGCCGAGGTCGCGGTCATCGGCGTTCCCGACGACCGCTGGGGCGAGGCCGTCAAGGCGGTGATCGCGCTCCGGCCCGGGCAGCACGCGACCGGGCCGGAGATCATCGGCTTCGCCCGGGAACGCATGGCTCATTACAAGTGCCCGAGCACCGTCGACGTCGTCGACGCGCTGCCGCGCAACCCCAGCGGGAAGATCCTCAAGCGCACGCTGCGCGCCCCGTATTGGGAGGGGCGCGACCGGCAGATCTGACTAACCGGACGAGGCGGCTTCGCCGAGATAGCTGGCCGCGAGCAGCGCACTGTCCTTGCTCAGCTGCCCGGCGCTGCCGGTGGCCGCCAGTTCGCCGTGGGACAGGATGTAGCCGCGATCGGCGATCTTCAGCGCCAGGTGCACGTGCTGCTCCACCAGCAGCACGCCGGTCCCGTTGCCGGTCGCGGCGGCCCGGACCGCCGGCAGCAGCCGGTCCACGATCACCGGGGCCAGACCCAGGCTCATCTCGTCGAGCATGAGCAGCTTCGGCCTGCGGCTGAGGGCCCGCGCGAGCGCCAGCATCTGCTGCTCGCCGCCGGACAGCAAGCCGGCCTTGCGCCCGCGCAGCTCGCGCAGCGCCGGGAAGTGGTCGAAGGCGGAATCCAGCTCGGCCTGGCCGAACATGCCGTCCAGCCGGAAATGCTCGGCCACCGTCAGGCCGAAGAAGATCCCGCGGTCGTGCGGGACGTGCGCGAGGCCGAGCCGCGCCCGCGCGGTCGGGGAGACGCCCGCGAGATCCTGGCCGCACAGGCGAACCGCGCCGCCGGCGGGCTTCAGCAGCCCGGAAATCGCCCGCAGCGTGGTGGTCTTGCCGGCGCCGTTGGCGCCGAGAAGCGCCACGACCTCGCCACGGCCCACGGTCAGCGTCAGATCGCGCACGACCGGCGCACGGTAATAGGCGACGCTCAGCCGGTCGAGTTCGAGAACGGTATCGCCTCCGGTTGCCATCCGCCTCCCCACCTTCGCCGGCCGCCGTCAGCACGCGCCTACCTGGCACAACCGCCACCAGCTTCCACCACCGCGGCTTTCCCCGGCATTGGCGTCCACGCCAACTTGCCCGGCGCGGATATGTGCCCTCCGCACACTTGACACGATCGTGACCTGGATTGTCAACAAAATAGTTGACGAGAGCTAGCTGCCGGTTTTTCCTGAGGAAGTATTTCCTGCAGGCTTCCCGATGCCCTCCGGAGAATGCGATGGAGCGAATCCCTGCCACGCATGCCAAAAGGCTGATACGGCCTGAGGAACCGACGTTCTAGGCGGACGATCCCAGGGCCCGCGGCCCGGGCGCATGTGGCGAATCTGGGGGAACCTGGCGTGTTCTGGGGCAACAATAAAGGCTCTCGGTCATCGGTGATGCCGTGACGAGTTACCCACCAGGAGGAACCACCGTGCGAAGACACAACAGACTCGGCCTGGCCGGCTTTGCCGCGGTCGCCGCAGCGGTGCTGGCGGCGGCGGGCTGCAGCAGCAGTTCGAGTTCCAGCTCAACCGCTGGCACCTCGACGAGCACGGCGCCGGCCAGCAGCCTTCCGGCCAGCACGGGCACCGGGGGCCAGGGCGCCCAGTCCGTCACCAACTACCTGACCTACACCGGCGGCAAGGCCGGCCCGGCGGACAAGTCGCTGCCGCCGGTCTACATCGGCTACGTCAACCAGCAGGGCGGCCCCACGGCCGTTGGCCTGCTGGCCACCGCCGGCGCGAAGATGGCGGTCGACTACGCCAACGCCGAGCTCGGCGGCGTCGGCGGCCACCCGATCCAGCTTGTCACCTGCTTCATCGCCTCGGCCGAGGAAGAGGGCACGGTCTGCGCGCAGAAGTTCCTCGCGAACAAGAAGGTGAACGTGATCGAGCTGGGTGGCGTCGCGGTCGGCGTGCAGTCGTTCTTCGGCACGCTGGGCGGCGCCAAGCCGGTGGTCGATGGCGTCGCGGCGACCCCGGTCGATTCCGTGCAGAAGAACGCGGTGATCCTGTTCGGAGACGCCACCCACATTCTCGCGCCGTTCGGCACGTACGCGAAGGACGTCCTGCACGCCAAGACCGCGGCGCTCGTCTACCCGTCAGACAACGCCGGCATCGCCGTGGGCGCCGCGGCGATCAAGGCCGGCCTCGTGGCGGCCGGGATCTCCGTCAAGGCGGTCGGTTACCCCGAGACCCAGACCGACCTGACCTCGGTGCTCACCGCGGCGGGCGCGCAGACGGCCGACATGGTGATCCCGTACAGCGACACCGCCGGCTGCGTGAACCTCGCCAAGAGCCTCAAGACGCTCGGTATCACCGATACGAAGAAGATCGTCTCGGCGCCGCTGTGCCTGAATGGGCAGGTCATCAAGGGCCTCGGCGACTTCCCGCACTGGACATACTCGATCGCGAGCTCGCTGTTCGGCGACCCGTCCGACCCGGGCATGCCGGCCTACGAGGCGGTGGCGAAGAAGTACTCCACCGAGGCGAACGCGCCCGACCCGTGGAACATCGTCGACTTCGGCCAGACGCTGACCACCATCAAGATCATGAACGAGGTCGGCTACGCGAGCCTGTCCCCATCGGCGATACTGGCCAAGGCAAAGGCATTCACCGGACCGCAGGCGCTCGGCGCCCCCGCGCTCGCCTGCGGCAAGTACTCCAACGCGCCGGGCGTGTGCAACGACCGCATCCAGTTCTTCGAGTACACGGGCGGCGTGACTAGCGGCAAGCCCAACTGGGCCAAGGCGGCCGGCTGGCTGCAGCCGCCGTCTTAGCATCACCGTCCCGATCCCCGGCCCTGGCAAGGAATGACCAGTGCAACAGATCCTGCTGTTCATCTTGCTCGGACTCGGTTCCGGCGCGCTGATCGCCGGCATCGCGCTCGCGGTAGTGCTGACCTACCGAGGGTCGGGGATCATCAACCTCTCCACCGGCGCCATCGCGATGCTCGGTGGCTACGCCTTCTGGGCGCTGAACGCCGGAAAGCTCGCCACGCTGCCGACCGCCGTGGCGCTGCCGCTCAGCCTGCTGTTCGTCCTCGCGGTCGGCGCGATCACCGAGTTCGCCGTTTACCGGCCGCTGCGCAACTCCTCGCCGCTGGCCAAGCTCGTCTCCTCGCTCGGGGTGCTGCTGATCGCGCAGTCGGCGATGATCCTCGCCTTCGGCGTCACCCCGCAGCCGGAACCCGGCATCCTGCCGGCCAGCGTCGTGCACATCTTCGGCGCGGTGGTCCCGGTCAACCGGTTCATCCTCACCGGCCTGGTGATCGTGGCCGCCGCCGGGCTGGCCGCGCTGTACAAGTGGACCCGCTTCGGGCTCGCCACCCGGGCCGTCGCGGAGAACGAGGCCGCGGCCATGCTCAGCGGCCTGTCGCCGAACATCATCTCGCTGACCAACACGCTGCTCGCGTCCCTGCTGGCCGGGGCGCTCGGCATCCTGGCCGCCTCGATCACCCAGCTTGACCCGAGCACGCTGCCGCTGCAGATCATCCCGGCGCTGGCCGCCGCGCTGATCGCCTCGTTCACCTCGTTCGGCATCGCGGCCGGCGCCAGCTTCGGCATCGCCATCATGTACTCGCTGCTCCAGTACGCGTCGGCACAGTCCTGGTTCCCGCAGTCCGGCGGGGTCTCGCTGCCCGGCGTCACCGACCTGCTGGCGTTTCTCATCATCGTCGTCGTGCTGTTCTGGCGCGGGTCGCGCATTCCCGGCCGCGGCGAAATCGTCGAGCGGCGGCTGCCCGAGGCGCCCCGCCCGCAGCACCTGGTCCGCGCCGGGCTGATCAGCGCGCTCGCTGGCGCGGTGCTGCTGATCGTGTTCCCGTTCGACTTCCGCGAGGCGCTGATCAATACGCTGATCGGCGCGCTGATGGCGCTGTCGCTCGTGGTGGTCACCGGCTTCGTCGGCCAGATCTCGGTCATCCAGCTCGCGCTGGCCGGCGCCGCCGGATTCACGATCTCGCACATGGCCGTGAATTTCGGCATCACGTTCCCGGTCGCGGCGCTGGCCGGCATCGCGGTCGCGGTGGTCATCGGCCTGATTACCGCGGTATCCGCGGTCCGGGTCCGCGGCGTGAGCCTGTCCGTCGTCACACTCGCCGGCGCCGTCGCCATCGAGAACTTCGGCTTCGTCAACAGCACCTGGGGCGGCGGCCTGGCCGGCTCGCCGGTGCCTGAGCCGAAATGGTTCGGGCTCGATCTCGGCCCGAACGGCCCGTTCCGCGGCATCGACGGCAACCAGCCCAGCCCGGTCTTCGGCTGGGTGACGCTGATCTGCTGCGTGCTCGTGTGCGTCGGGGTGGGCTACATCCGGCGCGGCACGCTCGGGCAGCGGATGCTCGCGGTGCGCTCCAACGAGCGCGCGGCCGCCGCCGCGGCGATCAACCCGCGCACGGTGAAGCTGTACGCGTTCGGCATCGCCGCGTTCATCGCCGGCGTCGGCGGCGTGCTGTACGCGTACAACTTCGGCTCCGTCAGCGCCGACCGGTTCGACGCGGTGACCGCGCTCAGCCTGATCGCGTTCGCCTACGCGGGCGGCATCACGCTCATCTCCGGCGCGGTGTTCGCTGGCCTGCTGTCCGCGCAGGCGCTGATCCCGCACGCGCTCGACAAGTGGTTCGGGCTGAACGGGAACTGGTTCCTGCTGGTCGGCGGCTTTCTGCTGATCTTCACCCTGCAGCAGAACCCAGCGGGCGTGGCCGGCGACATCTACCGGCGGATACACAAGCGATCCGTGGTCCGCGCGCCGGATACGGCCGCCGCGGTTCCCGCGCGCGCCGAACAGCGCACCGGACCAGCCGATCTCGCGCGCCGCCCCGCCGTGCTGAGCGTCACCGGCCTGTCCGTCGCGTTCGGCGGCGTGCACGCGCTGCGTGAGGTCACGGTGAAGGTGCGCGAGGGTGAGCTGGTCGGTCTTATCGGCCCGAACGGTGCGGGCAAGACCACGCTCATCGACGCCGTCTCCGGCTTCGTTCGGTGTACCGGCCAGGTGGAGCTATCCGGGTCCGACATCGGGGGACTGCCGGCCTACCAGCGCGCCCGCCGCGGGCTGGGGCGTACCTGGCAGAGCACGGAGCTGTTCGACGACCTCGACGTGGGAGAGAACCTGACGGTGGCGGCCAGGAATGGCTCGGAACCGAAGCCCGCCCAGGCGCTCGACCTGGTCGGCATGGGCTGGGCGGCCGGGGCCATGCCCGCCGATCTGTCCATGGGGCAGCGCAAGCTGGTCGGCGTCGCCCGCGCGCTCGCCGCCAGGCCCCGGCTGCTGTGCCTGGACGAGCCCGCGGCCGGCCTGGACAGCCGGGAGAGCGCCGAACTCGGCGCCCGGCTGCGCGCGCTGGCCGATCAGGGCCAGTCGATGCTGCTGATCGAGCACGACATGGGGCTCGTGCTGGGCATCTGCGACCGGGTTATCGTGCTCGAGTTCGGCCAGGTGATCGCCGAGGGCCTGTCGGACGCCGTCCGCCAGGACCCGCGGGTCATCGCCGCCTACCTCGGCGACGGCGCGGCCGTCACCACCACCAACCTCGTCGACGAGCAGGCGGAGTGAGCATCACCTCCGGGGTACGTTTGTGGTGGTGAGCGGCACGGAACCAGCAGCGCGGCCACCGGACATCCGTGATGCACGGCGCCTGTTCCCTGCGACGCTACGATCGAGGCGATCGTCGAGGCCGGGCGGGCGACAGCACCGCCGCGACCGTGCTGGCTGATGAGCTCGCCGAATACCGTTAGCCCGCGGGGCTCACGCCTGGGACAGCCACGGGTACCGCCCGGTGTCTTTGGCCGCGTAGTCCGGGTCCAGGTAGATGAAGCACCGCTGGATCTTCCAGTCGCGGATCTCGAACACGTCGCACCACCGCCCGGCCGCCCACTCGGGAACCCCGGCCCGCCAGGGGCCGTCCCGGTGCTCGCCGTGGCTGGTGCCCTCGCACACCACCGTGTCACCCGAGATCACCCAGTTGAAGTCGGAGTAGTGGTGCACGATGGAGGTGATCGTGCCGCCGACGTCGCCGAACAGCTTGCCGATCTCCTTCTTGCCGTTGGCCAGCCCCCACTTGGGGAAGTAGACCTGCGCGTCATCGGCGAACAGGTCCAGGATGCTGCCTCCGGTCGAGGTGACGCCACCGTTGTCGAAGGCCTTGAGGTACTCGAGCGCAACCGACTTGCGCTGCTCGTCGGTCATCGTCTGAGTGGTCAGTGCCATCGGGCCACCGTCCTCGCGAGTGGGAACAGCCGGCTGATACTTCAGCACCTTAGCGAAGCTCGTGCAGAATCGGCACTACGAAGATCCACCAGAATGCCGGGGAAGGGTACGCGATGACCGAGCTGCCGGATTATGCCGACCTGCCGCCCGCCCCGAACGGCGGCCGCTCCGGGTGGGGGTTGTTCGGCGCCGGGGACAATCTCGGCCTGGTCAACTTGATGACGCCGGAGCGGGTCGCGGCGGCTGCCCGGCTGGTCCGGCAGGGCCAGGTCTTCTGCCTGGACATGCCGCTCGGCAGCGTCTCCCCGGCGCTGGCGGCGTTCCGCGGCGCGCCGCGGCACCACATCCTGCACCAGCCCGGCACGGCCGGTTTCGACGACGTCTACGACAACTTCTACCCGCAGGCCTCCAGCCAGTGGGACTCGCTGGCTCACGTCGGCTACGCGCCGGACCAGATGTACAACGGCGCCACCGAGCAGGAGGTGCTGGCGGGCACCAGGAACACCATCGACCACTGGGCCCGGCACGGTCTGGCCGGGCGCGCGGTCCTGCTCGACGTCGAGCGGGCGATGCGGGAGGCCGGGCGGTCCTACGATCCCGGCGGCAGCTCCGCCATCGGCGTGGACGGGCTCGAACTGGCCCGCCGCCAGGCCGGCGTCGAGTTCGAGCCCGGCGACATCATCCTGCTGCACACCGGCTTCGCCGCCTGGTACGTCGAGCAGCCCGGCCCGGTGAAGTTCCGGCTGCACGGCAACCCGGCCACGCCCGGCGTCGAGCACAGCGAGGCGGTCTGCGAGTACCTGTGGAACAGCCACGCGGCCGCCATCGCATCGGACACCTACGGTGTCGAGGTGTTTCCCGCCGACATGAGCGCGGAGGCACGCCCGTTCGGCTTCCTGCACAACATGCTCATCGGCCAGTTCGGCATGGCGCTGGGGGAGCTGTGGTGGCTGAGTGACCTAGCCCGCTCAAGTGCCGCCGACGGTACCTACGAGATGTTCCTGGTCAGCGCGCCGCTGAACGCGCCGGGCGGGATCGGCTCGCCCGCCAACGCGGTCGCAATCAAGTAGCCGGGCGCCGCAGGTGCTCCTGGGCGCCGACCCGGTAAGCCTCGGCCAGCCACGCGGCGAACTCGGCGTCCACCTCGTGCGGCCCGGACAGCCGGAACGCGTGCAGCACGTTGCGCGGTGAGAACGTCTCGACGCGCAGGAAACGAGGACTGTCGATCCGCCGGGCCAGCACCAGGTGGCCGTTCAGCCAGTCGCGGCGCGGCATGAACGCCGCGAAACTCATCCGGACCTGCAGGGCGATGCGGGTCTTCTCCGCCAGCACCTGGACCGGCCCGACGGCGCGGACGCAGGCCAGCGCCGCGTCGAAGGCGGCCCGGACCTGCGGCCCGGAGCGGGCGAAATGCCGGTCCAGGTCGCCCAGTGCAGCGCAGGTGTGCGACTGGTTCCGGCTGGCGAAGCTCCGCCCGCACGACGGGCACGTCCACATGCCCGTCACCGGCGCGGCTCCCCGGTCAGGGCAGCCATCGCAGCCACGTCCCGTGGCTTTCGGTCAGGGCGATGACGTCACCGTCGCGGGCCAGGACGCAGGTGTGCCCGTCCCGGGCGGGTCCGTCCGTACCGGGCACGACGCCGGGCGGTTCGCTGGACAGCCAGGTGGCGCCGAGGCCGCGGACGGTGCTGGCGAACTGCTCCCGCTGCCCGGCGGGGAGGTACCACAGCGCCGAGGTGTGGTAGATGACCAGCGTGGCGTCCGCCGGGGCCTGGGCCACCAGGGACGGCAGGCCGGTGAGCATGTCGCCGCGGTGCACGGCGGGCGGGTCGCGCCGGGCCGAGGCGAGGGCGGCCTCGAGCCGTTGCGCGCGGTCACCCTCCCCGGGCCAGACCAGGCAGGAAAGCCAGTGGGCGTCGTCGGCGCGGGTCACGTCCAGCGGGTTGAGGTCGAGCCCCGCGCGCCAGCTGATGGCCGGGATGCGGGCCGGGAGCGGCACCGGCCCGCGGGGATCGCATCGCAGCACGGGAGCGTCCGGGTCCAGGCCGGCCAGCCGGTACCCGGAGTAGTCGTAGGAGTAGCGGTCGACGAGCAAGTTGAGCCCGGCACTGGCGCCGGCCTCGATCAGCGCCAGCGGTTGCGGCAGCTGGGCCAGGGCGGGCAGCAGGACCGCGCACCGGGCCGGCTCGTTGGTCTGGGTGCGCCGGGTCATGATCACCTGGGTCAGTTCGGCCCGGGACTGGCTGGCCAGCTCGCGCAGCGGCCCGATGGCGGGCGGAGCCCCGAGCAGGTAGCGGGCCGCCGCGAACAGCAGGTTCGGCTGGCGCTTGGGCGGCGGCAGCGACGCGATGAAGCTCACCAGCGCGGAGTCGCCGGCCACCGACTCGGCTAGCGCCTCGTAAGCCGCCGACCGGCCCCGCGCCTCCAGCCGTCCGAAGTCGCGGTAGGTCCGCGCCACCGCCGTCGCCGCGTCATCGTCCGCCTGCGCCACAACCGGCACGCTACCTCAGCTGGTGCCCCGGCTGCGGCCGTGGCACCGGCGCCAGGCGACAATGCTGTGATGGCTTCGTATTCCGTTAACCCGGACGCGGTCACGCAGGCCGAGCGCCTGATCGACAGCCGTCAGTACGTGCTCGACAGCGACTGGGGGCAGGTCCAGCCCCGTGCCGCCGACCAGAACGCCTACCTGGAGCGGCACTCGTGGCAGGAATACGCCCGGTGGCATCTCGGCCTCACCGACGGCGCCACCGACGAGACCAAGGCCAGGTACGCATTTGTCTACGGGGATTTCAGGCGCATCCACCGGATGGGCATCATCGCCTGCCTGTACCGGGCGGCCGAGTGGCGGCATAAGGAGATCGAGCTGGCCGCCCACGACCTGCTCCAGCGACTGGACAAGCTGACCCTGTGAACCAACCATCTGGGCGGTGATCGTGCCGGTCATCGTGCTGGAGCAGTCCGGGGTGATGGCGTCCTTCGGGCGCAGCCACGAGCTGGTCCGCGGCCGCGGCTGGCACGTGTTCGGCACCCTGGTCCTGGCGTGGCTGATCCTGCTGGCGGTGAACCTGATCCTCGCCGCGCTGCCGGACGTGCTGGGCCGGGGCCTGAGCTCGGTCATCTCGGGCACGCTGATCGCCCCGTTCCTCGCCCTGGTCGTGACGCTGGTCTACTACCGGCTTTCCGCGACTTCCCAGGTGCCGGCGGCCCCGGGCGAGAATTACGGCGGGTACGGGCAGACGCCGTTACGGGGGATCCGGACTACACCGAGCGGCCTGCCGATGATCTCTCACCGGCAGGCCGCCCGGCGTTAACGGGCCCCCGGCGCCCCCGACGGGCCGGGGGAGAAGGTCACAGGGCCGAACGGGCTGCCGTTCACGCCCGGACCGCAGCCGCCGCCCAGTGCTGCTCCAGGTGCGGTACCAGATCCATGGCGCGCTCGTCCGGGAAGAACAGCCGCGCGCCGTCGACGGTGACCACCCGGGTCGTCCCGGGGATGGTGTCCCGCAGCCAGTAAGCCCAGGACACGTCGAAGAAGCTGTCCCCGGTGCCCCACACCAGCAGCGTGGGCACGGTGAGTTCCCTGAGCTGAGGCGTGACCGCCGCCAGGTCGGCCTCGTCCAGGGCGGCCAGCAGCCTTTCGAACTCCCGGGCGCGCTCCAGCGTGGCGAAGCACGGCTCAAGGTAGGAGCGGATGACCGCCGGGTCGACCCGGTCCAGGTGCTCGTAGCCGGCGCCGAAGGCGACCTTGGCGGCGGCGTCGAGGTCGGCGAACAGCGCCACGGCGGCCGGCGCCAAGTCCCCGGACCGGGCCAGTTCCACCGTCGGCTTGAACTCCTCGGGCGGCAGGTTGCCCGCCGTGTCGCAGTCGGTCAGGGTGAGCGTGGCCAGCCGCTGCGGGTGGCGGGCGGCGAAGATCTGGGCGATGGCCCCGCCGGTGTCGTTGGCGACGAGATCGATGCCGGTGAGCCCGAGCGCGTCGCAGAAGTCCTCCAGCCCGGCCGCCAGCGCGGCGACGGACAGGTCCTGCCCGGCGGTCACCGGGCTGCGCCCATGCAGCGGGAGGTCGACGGCAATGCAGCGTCGCTGGGTGGTCAGCGCGCCGATGACGTTGCGCCAGAGAAAGGCGTTGGTGGCGATGCCGTGCACGAACAGCGCCACGGGCCCGGTTCTCTCCGGGGTCTCTGGGTCCTCCGGGGTCTCTGGGTCGATGTCGATGTAGCTGATCTCGCCTGAACGGGTGGCGATGCTGTGCCGGTGGGCCTCGAGTTCGGTGAGCTGCATTACGATCGCCTTCCTAGTAGATGCGCTAGTATTAGTAAACCGACTGTCGGTTTATAGAAACAAACCGACAGTCGGTTTGTCAAGCGCTTAGGGCAGTGCCACTTGGGACCGGGCGAGGAGCCGCGATGGACCGACCGAACAAGAACGTCGCCCGCGGGGAGGCGACGCGGAGCCAGCTGGTCGCGATCGCCACTCGCATGTTCGCCGAACGCGGCTACGAGGACACCTCGATCGAGGCGGTGCTCCGCGAGGCGGGGGTCAGCCGGGGCTCCCTCTACCACCACTTCGCGAGCAAGGAGGCCCTGTTCGAGGCCGTGGCCGAGGAGGTCGAGACCAGCGTGGGGACGCAGACCCTCGCCGCTGCGGCCGGGGCGGACAGCCCGGTGGCCGCGCTGCGGGCCGGGTCCCTCAACTGGATCCGGCTCGCGGGCGATCCGGTGGTGCAGCGGATCCTGCTGATCGACGCGCCGTCGGTGCTCGGCTGGGAGCGGTGGCGGGCCCTGGAGGAAGACCACGCCCTCGGCGGGATCAAGGCGATTCTCCAGCTCATCGCCATGGAGGGGAAGCTGCGGCCGGAACTGGCCGACACGCTCGCCCACGTGCTGCTCGCCTCGGTCAACGAGGTGGCGCTGCTCGTGGCCCGGGCGCAGGACAAGGAGGCGGCGATGCAGGCCGGCGCCGACACCATCGACGAGCTGTTCCGGCGCCTGTTCGGCTGACCGCTAAGCCGCCGGTCGCGCGGGCCACGGCCCGCCCGGCCTGGCGGCCGCTGAACAGGCAGCCGCCGAGGAACGACCCCTCCAGCGACCGGTAGCCGTGCATCCCGCCGCCGCCGAACCCGGCCACCTCACCCGCCGCGAACAGGCCGGGCACCGGTTTCGGCGGCGTGTCCTGGCCGAGCACCCGCCCGGACAGGTCGGTCTGCAGGCCGCCCAGCGTCTTGCGGGTGAGGATGTTGAGCCGCACGGCGATCAGCGGCCCGGCCTTCGGGTCCAGGATCTTGTGCGGCGCCGCGGTGCGGGCCAGCCGCTCGCCGCGCGAGCGGCGGGCGTTCCAGATGGCCATGACCTGCAGGTCCTTGGTGAACGGGTTGTCCATCTCCCGGTCGCGCGCGACGATCTGGCGCTCCAGGTCGGCCAGTTCGAGGAGCGGCTCCGGGGTCAGCTTGTTCATCCCCGCCACCAGCTCCGGCAGTGTCCTGGCCACCACGAAGTCGGCGCCGTGCTTCAGATGCGCCTCCACCGGCCCGCCGGCGCCGGGCCGGACCCGGGACAGGGTGAGCTTGATGTCCTTGCCGGTCAGGTCGGGGTTTTGTTCCGAGCCTGACAGCGCGAACTCCTTCTCGATGATCTTCTGGGTGAGCACGAACCACGAGTAGTCGAAGCCGGTGGCCCGGATGGCCGCCAGCGTGCCCAGGGTGTCGAACCCGGGGAAATGCGGGGCCGGGAACCTGCGGCCGCGCGCGTCGAACCACAGCGAGGACGGCCCGGGCAAGATCCTGATGCCGTGCCCGGCCCAGATCGGGTCCCAGTTCTGGATGCCCTCGGTGTAGTGCCACATCCGGTCGCGGTTGACCAGGCGGCCGCCGGCCCGTTCGGCGATGGCCAGCATCCGGCCGTCGACGTGCTCGGGCACCCCGCAGATCATCCGGTCCGGGACGGGGCCGAGCCGGTCCGGCCAGGTCGCGCGGACCAGGTCGAGGTTGCCTCCGATGCCGCCGGAGGTCACGATCACCGCGGGGGCGTGCAGCTCGAACTCGCCAGCCTGGACGCGCGAGCTGCGGGTGCCGCGCGCGGCCTGGCTGGGCTCGAGGACCGCGCCCCGCACGCCGTCCACCGTCCCGCGGGTGACGGTGAGCCCGTCCACCCGATGCCGGAACCGCAGCCCGACCAGGCCCGAATCCGCTGCCTCGCGAACCCGCCGCTCGAACGGAGCCACCACGGCCGGGCCGGTGCCCCAGGTGACGTGGAAGCGGGGCACCGAGTTGCCGTGCCCGTCGGCCAGGTAGCCGCCCCGCTCGGCCCAGCCGACCAGCGGGAGCCACCGCACCCCCATGCCGTGCAGCCAGGACCGCTTCTCCCCGGCGGCGAAGTCGACGTAGGCCTGTGCCCAGCGGTACGCCCAGTAGTCCTCGCCCGCCGGCTCGTCGATTCCGCGGTCGAAGAACGCGCTGCCCATCCAGTCCTGCCAGGCCAGCGCGTGCGAATCCCTGATGCCCATCCGGCGCTGCTCCGGGCTGCCGACCAGGAACAGGCCGCCGAACGACCAGAAGGCCTGGCCGCCCAGGTTCGACTCGGGCTCCTGGTCGAGCAGCAGCACCCGCCGTCCGGCCCGGGCCAGCTCCGCGGTAGCCGTCAGTCCCGCCAGCCCCGCGCCCACCACGATCGCATCCGCGTCCATCTGGTTATCAAACCAGGCCACCGGCCCGCGCTGCAGCCGGGAGGTGCGCTCGTCGCTGGTGAGCGTGGCCGTGGTTTCCGGCCGGGACCCGTGGGTAGGGCGACTGAAAAGCCGTCCCGAGCCTTCAGGGATGTGATGGGCATGCGACGGTATCTGGTCGTGCTGGACATGGATTTGCTGGCCGCCGACGAAGAACTCGACCTGGAGCCGATCAGCTATCTCGCCGCGCAGCAAGAGCGAGAGCCGTGTGAGGCGGTGGTGCTGTCGCTGGCTAACACGCGCCAAGTCCGGCTGCCCGCCGCCGAGCTTCTTCTCGGCGCGCGTGCGGGGAAGTTTCCCGTCGCGCCCCAGCCGAGTCATAACCTCGGGGAGGCCGCCGAACACCGTCTGAACCTGGCTGTGCGGCACCTGAAGACAATCGGCTGCGAAGCGAGCGGGCTCGTCAGCGACGAAGAGGACCTGGTGAAGGCGGTACGGTCGGAGACCCGCAGCCGGGACTATGCCGCGGTGCTCCTGGTGACCGGCAGGCAACGCGGATCATGGCTGGCCCGGAGCCTGCACCTCGACCCGGTTCACCGGCTCCGGCGGCGTCTCGGGTCGCGGCTGGTCGTCTTTCCCCTCGGCCCCGGCGCTCCCCGTCCGACGCTCTCTCCCTGAGACCTGGCCGGCCGCCGCCCGCAGCCGGCCCGATACAGCCGCGAAGTACAGTAACGCCCCCGGCACCAACAGGCATAAGTATCGCTCACACCCTCCGTGAGCTGGGACTGCGGCCGGCCGCCGCACCGGAGGCCTGGAGCTTTTCTAGCTGCTGAACTTCCATCGCTGGGTACCGGCGGGCGTGGCAGTGGGCGCGCTCGTGGTGAGCTGAGCGCCCTTCGCGTGAGCCGTCAGGATGCGGTGGGTGGCGCGGTTGGTCCAGGTGAAGAACCCGGTAGAGCCGACCTGGGTTGCGATCCACCGCTGCCAGTTCGACCCGTTGCACTCCCGCAGCACCACCCGGCCGTTGCCGGGGTCGGCCGCGCACAGGTCCAGGTTCACGCCGGTCGGCGTGGCGAAGAACATCACCCCGAGGGCCGGGTCACCCTTGTAGGGAAGCTGGAACCAGTCGGTAGCCGGGTCGGTGCTCGAATTGGTCCACCCGATCACCGGATTGCCGACGTTGAACTTCAGTCCCTTCACGTCCATCACCAGGACCGGGCTGCCGTTGTCGGCCTGGGTGCCGCAGTACCCGGCGTAAGTCCCGGCCGTGCATTCCGGGGTCGAGGCCCGTGCGGTGGCCGGGATCAGGGCCACCCCGAGAACTGCCGCGCCGAGTGCGATCGTGAGTTTCTTGTTCACTGCCTTGCCCTTTCTTGATGATTAGCTTGCATCGAAAGGTACGGACACATCAGGGCCTGCCGCTTCCAGCCGGCATGCGCCACCGCAACGACCCGGCTCGCACGAGACCCAGGCGACCGACCACTAGGACGCAGCGCTGTAGATCCAGCGCAAGCGCACGAGATTGCAAGAGGGACCATCCCTCCGGTGCCCCTGATCCTGAAGCTTTGCAAGTTCGCCGTCAAGCCCGTCCGTGACCGCAGGGGAACCGCGAACCGCCGAGGTGCCCGGCACATGTACACGCGAAGCCGGGCGTGACGGGTCGCCGCCGAGAATCATTCCGGCACGATGACGTGAGTGCGTTATCCGCGGGCTGGTCTGAGAGACTGGGCCCATGGAGGAGGCTGGCGCAATGATCGCCGACTCGGTTGCCGTTCTTCGGGAGGCCGGGGCACGGTTTGCCTACCTGCACGGAAGCCGCGCCGCGGGCATGCAGCGTCCAGGGTCGGACATCGATATCGCCGCGTATTTTGGCGATCGGCCGCCGCAGTCGTTCGAGATCCTGTTGCCACCGGGAGTCGACCTTCTCGTGCTTGATCGTGCTCCGCTGGAGCTGGCCGGGCGGGTGGCGGCGGGCGGCAAGCTGCTTTTCGACGATGATCCCGCGGCACGTGTCAGGCCATCCCGGACCGCTACAACGCGATCTTGGCGAGGGCCCGGTCGAAGTCGGCGATCAGGTCCTGGGCGCCTTCGATGCCACAGCTCACCCGGATCAGGTCGTCGGTGATGCCGAGCCGTTCCCGGTCCCCGGGCCGCATCCCGGCGTGCGAGGTGATGGCCGGAAGGGTGATCAGCGACTCCACGCCGCCGAGGCTGGGCGCCGGGTAGGGGAGCCGAACCGCATCCAGCAGGGCCTGCGCGGTCGCCGTGCCGCCGCGCAACCGCAGGCTCAGCATCCCGCCGAACCCGGACAGCAGTTCCGCCGCGTGAGCATGGTCCGGGTGGGAGGCGAGCCCGGGGTAGTTGACGGCGGCGACCTCGGGATGCCCGGCGAGGAAGCCGGCCAGCGTCATGGCGTTGTCGTTCTGCGCGCGGACCCGGAGCGCGAGCGTCTTGATGCCGCGGGCGAGCAGGAAGCCGGCGTGCGGGTCCAGGCTGGCGCCGTAGTGGTTGAGCGTCATGCGGACCCGGTCGATGAGTTCGGTGCTGCCCATGACGCAGCCGCCGACAAGGTCGGAGTGCCCGCCGAGGTACTTGGTGGCGCTGTGGAAGCACAGGTCGAATCCGGCCGCCAGCGGCCGGAAGTTCACCGGGGAGGCGAACGTGTTGTCGATCACGCTGATCAGGCCCTCCCGGCGCGCGAACTCGGCGATCTCGCGCAGCCGCCCGACCCGCATCAGCGGGTTGGTGATCGTCTCGACGAGGAACACCTTGGTCTGCGGGGTTCGCCCGGCGGTCCAGGTTTCCGGCCGGTTCACGTCGACGAAGGTGTGGCGCCAGCCGAGGTCGGCGGCGTGGTGGGTGAGGAAATCGTGCGTGCCGCCGTATAGGCAATCGCTGGCCAGCAGGTGGTCCCCGGCGCGCAGCAGGCTAAGCAGCGTCGTGGTCACCGCCGCCATGCCGGACGCGGTCGCGACGGCGGCTTCCGCGCCCTCCAGCGCGGCCAGTTTGTCGTGCAGATATCGCTGGGACGGTGTCGAGCTCAGCCGGAGGTACGGAATGTCGTGGTAGCCAGTGCCGGGCTCGACCGAGTACACCGTGCCCTGGTAGATCGGGAAGACCACCGAGCCTTCCGGTCCCGGTCGCCGTTCCCCGCCGTGGACCGCCAGGGTCTCCATAGATTCGGTGTCACCGTGCACGCGGACCTCCTGCTGCGCTTTGCCTCGCCATGCCTGCGTTCATCCTGCTCCTCGACCATAACCAGGCATGCCGCCGGCGGGCTACAGGGTGGCGTGGCCCCAGAGCACTGACAGGGGAGCGCATAGATGCCGTCGCCGAACGAGGTGCTCCGGGTGCCGAGATGAAGGATGATGCCGGCGGTGAACCTCTTTGACCTCGGGAGGGCCCGCGTGCGGCTGGCGGGATGGGCGCGCACTCACTCCGTTCGGCCCAGGGCAGACGCGGCGTGTGGGATTCTTGTGCCAATGACGCGCGACAAGGGTGGTCCGCCGGCTAGTTCACGCCCGTTCGGCGAGCGGACGGAGCGGTCGTTCTTCTGCCGTTCCTGCAAGCGCGCGCACCGCGGATTGTGGGTGCCGGAGGGCTGGTACGTCGTCGAGCGCGCGGTCGGCGGCGGGGCACGGCACCTGCGGCTGGGCCTGTACTGCTCGCTGCCGTGCCTGGAACAGGCGGCAGCCGGCCATCTGGCCGAGGGTGCGGCCGCACCGGGCAGCGGCCGCGACGCGGGGAAGGCGGACCTGTTGCGGGACAGGGCCAGGATCGTCGAGCGCGCCGAGACGCTGCTCCACCGGGGGATGACGATCAGGGCGGCCGGAGACGTGCTTGAAGTGCCGACCTCGACCCTGCGGCACTGGCTCCGGGAAGCCGGGATCCGGGTGGGGCCGGACGGCACGATGACCAGCTCTGCGCAGGAACCGCCTGTGCCCGGAGCCGGGCAGCCGGGGCCGGCTGGCGCGAGGACGTCCGGACCTGAGCCGGTCTCGATCGCTGCTGGCGCTTCCGGTTCCGCGCCGATGTCGGCTCCCGCCGGGAAGCGACCTGCGGATCCGGCAGACCAGACCGCGCTCCGTGAGCTCAACCATCTCGTCCAGGCTGGCTATCTCACCGGCCTTACCTGGTCGTTCGAAACCGACGGCCCGGTGCATGCCCAGGTCTTCCGCGCTGTCGCGACAGGCCGGCTGTCAGGCATGCCTGGCGACCTGACCGCCGTCGGCAGCGCGGGGACCAAGACCGGGGCCAAGGCCGCTGCCGCCCGCGCCCTGCTCGAGGCCGCGGCGCGGTGACCGGAGTCCGCTGGCTCTGGTGACCGGATTATCCGCTGGCTCTGCGGAACCACGTCTTGTGGCCTACGGCGGCTGTATAAGGTCGCCTAGAAGCACTGCGTTTCCTGGATAGGGGAGGCACAAAGCCATGGCGACAGCGGCGCGTGACCGGCTGGCCAGGACGCTGCGCGGCGAGGCGCAGGCCGCGTTCAGCGTGGAACTGACGGCACGAGTGGACGACCTGAGCCTGGAGGTCGAGGGGTTCGGGCAGGTCAGGTTCCCGGTGACCCCCGCGAAGGCCCGCAAGCTGTTCGGCCTCGGTGAGCCGGCCCGGTTCGGCCGGGGCGAACAGACGCTGACCGACCCGGACGTCCGCGACACGTGGGAGATCCCCAGGCGCCTCGTCCGCGCCGAGTGGAACGACGCCGCGCTGAGGGACGTCCTCGCGACGGTGAAAGAGGAGCTGGGACTGCCGAACGCCGCCGAGCTGACCGCCGATCTCCACTCCCTGCTGGTCTACGAGACCAACCAGCACTTCCTCGCCCACCAGGACTCCGAGAAAGACGACTCGATGGTCGGCACCCTGGTGGTCACGCTGCCGTCCAGGTACACCGGCGGCGAGCTGATGGTGGGGCACAACGGGGAGTGGAAGGCCCACCGGGGGTCGAAGACGGCCCTGTCGCTGGTCGCCTTCTACGCCGACTGCCGGCACGAGGTTCTCCGGGTGACGTCGGGCTACCGGATCACGCTCACGTACAACCTGCTGCTGCACGGCGACACCAGCCGTCCGGAGGGTGACGGCGGAACCGTCGCCGAACTGGCGGACCTGCTCCGCGAGCACTTCCGCACGCCGGTGCCCCGCTATTACAGCGGACCGGCTGCCGACCCTCCGAACCGGCTCGTCTACCTCCTTGACCACGAGTACACGCCGCGCGGGCTGAACTGGCGGCGGCTGAAAGGCGCGGACGCGAGCCGGGTGGCCCTGCTGCGAGCCGCCGCGGACAAGGCAGGGTGCGAGGCCGTCCTCTCGCTCGCCGATGTCAAGACGACGCACAGCGCGTTCCCGGCCGATGAAGGCTACGGATACCGGCGACGGCGGGGCTGGTATGACGATTACGACGAAGACGATGACGAGTACGCCGGGGGCGCGAGCGGCGATGGACGCGAGTACGACATCCAGGAGCTGATCGACTCCGAGCTAACCCTCACGCACTGGACCGGGCCGGACGGGACCCGCCTGGAGGAGACCTCACTGTCCGTGGACGGCACCGAGGTGTGCGCGTCGACCCCGACGGGCGACCTCGAGCCCTACTCCGCGGACTACGAGGGCTACATGGGCAACTGGGGCAACACCCTGGACCGCTGGTACCACCGGGCGGCGGTCGTGGTGTGGCCCCGCGAGCAGGCCTTCGCGAACCGCGCCGAAACCTCCCCGGCCTGGGCGCTCGATGAGCTCGCCGCGATGGCGTCGGCAGGCGACGTGCCGGGCGCACAGGCGGCCGCGGCGACGCTCGCGCCGTTCTGGGACAGCGCCCTGCGCGGTCGGACACCACAGGACAGGGGCAGGGTCTCGGGGATTTTCGGCAAGGCGCTGCGGGCGGCGGACGCCGTGGCCGACGCGGAAAGCGCGGCAATGCTGCTGCGCCCGTTCCGCATCGAGAACCTGACCGACGCGTACGTGAACCCGTTCGCCAAGATCGCCGGGGGGTACGGTCAGCAGTGGGCGGCGGAACTGCTGCGGACGTGGTTCGGCGGGGATCAGCCGGCCTGGGCATACGGCGGCGGACAGGACCGGCCGCAGTGGGTGGCGGACTGGCTGCCCGGCCTGTGCGCGGGGCTGCACGCCACGGGCGGTGGTGGCGCCGCAGCCGCACGGCGGCTCCTTGACCTGGCGTGGGAGTGGGCCGCGAAGGACACCGGCGCCGGGCTCGCGTCGTCCTCGCCCAGCCGCCGCGACGAGAAACTCGCCGGCCTGGGTCGACCGCTCGCCTCCGTGCTGCTAGCCGCGGCGGCGATCGGGGCAGCCGGCACACGTGACGCTGTGTGCGGATATATCCGGAAACAGGACGAGGCGGTGACCGCGCTGGAAATGTCGGCGCTGCGCGCCGCGGCGGAGCCGCCCTGGGACGGCGAACGCGGCGACGCCGGGTTCGGCGATCTGGCCGCCGACTGCGCGGCACGGCTCCGCGCCCGGCTCGCTCGCCCGCAGCGCGCGTCCGGCGACTGGTCGATCGAGCTGCCCGAGGGCGGCTGCACATGCGACTTGTGCGGCGCCCTCGGCGAGTTCCTGGGGGACAAGAGCCGGCGCACCTTCGAGTGGCCGCTTGCCCAGCAGGGCAGGCAGCACGTCCACTCCCGGATCGACGCCGCCGAACTGCCCGTCACCCACGTGACCAGGCGGCAAGGCCGCCCGTACACGCTCGTCCTGAACAAGACCGACGCGCTCTTCGCCCGCGAGCGAGAGGCGCGGGCCAGGGACCAAGCGGATCTGGAGTGGCTCGTGGCGCAATGGAATCCCTGCGCTTGACAGCCTGGGCGACTCAGCCGGTCACAAGACCCGCGATCAGCGCCGACGGCACCACCTCGACCGGGAACGGGCGCCGTGCCCGGTACGGTTCGTCGCCGCTGACGCAGTCTGGTAGCGTCCGCGGACCAGCTCGAAACGGTCAGCGACGGCTTGTTCACCCGGGGATCTGCTGACGAGCAGTCACAGCTCCTGAAACGGCGGTGAGTGCGTCGAGGTGGCCAGCCCGGAAGGCGCCGTGGCCGTCCGCGACACCAAGCGGAACGGTACCGGCCCGGTGCTCCGGTTCTCCCCAGGGGCGTGGCGCAGGTTCGCCAGCCAGGTAAAGCGCTTGTAGCGTCCGGTCGGTTACTGGGTCACGAGGCGGCAGCAACCGGACCGGGTGCGTATCACCCGGTCCGTTCGGCCCGATTCCGGTCCGTGGGGTGGGCGGCCAGCTCTGTGCCCGCCCGCCCCGCAATTCACGGCCGGGCTCAGTGCGCCAGCGCCATCTGGATGATCCGCACGATGACCATGACCATCGCGATCACCATGTAGCTGCCCAGGACGGCTAGGGCGACCTTGCGGCCGGCGGACATCACGGGCTTGGTCAGCATGTTAAGCGGCGGCATCCGCCAGCTCTCCCGGTCGCGGCGGTCCACCTCGACCGAGCTGTGCCCACGCAGCGACCGGATCAGGGTCCAGCCGCCCGCGACGACCGCCGCCACCGCGCACCCCAGCAAGATGCCCAGGATCTGCCGCCCGGTGATACCGGGCAGCGTCACCGAGACGGTCAGCACGACCGACATCGTGATCAGCAGGGCGACCACGGCGAAGGCGAACACGTTGGTGCCGCGGCGGTTGACCCAGGGCCCGAGCACTGCGCGGTCGTTGCACAGCAGCAGCAGGAACACCGTGGCGGACGGCAGCAGCACGCCGGCCAGCGCCTGGACGCCCTCGATGATCAGGCCGAGCGGCGCGCCGGGAATGAGCACGATGGTCGCGGCCACCGCGATCAGCGCGGCGTAGATCGCGTAGAAGCCTTTGGCCTGGCGGAAGCCGCGATGCAGCGAGTGCTTCAGGCCGAGCGTGTCACCGACCGCGTACGCGGTGGACAGCGAGACCGCGAACGCCCCGATGATGGAGGCGTCGAGCAGCGCCACCGCGAAGACCACGCCCGCCACCCGGCCCGCCGAGGCCGCGATGCCGTTCGCCAGCCCGATGGCGTCGGTGAAGTGACCCGCGGCCGGCGAGTGGGCGAAGGCCGCGGCGGTCGCGCCCATCAGCGCGGCCGCGCCGACCACGACGATCACGATGCCGATGCACAGGTCGGCCTTCTCGTAGCGGATGAACCGGGGCGTGATCCGCTTGTCGACCACGTAGGACTGCTGGAAGAACAGCTGCCACGGCGCCACGGTGGTGCCGACGATGCCGATGATCAGCAGCATGACCGTGGCCATCTGCCCGGAACCGCCGGGCAGGCCGGGGGTGACGAAGCCGCGCGCCATCTGGGCACCGGACGGGTGGCTGAGGAAGTACAGCGGAATGAGGAGCAGCGATCCGGCGCAGAACGTCACCGCGATCCGCTCGAACCTGCGGAAGCTCCCGGTCGACGCGGCAGCGAGGATCACGCCGGCCGCGAGCAGCACCGCGACCAGCTTGGGCACGCCGAGGTACCCGGCCGCCAGGATGATCCCGATGAACTCGGTGACCAGGGTCAGCGCGTTGAGGATGAGCAGGTCGGTGACCTGGAGCGTGCCCCAGAACCTTCCGAACCTCTCGATGATCAGCCGGGCGTGCCCGACCCCGGTGACCGCGCCGAGCCGCAGCACCATCTCCTGGTTCACGTAGAGCACGGGGATCAGCAGCAGCAAGGTCCACAGCAGCCGGGTGCCGTAGTTCTGCCCGGCCTGCCCGTAGGTGGAGAACGCGCCGGCGTCGTTGTCGCCGCACATCACGATCAGCCCGGGGCCCACGATGGCCAGCAGCGTCTTCAGCTTGGCGGACAAGCCGGCCCGCGGCGCGGAATCGTCGGCCGGGATGGTGCCGAGCGCGCCGCGGATGTCGCTGACGTGCGCGTCGACGTGCGCGTCATCGAGGGCGGCGGCACGAGTGATGGAGGCCATAGTGAACACCCCTTTCACGTCACGAGATCTGACGGAAACAGGGGCACACGCACATGCCCGCCCCCAAAGGACAGGCAAGTCAAAGAGCAGAATCGTTAAGCGAGGCGGCGTGTGCCCGGGACAGAATGGGACAGCAGCGAGAAGGGCCGACTTCGGCCCGGACTATCAGAGTCCATCGCTTGCCTCCCTTCCATCGCGACGCACGGGGGCGCCAGGCCACATCGCCTGCGGGCCTTCTGCCCGCGGGCACTCTCCGCGTGACACCTGAGGAAACAAACGCCCGGGAGAAAGAAATCCCTGGCCGCACCTCTCTCGTAAGAGCTTTGGCACTCCACGGCGTACTGCGGCCGCCTGCGTTTAGCAGAGCCCGGCTGCCAGCCACTTGGCCTCACCCCTTAGGCCGGGGAGAGGTGTCCTGATCCGGAGCGTCTCTCGACGGTTGGGATCAGTGGCCTATGTCCGTGAAGACGCCTCACCGAACGAGGTGTCCCGTTTTTCAACCGAACCCAGCATGCCCTGGGACGAAGCTGAATGTCAATTCAGCGCTGACCGGCGTGTCACTGTGCTGTAGCTCACGGTGCTAGTTCCTGCCGGGCCAGTGGTCAGGGGTACAGCGTCTCCGAGAAGGTGGCCGGCTGACCGTGGACATACGGCGGGTGGACGCCCGGGTAGAGCTCAGTGATCCTGGTGTAGCGCTGGCGCCCCGGCCCGGCGGCCTTGCTGCCCCACAGCACCACGTTCACCGGGTAGCTGTGGAAGTGCCCGATCGCGCAGTAGGCGATGCAGTCGTTCACGTGCTCCGTGCCGGTGGCGCTGGCCAGCCGCGGACCCCAGCTCGTCCAGGCCAGGCCATTCAGGTAGTCGTTGCCGTCGGCGCAGGCCAGCGTGTAACGGCCGGGCCGGACGATGGCGTGACCCTGACAGTCGAGCACCACGATGTGCTTGGCGTAAAAGCCAGCCGAGATCGTCCGGGCCGACGCGGCGCCGTTTAACCCCAGCCCGAGCGCCGGGATGGCGATCGCCGCCGCGGCGGCCGAGGCCAGACGTCTCCGCTTCATGGTGCTCCCTCGTTACTTTCAGTGGCCAAGCTTCCCCACTTAGACGCCCAGCGCACACGTTCGGTTGCCATCTGTGACAGCTTCGTCGCTCACTCGGTTTCGGAGCGCTGCGCATAGGGCGTGGATGCCGCGTTCATGCTGTTAAAGCTAAATGCCGGTCAGGTAGCTGGCGCCGTCGAGCGGCGCACTCGGTCACACGAAGCGCTTCAGCCACCCTGGCACCAGCCGTGCCGGAGTCAAACAGCATGGCTGCCGCAGCCATGTCGCTGGGGCTGCATGGTAGCGGCAGCCCTGTCGTATGAACGAGCGGGCCGGGACCGCGGACGGGGGGTTCTGCGGTAACAGGAGCGTGCCGGGAGCGCACGAGCACCAGGCGCACCAGGAGCACTGGCCACAGCCCCGCACCGCCCCCGCGCCGCCGCCGCCCGCGGCTTCCTCACCGAAGCCGTCTGATCTAGGGAGTTAATCCGCTGCGGCGGCCACCGGGATGCCGAGGCCGGGCAGCACCTGGGCGGCCGGGAGCGCGGCGAGCAGGGGACCCGGCAGCCTGAGCTTGGATCCGCGGATTCCCGATCCGATCACCACCGAACCGGTCTTGGCCACCGCCTCGTCGACCAGCACGGGCCAGTCCGCGGGCAGGCCGACCGGCGTGATCCCGCCGTACTCCATGGCGGTCGCGGCGGTGACCGCGTCCACCGGCGCGAAGGACGCCTTCCGCGCGTCCAGGTGCCTGCGCACCAGCCCGTTGACGTCGGCCCGGGTGGTCGCGGCCACCATGCAGGCCGCGTAGCGGGTCTCGCCGCCCCGCTTGGCCGCGATGACCACGCAGTTCGCTGACTCCTCCGGGGTGACGCCGTAGCGCTCGCAGAACGCGGCGGTGTCCGCGAGCGCCGGGTCGATCTCGGCCACCTCGACGTCGTCGGCACCCGGCAGGTCGCGCAGGGCCGCGGCCACCGGGACGGCGAGCAGGTCCGGCCGGGACAGGGCGGGCGCGAAGGCGAGCTGAAGACTCATGGACGTTATCCAACCAGACCCGGCCCGAAGGCATGGCCGGGTGGACCGGGCCGTCTACGCGCTCGGCCCCCGGCCGTGGACGCCGGCCGGCCGCGACGATAATTACCGCGACGCATAGTCACCAGCGAAATGGGAGGCGGACCATGCCGCTGTTCGGAAACCAGCAGCAGAACCAGGCTACGGCGGTGTGGGAGCCGCAGGCGGCCGACGGCCGGCTCGCGCAAACGGCCGGCGCTAGGCGCGCGAGCTGGCGCTGGCGCGGATGCAGGCCGAAGCGGCGCAGGCCAATGCGTCAGGCATCGTGGGGGTGACGGTGGAGGTCAAGAACCACGTGGGGCGAGCACGCGACCGAGTTCCTGACCACCGGCACCGCGGTCCGGCGGCTCGCCGACGAGCACAAGCTGCCCGACACCACCCCCAAGCCCACCTTCACCCTCGGCCTGGACCAGTAATCTCAGGCGGAGATCCGTTCGGCCGACTGGAGGCGTCGATGGTCTTCGTTGGCATCCACAGCCTCATCCGAGCAATCGGCCCAGACTGGCAGATGGCTCCTTCAGTGGGATGGGGCTCACGCTGCTCGAGCAGCCGGCATTCCGCTCGACGCACCGGGGAGGGGGTACCGCCGTCGCCGTGCAGAAGCGGAAGGCTCCCGTGCGGAAATCTGTTATGGCAGGAGGGTCAGTCTGATTTATTCTTCCCGCCAGTATGGAGTCGAGTGCTTTGACATTCTCCGCCGCCCTAGAGGGCGGGGATTCCTTCCCTCGCGGGTCGGGATTCCTGTTTCGCCGGCGGCTGCGCCCGGGTTACCCCGGCCCGTCTTACGCTGCCTCCGCAGGCATCGGCCGCCAGCCCGGCGGCAAGAATGTTCTTCGCGGCGTTGACGTCCCGGTCGTGCCGGGTGCCGCAGACGGGGCACGTCCAGTGCCGGGTCCCGAGGCTCAGGGCGGTGAGCAGATGCCCGCACGCCGAGCAGGTCTCGGACGACGGATACCATCGGCCGATAACGGCGACCCGTCGACCGTAGCGTTCGGCTTTGTACTCCAGCGTGGCCCGGAACTCGGCCCAGCCGATACAGGAGATGGCACGGGCCAGCGTCCGGTTGCGAACCATGCCGGATACGTTCAGGTCCTCGACGACTATCACGTCCGCTGCGCGGACCAGCCGAGTGCTTGCCTTTTGCAGGAAGTCCCGGCGCGCGTCAGCGATCCGGGCGTGGGCCCGAGCCACCTTCACCCTCGCCCGGGCGCGGTTCTTCGAGCCGCGCTGGCAGCGAGACAGTCGCCGCTGGTAGCGCTTCAGCCGGTGTTCGTGCCGTTCCCAGTCCTTCGGGTGCGAGATCTTCTCGCCTGTGGACAGGACCGCGAAATGTGTCAGGCCTACATCCACGCCCACCTTTTTACGCGTAGCAGGAAGCGGCGCAGGCCAGGGGACGTCCACATGAAAGGTAACAAACCAGCGCCCGGCTGGGTCGCGCACCACCGTCACCGACGTGGGATCGAGCGTGGCAGGGTCAATGCCGGGCCAAGTCCAGACGAACCGCAATGGTGCAGCGGTCTTCGCCAGCCGCAGTTCCTCGCCGCGCATTCGGAACGCCGACCGGGTGTAAGTGGCGGACTGGCGGCCGTGCCGGGACTTGAACCGGGGATAGCAGGACCGCTTCTTGAAGAACGCCGCGAACGCCTGCTGCTGGTGCCTCAGCGCCTGCTGCAGCGGCACCGAGGACACCTCGTTCAAGAACGCCAGGGCCGGGTCCTTTTTCATTGCGGTCAGTGCCCGGTCGGACTCGGCGTAGGAGATGCCCTTGCGTTCGGCCTGCCATCGGACGTGTCGCGCGGCCAGGGTCCGGTTCCACACCACTCGCACGCAGCCAAACGTGCGCGCCAGCATCTGCTGCTGCGCCTCGTCGGGGTATGCCCGGCACCGGTAAGCCATTCTCACTCTTACAGGATCGTCCAAATTTCCATAAATACAGGCGAGGCACGCCGTATGCGCTTCCTTCCCGGCCTGAACGCCGGAGATTCCGCGCGGAGGTATTGGTGACGTCATCGCCCGCCCGGCTGCGGTCCGGGCGTCCCGGGCGATCCAGGTCGCATGCTGAGCGGGCGGCCGCGAGGGCCGCCCGGCGCGCGGCCATGCCGCCGATCACTTATCCCGCCGAGCTGCCCGTCAGCCAGCGCAGGGACGACATCGCCGAGGCCATCCGCGACCACCAGGTGGTGGTGATCGCGGGGGAGACCGGCTCGGGCAAGACGACCCAGATTCCCAAGATCTGCCTGGAGCTCGGCCGCGGGGTCGACGGGCAGATCGGACACACCCAGCCGCGGCGGCTGGCGGCCCGCACCGTCGCCGAACGAATCGCCGAGGAGCTGGGCAGCGCGCTGGGGGAGGCGGTCGGCTACCAGGTCCGGTTCACCGACGTGTCCGCCGACGGCACGCTGGTCAAGCTGATGACCGACGGCATCTTGCTGAACGAGCTCGCCCGGGACCGGGACCTGCGCCGCTACGACACGCTGATCATCGACGAGGCGCACGAGCGCAGCCTGAACATCGACTTCATCCTCGGCTACCTCCGGCAGCTGCTGCCCCGCCGCCCGGACCTGAAGGTGATCATCACCTCCGCGACCATCGACCCGGAGCGGTTCGCGGCCGCCTTCGGCGGCGCGCCGATCGTCGAGGTGTCCGGCCGCACCTACCCGGTGGAGGTCCGGTACCGGCCGGTCGACGAGGACGCTGACCAGGGGCAGGCAATCAGCGACGCGATCGACGAGCTGTCCGCCGAGGGGTCCGGCGACATCCTGGTGTTCCTGTCCGGAGAGCGGGAGATCAGGGACACCGCGGACCTGCTGGCCGGCCGTGAGCGACTCGACATCCTCCCGCTGTACTCGCGGCTGTCAGCCGCCGAGCAGCACCGGGTCTTCGAGCGCCGCGCTGCCTCCAGCCTCACCCGCCGGGTCGTGCTGGCGACCAACGTGGCCGAAACCTCGCTCACCGTGCCCGGCATCAAGTACGTCATCGACCCGGGCACGGCGCGCATCTCCCGGTATAGCCGCGGGACCAAGGTGCAGCGGCTGCCGATCGAGCCGATCTCGCAGGCGTCGGCCAACCAGCGCAAGGGGCGCAGCGGGCGCACCTCGGACGGCATCTGCATCCGGCTGTACTCCGAAGAGGACTTCGAGTCCCGGCCGGAGTTCACCGATCCGGAGATCCTGCGTACCAACCTGGCCTCGGTCATCTTGCAGATGGCCGCGATAGGCCTGGGCGACATCCCGAAGTTCCCGTTCATCGACCCGCCCGACGCGCGCAACATCGCCGACGGGCTGACCCTGCTCGCCGAGTTGAACGCGTTCAAAAACGGCCGTATCACCGGGCTCGGGCGGAAGCTGGCCCGGCTGCCGGTGGACCCGCGGATCGGCCGGATGATCCTCGAGGCCGACCGGAACGGCTGCGTCCGCGAGGTCCTGATCATCGCGGCGGCGCTGTCCATCCAGGACCCGCGCGAGCGGCCCGCCGACGCCCAGCAGGCGGCCGACGACAAGCACCGCCGCTTCGCCGATGAGGACTCGGACTTCGTCACCTACCTGAACCTGTGGGACTACCTGGCCGAACGGCAGCGCGAGCTGTCCTCCTCGGCCTTCCGCCGGCTCTGCCGCGCCGACTTCCTGAACTACCTGCGGGTCCGTGAGTGGCAGGACCTGCGGGGGCAGTTGCAAACGCTGGCCGGCGATCTCGGGGTGGCGGTCCGGTCAACGTCGGCCGAACGGACCGGGTTGCACGTTTCCCTGCTGGCCGGCCTGCTCTCCCAAATCGGCATGAAAACAGAGCCGCTCCAGCCAGCCGCCTCGGCGCCCAAGGGGCGACGGCCGCGGGCCGAGTACCTGGGCGCGCGCAGCGCCCGGTTCGCCATCTTCCCGGGATCCTCCCTGGCCAGAAAGCCGCCGGACTGGATCGTGGCGGCGGAGCTTGTGGAGACGTCCCGGCTGTGGGCGCGGACGGTGGCGCGGATCGAGCCGGAGTGGGTGGAGCCGCTGGCCCGGCACCTGGTCCGGCACAGCTACAGCGAGCCGCACTGGGAGAAGAAGCGCGGCGGGGCGGTCGCGCGGGAGAAGGTCACGCTGTACGGGGTGCCGCTGGTGGTGGACCGCAAGGTCCCGTACTCCTCGCTCGACCCGGCGGCGGCACGGGAGCTGTTCATCAGGCACGCGCTGGTGGAGGGGGACTGGCAGACCAGCCACCGGTTCTTCGCCGAGAACCGGCGGCTGCTGGCCGAAGCCGAGGAGGTGGAGCACCGGGCCCGCCGCCGCGGCCTGGTCGCGAGCGAAGACGAGCTGTTCGCGTTCTACGACGCGCGGATCCCGGCGGACGTGGTGTCCGCCCAGCATTTCGACACCTGGTGGAAGCAAGCCCGCCGGGCCGACCCGGGCCTGCTCACGTTTAAGGCCAGCGACCTGCTCAACGACGACGCCACCGGGGTCAGTGCCGACGCTTACCCCGACGTCTGGACCTCGGAGTCGGCCGGAGTGCCCCCCGTGCCGCTCTCCTATGCCTTCGAGCCGGGCAGCGAGTCCGACGGCGTGACCGTGGACATCCCGCTGAGCCGGCTCAACCAGGTGAACCCGGCCGAATTCTCCTGGCAGGTGCCCGGGCTGCGCACCGAGCTGGTCACCGAGATGATCCGGTCGCTGCCCAAGGCGCTGCGGCGTGACCTGGTGCCCGCGCCGGACGTGGCGCGGGAGGTCGTCGCTCGCCTCGGCGAGCCGTCCGGGGACCTGCGCGACACCGTGGCCCGCGAGCTGAGGGCGCTGCGCGGGGTGAGCGTGCCGCGCGACGCCTGGGATCTGTCCAAGCTGCCGCGGCACCTGCGGATCACCGTCCGGGTGACCGACTCCGGCCGCGTCCTGGCCGAGGGCAAGGACGTCGCCGAGCTCCAGCGCGAGCTCAGGCCGCGGCTGCGGGCGGTGCTGTCCGAGGCGGCGGCCGCGATCACCCGCACCGGCCTGACGTCGTGGACCGTCGGCGAGCTGCCCCGGGAGTTCCGGGACGGCAGCGTCGTCGCCTACCCGGCCCTCGCCGACGCGGGCGCCACGGTCGACGTCCGGCTCTTCGAGACGCCGGACGCGGCCCATGCGGCGATGTGGGCCGGCACCAGGCGGCTCATCCTGCTGGGCGCGCCGTCGCCGGCTTGGGGGTTCAAGTCGATCGCGGGCGGCCTGTCCACACGGGCCAAGCTGGCGCTCAGCCACAACCCGCACGGCGGGGTCGCGGCCATGTTCGCGGACTGCGTCAACTGCGCCGCGGACTACCTGATGACCGAGGCGGGCGGCCCGGCCTGGGACCGCGAGGGTTTCCAGCGGCTGTCCGCCTCGGTCCGGTCCGGCCTGCACGAGGTGACCGCCGAGGTGGTGACGCAGGTGGAGGCGGCGCTGCGGCTGGCCCACTCCGTCGGCGCCCGGCTGGACGACAACTACGCCGACTTGCTGCGGCCCGCCGTGGCCGACATGCGCGCGCAGTTGTCCGGGCTCATCTATCCCGGTTTCGTGGCGGCCACCGGGTACCGCCGCCTACCGCACCTGACCCGCTACCTGCGGGGGATCGAGCGACGGCTGGACAAGCTGCCGGAGAACCCGGCCCGGGACGCGGCCAACATGGCCATCGCCCGGCGGGCGGAACAGGCCTGCCAGCAGGCGGTCGCGGACCTGCCCGCCGCGCGCCGCGACCAGCCCGACGTCACCGAGGTGCGCTGGATGCTGGAGGAACTCAGGGTCAGCCTGTTCGCCCAGACCCTCGGCACCCAGGCCCCGGTGTCAGAGAACCGCATCCTCACCGCCCTCAGCCGCCTGCATCCCTAGGCCGCCTTCCCGCCGCCGCATGCCACGCGCGGCGTGTCGTTGCCTGCTATGGACTACATCAAGTGCTACGTTACTCTGCAAATACCCCAAAGTGCACTTACGCGGCGTTAGACCGCGGAAAGGCAGGAACCGTGACCGGAGAACCACCCGTGCGGCGCCGCCTCGTCGGAGGCGCGCTGCGCCGGTACCGGGAAAACGTGGGCTACGCGCTCGAGGACGCGGCCCGCATGCTGGAGTGCGACCGGTCGAAGATCAGCCGGATCGAGACCGGGCAGCGCGGCATCAGGCCGAAGGAGCTGCGCGAGCTACTGACTGAATACGGGGTGCCGGACCGCGAGCAGGCCGCGCTGGTGGCCATCGCGAGCCGCGGCGGCCAGCGCGGCTGGTGGCATCCGTACGCGGACGTCCTGCCCGGCCCGTACCTGGACTACGTGATCATGGAGTCGGCCGCGGCCGAGATCATGATCTATGAGGCACAGGTCGTTCCCGGCTTGCTGCAGACCGACGACTACGCCCGGTCGATCGTGGCCGCCGAGCCCGGGTACGCGACCGACCAGCAGCGGGAGGAGGCGCTGGCGGCCAGGGCCACCCGGCGCCAGGTCATCCTCGGTTCCTCCGCCGAGCGGCGCCTGACGGTGATCCTCGGCGAGGCGGCGCTGCACCAGGCGGTCGGCGGCCCCGGCGTCATGGCCGGGCAGATCAGCCACCTCGTTCAGCTGGCCGACGACTTTCCCGGCCTCACCCTGCAGGTGCTGCCGTTCACGGCCGGCGCGCACGCGGCGGCGGGCAGCGCCTCGCTGGCCATCTTGAGGTTCCCTGACGCGCCGAGCCTGGGCGTGGTCTATCTGGAAGCGCTATCCGGCGGCGTCTACCTGGAGAGCCAAGAGGACGTCGCCCGCTACATCCGGGCGTTCGCCCTGCTGCGCGCCGCCGCGCTCAGCGCGGCCGACAGCGCACGGCTGCTCAGTACCTACGGATCTAGGGGGTAAGCGTCTAGTTCGACCGGCTCGCCGCGCCGCTCTTCGAGCGCCGCAGCTCCTGGTCCACGGCCGCGAGCTTGTCGATGATGTCCTGGATGTCCTCGAGGGGTTTCTCGGTTCTCGGCGATCGCGCCATCATGGCACTGCCCGGGCCGACGGCGGCGGCACCGAGACCGCTGGCTTCATCCGGCCCTGTTCGGCTGACGTCTTGCACGCTGTCGCCGGGGTTCATGCGTGGTGTCTCCTGGAGAATGCCTAGTTAGCGGGGGAAGGCGGACCGGCGGGAAGGGCGGTAATTCCCGTCGGGAAGTAACGCGTTAAGCGCAGGAAACCATGTTAAGGCGTTTTCGCCGGTATGTCACGCATCGAGGTGCGTCGTGTCGCGTGTTTCCTTTTGCGTGCCGGGCCGGGCCGCACCCCGCCGCCCGCCAGCGCTCTCGCCGGGCAGCCTAGCTGCGACGACACGATATCGTCGATCATGCTACGGCGAAATCGCGGTGATGACGCAGAGACACTGCTAACGATTGCATGAATTTATTCGTTTACGCTTTGTACATGCACGTGCAAATGCAAATCAATCTGCGGATTGCGTGAATAGGGCCGGATAGGGGCAGATCGCCAGAAAGCGTCAGCGCTGCCATGGCGCGGCCTGCCGCATGCTCTTCTCCATCTCCTCCGGCAGCATGGCGGGCACCGGAAGCGGGGTGGCTCCCTCCCGGCCGGGCCGCATGCCGTCCAGGATCAGGGTCAGGTACCGCCGCCAGATGTCGGGGTCCGCGGCGTGCGAGAGCTGGGTCGCTTCGATCAGCACGAAGACGATAAAGATGATGTCGGTCTGGCGGATATCGGCGCGGAGCTGCCCGGCCGCCTGCGCCCGCTGCACGAGCCGTTCGACCAGCGGCGCGTTGCGCTGGCGGGCGACCGCGACCAGATTCCGGCCGTAGGTGGCAAACATCAGCATCTGCCGCAGGCCGAGGTTGCCCGCCATGGTCTCGCCCATCCGCTCCATGAAGAACACCAGGCCGGACCAGGGATCCGGCGACGCGAAGGCCTCCTCGCCGATGGCCGCGATCGAGTCGAGGCGATCCATGAACAGCGCCTCGATCAGCTCCTCCTTAGTGCGGAACCGCCGGTAGACGGTGCCGACACCGACCCCCGCATGACGGGCGATCTCGTCCAGGCTGACCTCGAGCCCGCGCTCGTTGAACACCTCCGCGGCCGCCGCCAGGATCCGCTGCCGGTTCCGCTCGGCATCGCGCCGCAGCGGCCGCGTACCGGAGCCCCCAGGATGCCCGACCGAGTTCTCCGCCACCTGAAACCTCCCCAAATAAAAGTGGAGACAACTCCTCCGCTTCATGTTACTGTGGGCTAAGCGGAGAAGGTACCTCCAGATTGGTGAAGCTCATGTCAGATGTCAACTCCATCGATAGGGCCGGCTCGGGAGACCGGCGGCGCTGGCTCATCCTCGGCGTCATCGGCCTCGCGCAGCTCATGGTCGTCCTCGACGTCACGGTGATGAACATCGCCCTGCCGTCCGCTCAGCGTGCGCTGCACTTCACCACGGTGGACAGGCAGTGGGTAGTGACGTCGTACACCCTCGCGTTCGGCAGCTTGCTGCTGCTCGGCGGGAGGCTGGCCGACCTGTTCGGCCGGAAGGTAACGTTCCTGATCGGGCTGCTCGGCTTCGCCGGCGTCTCGGCCATCGGCGGTGCCTCGGTCAATTTCGGCATGCTGATCACGGCCCGGGCCTGCCAGGGCGCGTTCGGCGCGATCCTGGTGCCGTCGGCGCTATCGCTGCTGACCACCACGTTCACCGAGCCGAAGGAGCGCGGCAGGGCGTTCGGCATCTACGGCGCGATCGCCGCGGCCGGCGGGGCCATCGGCCTGCTGCTCGGCGGCGCCCTGACCGAGTACCTGTCCTGGCGCTGGACGCTGTACGTGAACCTGATCTTCGCGGGCGTGGCCTTTATCGGGGGAGTGCTCCTGCTTGAGCGGCAGCGGTCCCAGGTCAAGCCCAGGCTGGACATCCCGGGCGTGCTGCTGGTGTCCGCGGCCCTGTTCTGTCTCGTCTACGGGTTCTCGAACGCGGCCACGCACAACTGGCACACGCCGTCCACCTGGGGCTTCCTGGCCGCGGGCGTGGTGCTCCTCGTGCTGTTCGCCATCTGGCAGACACGGGCGCCTAACCCGCTGCTCCCGCCGCGGATCGTGCTCGACCGCAACCGGGGCGGCGCGTACGCGTCCATGCTCATCGCCTCCAGCGGGATGTTCGGTGTCTTCCTGTTCCTGACCTACTACCTGCAGCAGACGCTGGCCTACTCGCCGGTCGTCACCGGCTTCGCCATCCTGCCCATCGCCGGCGGCATCGCGGTCGCGGCCAACCTGTCCACGATCGTGCTGATGCCGAGGATCGGGCCGAAGCCGCTGGTGGCCACCGGGTTCGTGGTAGCCGCGGGCGCGATGACCTGGTTTGCCCAGCTGGGACCGCACACCGCCTACGTGGACGGCGTGCTCGGCCCGCTCATCCTGACCGGGATCGGCCTCGGCATGGTGATCGCGCCCACGATCAACACCGGCACCTTCGGCGTGGCCCCGCGCGACGCCGGCGTCGCCTCGGCCACCGTCACCGTCGGCCAGCAACTCGGTGCCTCGATCGGCACTTCGCTGCTCAACACCATCTTCGCGAGCGCCGTCGCGTCCTACCTGACCCTGCACGTCGCCTCGGACCCGCAGACCCGTCTGATCGGCCGCCAGGCCCTGCTCGGGCAGGCGCTCGCGCACGGCTACGATACCGCGTTCTGGTGGGTCGCCGGCATCTTCGCCGGCGGCGCGATCGTCGGCGGCCTCCTGCTCCGCCGCGGGCCGCTGCGCCGCGACGACGGCCAGGTGCAGCAGGACGCCGGGGCCATGGCGGAACCCGAGGCGGGCCCGGTTCTGCCGGCCTGAGGGTACGACCCGGTGCGCCCCGGGTGCGGGCCGTCCCGCACCCGGGGCGTTCACCATGCGGCCAAAAACCTGGGCAATTATTACCCGCTGGTCATTGAAATAGAAAGCACCTAATTCGCTGCCCCAATTTGGCGTGGCGGCCGATTCCGCGAACTGCTGAGCCTGAAGTGAGGGCAGGTGCAGGAGGTAACAGGAGCCGGGAAGGGCGGAATGACGTAGCCGAATAGCAACCTACCCCGAGGGCCTGCCTTTGCGGTGCCATCTTAGGATGAATTTGTCCGGATGACGTCCAAAGGGCCTTTGTGACGTTAGGGGGCGTATGGCGTGATCGGGGGCTTGGCACCGGGGGATCCCGGGCGGATCGGCCCGTACCGGCTGGTCGGCCGGCTCGGCCGCGGCGGCATGGGACATGTGTACCTGGGCCTGTCCGCGGGCGGGAGACCGGTCGCGGTGAAGGTGATCCGCGCGGACCTGGCCGCGGACCCCGAGTTCCGGGTGCGGTTCGCCCGCGAGGTCGCCGCGGTCCGCCAGGTCAGCGGCCTGTTCACCGCCCTGGTGCTGGACGCGGACGTCGAAAGCGCGCTGCCGTGGCTGGCCACGGCGTACGTGGCCGGGCCCTCGCTGGCCGAGGCGGTGACCGGCGATGGGCCGATGGCGGCGCGGCCCGCGCTGGCGCTGGCGGCGGGTCTGGCCGAGAGCCTGAGCGCCATCCACGCCGCGGGCGTGGTGCACTGCGACCTGAAGCCCTCGAACGTGCTGCTGTCCCCGGATGGGCCACGGGTGATCGACTTCGGCATCTCCCGCGCCGCCGGGCCGGAAAAGAGCACCGTGTCGGCGGCTGGCGTCGGCTGGGTGACGGGCTCGCCCGGATTCATGTCCCCGGAGCAGGCCCTGGGCGGGGAGATCGGCCCGCCGAGCGACATCTTCAGCCTGGGCGCGGTGCTGAGCTTCGCCACCACGGGTCGCGGGCCGTTCGGCCGCGGATCGCGTCCAGAGGTGGCCTACCGGCTGGTCTACGGCCGACCGGACCTCGGTGAGATACCCGCCGGCCTGCGCCCGCTGGTCGAACGCTGCCTGGCCAAGGACCCGGTCCAGCGGCCCACCGCCGACGAGGTGCTGGAGGCGGCGAATGACGGGCAGCCCGCGCCCGGCTGGCTGCCCGGCCCGGCCCTGGGTGCGTTCGCCGAGAGCGTGCCCGCCCCGGCCGGGCCCGCCGAGGCGCCAGCGCGGCCGTCGGGCCGCCGCTGGTGGCGGCCGCTGACGGCGGCGGGAGTGACGTCGGGCGTGCTCGCGACGTCGGTCGCGGTCAGCTTCGCGCTGAGCCCCGCGGGCTCGCACCCATCCGCGACAAGGCTGGCACCGCGGGCCGCGGCCTCGCCGACGCTGACCACAGCACCCCCCGCGGTCCCCGGCACCCGTCCGACCGCCGCTCCCCGGGTCAGTTCGCCGACGCGAGGGCCGCGGGCGGCCGTCAATCCCGCCGTGGTCGCGGTAGGCACCCAGCGCCGCAGTCAGCCGCCGTCCTCGACCGCCTCCGCCGCCGCGTCGCCGTCCGCGCCATCGCCGACCGCCTCGCCGTCATCCTCTCCGTCCATGACCGTCTCCCCGTCTCCGACGGCATCCTCGTCCCCGTCGCCGGGCGAGTCTCCGTCGCCGACGCCGGCACCCGAGATAACGGGTTCGGCAACGTACCGCGAAGGCACCTGGGTCTACTTTGATGTGCAATACGAGGACCCGGTAATGACGCACGCGGATTCGGCTTGATGGGCGTCAACGGCTCCCGCTGGATGGAGGCCAGAGCAGCCAGCCGGTGCGGATTAGCCTCGCCTGCCCGTCCTGAAAATCTCGCTCTGCGCTGGTCAGGCGCTTACCTTCGGCTCCCGGCGCCGGCGTCCGCGGAACGGTTTACGCAAACACCGCCGCTGCCCATATGCAACCCGGCTTCCGCCCCCTTATCATTGCCCTGTCTGATATGGCAGGAATGGTGTCATTGCGACCTTGGGGTGGGATTTTAGCGTGGTGGGGGGACTGGAGCCCGCCGATCCGCGGCTGATCGGCCCTTATCAGCTGCTCGGACGGCTTGGCGCGGGCGGCATGGGACGGGTATTCCTGGGCGTCTCAGCCGCTGGCCGGCCGGTCGCCGTGAAAGTCGTCCACGCCGAACTGGCCGCCGATCCTGAGTTCCGTACCCGGTTCAGCACCGAGGTCGCCGCGGCCAGGAAGGTGAGCGGCCTGTTCACGGCGCTGGTGGCGGACGCCGACGTAGACGCTCCGGTGCCCTGGCTCGCCACCTCGTACGTGGCGGGCCCGTCGCTGTCCGAGGCGGTGCGCAATAGCGGGCCGCTGACCGCCTGGTCGCTGCTGGCGCTGGCCGCGGGCCTGGCCAAGAGCCTGACCGCGATCCACGCCGCGGGCGTCGTGCACGGCGACCTCAAGCCATCCAACGTCTTGCTGGCACCGGACGGGCCGCGGGTGATCGACTTCGGCATCTCCCAGGCCGCGGAGGCAGCTCCGCTGGCGCGGGCCGGCCTCGTGGTGGGCACACCCAGTTTCATGGCCCCCGAGCAGGCCGCGGGCGAGGAGGTCGGGCCGCGCAGCGACGTGTTCAGCCTGGGCGCGGTGCTCGCTTTCGCCGCCACCGGGCGCAAGCCGTTCGGCGCCGGGCCGCCCGCCGCGGTGCTCGACCGGGTGGTCCGCGTGGCGGCTGACCTCGAGGACGCTCCCGCCGAAGTGCGGCCGCTGATCGAACAGTGCCTGGTCAAGGACCCTCTGCGCCGGCCCACCGCCGCCGAGCTGCTCGCCAGGGTGACCGCCGCCCAGTCCGCGATGGGGCCACGGTCCGAGCCGGCCCCGGCAGGCGCGGACCGGCCGGGCATACCCAGGGCCCGCGACGGGCGGCGGCGGCCACGGCGGCGGCCCCTGATCACCGCGTCGGCCATCGCGGTCATCCTCGGGGCCTCCGCCGGATACAGCCTGAACGCCGTGATCCAGCACCAGCGAGACGATAACCCGGGCCTGTCCCAGGTAGAGGCCAGGATGGCCGCCAGGCCGGCCCGGCCCGCGCCCAAGCCGGCACCCCCCGCCCCGGCCCCGCGCATCACCGGCGCCTATACCTACCAGCAAGGCGCGCGGGTGTTTTTCGAGATCTCCTACTCCGATCCTGGCCACAACGCCGCGGGCTTCGGTTTCGTAGGCGTCCAGGGATCCGACTGGCGCGAGCATGACTACGTGTTCTCCAACCCGGCGGAGGGCATCGTCACGGGGGACAGCATCGCCTATCCGCTCGACCAGGGGTGCGGGACCGGCTTCGAATACACCAGCACCGTCAAGGCGTGGATCTACAACAAGGACGGCGTCCGCAGCAAGCCGGTCATCATCCACCTGGCTTGCAGCACCTGACCCGAGCGGTCAGGAATGCGCCCTTGTGTAGTGCGCCGCGAGCACATCGTCGCCAAAGTCGCTGTGCGGGCGGCGCAGCACGGTGTGCGCGTGGTTGCCGTCGGCGGTGGTGTCGTATTCGATCAGCAGGTCGTCCCCTTGTACGCGGTAGTAGTGCCTGGCGCCCGGCGTCAGCGGCCCCTCCCAGGCGAAGTGCAGCTCTGACCCGCCCAGCCGGGCCGCCTGCCAGTCCGCGAGCTCCGCGGGCAGCCGGTCCAGGTAGAGCGCGACCAGCTGGGCCAGCAGGGCCCGGGCGGCCGGCCCGAGCCCGGTGGCGGGCACGCCGGGCGGTTCGATGCCCTGGCTGGCCCGGGGGCTGGTCCCGGTGCGGATGTCGGCCGGAGCCTGCCCCGCCACCACGGCGGCCGAACGGACCCGCGAGCCCATCGCGTCCAGCAGCGCCCGGACCAGGTCTTCTTCCGGGCCGAGCGGCCGGGAGACCGGGTGGCCGGCGTAGCTGACGCGGGCCGGGTTGGCACCGAAGAATACCGGGGCGGGGGAGACCTCCTGGCCGGCCAGGGTCATCGTCACCGACAGGTGATGCCCCTCGAACCGCCACGACCACGGCTGATCGCCGTCCGGATCGCCGTACACGCTCACCCAGTAGTCGCGGCTGTGCCGGCCCCGCCGCCACTGCTCCTTCCGGTCGAGCACTTCCTCCAGCGCGACGATGCCCATCGCCTGCGCGTACGCGTGCTCGCTCAGCCCGGTAGCCAGCAGCCGGTGCGCCGCCTTCGTGGCGGTCCCGCTGAGCTCGGCGAGGCATGCGCCGGGCCGGCTGCGCGGCCGGTACTCCAGCCACCGCCGGGCCGCGTCGTCGGCGAACGGCCGCGCGGCGAGCTCGCGCTGCTCACCGTCCAGCGAGGCCAGGAGTGATCTCGCAGCGGCGCGCATCTGGTCGGCCAGCGAATCGGCGCTCATCATCCCGGTATATCAGCCCCCGCCCCGGGCCAGCGTCCGCAGCATCGCCAGCAGCGCCCCGGGATCGGGGACGGCCCGGAAGAAGGCGGCGTCGACACCCTCCACGGCAGTCACTGCCGCTAGGGCGAGTTGGCCGCCCCGTTCGGTCACCCGGATCTTCCTGGCCCGGGTGTCCGCGACGTCGACGGTCCGTACGACCAGTCCCTTGGCCTCCAGCTTGCGCAGCACCTCCGAGGTCATCTTCACGTCGGTGCCGGCCTGGCGGGCCACGCTGAGCTGGTTCGGGTCCTCGCCACGGGAGTTCAGCCACCACGCCGCGGCCAGCAGCACGAACTGCACGTGGGTCAGGCCGAGCGGGGCCAGTGCCGCAGCGATCTCGCGTTGCCAGCGCAGCGTGACGTGCCAGAGCAGGAACCCCGGGCTGTCCTCAGGATCGAGCGGCACCGGGTCAGCCCTCCGCCCGCCCGGCCAGTGCGGCCACGACCTCGGGAAAGTCCGCGGTGATCTGCGGGCCGAGTTCCGGGCCGACGTGACCGGCCGCCTCGCCGGTGATCTGCGTGCGGTAGACGATCCTGGTCAGCCCGCCGGCCGCGGCCTCCAGCCGGTGCTCGGTCCGCACCACGAAGTCACCCGCGTCCATCTCGTCCGTGAACGACGTGCCCGGCTCGATCTCGACCAGCCGCATCCTGATCGGCTCGTCCCCGGGCGGGGTCATGGTGAACGTGGTGCCGATCGCGAACGGCCCGTCCACGTCGATCGTCTCGATGCCGTCGTTCCACTGCGGCCAGGCCGCCATGTCCGCCCAGTGGCGCCACAGCGCCCCGCGGTCGGCGCTGGTCTCGAGGCTGTACTCGTACTCCCACATGGTTCCTCCCTCGTCAGTTAACCTACACACAGATTAACTGTGCACAGATTATCTGTCAGCAGATTATATGTGATGAAGGCGGATCCGGTACTTTTGGACACCATGACGACGCCGAGCTGGGACGACTCATATGCCGCGAGTACACCCGCCCCGTGGGACATCGGCCGGCCGCAGCCGGCCTTCGTGCGCCTCGCGGAACAGGGCCTGCTGGCCGGGCGCGTGCTCGACTCCGGTTGCGGCACGGGGGAGCAGACCCTGCTGGCCGCCGCCCACGGCGCCGACGCGGTCGGGGTCGACGTGTCCGGCCTCGCCGTCCGGCGGGCCAGGCAGAAGGCGGCCGAACGGGGCCTGGTGGCTCGCTTCGAAGTCGGTGACGCGCTCCGGCTGGGTGACCTGGGCCTGACCTTCGACGCGATCATCGACTGCGGCGTGTTCCACGTATTCGACGACGAGCACCGCGCCAGGTACGTGACCAGCCTGGCGGCGGTGCTGCGCCCGGGCGGCCGCTGCTACCTGGTCTGCTTCAGCGACCGTCAGCCGGGAACCTGGGGGCCGCGGCGGGTCACCCAGGACGAGCTGCGCACCGCGTTCAGCCACGGGTGGATTGTGGCCGGCATCGAGCCGGAGGTCTTCGAGGTCAACGAGGCGAGGATCGGCGCCACGACCGTGCAGGCCTGGCTGGCCGTGCTGGAACGGGCCGGTCAGGGCTGATCGCCGGCCGGCACCGGCGGCGGTGCCGCGGGCACGGGCTCCGGCCTGGCGCGGCGGTTACCCGGCCACATGCCCAGCCGTCCGAACAGCGCCACCAGGGCCGGGACCAGCAGCGAGCGGACGGCGATCGCGTCCAGGACGACGCCGAGCGCCATGGCCAGGGCGATCTGCCTGAACTGCTCCAGCGGTATCACCGCGAGCATGGCGAAGCTCGCCGCGCCGAGCATCTTCGTCCTGGCTACCACGAGGGAGGCGGCCGCGGCCGCCACGATGATGCCCGCGGCCAGGATGATCGGCGCGAACTCCGCGGTGGCCAGCCGCGCCGCGCGGATCCGCGGCACGCCGCCAGCGACCTGGGCGCGCATGCCGTCCAGGAAGAACACCGTGTAGTCGGTGGTCACGCCGAGCAGCAGCACCACCAGCACCGGGTCCAGGTCAGGAGGCAGCGTAACGCCCATCCGCCCGGCGAGCCAGACCACGACCCGGATGGCGATCACGTAGGCGGTGGCGGCGCAGGCCAGTGTGGCCAGCGGAGCGCCGCGCAGCAACCCGGCCGCGTTGGGCAGCGGGAAGGCCCCGGCTAGCCCGGGAATGCCACCCGGCGGCCCCGGGCTGACCGGGCCGGACAGGATCCGGGCGGCGTCCGGATGGCCGGCCCTGGCCAGTGCCGCCGCGGCCGGGGCGAGCTGACCGTCGGACTGGCCGGATAGCCGCCGGTCCACGGCGATGGCCTGGCGGAGCGCCCGGTCCCTGACGACCGCGGGCATCCCGTGCGGATCGCGCTGCACGATGGCCACGGCCGCGTCGATGGGGAAGCCGAACAGATGGGCTACATCGGCTTCGGCCCGGGCGGCGGCCGAGCCCGGCGGGGATCAGGTTCGACAGGCCGCCGGAGGACGTGGCGCTGAGCGGCGGGAGGAACATGATGGCGAGCACCACCGCGGCCGCCCAGCCGCCGACGATGAGGTACCGCAGGCTGACCACGCCGAAGGCGTAGCTCCGGGCCAGGATGGACTCCACGATCGTCGCCACTACCCGCGATCGCTACAACTACCATCCCGAACCGCTAACGATCACAGCCGGCCTAGCGCCTGCTCGATCTGATCCAGCACGGCCTCGACATCGCGGGTGGGCTGGTGCCCGATCGTCCAGGGTCCGTACGGGGCGCCGCGCCCGTCGTCCGGGCCACCATCATGGCCCCCGAATCCGCCCGCACCCGCAAGCCACTCCGGGACAAAGCGCATCGGTCACACCATTCGAAATCGGTACTATATCTACGAATATACTTGTGATCATGAATGATTTACGCTATTATGTTCGATAGAACAATCCTTCTTCCGAACGGTCGTGGTTCATGCTCCCGTCGCCGGTTCCCGCGGACCCCGGGTGGGACGAAGATCTCACCTGGCTGGACCGCGACCCGGAACGGGAGGACTGGCTGGACCGGGCCCGTGAGCACGACGAGCCGCCCGGTGAGGACGAGGAGTACGAGGATTACGCCCCGCTCAGTGCGGAGGAGCTGGCCGAGATCGAGGAGGCGGCCGCCGATGAGCTGCTGGCGGTCAAGGCCGCCACCACCGGGCGGCGCGGCCCGGGTCAGCCCGGCTCCGCGCGGGCCTTCCCCGGCGAGTCGTCCAGCCGCGCGGCCGGGTTCGGGCCGGGGATGCCGCTGGACGTGCTGCCGGGCTGCGCGCAGTTGGCGGTCGCCGCCGACTCCGCGGCACAGGACGGCTTCGCCGGTGTCTCAGAGGCTGAGCTGGTCGGAGTGCTGTGCGCGTGGGACCGGGTCGAGGCGCACACGCACGCCCGTAAGCTCGCCGTGGTGGCGGAGCTGGCCCGGCGGAACCCCGGGACGCTGGGTGCGGAGTTCACCGCGGACCAGATCGCGTACGCGCTGGGCGAGTCCCGGGCCCGCGCGGACAGCCTGATCGGGATGGCGCAGACCCTGCCCGCCCGCCTACCCGGCACCGCCTCGGCGCTGGAAGACGGGATGATTTCCCGGTACAAGGCGGAGATCATCGCCCGGGCCACCGCGTTGCTGGAGGACGATGAGGCCCGCGTGGCCGAGGCCGGGGTGCTGGACCGGGCGGCCCGGCTGACCCCTGGCGCGCTGCGCGCCGCGATCGCTCGTGCCGTGATGCAGGCCGCGCCGGAGAAGGCGAGGGAGCGGCGGGAGACCGCGGCGAAAGATGCCCGGGTGGAGCGGTGGATCCAGGACACCGGCAACGCCGCGCTGATGGGCTGCGAGCTGCCCCCGGATGAGGTGCTGGCCGCCGATGAGCAGATCACCGCCCGGGCGAGGAGCTGCGCAAGGCGGGCCTGGAGGGGGACATGGACCAGCTCCGCGCCCGCGCCTACCTGGACCTGCTCCTCGGCAAGGATTCCCGCCCCGGCCCGGGCCAGGACACCACGCCCGGCGTAGCCCCGACCGGGTTCGCTGGGCGGGTCACCCTGACGGTCCCGCTGGCCACCCTGGCCGGCCTGGCGGACCGGCCCGGCGAACTCGCCAGCCTGGGCCCGGTCGACCCTTGGCTGGCCCGCGACCTGGCCACCAGCGCCGCGCGGAACCCGAAGACCACGTGGTGCCTGACGGTCACCGACAGCCAGGGGCACGCCGTCGCCCACGGCTGCGCCCGTCCCGAACCGAAGAAACACGGGAAACGCGCCGGTCCCGGACCGCCAGGAGAGGACGGGTTCTCCTTCACCCCGGCCGGCCGGGACGGCCCGCCGGGCGGGTACGGTACCTGGCGGTTCCAAACCCCAGGGACCGGGCCCGACCTGGTCATCACCGTCGACTCGCTGACCACCGACCCGTGTGACCACCGGTTCGAAGCCCAAGGCCATGATCCCGGGGTCAAGCTCCGGCACCTGTCCCAGATCCGGCACGCCACCTGCACCAGCCCGGTCTGCCGCCGACCCGCCGCCCAGTGCGACGTCGAGCACAACACCGCCTATGAGGCAGGCGGCCGGACGTGCTTGTGCAACACCGGCCCCAAGTGCCGCCACGACCACCGGCTCAAGCAGCACCCGAAATGGCACGTCGACCAGCTCCCCGACGGCACATTCAGATGGACCACCCCATCGGGACGGACCTACACCACCGAACCCACGAGGTACCCCATCTGAGCACGGGATGCTGCCCGGGACTACAGACCGGCATCCTGCCACGGGGCAGGATGCCGGCTATCCGTGCCGCGACCATCGGGCAGCCGCTCAGCTACGACAACGGCTTGGTGAGGTCGTAGACGGTCTGGCCGCCCACGGTCTGCTTCGTGAAATGGGCCGCCACCCAGGCTGCGATGGCCGAGGAGCCGCGCCCGCCGCCGAAGCTCTGGCTGCCCTGGCCCACGTAGTAGTGGATCTCGTGCTTGGCCACCAGTTCCTTGAACACCGCCAGGGTGGGCCACGGGTCGGTCCCGTTGAACCCGCCGATGGACATGACCGCGTCGCCAGTGGCCAGCTCGAGCGGTGCCGCCGCCGTCGAGCCCTCGGTGGCCGCCACCCACCTGTAGCTGGCCGCGTCCTGCTGGAGCAGCTTGGTCAGGGCGTTGCTCACCGTGGTGTTCCCTCCCAGGCCGCCGCCGCCCTGCCCGTCCCCGGCGCCGAAGCCACCCCGCGGCATCCCGCCGGTACCGGTTCCGCCCGGTATCCCGCCGGGCGCTCCGGTCCCACCCGATGTCGCGTTCCCGTTCTGCGCCGTGTTTCCGCCGGGCGCAGCGTTCGCGCCGGGTGCCCCGGTTCCGGCCTGTCCGGTACCGGGGAAGCCGCCCCGGCCGCCGGGACCGCCACCTGGTCCGCCACCGAAGCCGACCGAGGCTGGCCCGGCGCTCGGGATCGCGCCGGTGTGAGCCGTGCCCACCGTGTCCAGCGCATACGCCGTCGGTCCGGCCAGCCCGGCCACGAGGGCCAGGCCGAGCGGCGCAGCCGCCAGCGCCAGCCGCCCGCGGCTCGACCGGGCGAGCCGCGCTACCCGGGCCAGCGCCGGGCCGGCCAGCACCAGGCCCGCGGCGGCCACGCCCGCGACCAGTACTACCCAGCGCAGCCACGGCAGCCAGTCCGGCGTCCGGTCGAGCAGGATGTACGCCCACACGGCGCTGGCCAGGACGCCGGCGGCGGCCGCGATCCGCCCGGCCAGCGCCCCGGATCCGGGCCGCGGCCGCGGCTGCCACAAGGCCATCGCCTTGATACCCACCAGGGCGGCGATGCCGGGTGCCAGCGCGACCGTGTAGTAGGGGTGGATGATGCCGTTCATGTAGCTGAACACCAGGCCGGTCACCAGCACCCAGCCGCCCCACAGCAGCGCCGCGGCCCGGGTCCGGTCGGTCCGCGCCGCGCGGCGCGACACCCAGGCCATGGCGGCCAGCGAGATCAGCGCCGTCGGCAGCAGCCAGCTGATCTGCCCGCCGAACTCGGCGTGGAACAGCCGGAATATGCCGGTCGTCCCGCCGAACGAGGCTCCCTGCCCACCGCCCGGGCCGACGGAGCCGGTCTCGTCGCCGGTCAGCCGGCCCAGGCCGTTGTAGCCGATGGCGAGCTGCAGGATGCTGTTGGTGGTCGAGCCGCCGAAATAGGGCCGGTCCGCCGCCGGGGTAAGCTGCGCGGCCAGGATCCACCAGCCCGCGCCGGCGACGATGCCGGCTCCCATCAGCAGCGTCTGCCAGATCCGCTTGCCCAGCCGGGGCGGTCCGGCCCACAGGTAGGCGGCGGCGAACCCCGGCACCACCAGGAACGCCTGCATCATCTTGGCCAGGAACGCGAACCCGATCAGCAAGCCGGTGAACACCAGCCACCTGGTCCGCCCGTTCTCGACCGCGCGGACCAGCGTGTAGGCCGCCGCGGTCATCAGCAGCACGAGCAGCGCGTCCGGGTTGTTGAACCGGAACATCAGCGCCGCCGCCGGGGTGAGCGCCAGTACCAGCCCGGCGATCAAGCCAGCCGCGGGCCCGAACCACCGCTTGACCGCGGCGTAGAGCAGCAGGACCGAGCCCACGCCCTCCAGCGCCTGCGGTGCCAGCATCGACCACTGGCTGAAGCCGAATATCCGCCCGGACAGCTCCATCACCCACAGCGAGCCCGGCGTCTTGTCCACAGTGATGAAGCTGGACTGGTCGAACGAGCCGAAGAAGAACGCCTTCCAGCTCTTCGTGCCGGCCTGGACCGCGGCCGCGTAGAAGTCGTTCGCCCAGCCGTTCCTGCCCAGGTCCCACAGGTAGAGGAGGGCGGTCAGCGCGAGCAACCCGAGCAGCGCCGGGCGAGCCCAGCGGGGATCGGCCTGCGGCCCGCGCAGCAGGCGCCCGGGCCGGCCGGGGCGGGTTCTCCCCGCGTGCCGCGGGATGGGAATGGATGTGGTCGCGCTCAATTGGTTTGCTCTCCCTGAGTAGCCATTTCTTTTCGGCGGACGGTGCCGATCGCGCGGCGGCCGGGCGGCCAGGCATCCGGCGGGCGCTCCGCGCGGCCGAACACCCAGTACCGGTACAGCAGGAACCTGATGACGGTGGCGACCAGGTTGGCCGCGAGAAGCACGCAGATCTCGGTCAGCCGGCCGGCCTGGCCCAGCATGGCTAGCGAGCCCGAGGTCAGGGCCAGCCCGAGGCCGAACGCGATCAGCCCCTTGACCTGGTGCCTGGCCGCGTTCGATCGCCCGCTGATGCCGAACGTCAGCCGCCGGTTCGCCGCGGTGTTGGCCACCGCGGTCAGCAGCAGGCTGACCACGTTCGCCGCCTGCGCCGGCATCGCCAGCCGGAACAGCAGGAACAACGCCAGGTAAGCGATCGTGCTGGCCACGCCGATGACGGTGAACCGGGCGACCTGCAGCGACAGGCCCCTGACGGCCCGGCCGCCGGCCCAGCCAGGTGCGCGCAGCTGCGGGACCTGGATCGAACCGCGCGCGAAACCGGCCCCGAGCCGGGCCATGCCGCGCAGGTCGGCCAGGGCGGTGGCGATGATGTCGACGCGCGAGTCGAGGTCGTCGATCCAGTCCACCGGGACCTCGTGGATGCGCAGCCCGGCGCGTTCGGCCAGCACGAGCAGCTCGGTGTCGAAGAACCAGCCGGTATCGGAGGTGAGCGGGAGCAGCGCCCGCGCCTGGTCGCGCCTGATCGCCTTGAAGCCGCACTGCGCGTCGGAAAAGCGCGCCCCCATCAGGGTCCGCAGCAGCAGGTTGTAGCCGCGCGAGATGAGTTCCCGCTTGGGCCCGCGGATGACCCGGGAACCACGGGCGAGCCGGGTACCGATGGCCAGGTCACTGTGCCCGGACAGCAGCGGCGCCACCAGCGGGAGCAGGGCGTTCAAGTCTGTCGATAGATCGACATCCATGTAGGCGAGGACCTCGGCCTCGCTCTGCGACCAGATAGCCCGCAGCGCCCGGCCGCGTCCCGGCAGGTCCATGTGGACGGCGCGCACCTCGGGCAGCTCGCGGGCCAGCTGGTCGGCGATCACCCAGGTAGCGTCGGTGCTGCCGTTGTCCGCGATGGTGATCCGGGCGCGAAACGGGAAGCTCTCACGCAGATAGGCGACCAGCCGCCGCACGCTCGGCGCGAGATCACGCTCCTCATTACGAACAGGCACCACAATGTCCACATGGGGAACTCTCATGACAATGAGGATCGGCGACCACGTTCCGTGGCGGCTGAAGCCACCTTATGTGCGCGCTATGAGCCCAGGCCGTTCGGGATCAAAAGATCTATATACCGAACGGTCGTGGGCACCTGCTCCCGCGAACACCACCACGTGGACCGGCCGCCGACCGTTCCGTGCCGCATCTCGGCACCGCATCGCGGGCAGCTGCCGCCGGGGTGCCGGGCCGCGATGACGTCGCCGGTGTGCACGCCGCCCCTGGTGATGGCGGACTCCAGCGCGGATTCGAGCGCGCGGTACAGGCGGTCCGCGTCCGCCGGCCCGAGCGTGTCGGTCCGGGTCACCGGATGGACCCTGGCCTGCCAGAGGATCTCGTCGGCCAGCAGGTTTCCCACGCCGGCGATCCTGGACTGATCGAGCAGCCGGGCCTTGACCGCGACCGAACCCCGGGTGATCAGGCTGCGGAAGTCGGCCGGGGTGACCTCGGCGGCGTCCGGCCCGAGCGCGCCGATGCCGGGGTTGAGCCGGACTCGTCCGAGCCTGCGCTTGTCGAACAGGACGAGGCTGCCGCCGTCGGCGAAGCCGAGCGTGAACCTGTCCCATTCGGCCTTGCGCGGCTGCGCGTCGCGCCGTCGCGGTCCGCCGCCCTCGGCCGCGTGGCCGTCCCCGGAGGTGACCACGATCCGGCCGCCCATGCCGAGGTGAATGCCGAGGTCGGGTCCGTCCTCGGAGGTCTCGCACCACATCGTCTTGCCCCGGCGGCGGGCCGCGGTGAGCGTTCGGCCGGTCAGCGCGGCGCGCAGCTCACCGGGGGAGTGCGGGCGGCAGACGAACGTGTCGCCGTCGTCGACATCCGTGATGCGCCGGCCCAGCGCCTCGTCGGCAATCAGGCGGCGGGCGGTCTCGACCTCAGGAAGCTCCGGCATTCCTTCGCTAGCCGCCCGCGGGCAGGATCGCGGCGAAGCGGTCCGCCGCCTGGCCGAGCTGGGTCAAGATGCGCTGCCGGGCCGGGGTGTCGAGCGGGGTGTCGGGGAGCGCGATCAGCTCCTGCAGCACCGGGACCAGCGGCGCGTACTTGCCGGCCAGCCGGTGCAGCCGCGGGCCGGTGGTGTGGATCAGGCCGACACCGTTGTCGGTGAAGTCGGAGGCCTTGATGACCCGCGCCCACGGGTCGCGCCGCAGGCTCTCCGCGACGTGCTCCCGGTACTGTTCGTCCGCGTCGCGGCCGGGCGCGTACTCCGGGTTCGTCACCGCCGCCACCAGCACAGCCACCCGCGGCCCGAACTCCTCGGCCAGCGCCGCCAGCGCGGCCGCGCGGGTGCCGTCCGGGGCCAGTTCGGCCGCGTGATCCTCGACCGCGTCGTGCAGCAGGGCGGCGCAGACCACGTCGCTGTCGTGCACGCCGTAGTGCGACATGATCCGGATCGCCACCCGGAGCAGGTGGTTGACGTACGGTTCCTGCTCGCGGCGGTCGGCGGCGTGCAGCCGGCCCGCGAGGGCCAGGGCGTGGTTCAGGCGGCGCTGGTCCGCCTCCGGCCACACCTCGATCTCGGCCGCGAACCTGGCGCGCAGGCCCTCTTCGCCGTAAGCCGAGGTAATCGCGTGCAGCGGCATGGTCGCTACCAGCCGCCGCTCGCCGGTGTCCATGCCCTAGAGGTAGCACACCGGACGCCCCATATCTGCCCCTTGGCGCCCGGGCTCACCCGAGCGCGGGAAATCAGGCCTTAGGCGCGTTATGTGAGTTGAAGTTGCGACGCGCCGAGGGCGGTGCTTGATCTGAGTGGACTCCTGCGGCAGCAAGCAGTTGTCAGACTTAACCTCCACCGCAGGAGTCCCCACCATGCTGGCAACTGAGCTGCTGTTCG
>WNFY01000893.1_pt1 | contig 49904 bp, 34 predicted proteins | sample 5400091 | NCBI WGS metagenome assembly WNFY01 (sample SAMN13153364, study PRJNA577476) | soil metagenome | isolation source: 60 cm soil or saprolite under grassland replicate 1 | place: USA:California | collected 2016-06-15
GAATCGGCTGCAGACAGCCTTGCAAGCAACGGTTAAGAGCCTTCAGCCATCTGCCGTCAGCCGTCAGCGGGCCCGATCATGATGGCTGATGGCAGACGGCTGACGGCTGACGGCATGGGTCTATGATCACAACGGCGACCACCCAGTCAAAAGTCACTTACACGTCCGCGGACGTAGACTGGCAGTCGTTCCATCGCCAGTTCGATGACGCGCTGGCGCATGTGCGCTCACAGCTCGGCCGCGACTATCCGCTCTACATCGGCGGTGCGGCGGTCACTTCGTCTGCCAAGCCGATCGTCGATACCTCACCGATCGACACCAGCGTCGTGCTCGGCAACTTTGCCACTGCGACTGCGGCGCACGTCAGTCAGGCGGTTGCGGCGGCACGGGCGGCACAGGCGGCATGGGGACGGCGTGATTGGCACGAGCGAGTCGCGATCCTGCACCGCGCCGCGGCGCTGATCCGGGAGCGAAAGTTCGAGCTGGCGGCCATCATGAGCCTGGAGGTTGGAAAGAGCAGGCTCGAAGCGATGGGTGACGCCGAAGAATCGGCCGACTTGATCGACTACTACTGCGGGCAGGTCGAGAATGCCGACGGCTTCGTGCGGGAGATGGCGAAGGTGACGCCAATCGAGCACAACACCGATGTGCTGCGTCCGTACGGTGTCTTCGCGTGCATCGCGCCGTTCAACTTCCCGCTCGCGCTCTCCACCGGCATGTCCGCCGCGGCGCTCGTGACGGGCAACGCGGTCCTGTACAAACCGGCGGAGGACGCGCCCTGGACGGGGCTCAAGTTGTACGAGGTGTACCGCGACGCCGGGCTTCCCGGCGGGGCGTTCAACTACATCCCGGGTGCGGGCGAGGTCACGGGGGAGGCGCTGTGGCGTCACCCGGGCATCGACGGCGTCGTGTTCACGGGCTCGAAGGCCGTCGGAATGCACATCTACCGGGGCCTCTCCCGGGAATGGATCAAGCCGTGCCTGCTCGAGATGGGCGGGAAGAACGCTGCGATCGTCATGGATTCGGCCGACCTCGATGCCGCGGCGGAGGGGGTGATGCGCTCCGCCTTCGGGCTGCAGAACCAGAAGTGCAGCGCCACCTCGCGCGTGTACGTGCAGCGGCGGGTGGCGAGCGCTTTTGTCGAGAAGCTCATCGAGAAGACACAAGCGCTGAGCGTCGGCGACCCGACGGAACGGGACGTGTCTTTCGGCCCCGTGATCAACGCGGCGGCGGTCGAGCGCTTCACGCGCGCGGTGGCGCTGGCCCGGCAGGAGGGGACGGTCCTGCTGGGAGGTGACCGTCTGCGCGGAGGGGTGTTCGACCGCGGCCACTTCGTCGCGCCGACGATCGCGCGGTTGCCGCTCTCGTCCGCGCTTTTCACGGAAGAGCTGTTCGTGCCCCTCCTGGTGGTAGGTGAGGTGGCGGGGCTCGAGCAGGCGATCGTCGAGGCCAACAAGGCGGAATACGGCCTCACGGCGGGCATCTTCTCGAAGAAGGCCGAGGAGGTCGAGCGCTTCTTCGACGAGATCGAGGCCGGCGTGTGCTACGTGAACAAGCGCACCGGCGCCACCACTGGCGCGTGGCCCGGGGCGCAGCCGTTCACCGGCTGGAAGGGATCGGGCTCGACGGGGAAGGGCGGGTGCGGGCCGTACTATGTCGCGCAGTTCCTACGGGAGCAGAGTCGAACGGTGATCGAGGAGTCGAAATGAAGCGAGATTATCCGCGGATCGTGGTGCCGCCGCCCGGCCCCAAGGCGAAGGCGCTCGTCGAGCGCCAGAATCGCTGGTCGTCTACGTCCTATCCCAAGGAGTACCCGCTCGCGATCGCGCGCGGCGAGCGCGCCATGGTCGAGGACGTGGACGGGAACCGCTATCTCGACTTCATGGCCGGGATCGCCGTCGCGTCCACAGGGTACGGTCACCCCCAGGTGGTCCAGGCGATCCAGGAGGCGGCGGGGCGATTCCTGCACATCTGCGGCAGCGATTTCTATTTCGAGAGCTTCGCCGCGCTGTGCGAGCGGCTCGCCCGGCTCGCGCCGGGCGCGAGCAAGAAACGTGTGTTCCTGAGCAACTCGGGAACCGAAGCGGTCGAGGGCGCGATCAAACTCGCGCGGCACTCGACCGGACGCCCCGCCATTGTCGCGTTCACCGGAGCGTTCCACGGCCGCACCTACGGCGGGTTGAGCCTCACGGCCAGCAAGTCGATCCAGCGCGCCGGTTTCGCGCCGTTCCTCCCCGAGGTGTATCACGTTCCATACGGGTACCGCTACCGCTGCGACTTCTGTCGCGGGGAGGCCGCGTGCACGATGCGGTGCGTGTCGTCTCTCGAGGACGACCTGTTTGCCAAGCGGCTGGACCCGAAGAGCGTGGCGGCGGTGTTCGTGGAGCCGATCCAGGGAGAGGGTGGCTACGTCGTGCCGCCGCCCGGCTACCTGCAGGCCCTGCGGGAGCTGTGCGACCGACACGGGATCCTCCTCGTTTGCGACGAAGTGCAATGTGGCGTTGGGCGGACCGGCAAGATGTGGGCGTGCGAGCACGAGGGGATCGAGCCCGACGTGCTGCTCGCAGCGAAGGGGCTCGGCAGCGGCATGCCGATCGGAGCGATCATCGCCAAGGAATCGATCATGAAGTGGCAGCCGGGTGCGCACGGCAGCACCTTCGGGGGGAACCCGGTGTGCTGCGCGGCGGCGCTCGCGACCCTGGACGTCGTGGAGCGCGAGCTGCTGCCCAAGGTGCCGCGCCTGGGCGAGCGGCTGCTGAGCGGCGCGAAGCGGCTGCAGGAGCAATACGCATCGATCGGCGAGGTGCGCGGACGCGGCTTGATGATCGGCGTCGAGTTCGTCAAGGACCGCGCGACGCGCGAGCCCGCACCCGACATCCCGCACGAGCTGGTGGAGCGGGCGTTCCAGAAGGGCCTCTTGTTGCTCGGCGCCGGCAAGAGCGCGCTGCGGCTCGCGCCGCCGCTCGTCGTGGACGACTACGACGTGGACACGGCGCTGCGCTTGATCGATGAGTGCCTGGGCGAGCAGTCCGACTGACCCGCGACTGGTGACCATGCGTCGCCGCGCCGCTCCGCTCGTCGCCGCCGTCGTGCTGGGGACGGGGGTGGGGGCTCGCGCGCTCGCGCAGGACGCCGCTGCGCATGCGGGCGGCGCGGGCGTCGTGGTGACGCGCGACGTGATGGTGCCCATGCGCGACGGCGTCCGGCTGGCTACCGATGTCTATCGCCCCCCCTCCCGGACGGACAGCGGCGCCGTCACCGAGAAGCTGCCGACCATTCTCATCCGCACTCCCTACGACAAGGGCTTCGACCCGTACGCGCTCGGGCCTTCCTGGGCCGCGCACGGCTACGCGGTGGTGGTGCAGGACACGCGCGGCCGGTACGAGTCCGAGGGGGTGTGGCATTGGCTCACCGACGACGGGCCCGATGGGCTCGACACGGTCGACTGGATCAGCCGCCAGGCTTGGTCCAACGGCGACGTCGGCATGTGGGGGATCTCGTATCTCGGGGGCACCGCGCACGCCCTCGCCATGGCGGGGGACGCCCACTTGAAGACCGTGATCCCGATCGACGCGGTGTCGGACATGGGATACCACGGACTGCGTAACGGCGGCGCGTTCGAGCTGCGGTTCTTCAACTGGATTTTCAGCTACGGTCTGGACGGCAGCCGCGAGGCGCGCGACTCGACCAACCGGCGAGCCTTTGCGACCCTCTCGAGTGAGCGTCGCGACTTCCTCCGCCGGCTGCCGCTGCGGCGGGGGACGACGCCGCTCCGGCTGGCGCCCGAATACGAAGACTGGCTGGTGCAAGCCATGGCCCACGGTGCGAACGACGACTTCTGGGCCCAAAACGACATCATCGATCACGCGGAGCGCTACAAGGACATCCCGGTCTACCTGATCGGCGGCTGGTACGACTCGTGGGCGGCGAGCACCGCCGCGAACTTCGTGGCGCTGAGCCGACGCCTCAAGAGTCCGGTCTATCTCATCATGGGCCCCTGGATCCACGGCTCGCAGGACCGGTCTGCCCACGGGCAGGTGAGCTTCGGGCCCGACGCGGCCATGTCTCAGCCCGGCCCGTGGTGGCTCGAGTGGTTCGACCACTTCCTCAAGGGGAAGGACAACGGCGTCGGCAAGGCCCCGCCGTTCTCGTCACGAGTCCGAATCTTTGTCATGGGCACGGGCGACCACACGAAAGACGCGCAGGGCCGAATGACGCACGGTGGGCGCTGGCGTGACGAGCGGGAGTGGCCGCTCGCGCGGACCCGGTACACGAGCTACTACCTTCAGCAGGGCGGAGGGTTGACGACCGACGTGCCCGAGGCCGGAGACCACGCGACGAGCTTCACGTTCGACCCGCGGGACCCGGTCCCCACGATCGGGGGCAACATCTCGTCGGGGGACGGCATCCTGCTGCAGGGAGGGTGGGATCAGCGCGGCGGCGACACGGTGTGGAATTGGCCCCGTCCCGTCCCGCTCTCCGCACGCCCGGACGTCCTCGTGTTCCAGACGCCGCCGCTCGAGACCGATGTCGAGGTCACGGGCCCGATCACGGTCAAGCTCTGGGCTTCTTCCAACCGTCGGGACACCGACTTCACCGCCAAGCTGATCGACGTCCACCCACCGAGCCCGGACTACCCCCAGGGGTTCGACCTGAACCTCGAGGACGGGATCATCCGCGCGCGGTTCCGCGACTCGCTCGCTCGCGAGCGGCTGATGCAGCCGGGAGCGGTGTACGAGTTCACGATCAAGCTTTATCCGACATCGAACGTGTTTCGCAAAGGCCACCGCATCCGGGTCGATATCTCAAGCAGCAACTTCCCGCGCTTCGATGCGAACCCCAACACCGGAGAGCCGCTCAACGACAACCACGGTGTCCTGGTGGCGACGAACACCATCTACCACGACCGCGCGCATCCCTCGCACGTCGTCTTGCCGATCATCCCAGCCCCGGGTCGTTGACGCGTGGCGTCCGGCAAGGTAATGGCCATGCGGGACGCCGTCGCCCGCTTCGTGCACGACGGCGACACCGTCGTCATCGAGGGTTTCACCCATCTCATCTGCTTTGCTGCGGGTCACGAGATCATCCGCCAGCGCCGTCGCGATCTCACCCTCGCCCGGCTCACGCCCGACCTGATCTACGACCAAATGATTGCGGCGGGCTGCGCTCGGAAGCTCGTCTTTTCCTGGGCCGGGAATCCGGGTGTCGGCTCGCTGCACGCGTTCCGGCGGGCGCTGGAAGGGAAGAGCGCGGGGGAAGGGGGCCTCGAGATTGAGGAATATTCGCACTTCGGGATGGTCGCCCGGTTTTCGGCGGGAGCGGCACGGCTGCCCTTCTGGCCGCTGCGAAACTACATGGGCACTGATCTGCCGACGGCCAACCCGCGCATCCGGTCGGTCACGTGCCCCTATACGGGTGAGGCCCTGGCCACCGTGCCGGCCCTCAATCCGGGCGTCACGATCGTGCACGCGCAGCGTGCCGACGCGGCGGGCAATACCCAGATGTGGGGTCTCCTCGGCGTACAGAAGGAAGCCGCCTTCGCTTCGGCGCGCGTGATCGTCGTGGTCGAAGAGCTGGTGGAGGAGGACGTCATCCGCTCCGATCCCAACCGCACCGTCATTCCGGGCATGATCGTGAGCGCCGTGGTGGTCGAGCCGTGGGGGGCGCACCCCTCCTACGCGCAGGGCTACTACGACCGCGACAACGAGTTTTACGTCGCCTGGGAGAACATCTCGCACGACCCCGACCAGGTCGCGCGCTACCTCGACGAGTTCGTGTATGGCGTCTCGGACCGCGCGGGCTACATGAAAGCGCAGCCGCGCCTGGCCGCAAGGCTCAAGGCGAAAGAGCGCTTGTCCCAGAGGGTCAATTACGGCTTCTAACCCCGTCTACACGCCGGACGAGATGATGGCGGCCGTCGCGGCGCGCGAGCTGCGCGATGGTGAGGTCGTCTTCGTCGGCATCGGGCTGCCGAATCTCGCCTGCAACCTGGCGCGCGCGACGCACGCGCCCAACCTCGTCCTGATCTACGAGTCGGGCGCCGTGGGGGCTAGCCCCTCGCGCCTGCCGGTGTCGATCGGCGACCCGGCGCTGGTCACCGGTTCGCTCATGGTGTGCGGCATGGCGGATGTGTTTCAACTGTTTCTGCAGAACGGCAGGATCGAGGTCGGTTTTCTGGGTGGCGCCCAGATCGATCGCTACGGCAACATCAACACCACCGTGATCGGGTCGTACGAGCGGCCCGTGGTGCGGCTCCCCGGGTCGGGTGGCGCGGCCGAGATCGCGGTGCATGCGCGGCGCACGCTGATCGTCGCCAAGCTCAACCCGCGGGCCTTCCCCGAGCGGGTGGACTTCGTCACGAGCCCGGGGCAGCGGTGTGGCGACTACAGCCGACGCGAGCTGGGTATGCCGGGTGCGGGGCCGGTGAAGGTGATAACCGACAAGGGCGTGCTCGAAGCGGACCAGGCGACCGGCGAGATGGTGTTGGCGGCACACTATCCCGGTGTCACGGCGGACGACGTGCAGGCAGGCGTGGGATGGCCGCTGGCCCGGCGAGAACGGCTCGGGTCGGTGATGCCGCCGACGGAGACCGAGCTGCGCGTGCTGCGAGAGGTGTTGGATCCGAGAAAGGTGTACCTCAAGGGATGAACGTCGTCGTGACCGTGGCGCTCGTGCTCGCGCAGGGACCCGGCAACAATTCGGTCGCTGCCCGCGTGAAGGATCTCGCCGACACCTACCTCGCCGCTTACTTCGAGCGTCATCCGGACGAAGCGACGCGCGACGGCGTGGCCGGCGGTCCCCACGACCGCCTGCCGGACGACTCGCCCCTCGCGCTCGCCGACTGGCAGGCGCGTGAAGACGCCTGGTTGGCGGAGCTTCGCGCGATCGATCCGGCGCCGCTCGGTGGGCGCCCGGAGGCGGTGGCGTACGGGGTGATGCGCGACGCGCTGGAGGGCGCGATCGCGACGCGGGTGTGCCGCTCCGAGCTCTGGAACGTGGGGCACACGGGAAACGGAGCGGTCGCCGTGGTCATGTCTCTCGCCGCATTGCAGCCCGTCGGCACGGAGGCGGCGCGGCGGGAGACGTTGGCGCGGTGGCGGGCGATTCCCGCGTACCTCGCCACGGAGGAGGGGAATCAGCGAGCGGGCCTCCGTCTGGGATTCAGCGCGCCGCGGGGCAATGTCCGCATTACCCTCACCCAGCTCGACAGCTTGCTCGGCACGCCGCTCGAGCGCTCGCCCCTCTTCGACCCCGCCAGGCGGGACACCACTTCCGCCTTTCGGGTCGACTTGGAGCGCGTACTCGCGACCGCGGTGCTGCCGGCGCTGCGCGGCTACCGCGACTTTCTCGAGCGGGACTATCTGCCGCGGGCCCGCCGCGCGATCGGGATCTCCGCCAATCCGGACGGCGCGGCGTGCTACCGCGCGAGCATTCGCGCGACCACCGGGCTCGACCTGTCACCCGACGCCGTGCACCGGCTGGGGATTGCCACCGTGGCGGCGCTGGAAGGGGAGATGCGCGCCATCGCCCGGCGCTCGTTCCGGACACGCGACGTCGGCAGGCTCCTCGAGCGGCTGCGGACCGACCCCGCCTTCACCTTCCGCTCGCGCCGCGCGATGCTCGACGCGGCGCAGGGCGCCGTGCTCCGGGCGAAGGCCGCCATGGCCGCGTGGTTCGGGCGCCTGCCCAAAGCGGACGTCGTGGTCGAGCCGTATCCCGCATTTCGCGAGCGCGAGAGCGTGGGTGAATGGAACGCGCCGGCCGAAGACGGCAGCCGGCCCGGCACCTACTTCCTCAGCACGTACGATCCGGCCCACAAGTCGCGGGCCGATCTCGAGGCGCTGACGTTTCACGAGACGATTCCCGGGCATCACCTCCAAGGATCGATCGCGCTCGAGCGAGGAAGTGCGATTCCGGCGCTGGCGCGTTACCTCTGGTCGCCGGGGTTCGGTGAGGGATGGGCCGAGTACTCGGAGCAGCTGGCGGACGAAATGGGGCTCTACTCGTCCGATACCGCGCGGCTCGGCGCCCTGGCCGACATCACGCTCTCGGCCGCGCTGCTCGTGGTGGACACCGGCATCAACGCATTCGGGTGGACGCGGGAGCGGGGAATCGCCTACATCCGCGATCACACGCGCGTACCGCGGCTTCGCGCGGAAGTGCCGGTCGATCGCTACCCGATCTGGCCGGCACAGGGACTGTCCTACGCGCTGGGCCGGCTCGAGATTCGGCGGCTGCGGGCCGCCGCGCAGCGCGCCTTGGGTCGGCGCTTCGACGTCAAGGAGTTCCACGACCGTGTGCTGGCGGACGGCGCGGTGCCGTTGCCCCTCTTGCGGGAGAACATCGGGCGATGGATCGCCGCCGCGCGCTAGTCCTCGTCGTCGCGTGGTCCGTGGCCGCCGCCCCCGCGAGGGTGCTCGGTCAGCGCGAGCCGGTGCTGAAGCAGGTCGGCGTGCCGCATGCCTACTACTGGCGCGAGATGTACGTCCCTCAGGCGACGAGCGGTGCGAGCGCCGTCACGTGGTCGCCCGATGGGACGGAGCTGATCTACTCGATGCAGGGCTCGCTTTGGCGACAACGGATCGGCTCCCGCGTCGCGCAGCAGCTGACCGCGGGGGAGGGATATGACTACCAGCCCGACTGGTCCCCCGATGGGCGGCTCGTGGTCTTCGCCCGATACGCGCACGATGCGATCGAGCTGCAGCTGCTCGACCTTGCCTCCCAAAGTGTGCAGCCGGTCACGGCCAACGGTGCCGTCAACATCGAGCCCCGCTGGTCGCCCGACGGCGCACGCATCGCGTTCGTCTCGTCGGCCTACAACCGGCGGTGGCACGTCTTTTCGGTCACGATGGAGGGCGGCGGGCCCGTGGAGGGGACCGTCACACGGCTCACGGAGGACAACGACAGCAGGCTCCCGCGCTACTACTACAGCGTATGGGATCACTATCTCTCACCGACGTGGTCTCCGGACGGACGGGAGCTGATCATCGTCTCGAACCGCGGGCACATCCACGGGACCGGTGGGTTTTGGCGCATGACCGCGACCCCCGGCGCACCGATGCGGGAGGTACGATACGAAGAAACCACCTGGAAGGCCCGCCCCGACTGGTCCCCTGACGGAAGCCGCGTCGTGTATAGCTCCTACCTGGGCCGTCAGTGGCACCAGCTGTGGCTCATGACGAGCGAAGGCGGCGATGTCGTTCCGCTGACCTATGGCGAGTTCGACGCGACCGCACCGCGCTGGTCGCGAGATGCGAGGCACATTGCCTACATCTCGAACGAGGGTGGGAATACGGCCCTGTGGGTGATCGACGTGCCGGGCGCTCACCGGCGACAGATCGTCGCCGCCGAGCGGCGCTACCGGGAACCCGTGGGCCGACTGCGGATCGCCGTCACGGATGCCGTGGGGCGTCCGCTCGCGGCCCGGATTTCGGTGGCCCGCCCTGACGGGCGGGCCTATGCGCCGGACGACGCCTGGCGGCACGCCGATGAGGCGTTCGATCGCACCGAACGCGGCTTCGAATACGGCTATTTCCACACCGCCGGTACGGCGGAGCTGACGGTACCTGCAGGAGCGGTGCGGGTGGAAGTGTGGCACGGACCGGAATACCGCGTGGCGCGCGTAGACCTCACCGTCCCGGTGGGCCGCACGGTCACCAAGCGGCTGGTCCTCGAGCGCCTCGCGAACCTCCCCGCCCGCGGCTGGTGGAGCGGCGACCTCCACGTGCACATGAATTACGGCGGCGCCTACCGCAACACTCCGGAGCATCTCGTCTTTCAGAGTCGCGCCGAAGACCTGCACGTGGTCGAGAATCTGATTGTCAACAAGGAGCAGCGGATCCCGGACATCGCGTACTTTCGCACCGATCCGGACCCCGCCTCGACGCCGGACGTTCTGCTGCTGCACGATCAGGAGTATCACACCAGCTACTGGGGTCACACCGGGTTGCTCGGCCTGCGCGACCACTACCTCCTGCCCGAGTACGTTGGCTACCCCAACACCGCTGCCGCGAGCCTGTACCCCACGAACGCCGATGTCGCGGACCTCGCGCACGCCCAGGGCGCATTGTTCGGCTACGTCCACCCGTTCGACACCCAGCCCGAGCCAGCCGACACGGCGCAGCGGCTCACCTATGAGCTTCCGGTGGACGCAGCGCTCGGTAAGGTCGATTACATGGAAGTGATGGGATACTCGGATCACCTCATTACGTCCGGCATCTGGTACCGGCTGCTAAACTGCGGCTTCCGGATGCCGGCGGGGGCAGGCACGGACGCGTTCCCGAACTTCGCGTCGCTCCGGGGCCCGCCGGGTCTGGTGCGCGTGTTCGTGCGGGCCGGTCGCAGGCTCGACCGTGCCACGTGGACGACTGGACTCAAGGCGGGCCGGACGTTCGTGACGAACGCCCCGCTGCTCGAGTTCACTCTGGGTGGGCGCGAGATCGGCGATGAGATCCGGTTGCCCGCGAGCGGGCGGCTCACCGCTCGCGTTGGTCTCCGATCGAGCGTTCCGATCGATCACCTCGAAGTCATCGGCAACGGTAGCGTGGTCGCCACGATCCCGCTCAGGGGCGACCGCACGGCCACGAGCGACACGGTCTCCTTCCGCGTCGCGCGTAGCGGGTGGTACGTGCTACGCGCTTGGAGCGACCGGCCGGCGCTGCCGATCCTCGACCTGTACCCGTTCGGTTCGACCAGCCCGATCTACGTGCGGGTGGGGCGGCAGCCGGTGCGCTCACGGGAGGATGCCGAGTTCTTCGCGCGCTGGATCGACCGTCTGGATGAGGCGGCGCGAGCTGACGAAGCGTGGAACACGCCTGATGAGCGAGACCACGTACTACGGCTCCTCACGCAGGCACGGGCGGTGTACGCCCAGCAGGCGGGCACCGCGATCCCGTAGGCGGCCTCGAACGATCCCGTTGCAGCAACGCCACACCATACACCTGCCAGCCATCCAAACCCGTTGGCCCGAGGTTTGTAGCAAAATGGACTGTGGACCCAACGCATCGCCCGGAACGAGCGCCTTCTGGGTGGGCAAGGAGGGAGGGCAACATGGTTACGGCACTGGCAACTCAGTCCAGAGACAGTGGGCCGCAGAGGCGCGAGTTGGACACCGCGCTCACGACGGCGGCCGGGCTCTCGAGGGGCGACTACGCCGGCTGGCGGCTGCTGGCATCGCACCCGCCGTTGAGCGGCCCCTTCGTCGATCCACACTGGATGCTTGCGTGGACGGAAGCCTTCGCCCCCCAGGAGCCGGTACTGGTGTGCGCTCGGGACGGCCGACGTCTGGTCGGGCTTGCCGCATTGCAGCGCCTGGTGGAGTCGTGGGGGGGGCGCCGCCTCACCATCCTGCAATCCCGCACGAACGCTGAATCGTTCCGCTTCGCGTTCCTGTCGTGGAAGGGGCGGGTCGATATCCAGGAACAGCTCTGGCGAGCGCTGTGCCACTCGGGGGATTGCGACGTCATCCGGATTGAGCACGTACCGGAAGACTCGCCGACGCTCACGGCCGCGCTCACGGTCGCCGGAGAATTGGGGTGGCGCGCCCTGATACAGCCGACCTTCCTGACGCCTTGGCGTCCCCTGTCCCCTACGACGCCGTGGGACCACGGCCTGACGCGCAGGTTCAAGCGCAACCTGCGCCGAGCCGAGCGGCGGCTGGGGGAGCTGGGTCAAGTCCGCTTCGACGTGGTGACTACCGGGGTCGCACTGAAGCAAGCCCTCGACGTGTTCTATCGGCTCGAAGCGAGTGGGTGGAAGGGACGAAGCGGCACGGCCGTGGCACAGCATTCCCAGGTGAAGCGGTTCTACGATGGCCTGGTGGACCGAGCGAAGGTGTGGATTCCCATTCTCACCGTGTGTGGCGACCCCGTGGCGGCCTACGTGCTGCGCATTTCTGGGAACAACATCTTCGCCCTGAAGACGGGATATGATCAAACCTATTCCAAGTATGCGCCCGGACTGTTGCTCACCTCGCGGGTAATCCGCTACGGACTGGAGCACGGCATGGAGATGCTGGATCTCATGGCGGACAAAGCCCGCTGGAAGGCAGACTGGGCCCGGGAACTTCGTCCGCACTACGAGCTGCTGCTGTTTGCGCCCACGCCCACCGGCCGCTACGCGTACTGGGTGCGCTACGGGGTTCGCCAGCAGGCCAAGAAGCTCCCTGGGGCGGTCCGCCTCGCTCGCTGGCTGCGGGCCAAGCGGCCGTGAAGCGCAATGCCCGCTAGGGTTGCACCAGCTCGATGTCGCGCCTCACCGTGACGGATGCGCGGCCCCGCGCGGTCACGGTCACCTCGATGCGGTAGGGTCCTGGTGTTATGCTGGCGAGGTCGAGGGCCAACGCACGGCCCGCCACAGTCGGAGTCTCGGTGCGGGGCACCAAGACCTCCACCCACTCGAGGCTCACGTCTCGACGAGGCGCGGCGAGGCCCACCGCCTCAACCGCTCGACGCAGCCAGCCGGTGCCGCGGCGGGTGACCGTGAGCAGCGTCGTGACTTCGTCGCCTTCCGAGCTCAGCCCGTGCACCTCCCAAAACAACCCCAGCGGTCGATCGGCACGCACGCGTGTGGTCGCCAAGGCGTGCGGTACAGCGGCGGCCAAGTCGGACGGCAGAGAATCGCTCCCCTCCAGGAGGAGGAGATGGGAGATCCGGGCGTTTTCGTCGAGCGAGAGTCCATACCGCGCTCGGGCGACGGTCCGTCGCACCGAGGACAGGACCTCCAGGCTCAGGAGCTGGCGGCCGCACGGTGCCGTTGCCACGAGCACGTCGGGATGGTCCAACCGAATCTCATGCTCTCTCACGACCAGGTCGCGTTCTCCGCGAGCGAGCACCAGGGCAGCCCGCGCGGGCTGGTCGGCCAAGGCGGTGTCCTTCGACAGATCGTACGCCCCAACCACGACGCAGGAATCGCCTCGCCGGAACACGGCGACCTGGTGGTCCAGATATTCGAACGCCTTCGCGTACACGGGCGCGTAGCGCTCCCGCCCTTGTGGCGGGTCGGGGCTCCAGTCCGCGGGCCTCGTGTGCCCGGGATCGTCGAACGCACGAGCCCCTGGTGTGAACTGGAACGCAGGCGTGCGGTCGTGACCTGTGATGTTGGGCTCGGACTGGACCAGGAGAGGCGCCGATGGCTCGCGGGTCCACCAGATCGGCCATCCGAAGCGGAGCCATACGTCGCGGAGATCGTTCGCCCAATAGAGGCCGAACGTCGTGCGGCGGCCCTGCTCGATGCGTACCATGGTCTGGCGAGCGAAGTGCTCGGTGCGACGATCGTTCCAGGCGAGGGAGTAGAGCGGCTGGGCGAGCCACCACCAGCGGTTCTCGAACGCGGCCCGGCTGGCGCAGTCGAGCCGGCGGTAGCGGTCCGCGAGCTCGTCGTCCAGCAGGGGAGCGATGTCGCTCCAGCGACACCGCTCATCCTCGGGCATGTCGGCTAACGCGGCTGAAAACAGGCTTTCGGCGGCCGCGAAATCGCCGGCCACGTGCCGCGCGAGACCTCCCAACGCCTCGCACCATGACCGGACGGCGCGGCACTGCTCCACGACTCGGGCTGCCAGGCGCGGCTGGCTGTCCTCCAGCAGGTAGCGCACCCGCTGACCGGCGATCCACTCGTCCCCGGGGAGGGTGGCGCCGGCGACGTCGAGCGCAGCCAGGAGTCGGGCGCGCGCCTGACGGATCCGTGGAGGCTCCGCCGGAGCGCTGTCCTCGTCGCCGCCGCCCTCATACCAATAACGCATCCGCCCGATGATTTCGTAGCGACCGCCGTTCGAACCCGAGGGGCGTTCGGGGAGACTCGCCCGCCGCGTGATCTCGAACGCATCTCGCGCCCGGCCGGCCGACCTGAGCACCGCGAGCGAGTCGATCCCGCCCGACTGTGATCCGGCGGCGATCAGGTATGGGAAGAACAGAGGTAAAACGCTCAAGGTCAGGCTCCACGGTCAAAATAGGGCCCTCCCGTGCGCCCCGCGAGCTTGACTCCCCGTGGGCGCGGAGTAATGTCGGCGCGGTGATCCCGCGCGACCTGAACGCCGCTCATTGGTTCGTCGACCGCCACATCGAGGAAGGCCGGGACGGCCGGCTCGCGATCAGTTACGAGGGCCGCCGCCTCACCTATGGCGACGTGTCCAGCGGCGCGAACCGGCTGGGTAACGCGCTGCGGCGGCTGGGCGTCATGATGGAGCAGCGCGTGGTGCTGCTGCTGCCCGATTCGCCTGAGTTCGTGTGGAGCTTCTGGGGCGCACTCAAGATCGGTGCCGTGCCGGTCCCGACCAATACCCTGCTCAAGCCGCGGGACTACGAGTACATCCTGAGGGACAGCCGGGCGACGGTCGTGATCGCGAGCGAGTCGCTCGTGGCCGCCGTCGAGGAGGTGCGCTCCCGATCGCCTGATCTCACGCACGTGGTGGTCGTGGGCCGGGCGGCGGCCGGCCAACTCGGCTACGCCGACCTGGTCGGAGCCGAGAGCGCCGAGCTCGCGCCCGCAGTCACGACGAAGGATGACGTGGCCTTTTGGCAGTACACGTCGGGCACCACGGGGACCCCCAAGGCGGCCGTCCACCTGCACCACGATATGCTCGTTTGCTGCGAAGCGTTCGGCCGCCACGTGCTGGAGATCGGGCCGGAGGACCGCACGTTCTCGGTCGCCAAGCTGTTTTTCGCTTACGGCCTGGGCAACGCGCTGTACTTCCCGTTCCACGTCGGCGCCTCGACGGTGCTGTACCCGGGCCGCCCGGAGCCCGCGAAGGTGTTCGAAGTCATCACGCGGGAGCGCCCCACGCTGTTTTACGCCGTCCCCACGGCGTACGCGGCGATGCTGCAGGTACCGGACGCCGCACGGCGCTACGACCTCCGGTCGGTCCGGGTCTGCAGCTCGGCGGGAGAGCCGCTCCCCAAGGCCATCTACGAGCGCTGGCTCGAGAAGTTCGGTCTCGAGATCCTCGACGGCATCGGCTCAACCGAGATGTGCCACACCTTCATCGCGAACCGCCGCGGCCAGGTGCGCCCCGGCTCGAGCGGCACGCTCGTCCCGGGCTACGAGGCGAAGCTCCTGGACGACGCCGGCTGTCCAGTGGCGGTCGGCGAGGTGGGCAACTTGGTCGTCAAGGGGGATAGCGCGTGCTCGTGCTATTGGAACCAGCACGAGCGCACCAAGCAGACTATCGAGGGGGAATGGGTGCGCACCGGCGACAAGTACCAGCGAGATGTGGATGGCTACTTCTGGTACGCCGGTCGGACCGACGACATGATCAAGGCGGGCGGCATGTGGGTGTCGCCGGCGGAGGTCGAGAGCGCGCTCGCCGAGCATCCGGCCGTCGTGGAAGCGGGCGTTGTGGGTGCGGAGGACCAAAACGCGCTCGTGAAGCCGCTCGCGTTCGTGGTGCTCGCGCGGGGCCAGCGGGCGAGTCCCACGCTCGAGGCCGAGCTCAAGGGGTTCGTGAAAGCGCGCCTCGCGCCGTACAAGTACCCGCGCTGGATCGTGTTCGTGGACGAGCTGCCGAAGACGGCCACCGGCAAGATCCAACGGTTCAAGTTGCGGGAAATAGCGAAACAGACCGGCGGGACAGGCCAAGGCTAGACGCGGTAGAGTCTAGTAGTTGCAATTCCTGTCGTGTCGTCCTCGTCTACTGTATCAGGAGAAGCAAAACGTCGTACAATGCATGCGTCCATGCCGTGATGCCGAATCCGCGCGCGAGATACAACCCCGAGAAGAACAGCCCCGCGACCATCCGGAACGCGAACGAATAGAGCTGCCAGCGGTCGCCGTAGGGGCCGATATAGTGAAAGGCGGAGAAGATCGCGGCGCCGGCGAGGGTGGCTGCCACGCCAGCCGTCACGGGGCGCCAGCCGAGCAGGGCCCGGGCGGCGGCGGCGAGCGCGCCCACCAGCAGCACGCGGAACAAGAGCTCCTCGTAGATCCCCGCCCCCAGTGAGACCATCAGCCGCGTCCACCAGTCCATCTCGCGTCCACCAGGGATCGCGAGCGTCTGAAGCATGTCGAGCACGCCAGAGGTCACGCCCCCCACCACGAAGCCGAAGATCAGCGCGAGCGCGAGCGCCTCGCCCAGCATCATCGCCAACACGCGGCTGCGGAGCCGCGATCCGTGAGCGCGCATGTCGCGCGCCACCAGCCACAATCCCACACCGATCAGGCAGACCATGAAGAACGGCGGGCCCCAGGCGCCCGCTACCGCCGTGAACAGGGCTTGCAGGATCACGTCGGCCCCGTTGCGAACGGAGCGCGCGCCGTGCGCGAGCAGCACCGCGAGCACCTGGTAGAACAACAACAGCGGCAGCGCGAACAACAGGCTGTAGCGCGGGGCACGACTCACCTGCCAATACGAGGTCCGCGTGGTGAGAGATGGGAAACCGGTGCTCGTCATAGGCCCATGAATCTAGCGCGCCCTCTCAGGGCGCGACCTTACGACGGGGCCGCTTGCTACGTGGTTTCGGGGCCCGTATCCTACCGCCACCCATGAAGCTCGTCCCGTTCGTTCTCGCTGGGCTCGTCGCCGCTTCCTCCAGCGTGGCCGCCCAGCGCCCCGAGCGCGGCCGGGACCTGGGCATTCCGTTCGAAGGCACGACCGGGCCTCTCAACGCCATCACGGATGTGGGCGGCGTCGAGGTCGGCCACCGCACGCTCGTGGCGGGGAGCGGCAAGCTCGTCGTGGGGAAGGGTCCTGTCCGGACGGGCGTCACCGCGGTTTTCCCGCGCGGCAAGGACTCCGACGACCCCGTGTTCGCCGGCTGGTTCACGATGAACGGCAACGGTGAGATGACCGGGACGACCTGGGTGGAGGAGTCGGGGTTCTTGTGGGGCCCCGTGATGATCACGAATACGCACTCGGTCGGCGTCGTGCGCGACGCGGTGATCGAATGGGTCGTCCGCCGGGGACGGATGCTCCAGGACGAATGGTCATTGCCGGTGGTAGCGGAGACGTGGGACGGCGGGCTCAACGACATCAACGGCTTTCACGTCACGAAGCAGGACGCCTGGGCCGCTATGGACAGTGCGCGCGGCGGTCCCGTCGCCGAGGGGAGCGTGGGAGGCGGCACGGGAATGATCTGCAACCAGTTCAAGGGAGGGATCGGGACGGCCTCGCGGCGGCTCGACCCGCCCGATGGCGGATACACCGTGGGCGTGCTGGTGCAGTGCAATTACGGGAGGCGCAGCTATCTACGCATCGCCGGCGTGCCGGTCGGCCAGGAGATCTCGGAGCTGGTCCCGTGCCGCGCCCCCTGCGGCGGCCCGCGCTCGGGAATCGCGGCGGCCATCCCGCCCGATGTTGGCTCGATCATCATCGTGGTCGCCACCGACGCTCCGCTCCTGCCCCACCAGCTGAAGCGCGTCGCCCGGCGGGCCGCGCTCGGCGTGGGTAGGCTGGGTGGGGTCGCGTCCAATTCGTCGGGCGACATCTTCCTCGCGTTCTCGACAGCGAATCCGCGCGCCTCGCGCGATTCCGGGCTTGCCCAGGTTTCCATGGCCGCGAACGACCGGATCACTCCCCTCTTCGAGGCGACCGTGCAGGCCACCGAAGAGGCGATCGTCAATGCCATGCTCGCGGCTCGCACCATGACCGGGGCTGACGACCTCACGGTGTACGCGCTCCCGCACGACCGCCTGCGCGACGTGCTCAAGCGATACAACCGGCTCAAGCCGTGAGCCCCCCGTGAGTCCACACAACGGCTCGTTTCCCCCGCTCAAGGCCGCCGATCTGCGGATCCGCCCGCTCGCGCGTGCGGAGACGATTCCGTCGGCGTGGTACACGGACCCGCGGTTCCACGCGCTCGACCGCGACGCGATCTTCGCGACCACGTGGCAGCACGTGGCCGACGCCCATCAGCTCGCGCAGCCCGGCGACCACGTGATCGCGGACGTCGCGGGCGAGCCGATCATCGTGGTGCGGGGGAAGGACGGTGCGTTGCGCGCGTTCTTCAACGTGTGCCGGCACCGCGGTGGGCCGCTCGCGATGAAGGACGGCACCGCGGACATGCTGATCTGCAAGTACCACGGCTGGACCTATCGACTCGACGGCGTGTTGCGCGGCGTGCCGCATTTCAATCGCGTGGAGCTGTTCGACAAGCGCGACTACGGCCTCACGCCCGTGCATCTGGCGGAGTGGGAGGGGTTGGTGTTCGTGAACCTGGCCGAGCGCCCTAAGCCGCTGGCGACACACCTTGAGCACATCGGGGAACGTGTCGCGCCCACGCGGATCGGCCGGCTCAGATTCGCCCGCCGGGTCGACTACGACGTGCATGCGAACTGGAAGGTGTACGTCGACAACTATCTCGAAGGCTATCACGTGCCCTACGTGCATCCCGAGCTGTACTCCCTGTACGACTACGAAGGATACGTCACCGAGGTGCACGACTGGTACTCGGTGCAGGTGGGCCCGCTGACGGGGGACTCGAACGTGTACACCGCCGGCGGGGGCGAAGCGCTCTATTACCAGGTTTTCCCGAACCTGATGCTCAACGTCGTGCCGGGGCGGCTGCAGTCCAACGTGGTCATCCCGGTCGCGCCAGACCGCTGTAAGGTGATCTTCCGCTACTACTACGACGACGTCGAGTCGGTCGCGGCGCGCGACCGCATCGAAGCGGACATTGCGTTTTCGGACAAGGTGCAGCACGAAGATGCGGAGATCTGCGAGCGGGTGCAGCAAGGGCTCGGCTCTCGGGCGTATGACAAGGGCCGCTTCTCCGTGCGATTCGAAGAAGGCGTCTACCACTTCCAGAAACTGCTGAAGCACGCCTACCGGACCTGGCTGATGCGCTGATGGCGGATCTCAAGCGCCAGCTTGGGCTGCTCGATTCGACGATGATCAACGTCGGCACGATCATCGCGTCCGCCATTTTCATCGTTCCCAGCGCCATCGCGGCCACGCTGCAGGCCACGGGTCCGGCGATCCTGGTCTGGGTTGTGGGCGGCGTCGTGTCGTTGCTCGGTGCGCTCTCGGTCGCGGAGCTGGGCGCCGCGATGCCGCACGCGGGCGGTCAGTATGTGTACCTCACGCGCGCCTACGGACCGGCCTCCGGCTTCCTCTACGGCTGGACGAGCGGGGTCGTGATCAACCCCGCGTCCATCGCCGCGATCGCCGTGGGCTTCGCGACCTACTTCAGCTTCTTCGTGCCGCTTTCCGGCGCCGGCATCAAGCTCGCGGCGGTCCTGTCCATCGTGGGGCTGACCGCGCTGAACTCGCTGGGCGTGCGGCTCGGCGCCGTCACGCAGAACGTGCTCACCCTCATCAAGATGGCGCTGCTCGTGGTGCTCATCGTTGCGGGGTTCGCGCTCCCGGGTGGGAGCGCGTCGAACCTCGCGCCCCTCTGGTCGGACGTGCCGCCGGGACATCAGATCGCATCGTTCGGCGTCGCCCTGGTAGCGGTGTTGTGGGCGTATGACGGCTGGATCGAGGTCACGTACGTGGGGGGAGAAGTGACGGACCCGGAGCGCAATGTGCCGCGCTCCATCGTGCTCTCCACCGTCATCGGCATCGCCCTCTACTGCCTCGTCACCGCTTCGTTCGCCTACGTCCTCTCGCCGGCCAGGATGGCGGCCTCGTCGCTCGTCGCTTCCGACGCGGCCCAGGTCACGCTGGGCCGCGCGGGCGCCGCGCTCGTCGCCGTCGCGATCATGATCGCCACGATCGGGTCGAACAACGGCATCGTGCTCACGGCGGCGCGGGTTCCCTATGCGATGGCGCGGGACGGCCTGCTGCCCCGCTGGCTCGGCGGCGTGCACCCGCGTTTCCTCACGCCGGTACCCTCGCTCGTCGTGCAGGGAATCATCTCGATCGCGCTCACGTGGATCTCCACGGAGCCGTCGTGGAAGGACACCTACAACCGGCTGTTCACCTACGTGATCCTGGGAGAATTCATCTTCTATGGGATGTCCGCCGCCGCGGTGATCCTGCTGCGGCACACCGCGGCCGACATGCCCCGCCCCTACCGCACGTGGGGCTATCCGGTGACGCCGCTCGTGTTCGTCCTGTTTTCCGTGTGGCTCATCTGGAACACTGCGCAGGAACAGCTGTTCGACTTCGCCGTCGGCATGGCGTTGATTCTCGCGGGCTTGCCGTTGTACTGGTGGATGCGACGTCGTCAGTCATCCGTCGTCCGTCATCCGTCGACCGCGGGGCCTCTACGGACCACGGACGACGGATAACGGACTACCTGCTACTCGTCGTCCGCGCCGGGCTTCTGCAGGTGCTGCAACACCGTTTCCACGTCCTTCCGGGTGTCCGCGTACTTGAGCGCGCCCGCGACCGCCTGCAGCCGCGGGATGCCGAGCTGGCGCGGCAGCGTGAACTGGAACGCCTCGACTACCCAGCGCCGCACGGTCCGGCGGTCGTCATTCAGGTGACCGGCGAGCAGGTCGAGGGCGTGGGCACTGCCGCGGGCCGCGAGCGCCGCCAGCACGTGGGCGGCGAAATGATCTGTGGCGACGAGCGTCTCGATGCGCGGGATGGCGCCGGTATCTCCCGTCTGCGCGATGATCCGGTAGGCCGCTTCCTGGATCACGTCCTGGTACGATGGCGTGGCAAGCCCCCAGGCGATGGCGCTGTCACGCGCGGTCGAGTCGGCGCGGACCAGGGCAGTGAGCGCGGCGGCCCGTACTCCGTAGCTTGGGTCATTGTGGAACGTGGCTCGCGCGAGCTCGGCGGCCCGCGCACCGCCGAGCTGACCCAGCGCCGCTAGGCCTGCGCGCCGTACCTGCGCCGAGGTGTCACGCAGGGCGGCCGCGAGCGGCGCCGCAGCGCTCGCCGCGGGCAGCCCGCCCAATGCCTCGACCGCCCCCGCACGCGTGCGGAAGTAATCGGCCCCGGTCGCCGCCTCGGCGAGCGCCGCCACGGCGGCGGCGTCGGTCGGGCGCTGCGCCAGCTGCTCGATCGCCCACTCGCGGTTCCAGAGATCCGGGTCCCGCTGGAGCTCGGTGGCGAGCCACGGCGTCGGTTGGTCGAAGGTGAGCTCCTTGAGAATGGTGTTGCCGTCGTCGAACACCACCATGGTCGGTGGGCCGGCGACCTCCGGGATCTCGATCGTCTGCTCCCGGGCAGCGAGCTCGACCCGCCGCACCACATCTCCACTCGCGGTCCCCACGCGAATCGTCACCGGCATGCGGAACACGTTCGGGGTCTCGAACGCCAGGCCGGTGCTGTCCGCCTTACCAGAGTCCGCTTGGGTCTGCTTCACCGTGAGCGTGAGCTTCCGGGCCGTGGTGTCGTAGACGGCCGTCACTGCGAAGCGGGGGTGTCCGGCAGCGTAGATCCACTGACTCCAGAACCAGTCGAGATTCTCGCCCGTTGCGTCGAGCACCGCCTGGCGCAGGTCGTCCGTGGTCGCATTTCCCAGGGCGTGGCGCGTGAGGTAGAGATGGAGCGATGCCCAGAACCGTTCGGGACCCAGGTAGCGCAGCAGCATGCGCAGCACCAGCGCGCCCTTTGGATACACGTTGTTCGAGCCGAGCGCGGCCAGCGGCATGCGGCGTCGCCGGTCGATCTGGAGGTACTGGTGGTACTCGTCCAGGTAATAGTCGTCGTCGGCGCGGGGGCCCAGCTTCACGCGCCAGTACTGGCCCGGGAGGAACTCGGCGAAGCCCTCGTTGAGCCACATGTTGGCCCAGTTCTCGAGGGTCACGTAGTCGCCGAACCATTGGTGGGCGAGCTCGTGGGGGATCAGGGTCCACTGATACCACGGCCGGTCGAGGTAGGCGCGCTCGTCGGGCAGCCAGTCCACGAGCGTGGTCGCGCTCACGTTCTCCATCCCGCCGAAGAAATCCGCGACCGTGGTCTGGGCGTACTTGGCCCATGGGTAGCGGACGCCGGTCAGGCGGGAGTATACCTCGATCATGTCCGGGGTGACGCCGAACAGGCGGCGGGCGCGACTGGAGTCGGCGCGGTAGACGTAGTATTCCACGGGGACGCCGCGCCACGTGTCGGCGAGCCGCACGAGCGGTGCGACGATGAGCGAAACGAGATAGGTCGCGCTCGGCTGATCCTGGCGCCACGTAACGGTATGCGTCCCGTCGGGGTTCTTCCGGTCGGCCACGAGCCGGCCGTTCGACACCGCGGTGTACTGGCGCGGCACGGTGGCGGCGAGCTCCCACGTCATCTTGTCGTTCGGGAAGTCGTAGGTCGGGAACCAGAAGTGGTTGTCGTGGTCCTCCCCCTGGCTCCAGATCTGCTGCGGCCGGTGCTCCCGGCCCTCGGGCTCGATGAACGTGAGCCCGCGGCCGTTGTCGATGCGCGCGTGGTAATCGATGGACATGCGCAGCGTGTCGTGGAAAGCGAGCGGGCGCGCGGGGTACACCACGAGCGTGTCGCCATGCGCCGTGCTCCGGAGCGTGGTCCCGCGGGGGTCGAGGACGCGCGCCACGACGAGCCGTTTGCCCGCGTCCAGGATCACCGAGTCCAGACCCGGTCGCAGCGCCACCAGCGTGGTCGTCACGCGGCCGTCGAGCGACGTCGAGTCCCAATCGAAATTCCGGACCTCGATCCGCTGGTGCACCAGGTCGTAGTCGTGGGACCGCGTGTAGGCGTCGTTCGCCATCCGCCCGACGTTGGACTGCGCTGTGACGAGAGCGGGGAGACCGAACAGAATGGTGCAACCGAGCGGTAGGCGCATGACTTAATCTAGTCTGGACGGGACGGGCTTTCCGGTGCAGAATTCGGCGGCCGCCACCACGCCCTTCACAGGAGATTCCAGGATGAGATCCAGGCTCGGAACTACCCTGCTTGCCGTCTGCACCCTCCCCCTCACGGTCGTTGTCGCGCAGGCCCAGAACCCGGTCTCCAATGGCATCCGGGGCCTGGCGCAGCGCCAGACGAAGAACATCGTCGACGCCGCAGAGGAGATGCCGGCCGACAAGTACGGCTACAAGCCCACGCCCGCCCAGATGAGCTACGGGGACGTGGTCGCCCACTTGATCAAGGAAGGGAACAACTATCTCTGCAGCGCGGCGTCCGGTATGAAGCAGCCGGACGTGGACAAGTTCACGGGGGCGGACCCGAAGGACAAGCTCGTGGCCGGTCTCAAGGCCTCGTTCAAGTTCTGCGAGACCGCGCTGGCTCAGATCCAGGACTCGCAGCTGGGCGACAGCATCGACTTCTTCGGCGGCCGCAAGGTCACGAAGGCCCTCGCGGGGCTGATCACCGTGGCCGACTGGGCAGACCACTACAGCCAGATGGCGATCTACCTGCGCTTGAACGGGCTGTTACCGCCGACGGCGAAAAAGGCGATGGACTAGCGGTCCCGCAGGATCTCGCGTGCGGCGTTGTAACCGCACGCGCCCATCACGCCGCCGCCCGGGTGCGTCGCCGAGCCGCAGAGGTACAGCCCCTTGATGGGGGTGCGGTAGTCGGCGTATCCGGGCAGCGGGCGCAGGAAGAAGAGCTGGGACAGGGTCATGGCGCCCTGGAAGATGTTCCCGCCCGTGAGACCGAAGCGGCGCTCCAGATCGAGCGGCGAGAGCACCTGCCGGTCGATCACGGCGCGCTTGAAGTTCGGCGCGTATTCGTCGAGGATGTCGAAGCAGCGATCGGCGAACTCATGCTTGACCTGGTCCCAGCTCGCATTCCGCAGCTGGTACGGTGCGTACTGCACGAAAAACGACATCACGTGCTTTCCGGGGGGCGCGACGGTCGTGTCCACCACGGACGGAATGGTGCACTCGAGAATCGGATCCGCCGAGGGGCGTCCGTACTTGGCGTCGTCGTAGGCCCGTTCGATGTAGTCGAGCGTGGGCGCGATGTGGATCGTGCCGCGCAGGTGTCCGTTCGGCGGGAGGCCGCTCGCTCGCACGGCGGTGAAGTCCGGGAGCTCCGACAGCGCGACGTTGATCTTGAGCGAGGCGCTCGCGTAGTCGATGTGCTTGACCGCGGCGACGAACTCGGGCTCCAGCTCCCGCTCCTCGAGTAGCTGGAGGAACGTGACGTGCGCGTCGGCGTTCGAGACGACCTTCCGGGCCTGAAACTCGGTCCCGTCCTCGAGCGCCACGCCTTTCACCCGACCCCGGCGGGTGACGATCTTCGCCACCGGACTGTTCACGCGGATCTCCGCCCCGTGCGCGCGGGCCGCGGACGCGAGCGCCTGCGTGATCCCGCCCATGCCGCCGCGCACGTAGCCCCACATGCCTCGCACCCCGTTGCAATCGCCCATCACGTGGTGGAACAGTACGTACGCCGTCCCCGGCACCGAGGGCGACGCCATCGCGCCGATAATCGCGTCGGTCGCGAGCGCGATCTTCAGCTGTTCCGACTCGAACCAGCGATCGAGAATCGGCCGCGCGGCGCCCGTCAGGATCTCGAGCGCGGCCGGGCCCTCCCGCCCCAGCTTCAGAAAGCGCCACCCGAGCCGCGCCAGCTGCGCGAGGTTGGTCGGCCGGAATGACCAGGGATTGGGCGGTGTCTGGAGTAAGGTCGGCTCGATGAAATCCGCCACCCGCTCGAGCATCGCTTCGTAGCGAGGCAGGGCCTCGGCGTCTCGCTCGGAGAACTTGGCCACTTGCTGTCGCGTGAGCTCTTTGTCGGGCCCCATCAACAGGAACCGTCCGTCGGGGAACGGCGTGAACGACGAGGGACTGCGCGGCAAGAGCTCGAATCCGTGGCGGGGGAGCCCCAGATCGCGGATGATCTCCGGTCGCAGCAGGCTGTTCACGTAGGCGGCGGTAGACACCTTGAAGCCGGGCCACAGCTCCTCGGTCACGCACGCGCCTCCCACGACGTGGCGGCGCTCGAGCACCAGCACGCGCTTCCCCGCACGAGCGAGATAGGCGGCGGTGACGAGGCCGTTGTGGCCGGCCCCGACGATGATGATGTCGTACGACCCGGACATGACGATCCCTTCGCCAGATCTCGTGCGGTGCAGTATGTTACGGGTTGGGAAGCGACGCGAGCGACCCGATGATGACGCAGTCCCCGATCCTGCTCCTGCGGCTCTTAGCGATCGCCTGGTGCGCTGGCCATCCGCTCGCGATCACCGGATGCGCCCGGCCTCGGCCTGCCGCTGCGGCGACGGCACCCGCTCCGGCACCGGAGCCGCAACTCCCGGTCGCGCTGCGCGTCACCAACAGTAACTGGTCGGACGTGAGAATCTACGTCGTCCGCGGCACGATGTGGGTGCGGCTCGGCACGGTGACCACGAACAGCACCGTGGACTTCACCATCCCGGCTGACTTTCTGAGCGGGGCGGGGAACGTGACGCTGGTGGCGGACCCGGTCGCCGGGAGAGCGTCCTGGACCACACCGCTCCCCGCGATTTCGGAGGGCGATGAATTCGAGCTCGTCGTCGAGAACTTCCTGCAGTACTCGCATCTGGTGGTCCGGTAGGAATAGCCGCAAGCCGTAAGGCGCAAGTCGTACGCGAGCTCTTGCGCCTTACGCCTGGCGGCTTGCGACGGTCTACGGTCTCCGTTGTAACCGCTCGAGGAGCGAGCCCAGCTCGGGCGGCACCTGCACCCCGAAAATCTGTCTCGCCGGAGCGGTGACCACGATGGACCGCGGTCCCGGCGATCCCTGACTGCCGGTCGGGCCGGCGCTCCCGGCCTGTCCGGGCGCCCCGTCCACCGCATCGGCGCAGCGCCGGTTGCTCGCATCCGTCCCCCCCTGGCCCCCCTTGCCGCCCTTCCCGCCCGCTCCCCCCGGCCCGCCCGGGCCGCCGGCTCCTCCCGGGCTCCGGCCGGCCACGATTCCCGCGAGGAACGGGTTGTCGAGCGGCACGATCACGTTGATCCGGCCGCCGCGTCCCCCGGGTCCACCCGATCCGCCGTTGCCGCCGTTCCCGCCGGGCGCCCCGGCCTGCGCCGGGCAGCCGGCGGCGCCCGCGGAGCCGTCGGCGCCTCTGGTGCCCGCGACGCCCGAGCCCCCGCGGCCGCCCCGGGCCTCGATCACGAGCCAGTCGGCGGGCGGCACGGCGCCGGCGTCCTGCAGCACGTAGAACGGCGGCGCGAGCCCGACCTGGATGCCCGCCACGAACAGCTTGTCGTAGAACGGCGAGCGCAGCACGGCGAGCCGCACCGTCGCGTCCGGGCCGGGCTCCCCTGCCTCACCGGGACCCCCAGGCTCACCCGAGAACGCGAACGTATGCGGCATGCACCGGTAGTCGGGTGGAACGACGACGGTGTTCGTGATCCGGGAATTCGCCCGCAACGTCGCCGTGAGCCGGAAACCGGTCGACACCGTGGCGAGGGGGTCGCGCTCCGTCACCCAATCACCGTCCTCCTGCGACACCGCGTCGGGACTCTCGCGGTCCAGGAACACCACGTGCAGACGGGGCGGATGCTTCTTGTCGTACGACCGCGAGAACGACACCCGCTCGCCGCTGGCCAGGACGGCTTCGTAGCTCGCCGGGATCACGCCGCCGGGGCAGGCGCGGGCGTAGCCCGTGACGATCCGGATGTCTCTGATTTGCGCCACCAAGCCGGGGTCGGGAGCGAAGCCTTCAGGGGGGGCGTGGGAGCAGCCCAAAGCAAAAAACGTTGCACAGAAAGACGTCACGCAAAGACGTAGCCCAGAGGCGTCACGCAGAACCGTATGCCCACGGTTTCGCGAGACGTTTCTGCTTGACGTCGTCGCGTGACGCTTTACCGCTCGACGCCTCATGGTGTCTCCTCCCGCACAAACCTGCCGCTCTCGGCCTCGAAGACCCTGATGCGCACGACCACACCCGCGCGCCGCTCATCCACGATCCGTGCGTGCACGATCTTCCGGTCCGCCGTGGGCCGGTAGAGAATCCAGCTGCCCGCGGGCGCGGCGGCCACGATGCCGTCGCAGGAGCGCGAGCGGGGCCGAGGCTGGCGGCCGGGTGGGACGCCGGGTATCCACACCCGGCACTCGCCGGGCTTCGGGAGATGGCCGCGAGGAACGCCGAGCGTCGCCGCCGTGCTCGGTTCCGCGGAGCGGGTTTCGGGGACGACGAACACGGTCCGCGTGGCTCTTGTGCACCCAGCCGCGAGGGCGAAGCCGAGCGCGGCAATCGTAACGGGCAGCGATCGCATGCTGATCCTCGGTGTCGCAGGCGGTCACAAAATGTGAAACTGGGATGCAAGAGGCAATCTTTACAGGGGTGCCGAAGGGCGGTCTTGCGGCGTGCGCCTTGCGGCTTGAGGCTTAGGTCCGTGGACAAACCCGGCTACGGTCTCATCGAAACCATGCGCGTGCGCGACGGGCGTATCCCGTTCCTCGAGCGGCATCTGGCCCGTCTCGGTCGCTCGCTCGGCGAGCTCGGCCTGCCCAGGCCTTCCCAGGATGTCGCCGCGCTGGTGAGGCCGTTCGCCGGCACGGGCGACGCGGTCCTCCGGGTCGAGGTCCGCGACGGCCGGGCGAGCGTGACGGTGCGCGAGCTGCCCACGCTCGAGCCGCCGGCCGTGATCACGGCGTCCCAGCCGCACGAGCCCTATCCCCACAAGACGACCGAGCGGGATCGCTTCGACGAGGCGGCAACCGAAGCCGATGTGGCGGAGGCTGACGACGCACTGCTCCTCACGCCTGAGGGGTGGGTAGCGGAGGGAACGGTGTGGACCGTGTTCTGGTGGGACGGCGACAGGCTGTGCACGCCGGCGCTCGATCTCGGTATCCTGCCCGGGATCGGGCGGGCGCGCGTGCTCGAGCTCGCGCCGGGAGTGGGCCAAGGGCGATACGGGGAGGACGCGCTCGCCGGCACGAGCCTGTTGGTGCCGCTCGCGTCGCTCGATGGGACGGCTCTCCCCGGGGATGCCCGCACCGCGGATCTCGCCCGCCACTTTTGGCCCGCTGCTTCATTCTGAGGCACGAAGGACACGCGTCTGAGTGTCTTTGCCCCAAACCGATGCGGATACGCAACATGACTGAGCCGGCTGCGGCCTGCCGAGGCGTGGCCCGAGACGTGCGATACCCCAACCGCACGGGGGTGACGACCCTCGCGTTGGTTCACCACTGCACGAGGTACGTCTCGGATGGTGTCGGCTTTCGAGTCGGATGCGTCGCGTGGCACGCGCGTGGGGTGTGGTGTCGAGATCGTGGCGACTCGACTGGCCCTGAAGCCCGCTGCCGCCCGCACCGCGGCCGGGCTCCTCTCGGACGACGAGTGCCAGCGAGCGAGTCGGCTGGCGTTCGATCGCGACCGCCGCCGCTTCGTTGTGGCGCGCGCGCGCCTGCGACAGTTGCTCGGGGCGCGACTGGACGTCCGGGCTGAAGCGGTCGAGCTGGTCTACGGGGCGCACGGCAAACCGGCGCTCGCGCCCCGGTTCGCGGCTTCCGACCTGCGCTTCAACGTGTCGCATTGTGATGACCTCGCCGTGTACGCGTTTTCGCACGGATGCGAGGTCGGCATCGACGTCGAGGCCGTCCGGGTCATGGGTGACGCGGACGACCTCGCCGCCCGCTTCTTTTCCCGTCGCGAGCACGGGGCGTATCGGGCCCTCCACCCGCGTGACAAGCCGCTGGTATTCTTCCAATGCTGGACGCGCAAGGAAGCCTTCATCAAGGCGCTGGGTGACGGCCTGTCCTATCCACTCAACCGTTTCGATGTGTCGCTCGCGCCGGGTGAGCCGGCGCGAGTCCTCCGCGTCGAGGGCGCCCCCGAGGACCACCGCCGCTGGCACATGGAGAGCTTCGCGCCGGCTCTCGGATTTGTGGCGGCCGTCGTCGCGGAGCGCCGGAGCTCCGCCGTCGACTTCCCCGAACCCACCGACCTGCTCGCGGTCGGGGAGGCACGGTAATGTCCGCCGGCTGTTACGACTCCCCGTGGCTGAATGACGACGTGCGGATGTTCCGCACGACGGTTCGACAATTCATCCAGAAGGAATTCGCGCCACAGCAAGCCCGCTGGCGCGAGCAGCAGCGGCCAGATGCCGAAGCGTGGACCGCGGCAGGCCGGACCGGCATCCTGCTCACCGACGTGCCCGAGGAGTACGGCGGTGGCGGAGGCAGTTTCGCACACGAGGCGGTCGTCTTGGAAGAGCTCGTGCACGCGGGCGTCCACTTCGGCTCCAGCATCCAGAGCATCGTGGCGCACTACATCCTCGCGTACGGCAGCGAGGCGCAGAAGCGTGACTGGCTCCCCCGGATGGGGCGTGGGGACCTGGTGGGCGCCATCGCGATGAGCGAGCCTGGCGCCGGGTCCGACTTGCAGGGCATCCAGACCATGGCTCGCCGCGACGGCGACCACTATGTGATCAACGGCTCCAAGACGTTCATCACGAACGGGGGGCACGCGAGCCTCGTCTGCCTCGCTGCAAAGACGGACGCGAAAGTGGCCGGCGTGAAGGGCATTTCGCTGATCATGATCGAAACGAAGGGGCTTGCCGGATATCGCGTGGGTCGCTCGCTCGAGAAGGTCGGTATGCACGCGCAGGACACGTGCGAGCTGTTCTTCGACGACGTGCGGGTCCCGGCGGTGAATCTGCTCGGGCCCGCCGAGGGCAAGGGGTTCTTCCAGATGATGGACCGGCTCCCCTATGAGCGACTCATGGTCGGGGTGAGCGCGGTCGCCATGGCGGAGCACGCGGTGGCCATCACCACCGCCTACGTGAAAGAGCGCACGGCGTTCGGCAAGCCGCTGATCGATTTTCAGAACACGCGCTTCACCTTGGCGGAGTGCAAGACGGCGGCGCATATCGGCCGCGTCTTCCTCGACAACTGCATCGAGCGTTTCATGGCGGGCCGCCTCGACGATATCACCGCTGCCATGGCGAAGTACTGGCTCACCGACTCGCAGTGCCGGATCGTCGACGAGTGTGTGCAGCTACACGGCGGGTACGGCTACATGACCGAGTATCCGATCGCCCGCATGTGGACCGACAGCCGCGTGCAGCGCATCTACGCGGGCACGAACGAAATCATGAAGGAGTTGATTGCTTGCGCCCTCTGAACGTTTGCTTGCACGATTTGATCGCCGCACAGGTCGGCCGAACTCCCGATCAGCCAGCCGTGGTGTTTGAGCGGCAGCACCTGACCTATGGCGAGCTCGACTACCGCGCCCAACGTCTCGCGGATCACCTGAGAGGGCTGGGCGTCGGGCCGGAGGCGCGGGTCGGGTTGTTCGTCGAGCGCTCGCTCGAGATGATCGTGGGAATTCTGGCCATCCTGAAGGCCGGAGCCGCCTACGTGCCTGTGGATCCGGCGTATCCGCAGGAGCGGATCGCCTTCATGCTCGCCGACGCCGGCATCGCGGCGTTGCTCACCCAAACCAGTCTCCAAGCCAGTCTCCCGGTCATCGCCGCGCCGGTGGTCCGTCTGGATTCGTTCGATTGGACCGCTGCGAGCCAGGCGACGCCTCATCACGCGGGTGTGGAGCCGGGAAACCTCGCCTATGTGATTTACACCAGTGGCTCCACGGGCCGTCCCAAGGGTGTTTGCATCGAGCATCGCAGCATCGTCAGCTACGTGCTCGGCATCGTGGAGCGGTTGCGACTCGCGCCCGGTATGAATCACGCGACGGTGTCGACCATCGCCGCGGACCTCGGCAACACGGTGGTGTTCCCGGCGCTGGCCACAGGTGGCTGCCTGCACGTGATCTCGCAGGAGCGAGCCGAGAACCAGGCGAGGCTCGCCGAATACTTCGACCGCGAGGGGATCGATGTCCTGAAGATCGTCCCATCCCACCTTGCGGCCCTGCAGACCGGCCACCATCCGGAACGCGTCATGCCCCGAGCTCGGCTGATCCTCGGCGGCGAGCCCTCCCGGGCCGACTGGATTGCCCGCCTCCGCGCGCTGGCGCCGGGTTGCGAAATTCACAACCACTATGGCCCCACGGAAACCACGGTCGGCGTACTGACCTATCAGGTCGGCTCGGCATTGCCGAGCACGCCCACCGGCACGCTTCCGTTGGGGCGACCGCTGCCTGGCGCTCGCGTGCACGTGCTCGACGAGCGCGGGCAGCCCGTGCCCGCCGGCGAGCAGGGCGAGCTGTACATCGGGGGCACCGCCGTAGGACGAGGCTACCTCAACCGCCCGGACCTGACCGCCGAGAAATTCCTTCCCGATCCGTTCAGCCCGGACGCCGGCGGACGGCTCTATCGCACCGGCGATCGGGCACGCTACCTGCCCGACGGGAATGTCGAGTTTTGCGGGCGGCTCGACGACCAGGTCAAGCTACACGGCTATCGGATCGAGCTCGGTGAAATCGAGGCCACGCTGCGCGAGCAGCGTGGCGTGCGCGAGGCCGTGGTGCGGGCGTGGGAAGATGAATCCGGCGGCAAGCAGCTGGTCGCGTACGTCGTGCCGAAACGAGCGAATCAGGCGCTGTGGGGATGCAAGACGGTCTATGTACTGCCGGATGGCTCACCGGTCGCCCATCTGAACAAGAACGAGACCGACTACATCTACAACGAGATCTTCGTCCTGCAGGCGTATCTCCGGCACGGCATCACGATACACGACGGCGACTGCATCGTGGATGCGGGCGCCAATATCGGGCTGTTTACCGTGTTCGCCAGCCGGCTGGCCCGGGACTTGAGAATCGTATCGTTCGAGCCGAACCCCGCCGCGTTCGCGTGCCTCAAGGCGAATGCCGAGGCGTGGGGCGCGACCGTGCACTGCGTGCCGGCGGGCCTCTCCCACGAAAATCGGTCCGCCGACCTGACATTCTTCGAGGGACTGTCGCTGTTGTCGGGGTTCTACGCGGATGCGGCGACGGAGCGCGAAGTGGTCAAGAACTACGTGTTCAACCAGGAGGCCGAGTCGGGCCACGACGAGCGGTTGGCCGCGGAAATCGGCGACGTGATCGATGACCGGCTGCGGGCCAAGACCGTTTCCGCTCGGCTGCGCACGCTGTCGAGCGTCATCGCGGAGCAGGGTATCGATCGGATCGATCTGCTCAAGATCAACGTGGAGAAGAGTGAGCTGGACGTGTTGCGGGGAGTCCGGCCGGACGACTGGCCCAAGATTCGGCAATTGGTGATCGAAGTGGATCAGCGGGAGAATCTGGAGCCGATCACCACGCTGCTGAAGCAGCACGGCTTCGAGACGCTCGTCGAACAGGATCCGTTGCTGCGGAGGACGGACCTCTGCTACGTGTACGCCGTTCGACAGGCGCCGGCGGGGGAGGGGCCCCGCCTGGTCCCGCAGCAGCCTGCCGATGCGTTCATCCCCGCGCCGCTATCCCCGGACGGCGAGATCCTGACGCCGATCACCCTGCGCAAACACCTCAAGGCCCGGTTGCCGCAGTACATGGTCCCGTCGGCGTTCGTCCTCATGGAAAAACTTCCTTTGACGTCGAACGGCAAGGTCGATCGCCAGGCGCTTCCGGCGCCGGCTGTCGAGAGCGTCGTACCCGCTCGTGACGGCGTCCGGCCACTCACGGAGACCGAGCAGGCGCTCGCCGCCATTTGGACCGATCTGCTGAAGGTGGAGAACATCGGCCTCGACGACGATTTCTTCGATTTGGGCGGCCATTCATTGCTCGCGATCAAGGCCGCGTCGCGCATCCGCGATGTCTTCGAGGTGGAAGTCCAGACCCGCACCTTGTTCGAGTACCCCACCGTCCGCAGTCTGGCTGGGATCCTGGCCCACTCCAACGGCTCGAGTGGGAGCGTCCAGCGGATCGAGCGACGCACGCAGAGTGGGCCGTCGCCTCTGTCCTTCGCCCAGGAACAGCTCTGGTTCCTCGACCAGCTGGCGCCCGGCAGCCCCGTCTACAACATCGTCGATGTGATCCCCATCGGCGGGACGTACGACGCGCCGGCCATGCGGCGCGCGCTGCAGGAGCTGGTGCGTCGCCACGAAGTGTTGCGGACCGCCATTTCTCAGAAGCATGGGCAACCGCTGCAGATCGTTGCGCCGACCATCGAGCTGGCACCGTCCGAGGTGGACCTGAGCGCCTTGGCGGACGCCGAGCGGGAACGTGAATGGATCCGTGTGGTGCGGCAGGAGGCGCGTAAGCCCTTCGACTTGTCGCACGCACCGCTGCTACGCGGGACCATGGCGCACATGTCGCGTGACGAGCACAAGCTGCTGCTGACCATTCACCACATCGTCGCGGACGAATGGTCGATGGAGCTGATCCACCAGGAGATAACCCAGCTGTATGAGGCGTTTGCGCACGGCCGGCCGTCGCCCTTGGCGGAGCTGCCGATTCAATACGCCGACTTCGCTTCCTGGCAGCGGGAGTGGTTGCAGGGCGACGTCCTGCGGAAGGAGATCGCCTATTGGAGGGAGGAGCTGGCGGGGGCCGCACCCGTTCTCGACCTGGTCACCGACAAACCGCGGCCGGCGGTCCAGAGCTTTCGTGGTGCGACGGAGATCTTCTCCGTACCGACGCAGTTGCTGGACCGGCTGAAGGCGTTGGGGCGCCAGGAGCAAGCCACCCTCTTCATGATCCTCGAGGCCAGCTTTGCCGCCTTGCTGCATCGCTATACCGGCCAGGACGACATCCTGGTGGGAACCCCGATCGCCGGCCGCACGCACAGCGAAACGGAACGCCTGGTCGGCTGCTTCCTCAACACGGTGGTGTTGCGCTCGCGGTTCACTGAGCAGCCGAGCTTCCGCTCGCTGCTGCGGCAAGTGCGAGAGCGGGCCCTGGGCGCCTTCGCGCATCCGGACCTTCCCTTCGAGCGCCTCGTCGTCGAATTGGCGCCGGAGCGTGACCCGAGCCGGACACCGCTGTTCCAGGTGATGTTCGTGCTCCACAACGCCGACGGGGTGTCGCAGGTATCGAAGGTGTCCGGTAACCGGCAGCTGGGAACTGGGACGTCCAAGTTCGACTTGACGCTGCTCCTCTCCGAGACGGAGCACGGGCTGGACGGGTTGATCGAGTACAGCACCGATCTCTTCGACGCGGAAACGATCCGGCGGCTGTGCGGGCATTACGGCACCCTGCTTGACGGGATCGTGCGTGATCCGGACCAGCGCGTCGCCGAGCTGCCGCTGCTCACCGACGGCGAGCGTCGGCAGCTGCTCGTGGAATGGAACGACACGGCCGTGACGTTTCCCGCGCGCGACCGCGGTGTGCATCAGCTCATCCAAGAGGTGGCCGAGCGCGCTCCCGATCAAGTCGCCATCGTGTTCGAGCGACAGCCCGTGACCTACGGTGAGCTCGACCGCCGCGCCAACCAGCTCGCGCACCACCTGAGCGGCCTGGACGTCGGCCCCGGGGCGCTCGTCGGACTGCTCGTCGAGCGGTCGCCGGAGATGGTGGTGGCGTTGCTCGGGATTCTCAAGGCGGGAGCGGCCTACGTGCCGCTCGATCCTTCCTTCCCGCCGGAACGCCTGGCCGGGATGGTGGAGGACAGCGCGATGCGGGTGCTCGTCACCCATCGTGGGCTCGACCGCACGTTGCCGTGCCGGCCATCCGCGATCGTCCGCCTCGACCGCGATTGGGATGAGATTGCCCGCCGCGGCATCGATCCGCCGAGGGGGACTGATCCGAAGCCGGGGCAGCTCGCATACGTGATGTACACGTCCGGCTCGACCGGGAAACCGAAGGGCGTGGAGATCGCCCACGGCGCGCTCGTGAACTTTCTGTGCTCGATGCAGCGCGCGCCCGGCTTTACGGCGACCGATACGTTGCTGGCGGTGACGACCCTGTCGTTCGACATCGCCGGTCTCGAGCTGTACCTGCCACTGGTGAGCGGCGGGACGGTCGTGATCGCCAGTCACGACGACGCGGTCGACCCCGAACGCCTGATGGAGCGGATGCGCGACTCCGCCTGCACCGTGATGCAGGCGACGCCGGCGACGTGGCGGGCGCTCGTGAACGCCGGCTGGAGCGGCTCGCCCGACCTGAGAGCGCTCTGCGGCGGCGAGACGCTGCCACGCGATCTGGCGCAGGCGCTGCTCGCCCGCTCCGCGGAGCTGTGGAACATGTATGGCCCGACGGAGACCACGGTCTGGTCGACCATCTACAGAGTCGCGTCCGCCGACGGTCCACCGGCCATCGGCCGGCCGATCGCCAATACGCAGGTATACGTGCTGGATGCCCATGGCCAGCTCCTGCCCCCCGGCGTGGTGGGTGAGTTGTACATCGGGGGCGCCGGCCTCGCGCGCGGTTACCTGGAGCGCGAAGATCTGACACGGGAACGCTTCGTGCCGAACCCGTTCGCTCCGAACGCGCGCCTGTATCGCACCGGCGATCTGGGCCGGTGGCTTCCCGATGGGTGCCTCGAGTGGCTGGGGCGGATCGATCACCAGGTGAAGGTGCGGGGCTTCCGGATCGAGCTGGGAGAGATCGAGGCGGGGATCGCGCGGCATCCGGCGGTTCGCGAGGTCGTGGTGGTCGTGCGGGAGGACGCCCTGGGGGAGAGGCGCCTGGTCGCATACTACGCCACCGAGCGTGCGCCCGCCGACCTGGCGGCTGACTTGCGCGCGCTCATTCGCGCCACGAGCCCCGAGTACATGGTGCCATCCGAGTTCGTCCGGCTGGATACGCTGCCGCGTTCACCCAACGGCAAGCTCGACCGCAAGGCGCTGCCGAAACCGCGCGGGGGAGCGGGAGCGCCGCGCGTCGACCAAGCGGCGCCGCGCTCGCCGACCGAGGAGTTGGTGATGGGAGTGTTCCGCCACGTCCTGGAGCGCGCCGATTTCGGCGTGGGCGACAGCTTCTTCGATCTCGGCGGCCATTCGCTCATGGCGGCGCGACTCATGTCCCAGCTGCGGGCGGCGTCGGGCGTCGATCTGCCGCTGCGCGTGCTGTTCGAGCGGCCGACCGTGGCCGCGCTGGCCCAGGCCGTGGACGCGCTGGTGTGGGCGGCGCGGCGGCTGACCCCCGCCGGGGGCTTCGCCAAGCGGGAGGAGATCGAGCTATGATGGTGCCTGCCTTGCTCGCCGAGCTGCGCCAACGCGAGATCCGCGTCTGGGCCGATGGCGACCGCCTGCGCTGCCGGGGTCCGGCCGGCGCGCTGATGCCCGAGCTACGCGATCAGCTGCAGCAACACAAGCGCGAGATCCTGGACTTCCTGCGCTCGGGCGAGGCGCTCGCTCGCCAGCAGCGCGCGATTGTGCCGCTCGAGCAACGCGGGACACGCGTACCCGTGTTCGCCGTGCCGGGGCACAACGGCGACGTGTTCTGCTACCGCGCCCTGGCGCAGCACCTGGGCGAGGACCAGCCGTTCTTCGGGCTCGAGCCGCCCGGACTCGATGGCGGGAGCGAGCCGCTCACGCGCGTGGAGGACCTCGCCACCTACTTCGCAGACCAGATCGGGGCGTTCCAACCGAGCGACTCGTACATCATCGCCGGCTTCTGCGCGGGCGGCACGGTGGCGTTCGAGCTGGGGCGCCAGCTGCTGCAACGCGGCGCGAACGTGGGCTTCGTGGCGCTGTTCGGCAGCCCTGATCCGAGCTGGTACCGGGTGCCGGCGCAGCTCGGGTGGCGCCTGCGCCAGCAGCTGAGCCGTGTCGGCGTGCACGCCCGCGCGCTCTGGTCGCTTCCCTCGCGGGAGCTCGGCCGCTACATCGCCGAGCGAGTGCGCCGGCGCCTGGAGCGGCGCGAGGCCGAGCAGGCGACGGCGCTCGATCCGGTGCTGGCGCGACGCGCCAAGGTGGAGCGCGCCACCATCGCGGCGCTGCGCCGCTATACACCCCGCCACTTCGCGGGTCGGCTGATCGTGTTCACGCCGAGCAGGGAATGGCTACCCGCCGCCGCGCCCCTGTGGCGATCGGTAGCCGAGCGCGCCGAGGAGCATTTCGGGCCGCCCGGCTGCGACAACGACACCATGCTCCGCGAGCCCTACGCCGCAGAGTTTGCCTCCCTCTTCCGGCGCGCGCACGCAGAGCGGGCGGCGGAAGTGCGCGCGCCCCGATCCTCCGGTGCGGTCGGCGGGCCGCTTTTGGTCCCCAGCTCGACCCATTAGATTTGCCACCGCGCGTGGTGGCTGTAGCTCAATCGGTTAGAGCGCTGGACTGTGGCTCCAGAGGTTGCGGGTTCGATTCCCGTCAGCCACCCTGTTAGGCTAGATGTCAGTGAACAGGTGGAGACGCACAGATGTGCGTCTGCCGCGTCTGTGCGTCTAGTATTCAGAGGTCCGTAGCTCAATTGGTAGAGCACCGGTCTCCAAAGACGGCGGGTCCACGCGGGCCCGCCGTTTTTGTGCTCATGCAGAGTCGTGTAGGACCACGAAATACCTCCGAGTGCATCCCGGACCGGCAAACATTGCGGCAAACAGATTCCACGTCCGTTGGTCAACTGTCAGGTCATGCTGGCCGCCAACGCCCCCATCGCAACTGTTCCCGTTGCGTTATATGCACGGCGCGAAGCCGACGTCCACCCGGTGTTGGACTAGTTGAATAGGTGGGCGTTCAGCCGCAGCCGCACGCACCTCGTCCCCCAGTTTCTGGGCGCCGCCGTGAACCAAGATGCCGCGCGGTTCCTTGCGTAGCTCGCTCTTCAGGCGATGCATGTATCGTCTCAGTTGCTGCACGTCTGCGACGGTGGGCGAGTATTGTTTGCACTCTACAACGACTGGCTGACCGTCCTGATCTACGAGAAGGACATCAAGCGCGTAAGTTTGATCGCAACGAAAGCGCTGGGATCTCAAGTCGTCCCGGTGCTCGGGACGACAGGATCCACGAGCACATCCGCACGATACCAGACGGCTAGCGGCGGCGCGAAGTACCGCTTCGCCTCCGGGTCATAAAGCTCATGGTCCGCAGGCACGGCCTCGAAGCCATCGGGCGTCTTATCGCCACTCAGCGCCTGGCAAAGCGTGTCCAAGTACGACGAGTGACCATTGATCAGCAACTCAGCGATTCGCTTAGTGTCGGCGAGCGCACGGGGAGGGAGTACGCCACCCAGGTACGTCTGGATGACCCCGTCTCTGCGCAGGACGCCCGTACCCGGTGTATGGGGAACCGAGGCCATGGGTAGGACCCTGAGGACCCTCAGGTGGTCATCCAGCATGAGAAGGGCCAGACCAGTGGCAACCGACCGACGACACACCTTCGGCGCCGCCGCTACCGGTCGGGCGATGCTCAGCAACCAGAACAACTCGGTGTCGGTGTGCAATCGCGTTACGATGCCGCTCACATCACCCGGTGTTGAATCGGAGGCGCGGGCGATCACCAAGCGAAAACGTAGGCTGGACTCCGGCATGGCGGCGCTGAAACTAGACTCATGGACCCCCCTCGGCGAATAAGGTACAGAGCACTCTCCTCACTCTGGTTCAGCAACGCCCGATTCCGCATCAACGCGCGGCTGTACTGCAATCCTATCGTCAGCGGCTTGAGCTCAGCCGGTGATCCGTTAGCCGGCCCCTTCGTGTTGTTAGCGACGGGTGAAAATTGCGCACAATCTGGAATGAACCGCTCGAAGTGGGCAGATCGGGGGGTGCGGATCGACCGTTGAGGCGGTCGGCTCAGGACGCCAGCCCCTCCACAGCCTACGCACTCGACCGGCAAAACAACGGCAAGGCTGGTCGCGACGCGGCCTTACGGCGTCGTCGTCTCGCGCTCGCGCGCGAGGCCCGTCGCGATCTCTGTGCGCCCGGACTGCATAGTCGGTGTTCACACGAGCAGTACGGCTGACGCGCGAGCGCGCAGCACGTTCACCGGAGGTCCCATGCGGCGCAGTACGCCGTGTAGAACTCCTGCGCCATGCGGGCGAGGTCGCCCTTTAGTACGTGATCCTCTGTAAGCTCAATCGAGAAATAGCTGTCGTCGCTCAGGATTCCGCGAAGGTTCAGTCCCGCGCGTTTGGGGTCAAAGACACCGCCACTAGGGTTTTGACCACCGTTCCAGAACTCCTGCTCTGTTAGCTTGACGAGTTCCTGCCACCGAGCGTCGAATTGGCTGTCCATCACGACGTCCTCCCGCCCTCGAAGGTGGTGCGCCTCGTCGTCGTCAGGGCGTTTTTACGGCACCGAGGGGCGGGAACGCGACAGGATCACCGTCTCCCGCTCTCCCCTGCTCCCGAAGCGCAGCCACGCGGTCGCGCAACTCGCTCGACCCCGGACCCGCCGCCGTCCCCATCGCGGGCGGCGGTCTATAACCATGAAAACCCCGAGATGCTCGGCATGTCATCCATGATGGGGGCGTTCGGGATGAGCTCGCTGGTGGATAACATCATCTTGATGAACTGGATCGAGCTGGGTGACACGTTCCGGCTCGGCCTCACGGTGGCCAAGATGCGCGCCAATCCGACGGTCCGGAAGACCCATGAATGCGAGATTACGGATGGGCAGGGAATGCGGGTGCTGCCGCGCCACCTGCCGCTCGCTGCTCCGACGGCGGCTCCTTTCTCCAGCTTCGGTGGCGTGATTTCTCGGGCGCCAGAGCGGCAAACCCATGGTACGGAACCCGGTGAGGTAACCGGGGGGCAGTAGGTCCCGTCATGGCAAGGACCGACGACGCCCTCTTCAGTGACGTCGTATGGCAGCGGGCTCTGGAGAAGTTCGCCGCGGTGACTCGGTTGACCGTCGTCGTGAGTTGTGCGAGTGGCAAACGCGCTCGATGTTCGACCGCTACAACATTATCGACGAGGCCGACCTCGCTGCGGCGGTGGCGAAGCGGTTCGGCAACGGCAAACAAGCGGCAAACATCGAGCCTTCCACAGTCGTTCCGGATTCTGTAACTTCCAGCCCCACCAGTTCCTAGGTCTGTAGCTCAATTGGTAGAGCACCGGTCTCCCAAGACGGCGGCTCCATATTGAGCCTTCCACGGCCACCCTGGATTCTGTAACTTCCAGCCGCAGCGGTTCTTAGGTCCGTAGCTCAATTGGTAGAGCACCGGTCTCCAAAACCGGGGGTTGCAGGTTCGATTCCTGCCGGGCCTGCTCAGAAGCGCCGGCGCCAGAAGGCCGCGGCGGTCGGGAAGAGCTTCTCGGTGAGCGCCGCCGAGAGCGTCACGAACATCCCGTGCCCGCCGCGCACGGAGAAGTCCGGATCGCTCAGATTACCGAACCGATACCCGGTGGCGACTTCGAGCCCATTCACCGGCCGGAACGCCACGGCGGGAGCGCCATCCCAGGCCGTGGCGCCGCTGGTCCGCTCCTTCACTAACCGTCCGTCGGCGCGCACGCTGAGCCAGGGGCTGAGCGCGATGTTCACCCGGCTGCCGACGTAGTCGGCCCAGGCCGTCAGCGTGCGGGGGGTCCCGTCGGGGTAGACGCCCTCGGCTTGCGTCCGGCGCATCGCGTAGCGGGTGCCGATCTCAAGCGTGGAGACGGGCGTCCAGATCAGCTCGGCCGCACCGATGAGCTTGCGCTCCGCGCCCTGCGACACCAACACCCCAGCGCCCAACGGATTGCGCTCGTCGGTCCACTGGAACTTCGCGAGCATGTTCAGCCGGTCGGTATGCGCGGGCCGGAGAGCGAGGCCCCACAGGCTCGACAGCCGGCGGGACAACGGGGCGCCGGGCCGGGCTTCCTGCGAGAACTCCTGTCGGGTGAGCAGCGCCAAGGACGCGTCGAACGCGATGTCGCCGGCCACGGTCGCCAGTCGTGTGGACTGGAGCGCGCCGTCTTTGTACTCGCCACGGGCGCTCAACCGGTACGGTGCACCCTTGGGGAGCAGCTCGAGTCCGGCGCCGGCGGACCAGTAGTCGTCCTCGGCCTGCAGGAACGGGAGCGCGCGGACGGGATCGGCGATCGAAGCGCGGCCCACGCCGACGCGTCGCTCGAACAGCACGTTCACCGCGAGGTCGGACGAGAGCTGCATCCGGTTGCGGAGCCCGACCACGGCGGCGTTGCTCGGGCCGCTCGCGCCGCCGATCAGCTCATAGTTGCCCCACGCCTGGGTGCCGCGCGCGAGGTCGGTCCGCAGGCCAAAACTCGAGATCGAATAATTGCCCAGGCTGTCGGACCGCGAGACGTAGCGCTGGCTCGCCTCGAGCGCCAGAGTAGGGGCCACCTGATACGTCCCGCCGACGCCCACGACGTCGGGTGCCATATCGGGGCCGGACAGACTGAGGTGGCGCCGGGCCTCGGTCCAGAATTGCAGCTTCGAGGTCACCCCCCACTTGGTCTTCAGCTCGCCGGCCGTCACCTCGCTCGTGGCGGGACCGCCGCCCGCCACTTGATCGTTCGCCACGCCCGCGTCGACCTGGACGCGCGAGCCGAGGGTCTGCACGATGCCGACCCGCGTGTGCTGGCGGTCGATGCCGAGCAGCTCGAAGTTCTGGCGGGAGTGCTCTGCCCGCAGCTCAGTCCCGCCCAGCTTGAGGCCGCCCTTCAAGTTCTGCTCGATCATGCCGGGCTGGAGCGCGACGTTGGAGGGGTTCGTGAACTCGCGGCCGACCTGCATATAGCCCGCCCCGAGGCTCAGGGCCCCGTCGAACAGGCTGTAGCTCGCCTTGGCGGATGCGGCCACGCCGGTGGAATCGCCCTGCTCCGCGTACGCGACCTCGGCGGCGACGTCCAGGGCGCCGAACCGCACGATCCGCAGGTCACCACCGACGAGGCGGTAGCTGTTGATGGCCTGCTCGGCGTTCACGGCCGTGATGCCGATCCGCAGCGAGTCCACCCGCAGCCCGGCGGCGAGCGGGCGCACGTCCAGCGCCGCTCGGGCACCGGCCACGAGGCGCTGCTCGCCCCCAGCCGCCGCTTCGAACGTGGCGACGATGAACACCGGGTTGCCGTAGGCGTCGGCGGCGGGAATCGGTTGCTTGAAGAGCACCGCGCCGGCCGTGTAGTCGATCTCGTAGTCCACGTACCGGGCGAGCGCCTGGGTGGCCACGGCGCGCTCCGGGTTCAGCGGGTCCCGGGTCTCGACCCGCAGGTACTCGGTCCCCGGCAGCACGTCCCCGGCGAGCTCGTAGGGGCCGGAGATGCCGGCACCGCGGATCTGCAGCTGCCGCAGCGACTGCGACGTCAGACTCCCGAAGCCGCTCCAGGTGACGGCCCCGGTGGTGACGTGCGCGGCGAGGCCGGTCACGGCCCGCCGGTACTGCGTGAGGCTCAGGCCGCTGGCGAAGTCCGTGGTGGCGAGGTCGCCGAATGCGGCCCAGTCGAACCCGCGCTCCAGCCGGGCCGAGACCCAGTCGTGCGACGCCGTCCGGACCTGGAGCTGGCTCGCGTCGCCCAGGATCGGGTACTGCGCCTGCGCCAACGGATCCGTGCTGCGGCCGAACACCTCCTGCCCGTCGTTCAGCCGGCGGGAGTCCACGCCGAGCGTGAGCGACGTCCGGTCGTCGAGCCGGCCGCGCGCCGTGATGGCGCCGTACGCGTCGGGGCTTGCCCCGACACCCACCATCCCCGAGCCGATGACGGTCAGCGGACGCACCTCGGGAAGGATTTCGAGCGGCAGCGTCGCCTTGGCGTCGCCCGACTTGAGCTCGAGCAGGCCGCGCCGCACCTCGCGCCCCGCCCGCAGGCTCACCATCACCCAGCCGGTGGAGTCGGACAGCCGTTGCAGCCCGACCGACGACGCGTCGGCGTCGGGCCCCACCGGCTCGGCGCCCGTCGCGCTCACGGTCACGTAGGCCGGCTGCACGACCGGGACACCCCACGCATCCAGCACCCGCACCTTGGTGGCGGACACGGTGTGGCCATCGGCCACGAGCGCGAGGCGGCTCGCGCTCACGGCGAACTTGGCCGGAAGACCCGTCACGTGGACGGCGATGCTGTCCCAGCGCGCGCTGCTCCAGGAGTTCGTCATCCGCGCCCGCAGCCGGTGGGGGCCACGGGTCAAGGGAATGGCGATGAAGTCGACGACACCGTCGATCCGGACCGGAGCGCTGTCCACCGGGACGGCGCCATCGTACAGCACGACCGTCGCGCCCCGCTCGCCCTTCACGCCCACGTACACGCGATCGGTGGCGAGTACCGAGCCGTCGGCCGGCGCGAAGATTTCGGCGCCGGGGCCGTGCACGAGCGACGTCCTGCGCTCCGCCGCGCGATCTGCGGCGGTCCGCGCCGGGGCCACGACCACCGGCTCGGGCGCCGCCGCCCGCATCGTGTCGGCCGCTGGAGCCGTGGCCGCGGGCGCCGCGACCGTCGGGGCCGTGGGGCTGGGCAGCTCGTGTGCACCGGCGTCCCACTGCATCGAAAGGACGACGGGGCGCAGCGGGTTGTGAACCACCGCCCGAGCCACGGGGGCCGGCCGGCGGACGTGCCCCGCGCCCGCGCCGCCGCGGTCGATGACGTACAGCCACATGGTGGCCGAGTCGCGCCGCTGGGACGCCCACGCGACGATGCGGATGTTGGTGCCCGGGCGCGCGGGCGGGATCGGAATCGCCGTGTTGTCGAGCCAGGCGTAGCGCGTGAACTCCACGCCGTCGCGGTACACCACCGCCGAATCGGCGAGCGGGCTGAACGCCACGAGCGCGTCCAGCGGCGTCCCGATCGGCTGCCGCACCGTCACTTCGTACCGCATCACCGTGTGCCGCGCGCGCACGAGACTGGGCCCCGCACCCGCGGCGGAGTCGTTTGCATCCCGCAGCGGCACGGCGGCGAACTGGAAGTCCACGGGCGGGCGCGCGCCGACCGGTTCGGCCCCTTCGGCCGGCTGACGCTCGGACGTGGCCCGATCCGCCGGGGCGGAGGGTTGCGCCGCCGCGTCATGCGGCGTCGCGACTGGGACGACGCGGAAGTCCATCCGGGGCGTCGTCCACCCGCTCGCCTCGACCGACTGGATGTCCTCGCCCGCGATCCGATAGTCGGCGGGCAGGGTGCGCGGATCGAGCCGGAACGTGTGCCGACCCGGCCGCAAGTTCGCGAACGAGAACTTGCCGGTGGAGTCGGTCGTCACGACCTGGCCGTCTTCCGTCCAGATGTCGATGCCCGCGAGGCCGCCGTCGTTCGACCCTTGCGCCCCGGTGCCGTCCCGGTCGATCCACACCTTCCCGATCGCCGCCCTGGTCTCCATCGGCCACGCGCGCCGCACCTGCACCCACGCCACGGCCTGCGGTGAGACGGGCTGCAGCGCTCCGGCGCGCGCGCTCGCGGTCGCCCGGACCTCGACCATCGTCCCCGACGCGGAGGCCAGCGCCACGGCGTAATGCAGCGTCCGCGTCGCGCCGGGGGCGAGCGGCGCGCTGGTCACGAGGATCAGGTGGCTCCCGGCCACCAGGACGGAATCCGCTCCGATGGCGGTCGCGCGCGCGTAGCGCCCACCCGGAGGCAGCGTGTTGTCGATCCGGATGGCGGAGATCGGCGCGCTGTCGGAATTCTGCACCACCGCGGTGTAGGGAATCACGTCGCCGATCCCGACTTCGAGCGCATCGGCCGTGAGGTCGAGTCCGATCGCGGCGGTGGGTGGTCCGATGAGCGCCACGAGTGGGGCACTCGCGCCTTGCGCTGTGGCGTTGGTCCCCGCCAGCGCCGCCACGTTGCGGGCCCATACGGTATCCCGCACCGTGTTGCTCACCTGCAGAACGAGAGTGACGGCTCCGGTATCCCCCGGCGCGAGGGTCCCGAGCGCCCAGCTCAACACCGGGCCCAGGGTGGTCGGCGCCGGCGTGGCGCTCAGAAAATTGAGGCCCGCCGGGAGCGTATCGGTCAGCACGACGTTGGACACGGGCGCGCCGCCGGCGGCATCGCTGTAGCGCAGGGTGTACTGCACCTGCTGCCCGATCTGTGCCTGCGCCGGACCGACGAGCGCTTTGGCCAGGGTGAGCGCCGGCACCAGCACGCTAGTCTGGACGACGTTCGAGTACGCGGTGGAGGAGGCTCCCGACCAGACGTAGGTCGCGGCGCCACGGTTGGTCACGATGCGCGCCGGACCGGAGTCGATCTTGGCCTGGAACGTCACGGTTCCACCCGTGCCACCCGCTACGGCTCCGACGCTGACGACCACTTCGCCTTGCCCGCCGGCGACGAAAGAGCCCGCGTCGTCGCCGCTGGCGTCCGTGAGGGGCGTGGCGTTCCAGCGCATCGAGCCGGCGACGTACGACGCCCCCGTCGGGATCGTGTCGGCGAGCACCACGCTCGAATCGGTGCCACCGCCTGAGGCCGCGTAGGTGAGGGTGTAGGTAAGCACATCGCCCGCGACGCCCGTCAGGCGATCCACCAGCTTGGTGAGGCCGATGGTGACCGCCCCGGTCGCCGACACGTCGAGCCGATCTTGGACCGAGCGGCTTACAGCGGGATTGAACCGGCTCGTCGCTGTCACGGTGACGGTGTCGCTCACTCCCGCGCTGGCGCCGGCCGGGATGGCGACCTGCGCGAGCAGGGCCGCTCCGGCGCCGTACGCGAGGGGGATCGGCCCCGTCAGGAGCGAATCGCCCGCGTCGAGCACGCCATCGCCGTTCCAGTCGCGATACAGCGTTACCGGCCATCCGCGCGCCGAGACGGCGGCCACCGTGAAGGAATCGGGGCCATTTCCGGTGTTGGTGAGGGCGTGAGCGAACACGACGGTGGTGCCCGCCATGCCGCTGTTGACGCGCGGCGGCTGCAGGCTCACGCCGGCAACCTGCGCCACCAGGAGCGCGACCGTATCGGACGCGACCGTGTAGCCCGCCCCTGCTGAAGTGAAAGTGAGGGTCGCCCAGTTGGAGAACTGGGTGCCCGCTTGTGTTCCCTGGGCCTGCAGCACCGGTGCGGCGAGGAGCCCGACAGCAAAGAGGAAGGCGGCCGCCCTGGCCGCGACCGGATGGCCGCGGCGGACGGACCGCCCCCTCTCCACTGCGCGGGTACCGAGCCGCATAAGGCCTCGGCCCCTAGTTGACGCTGACGCGCAGCTCGAACGTGGCGCTGGCGCTCGCCGCGAGTACGCCACCCGTGCCCGTGTAGTTGCCAGTCACATTCTGCCCGCTCACCGAGACGCTCCATCCGGTGCTCGAGCTCGTCGAGACGTAGGTCACCTGCGCCGGTAGCGCGTCGGTCACCTGCACGCTGGATGCGGAGGTGCCGCCGTTATTGGTCAGGGTGAACCGGTAGCGAATGACCTGCCCCGGGACGACGCTCCCCGAGACGGGCGTCACCCCGTCGTCCAGGTACGCGGCCTTCGCCAGCGTCAGGTTCGGCTTGATCACGGTCAGGTCCATGAAGCCGTCGTCGAACGTCGCCGGCTGACCCACCGACCGCCCGCGCAGGGACAGCGTATCCTTCGAGCCGCCGGCCACGTTGGCCACGTTATAGACGACGGCGATCGTCTGCGACGCCGTGGGCGCCAGCGTGATGCGCGTGCTGTCGCCGGCGACGCCGTTGACCGAGACGATCGTGATGACCGGCGAGCCCGGGCTCGTGGCGATCACGTCGATGTTGTCGTTCCCGTTGCCTTGGTTCTGCACGGTAAACGTGAACGAGTAGCCGCTCCCGGGGAGCTGCTGCACGTTCTGGCCTCCGTCGGGCGTGGTCGCCACGGCGTACGTCGTCGCCGGCGTGATGGTACTGGCGGCGCTGCCCGAGGTGGCCGGCGTACGCCGGGAGTTGGCGGTGAGCGTATACACCGTGGTCACGCCGCCCTGGCCGCTCGCCACGTTGTAAATGATCTTGAGTGTGACCGACCCGCCCTGGGCGATCCCGGAGCTCGCGAGCGCGGTATTCAGAGCCGCCAGCGTGCCATAGGTCGTGGCGCCCAAGCGGTACCCCGTCACCGTGATCACCCCCGCGACGGAGATGTTCTCCGAGATGGTGACGCTGTCCGTGCCGTTCCCCGAGTTCGCCACGGTGAACGTCGTCGTGTCCGCCGTGCTGGGGGAGGCGGAGCCCGGACTGGGCGTGTTGGCGGTCACGGTCACGCCGGCCTTGAATCCGACCGTCACCGACACCGAGCCCGAGACCGCGCTGTAGGCGTTGTTGTTTGCGTCCGTGTAGGTCGCGGTCGCCGTATTCGTGATGACCGTGCCTTCCGGCGTCTGCGCCGGCGCCCGGCCCGCGACGGCCACCAGGGCCAGCGCGGCGAGCACGAGGCTGTGGGTCCACTTGAGATGCGCGTACATCTGATTCCTCCTATCGGTCGATTGCATGCGCCCCGATGCCTACTTCACGCTCGGGGCTTCACTGATCTGAGTGCGAAACTCGGCCATCACCTTCGCTCCCGACGCCAGGGATCCCAGCACCGTCCAACGGACGTGCGTGTACCGCTCCCGCGGCGCGGGCTGCTCCACCGACTTGCCGTCTTGGACCACCGCGATCACCGGCCGAGCCGAATAGCTCTTGCCGCCGTCGATCGAGTACTCGACGCGCACGGGGCGATCAGCCGCGGCCGAGCCGAGCACGTAGACGGTCCCCTGCGGGATCGGGTCGACGAACTGGATGTTCTTCACAGACCCGGCTGTCACGTTCGTGAAGACCAGGGCGTAGCGGATCACATCGCCCGGCGTCGCGACCGCGCTGTTCTTGCGGACGCCCGCGGCCTCCGCGGTCACGTTGTGCGCGGTGATCACGAGTGCCTGCGGGGCCTGGGCCTGAGCGGCCGCAAGCTGCGGCGAGACCAGAGTGCCGTACAGCGTCACAACCACCAGTAATCGCAGCAGCGTCATGGCTGACATCTCCTTGTGAGTCATCGCTTGCCTCGCTTTCCATCGGACCGGTTCTTGTCTCGGGTGTCGCGTGTGGTGCCCTCGGCGTCGGCCTTGGCTGGGCGTGCATCGCGCCAGCGGAAGACCATCTCGCACTTCGGGCACACCACGAGCTCGCCCAGGACCTGGGGACGGCCGAAGAACTTGAGCGTTGAACAACGGGGGCAGCGGAGAACCATTTGGGAGCCGCTCCTTTCGCTCGCGCGAGGGGCAGGTCCCATGCCGAACATGGGTGAGCAGCTAACCTGATTGTGCGATGTGAGTTACAGCGGTCGTGGCGGAAAAGGGGCCGGGTCCGCCGTTACCATGCGGTAACGCCGGAAGTAACGCTCAGCGGATCTGGGTGCCGAGCTGCAGCGTCCCCGTGTTGTTCGGGGCGGTAGAGCTGAAGGGGTTCTGCAGGCGCCAGCGCACGCGGTTGACGCAGCCGTCGTAGCCAGCCGGCGCACCGCATCCGCCGCTCGCCGGCACGTACGTCCAGGTGGCGCCGCCGTTGTTCGAGTAATCCACGAGCACGGAGACCCCGGCCGGCAGGCTGTTCACCACGCTCCCCAGCTTGAACCGCACCGTCGACGGCAGCGTGTCCACCACCACGACGCTCGCGGCACTGCTCGTTCCCGCATTGGTGATGGTGACGGTGTACGTCAGGTCCGTGCCCGGCGGTGAAGTACCAGCCGGAATGACCGCCTTGGCAATGGTCATGCTCGGCCGCACAACCGTGAGCTGGAGCTGCCCGCTGTCCTTCTGTGTTGGGCTGGCCACCGACCGAGCCGTCATGATCAGCGTATCCTTCGACCCCGCGGAGACGCTACCCACGCGGTAGGTCACCGTGACGGCGGCCGAGGCAGCGGGAGCGAGGCTCGTCAGCCGGGCACTGTCGGGGTTGCCGCCCTGGGTCACGCCACTTCCCGTGATGGACACCATCGTGATCGCCGTGCCGGGACGCTTCTTTGTCAGCAGGTCGTAGCTGTCCGTGACACCGCCGGTGTTCTGGACCGCAAACCCGACGGTGTAGTTGGTCCCGTTGCTCGGCAGCTGGCTGGCCGCAGTCGTATGGGGCGACACGGACACGCCATAACCCAGGATTGTGATGGTCTTGTCGTCCGTGGCCGCCGTGCCGCCGCCCGATCCCGACACCACCAGCTGGAGATGGTCCGCGGCGGAGGCAGCGGTGAAGGTGGTGAACCGCAGCCCGGATACGCTGAACCGGTTGCCATTCGCGAAGTTGGCCGTCGCATTCAGCACCAAGGTCTTCCCCGCGTTCTCGTAGCTCACCGTGGTCGAGACCTTGCTGCCGCCACCCGATAACCACGTGATCGTGGCCGTCGTGATCGACGTGTTCCACGACATGTTGAACGACAAGGGGATCCGGATGCGGATGTCATTCCCCGCTCTGATCGTCGCCGGCGTGGCATCGGTGATCGTGATGGCGCTCATAGCGGTCGCGGCCTGGCCGACGACGAACGTCTGGTTCGCCGCGGACGAGATGGTCGGCGCCACGATCGTGATCGTGCGGGAATCGACGTCTGCCGTGGACCCGCCTGCGCCCGAGACGACCAGCTCGAGATTATCCGCCGTCGAGGTGGCAGTGAAGTTCATGAACTGGAGCCCCGAGACGGTGAGCTTGTCATTCGCCGCGAAGCTGGTCGTCACGTTCAAGACGAGCGTCTTGCCCGCGTCCTCGTAGGTGACGGTCGTCGAAACCTTACCCGCCGCGCCGCCTCCGAGCGTGGCCGTCGTGAGCGCGGTATTCCACGTCATGTTGAACGACGCCGGGATGCGAATGCGGATGTCGTTCGTCGCCGTGATCGTGGGCGTCTTCGCATCGGTGATCGTGATCGCGCTGATGGTCGTGGCCGGATTGGCTACCACGAACGTCTGGTTCGCCGCCGAGGCGATCGTCTGCGCCGCGACCGGTACGGCGGCGGTCACGCCGCCCAGCGTGAGTAGCAGCAGCAGACGCCCAGGGCCACGGTAGTGGCCCAGCGCGGAAGCTCGGACGGCTGCGCGTCTCTCCTTCAGCAATTCACCCTCGCGGCAAAGCGGATGCGATGTAGTCTCACGCGACAAAGAGCACGCCGTGGGACCGGGGCAGCGCTGCCTCCAGTCGCAAGCCATGTGCCCGGCCGCCGGCCAGCCAACACGTTCGATCGCATGTGGTTAGGGGAACAGGGCCCAGCGGGTGAGCCACCCGGTGTTACCCGGCGGTAACCCAGATGGTATCAGGGATTGGCCTCGGGTTCCGCCGCATCGCGCAGCAAGCCGTACCGCTTGCGTCTCTCCCACAGGCTCTTGCGGGAGATCCCGAGCAGCTCGGCGGCCTTCTGAATGTTGCCGTCCGTCTCCTCGAGCGTGAGCCGGATGTATTCGCGCTCCACTGCGTCGAGCGACAGGCCTTTGGGCAGGTGAAACGTCTTGCTGCGCACGCGCGTTCCGGGGGACCCCGTGGCGGGCCCGGGCTCGGCGAGGGCAGGGAGGTCGGAGCGTTGGAGCGTCGGTCCGTCCGTGAAGATCATGGCCCGCTCGATCACGTTGCGCAGCTCCCGCACATTCCCCGGCCAGTCCCAAGCCTTGAGGGCCGCGAGGGCCGTGGTGTCGATGGACT
>WNFY01000500.1_pt1 | contig 49893 bp, 39 predicted proteins | sample 5400091 | NCBI WGS metagenome assembly WNFY01 (sample SAMN13153364, study PRJNA577476) | soil metagenome | isolation source: 60 cm soil or saprolite under grassland replicate 1 | place: USA:California | collected 2016-06-15
TTCGACATGCCTAACGACCTCCGCCAAGATATCATCGACGCCCGACTCTGGGCAGGGTTGCACTACCACTTCTCCGGTGTCGCCGGTGTTGTCATCGGCCGGCAGGTCGCGAACTTCGACCTCAGACATGCGTTCCAGCCTGTCGAGTAACACTACTGGCCCGAGGTAATTGCCTATTCTGAGAACTACGAGACAGCAGGCCCTAATCGCAGTTGTAAATCGTCCCAGCGGATACTCTTCGTAAGAAGCCGCTGGGCCGAAATCGCGGGGAAAATCGGTGCAGCACGTGCTCCAGAATGGCTTTGTAAAAGAAGACTCTAAACAATGAAAGGAAATTAACTTATGAAAAATCGAAACAACTTACTCACAACAATCCTGCTTGTGCTTGGCTGCTTTGCGATTGCACCGGTGGCCAAAGCGCTTGTTCCGGCACCTGATGGAGGCTATCCCGGAGGCAACACGGCGGAGGGGCAAAACGCCCTCTTTAGCCTCACCACCGGCGGGTTCAATACGGCAGTCGGTTTCTTTTCACTCAGGAGCAACACTAGTGGCCAGTTGAACACAGCCATTGGCGCTGGGACGCTCCTTGCCAACACCGCAGACCAAAATACGGCTACCGGCGCGGGGGCGCTTTTCAGCAACACTACCGGCCCCTCCAACACGGCCAATGGAGCGTTCGCGCTCTTTTTCAACACCACCGGCAGCGGCAACACTGCCAACGGTGATAGAGCGCTCTTTAGCAACACCAGCGGCAGCCAAAATACGGCCACGGGTAGAGAAGCGCTCGCTCTCAACACCACCGGCGGCAACAACACGGCCAATGGACTGTTCGCGCTCTTTTTCAACACCACCGGCAGCGGCAACACGGCCAACGGTGTTCGTGCGCTCTTTAGCAACACCACCGCCATCCAGAACACGGCCACGGGTGAGGAAGCGCTCTCTAGCAACTCCACCGGCGGCAACAACACGGCCACGGGGTTTCGAGCGCTCATCAACAACACCACCGCCGACGCGAACACAGCTCACGGTTCGCAAGCGCTCTTTCACAATACCACCGGCAACTTGAACACAGCCAGTGGCTTTGACGCGCTTCTTAGCAACACGACTGGCAACAACAACACGGCCAATGGATCTCAAGCGCTTTTTAGCAACACCATCGGCGTCGACAACGCGGCCAACGGTGTTGGTGCGCTTTTTAGCAACACCATCGGCTTCGCCAACACGGCCAATGGTTATCAAGCGCTCTCTAGCAATACCACCGGCTCCTCCAACACGGCCAATGGTGTTTCGGCGCTTTTTAGCAACACCACCGGCAACTTGAACACGGCCAACGGTTTTCAAGCGCTCTTTAGTAACACCAGCGGTGCCTTCAACATTGCCATCGGTGACTCTGCGCTCCCAAACAGCACTACCGGCAGCGGCAACATCGCCTTGGGCTTTAATGCCGGTTTCGCCGTTACTACGGCCAGTAACGTTATTGCTATCGGCGCCAATGGTGCGAACGTGAGCAACAGCTGCTTTATCGGCCAGATCTTCAACGCAACATCTTTCGGAGGAACCGCCGTTTTCATTGATGCAACCGGCAGACTTGGCACCACCACCTCTTCCCGGCGGTTTAAAGAGCAAATCAAGCCAATGGAGCAGGCCAGCGAAGCGCTCTTCGCGCTTAAGCCGGTTACCTTCCGCTACAAGAAGGAGATTGATCCGGCAGGCACATCGCAGTTTGGACTTGTGGCCGAAGAGGTGGAAAAGGTAAATCCTGATCTGATAGTGCGCGACAAAGAAGGAAAACCCTACAGCGTGCGCTATGATCAGGTAAACGCGATGCTGCTCAATGAGTTCCTCAAAGAACATCGCATCGTGCAGGAACAAGGCCGCAAGATTCTGGAGCAAAGAGCGACTATCACTGAACTCAAGAAGGGGATGGAGACTGTCGTCGCACATCTGAAAGAGCAGGCAGCGCAAATCCAGAAGGTGAGCGCGCAGCTCGCCGCAGCGAGTCCGTCCCGTGGCGGACTTGAAGCGAGCAAATTCGCCACAGGACGAATCCGCGGTGGCGGAGCTGCGCCGCAAGTGGTTTCCAATAACCGGTAAAACTATCCCTGGATGTGTTCGCCTGGTGAGAAATCGGAGAAAAGCAAAACAATGAAAGGAAATTACATTATGAAAAATCGAAACACCATATTCACAACGATTCTGCTTGTGCTTGGTTGCTTTGGACTTTTGCCAAACGCACAGGCGGTCAGCCCGGCACCGGACGGAGGCTATCCCAACTTCAACACCGCCGAGGGAACTGATGCACTCTTCAGCCTGACAACGGGCGCCAACAATACTGCCATCGGTTCTCTTGCGCTCCGTAATAACACCAGCGGCAGCGCCAACACGGCCAACGGCTCTGGTGCGCTCGCTAGCAACACTAACGGCGTCAACAACACGGCCAACGGTTTTCAGGCGCTCCTTTTCAACACAAACGGTCACGAGAACACAGCCAACGGCGTTAATGCCCTCGTTAGCAACACCGGCGGCTACCTGAACACGGCCAACGGTTTTCAGGCGCTCCAAAGCAACACAAACGGTCACGAGAACACAGCGACCGGTGCTGATGCGCTCGCCTTCAATACCAGCGGCAGCTTCAACACGGCCAACGGTCTTCAAGCACTCATGAAAAACACAACTGGGTCCCAGAACACGGCCAATGGGATTAACGCACTCTTTAATAACACTACCGCCAACAACAACACAGCCAACGGTTATTTCGCGCTCTTTAGCAACACTGCCGGCTTCAGCAACACAGCCAATGGGGCTAACGCGCTCGCGAGCAACACACTTGGCGGCAACAACACAGCCAACGGCGTTGACGCGCTCCATGGCAATACCACCGGCAGCCTCAACACGGCCAACGGTGTTGAGGCGCTCGCTAGCAACACAATTGGCAGCAACAACACGGCCAACGGTTTTGAGGCGCTCGCTAACAACACCACCGGCAGCCTCAACACGGCCAACGGTGGTAGGGCGCTCGCTAACAACACCACCGGCAACTTCAACACGGCCAACGGTTTTGATGCACTCGGCCTCAACACCACCGGCAACAACAACACGGCCAACGGTTTTGAGGCGCTCTCTAGGAACACAAGCGGCCACGATAACACGGCCACCGGTTTGCAAGCGCTCGCCCTCAACACCACCGGCAACTTCAACACGGCCACCGGTTCAGGTGCGCTCCTTAGCAACACCACCGGCTTCCAGAACACGGCCACCGGGTTGCAAGCGCTCCAAGGCAACACAACCGGCCACAGAAACATGGCTAACGGCTATCAAGCGCTCTTTAACAACACGACCGGCAGCAATAACATCGCATTGGGCTTTCAGGCCGGCTTGAATCTCACCACGGGGAGCAACAATATCCATATCGGTGCGCTCGGTGCTGGGGGCGAGTCCAACACCATTCGCCTGGGCAAAAACGGAGTTCAGACAGCCACGTTTATCATTGGCATCAGAGGAGCCACCGTGGCAGGAGGCGTAGGGGTCATTGTCGATACCAACGGTCACCTCGGCACCGTTAGCTCGTCGGAACGTTTCAAGGACGCGATCAAGCCGATGGACAAGGCCAGCGAAGCCATCCTGGCGCTGAAACCGGTCACCTTCCGCTACAAGAAAGACATTGACCCCGAAGGCATCCCGCAGTTTGGCCTCGTGGCCGAGGAGGTAGAAAAAGTAAACCGTGCTCTAGTGGCTCGCGACGCCGACGGTAAAGTCTATACCGTGCGCTACGAAGCGGTGAACGCGATGTTGTTAAACGAGTTTCTCAAAGAGCATCGCAGAGTGGAGCGGCAGGAGTGTAAGATTCAGGAACAAGAAACAACGATCGCACAGTTGAGGAGAGAGATGGAAAGTGTCGTTGCGCACGCCAAAGAGCAGGACGCAAATATCGAAAGAGTGAGTGCGGAGATTGAACTCAGTAGGCCCGCGCCGAGGCAAGTAGCCGTCAAAATTCCATTAGGATGCGCAGGCGAAACAAGCATTTTCCGAACGTTCACACAATGAAAACAAGAATTCGAATACTACTCATCGCATTCCTGTTGTCTGTCTTGGAGTCTCCGAAAAAGGGCTAGCTGTCAGTCCGGCGCCGGGCGGAGGCTATCCTGGAGGCAACACTGGGCGCTCACTCTCTCGATGCTGATTTAACAACAGAGCACACGGAGCACACGGAAGATAGATTTTGGTTCTTCCTCCGTGACCTCTGCGGCCTCTGTGGTTACATTCTGAGCAGTGAAGTTCCGGGCTTACAAAAATACTGACCTGCCGGTGAGCGAAGTCGGGTTTGGTCTATGGACGATTTCAACCGGCTGGTGGGAAAACCTTACTGAGGGCTAAGAGATCGGGGCTTGTGCACGAGGCGTTTGATCTTGGTTTTACCCTGTTCGACGCGGCAGGTACAGACGCCTACAGTACCTCGCGCCTCTGAACCAGCCATCGGCAATGAATCCCGAGCGGGGAGATTGGCTTAATGTTTCGGTGAATTGCTCGCCGTAGAGAGTAGTAACGTCCGCGTTCAATTCGAAGCTGGTGGCAGTCCAGATTTTCCACCGTGGATGTTCCACGCGGTATTCGCTGCAACCGCTCCGCAGGGCAGTGTAACCCCAATAGTGTTCCGTGATAAATTCAGCGTGCGATCCTGCTGGAATGAATTGTGCCTCGCCCGTCGCCGTCATTTTGAGTGATTCCCATTTCCGGCTGCGTCGCCACGAGTATTCCACCTTCAAATTCTGATCGAGATGTTCGATTTCATGCTTCATCGGAACAGCGACATAATTTTCTCCGTAAAACGCCCGCGCTATGAGAGCGATTGCGGGACGCGGCACAAGTTCCCGAATGAAAACCACGCCGCGCCGCCACGCGTCCGCCGATTTTCTCCTCACGTAGAAACGCAGATTCACTTCTTCGAAGTCGCGATGCAGCGGGATGGGAAGACCCAGAAGACGCGTGTCGAGAAAGAGAAATCCGACCACGCTTAGGAACGTGTCGCCGTTTTCAAAGTCGATCTCGGCACCGGGCGGAACAAGGGGCGCGATTACGCGAGGGTCGACGACGTAATTTAACATCGCCAGGTAACGCCAGTTGGCTGTGAGAAACGGTTGCACGCCTCGCGGTGCAACGATCCGGGATCGGCGCTACACAATCAATCGTCAATTCGATGGACGCGGTATCGAGCAGCAAATCGTTCCGGCTCGGGAACTGGACTAAGGTCGGCACGTTCGACAGCGTAGATCCAGTCGGACCACGACTGATTTTCTTTGCCCGGCGCAGCTGGCAAATTTTTCAATTCAATAAATTGCGACGCGACCGGTTCGTTGCCGATCGAGGCAAGGAGCGATCTGCTTTTGCTGTGCGTTAGCAGGGATACCCTTCCAGGAATGATAATGTGCTCGGGCTCTTTTGTGATCCCACTCCAGTCGATAAAAGCAAACTCACTTTGCCGATTATCATTGTACAGGCTGACTCGGATGCTGTACCCATCGGGCTGATCTGGAATCTTAAATGTTGCCGGTGCGCGAAGCTCAAACTGCAACTCGAGTCGCTTGCCGTCGATCCGCGGAGGCTTGTCCGATAAAAAATATGGAACCCCGGTTAACAGTCCGGCGAGGCCACAGACAGTCAGGAGCGACCAACCCTGTGCAATCAGAAATCCGTTCAACCCTTGGCGCCGGACCAAGATCGCTGAAGCAATTCCAATTACCAACCCGGCCAGAGTCCCAAGCGGCACGCAAAGAAAGAAAACGGTCATGCCGCGCTGGCCCTCCATTTCAGGCACGTGCGCAAGCCTGGTCAAATAATCGCCAACAAAGACTGCGAGAACGCAGCCGACGACCGCCGTGAAAAGCGCGATGAAGAAAGCCCGGAGGAAGCGCATGAAGAGTATTGGAGCCAGCTTTCCTCTGCCTGAATCGAATCCTTCGACTTTCGAACCCGGCAGTTACCGCAACAATTTCTCGAGGGAAGGACTGGGTTGCGTGCCCAGCGCAGTGGCCCGGGCGTAATGTTGTCTGGCGAGTTCTTTCGAGCCCGGCTGCGTAGTGACGAGAATGACCGCCAGATTAAAATGCGCATCGGCGTCGTCAGGATTATTGGCGAGAGCCTGAAGGATCTCCTTCTCTGCCTCTTTTTGTCGGCCTTTCTGGCTGGCGGCGATACCGAGATAATTGTGAGCGGTAGCGCTCTTTGGATTGATCTCGATCGCTTTGTTTAACTGCACGATCGCGTCGTCGAATTTCGATTGCCGATATTGAACAACGCCCAGCGTGGTGAGCAGAAAGTCGTTGTCGGGCGCAATGGCCACGGCTTGTTTCAGGGTCGACTCCGCGGAACTCAATTTGCCGCTGCGAACATAAATCGCGCCGAGGTTGGAAAGGGCGTCAACGTTGCCTGGATCATCGGTCAGAATTTGCTGATATTGTTTTTCTGCAGCCTTAAAGTTGCCCTGCTGGAAGTTCTTCCGCGCCGCTTGGACGAGGCGCTGAATCTTCGGTGGTACACCGGTTTTGGATGGCTCGGACCTATTTGTTCTTGTATCGCCCTCGCCGCCGCTTCCTTCGTTTTCATCCGCTTTCGCAGTGCTCACCGAATTCGCCGCCGATTTTTTTTCAAAGACAAAGCTCGCTTTAAATAAGCCGCCGTGCTGGTCCGAAACCGATACTACGGGCTGGCGGAACAAGGCGAGCTCTTCGCCGCTTAGTTTTGTGACCGGTTGGGCGAGAAATTCGATCTGGCTGTTCAACGTCTCCGATCTGATTTTCAATTTATCCAGCTCTGCTAGGACGAGGTTTCTTGTCTGGTCCCGACGCGCTTCTTCCTGTCGCTCACGTACGACAATGTTTCGCAAAAGTTCGTTTTCTCTCGCAAGCCTGACGGACTCCTCGCCATTTGCGCCCGTCAGCATCGCAGCCTGAAGCTGTGTGCTTGCCTCGTCCAACTGAACGTCAAGCTCGGCAGCTTTCGCCGCCAAATAATCATTTCGTTTCAGAGTCTCGGCCAGCTTCTGTTGGAGCTCTGCCAATTGCGGATTCATTTCCGCTAATTTCTCCGCCTTGATCGGATCGCTCTCGCTAAGGGTTCGGATCTTGTCCTCCGCATTTGCCAATTTCTGTTGCAGATCGTTCTTCTCGGCCAGGAGCAACTGGACCCCCTGTTCGGTTTCCTTCGCCGCTTTCAATTGGGCGAGCGCCTGATCCCGCTGGTGTTCAAGTGCCGTGATTTGAGTAATGGCCTCTGCAAATTTAGCGTGAGTTTGGTCCCTTTGCTGTTCCGCTGTCAGACGCGCCGAATCGGCCGCGGCGAGAGCGTCTTTCAAATGAGCAACCTCGTCGCGCAACTGCTGCTGCTCCTTAATACTGCTGTCCTGCGATCCTAGGGAGGTTTTTAGGTCGTTTTCTGATTTTTCTAGTTTGGAATTTGTTTCCTTGAGACGCGTGGTGATGGTTTCTTTTTCTTTTCGCGCGGTTTCGAGCTCACTGTGCGCTTTGCCAAGGGCCGCTTGCAATTGATCGACCTTGTCGCGCGATCTTTTTGTGGCGCCTTCGATCACAGCATCGCGCGAGGGTCCGGCGACGGGTTCACCCAATTGCGGGGCCACAAGTTCCGGCCCGGGCTCGGACCAGGCGCCACTCTCTGGCAGTGCGGGGACAACCTCCGGTAAAGGACTTGAACTGGCGCTTAGCACGGCTTGCCTTGTCGTCCTCTCCTGGATCCGCAAAATGCCTTCGCTGATTTTACGACCGCGATATTCCACGATTGCCGGCTGCCAATCGCCATGCGATCTGCGCAACGTCTCGATCAGGCTTCCGGCAAATCGGTATTTTGCCAGCGCCGTCTTAAATCGATTTTCGTGCTCGAGCCTTTCACCTTGTTGCGCGGCGAGATAAGCTTTCAGGAAAATTTCGCTCGGATCCTCTTCCTGCCCCACAAGAATGCCCGTACCTGCAACCAAGATGTGCAGTGAAAGCAAGACCGCTGCGGTTCGCGTCATCCGCACGCGAAGCGCCACGCCAAGCCGTCTGGGGGGAGACTTTTGTTCCACTGGCCGCGAGAATTAGTGGAGAGCCGAAGGAAAGTCGAGACCTTTGTTTGCAAAAATACGTCCGGATTTTAAGATCTTCTTTCCGCCAATAATGGTGGCCGTAGCTCAATGGTAGAGCCCCAGATTGTGGTTCTGGTTGTTGCGGGTTCGAGTCCCGTCGGCCACCCGTTTGTTAAATCCCAAATCCCAAACCCCAAACTCCAAACTTTTCGTGACCGACTTTGGGATTTGGAACTTGGAGCTTGGGATTTTGCAACATTGTGCCTGTAGCTCAACTGGATAGAGCTTCTGACTTCGGATCAGAAGGTTGGGGGTTCGAATCCCTCCAGGCACGCGTTAAGCTCTTAAAAGGAAAAGATGACGGCAAAACGAAACGAAGAGTTCATGCGCGCCGCGCTACGCGAGGCCAGGAAGGCGCTCGGCCAGACGAGCCCGAATCCGGTAGTTGGCGCAGTGCTCGTCATTGATAATCGAATAGTCGCGAAAGGACATCATCGCGAAGCGGGCCGCGATCACGCTGAGATTGAGTGCCTCCGCGGTTTCGGCGCGGACGTACCTGCGCGAGCCACGCTTTACGTCACGCTGGAGCCGTGTTCCACAGCTGGACGTACTGCGCCTTGCACAGACGCGATACTCAAGGCCGGGGTTAGAAGCGTGGTTGTCGGCGCAATTGACGTGAATCCGCGGCACCGCGGCAAAGGTATCGCGCAATTGCGAAATGCGGGTGTGAAGGTGCGGCAAGGCGTTTTGGTCGATGAGTGCGCGCGGGTCAACGAGGCTTTTAACAAGTGGATTGTCACCGGGCAGCCATTCGTCATCGCAAAATGCGGGATGTCGCTCGATGGCCGACTGACGCGGCCCGCCGAAGAGCCTCGCTGGATCACGGGGTCTTCGGCTCGGCGCCACGCGCGTGAGCTTCGGGCGCATATAGACGCCGTTCTAGTTGGAGCGGAAACGCTACGCACGGACAATCCTCGCCTGACCGTACGTGGCACGCGCCGAGCGCGCCAACCGTGGCGCGTTGTGCTGACCCGTTCGGGCAGACTTCCACGGCGAGCTCGCTTGTTTTCCGACCACTTGGCTGCACGAACACTCATATACAAAGGGAAATCTCTGGATGACGTGGTAAAAGATCTGGGCAAATGCGCTATCACCAGCGTATTGATCGAAGGAGGAGGCGATGTGCTGGGCCAGGCGCTCGACGCGCGTCTCATTGATAAAGTGCAACTCTACATCGGCGCGATCTTAACGGGAGGCCCAGTAATCGCGTTCCCGGGTCGCGGAGCCGACACCACACCAAACGCGCTGCGGCTTCGCAACGTCTCATATCAACGGATTGGCCAGAGTATCTGTATTACCGGATATCCGGGGACTCTTCCGCCCGAATAAATCGGAAAACTTTCCCTTTGGTTTCCTGTTTAATTACTGGAGGTAAAACAATGAAGAAACTTCTGTTAATTGCACTGATGGCGGGGGGGTTAACTTTTGCTGCGGCGCCACGTTCCGATGCTCAAGTCTTCTTCAGCATTGGTTTTGGACCGGGGTACTACGGAGGGCATTACCCGTATGGGTATTATCCGTACCGTTCCTATTACCGGCCGTACTATGGATACTCCTACTACCGGCCTTATTATCGGTACGGCGGCCACCGTTACTACCGCCACTACCGCCATCATCGCTACCATCACCGGTATTAAATGACAGAATAGCTAAGGCGACTCTGCTGGCTCGAAAGCAATTTCGAGCCAGCAGCTTTTTTAGCGGCGAATGTTTCCCGATGAATGCAGAAAAACAAAAATGCGAGCGCTACCTTTTTGAATTAGGCGAGTCCGGGGGTTTTGTCGCGGGACTTTTGGCTGGCTGGTCAATCTGGAATTCTTTTTTTAACTGCTGGATCAGTGCCGGAAGCTCTTTTTGCCGCTCGGTTTCGGTTTGCTGCCGGAGGGATTGCTCCACTTTCCTGCGTTCCTGAATGTAGCGGGATTCAAATTGAGCGCGTTCCTGGGGACTTAAGCGCAGGCCGGACTCGCGAAGCGCCGATTCCGTCTCACGCTGAATCGTCTGACGCCGCAGGTTTTCTCGCTGGCGGAGGACATTGCGCTCTTCCGGACTCATCTGCATCCAACGCTCGGCGTTGCGTCGGAAATTTTGCTGGGCTGCCGGAGGCATCGCAAGCCACCGTTCACGTATGCTCTGGTTTGGCGGCGGTCCGTGAGCCCCAGATCCAACCGGTGGACCATGAGGCCCGCCTCCAGCCGGCGGCCGGCCAACAGGTCGATGTGATTGCCCTTGCGGTTGCGCTTGCGCGGCAGCGCAGGATAAAGCCAAAACCGACAGAGCGACGATTACTTCACAACGTCGGCTTTTCGTCCCACACGCTATTTTCATCCCAGGCGATCAATTCATCCAGATCAGCCACGACGTCATAATCCTGTGGATCGACTTTAGCCACCACCTCTAAATCGTTTGCGGACGCTGTCCTTGAGGTTGGATGATGCGTGGCGATAGCCATGCCGACCACGACGATTGCCACAGCGGATGCTGCAACAAGTCTTCGCAGGCTAAACCAGTTTCGCGACCACCCGAAACGAGTCGCTTCGTGGCGGATGTTTCTTACCACATTGCGGGCGAAGAATGGCGAAAGAATGGGCTTGGGAACGCGGCCCAGAATATCCCACAACTGCTTGTCGTCTTCAGGTTCCATAGTCTCCAATCAATTGAACTATTTGCAGCGTCGGAAGTTGCGCTCCAACAGCCGCTGAAAATCACATTATATTCCTGGGGCTTCAAGGAAACCTTCAAGTTGTCGGATACGAGTCGGATGCCGCATTTTGCGCAACGCCTTGGCTTCGATCTGACGGATCCGCTCGCGGGTAACCTGAAACTGTCGGCCTACCTCCTCCAGCGTTCGGCTATATCCGTCGATTAACCCAAATCGTTGCTCGAGCACTTGTCGCTCGCGATCGGTAAGCGTCTCCAATACGTCCTTGATTTTTTCCTTCAGCAAAACAATGGCCGTCATGTCACTCGGGTTTTCAGCCCCTCTGTCTTCAATAAAATCGCCGAAATTAGTTTCTTCGCTCTCGCCCACCGGAGACTGGAGCGAGATTGGTTGCTGCGCCATCTTCAGGACCGCCCGAACACGATCCACTGGCAGGAGCACTTCTTCGGCCACTTCGTCGGGCGTAGGTTCTCGCCCGTATTCCTGCACCAGTTGTTTTTGCACGCGCATGAGCTTGTTGATCGTCTCAATCATGTGCACGGGTATTCGGATCGTGCGCGCCTGGTCGGCAATGGAGCGCGTGATGGCCTGACGAATCCACCATGTAGCGTAGGTGGAAAACTTGTATCCTCGCCGGTACTCAAATTTCTCGACCGCCTTCATTAGCCCCATGTTGCCCTCCTGAATCAGGTCGAGAAAAGAAAGGCCTCGATTCGTGTATTTTTTTGCGATGGAAATAACCAGACGAAGATTGGCCTCCACCATTTCGGTTTTGGCCTTGAACGCCTGCCGGAGCCAGCCTTTCAGTGTTCGATACTCGTCCCCATAGTCAGAAAGCGAAAACCACAGGCCCTTCTCTAAATCGCGGATTTTGTTCTGAAGCTGCAGCCGCCGTTTTTGGCTGCGAGGATTTTTCGCCATCTCGGTTCGCAGGTAAAGCGAAGTGTGGTGCGCGTCGTCCGCCAGATGCACAAACTCCTCTGTGACTCTCTGCTTGAGGTAAAAATGCGGATAAATCCGCTGAAGCGAGGCCAAAGTTCGTTGCAATGCCCTTAGCTTCTGGGATCGCTTTTTTGACGAGTTCCGCGCAAGCTCGCAAAACTGCCCAGTGATCGACGCGCTTAATTTTTGCACCTGTTTACACAGGCGCGGCAGGTTCTTCATGTATCTTTCGCGGCTCTCGATTTTCTTATCGAGAATCACGCGGTCGAACCGTTCGCGCCCCTCGAGCAACTTCAGGGCAAGGTCCAGAAAGGCGCGCGAGACAAAGCCGAATCGACTAATGTGCTTTTGCACCATCGCTTCGGCGTCTTCAATTCGTTTGGATATTTCGACCTCCTGTTCCCGAGTCAGAAGTGGAACCTGGCCCATCTGCTTGAGATACATCCGCACGGGGTCATCGAGAATATCTACCTTTGCTTCCGGTCTCTCGTCTTCCTCCTCGTCCTCGTCCGCGTCTTTTTTACCATCCTTGTAGCGATCCACTTCGGAAGCTTCGATAATGTCGATCTCCAGACGGCGCAGCCGCGTTAGGATCAAATCGAGCTCATCGGCGGCGGTGACTCCCTCCGGCAACGCCTCGTTTAGATCGTCAAACGTGAGGTAACCTTGTTCTTTTGCGAGCTTGATCAGTTCGCGAATGCGATTCTGGACTTCAATAGCCGAATACAAAGCAGACGCCGACGCGATCCCTGTCGGCTCAAGCAGCGATCCATTATCGGATCGCTTTGAGTTCGGGGTGCGGCGCGCGACTTTGAGTGCGGCGATTCTTGGCTGTTTCTTCAGATTCGGCCCGACAGCGATAGATCTTGTTGCTGCACCGCGCTTGCGCTGCTTTTTGTTAATGCGTCGAGCCGACGACTGTCGGTTGCCTCCCCTTCGTTTCGAATGCCTGGCCAAGATTGTGCGGTTACGGATTTGACTTAGACCTTCGACCTTCCGCGCAGCAATAAATCGACAACTAATTGTCGGCCCTGCCGGCGGGCTGCGAAAGCTCGTGGAGCTGTTCCTGCAGGTCAAGGATTTGTTTTTGTAAATTTATGATGTCTCCGGTACTCAGTTCTGGAAGCTTTATTTGATTCGTAGCCACACTGAGCTGACGGCGTAAGACCGCCTGGCGAATGCCGAGCCACCATTTTTCGACCATCGCTCCAGCATCCCCAGGCACCTTTTGCAGCAACCAGGAAGACACCAAACGCTCATCAGCCGAAGAAAGCGTTACCATGAAGGCGTTCAGCGAGGCTGCGTCGGCCGGACGCAGGTCACCTTCGAGGATACGGACGAGAAATTCTGCGTCCGGCACGTCGGCAAGGATCTCACGCCAGTTTTGTTGAAGAAGAAAATCTCGAGCCGTCTCATCTCGTAGCGCCAAAATACAAAGCATCGAGATCTCGTGCCGGGGCGCGGGCGCCATTGCGCCGGTGCGATCGCTTGCAGCCGAAGGGTCGCGAGCCAAAAAAGGCTCGCCGCTTTTTTGTCTCGATACGAGTGCCTGAAAGTCCGAGGCCGCCACACCAAGACGTGCGCTCGCTTTGGTCATGACTTCTCCACGCATAACTGGGTCGCGCACATGCGAAACGGTCTCCGCCAGGCGCCTGGCCAGTTGTATCTTGGCTCCGAAAGAAGCGAGATCGACATTGGCCGTTTCCCGCTCGATCCAATAATCAAAAAAATCGCGCGCTTCTGCAATGCGGCTTTCAAAAGCTTCTTTGCCTTCGCGCCGGACGAGTGAATCTGGATCTTCGCCCATCGGCATTTCGGCAACCCTCACGATCAAATCGTTCTGGAGCAGGGCATCGAGCGAACGTTCAGCGGCTTTCTGACCTGCTGTGTCGGCGTCAAAACAAAGCACAACCTCATTGACGAAGCGCTTCAAGATCCGTGCCTGACTCTCTGTAAAGGCCGTACCCTGCGGCGCTACCACATTTGTGATCCCCGACTCGAACAAGCTTATCAAATCGAGCTGGCCTTCACAGACAACTGCGCAATTCGCTTCGATCAGGGCGCGCTTGGATTTGTCCAAACCAAAAAGGACATTCCCTTTCCGGAACAGCGGAGTCTCCGGCGAGTTCACATATTTTGCTGCGCCCTGTTCGTCTTTCAGAAGGCGACCGCTAAACGCAATGACTTCACCAACGTCGTTGCGAATCGGAAACATCATTCGTCCCCGAAAACGATCGTATCCGCCTGTAGTCCGCGCTCTCCTGACCGTCGTCCCCGATCGCTGAGATGCGGTCGGTTCGCTCTCGTCTTTCATTTTGACGAGTCCACTCGCGATCAGCTCGCCGATATCATAGCCCCGGTCGCGCGCCCAACTCCCGAAAGCATCCCACTCGTCCGGGGCGTAACCAAGTTGCCAGCGTTTCGCGATTTCCACGGTGATCCCGCGGGCTCGCAAATATTTTCGCGCGGCATCACCCACTTCTCTCTTGATCAGGTTTTCGTGAAACCACTCGGCAGCATCAGTGTGTAATTTCAGCAACGTCCGCCGCGCCTCATATTGTCGATCTTTATCGGCCGCGCCGCGCTTCTCCACCACCGTAATTCCGACCCGCGCCGCGAGTTTGTGCACAGCCGATGGGAAATCTGTGTGCTCGTAATCCATCACGAACCGGAAAACACTCCCGCCCGCGCCACACCCGAAGCAATGAAAGGTCTGCCGGCTCGGGCTTACCATGAACGACGGCGTCTTCTCCTGGTGAAAGGGGCAAAGCGCCTTGAAATTCGCCCCCGCGCGTTTCAGTGGAAAATACGAACCGATTACTTCGACGATATCGTTCGCGGCGGCGATTTGCTCGATTGTCTCCGAAGGGATCGTTCCCATGCGCGCCTCACTATTTTTGCCTCGTCTGGTTTTGGAAGCGATGCCAAACTTACGCAGTGCGATTTAATCTCCAACAGCTGAGAAGCAAATTGCTGATCTGCGCCCTAGCGTGCTTCTTAGCGCTAAGCGCAACAATGCAGGGGCGTGAGGTCATTCACAAAGGCGACGTCGCAGTTGTGCCCTTGAGAGGCGAGGTTGCACCTTCGCTCCTGGCATTCTTGCGGCGTGCAGTGAAAAAAGCGGAGAGCTATGAAGCTTCCGCAATCATTTTCGAGATGAACACGTACGGCGGTCGACTCGATACGGCAGCAGATATCGTGAACGCCCTCAACCAAACCAAGATCCCCACGTACACATTCATTAACACAAATGCGGGATCGGCCGGTGCAATTATCGCCATCGCTACGCGACACATTTTTATGGCGCCGGTGAGTGCGATTGGCGCCGCCGCCCCAATTCTTCCTACCGGCGAGGATCTTCCCGCCACCGCCAAAGAAAAAACGATTTCGTATTGGTCTGCACTGGTCCGTGGTTCCGCGACCAAGAACGCCCATAATCCCGACGTCGCCGAGGCATTCATGAACAAAGACAAGGAGGTGAAAATCGGCGACCGCATCGTGCATCCCAAGGGAGCCGTCCTGAGTCTAAATGCTCAGGAAGCAACTGAACGAATCAATGGCAAGCCGTTGCTTGCAGAAGAGATCGCCGATTCGATTACAGACCTGACCAAAAAAGCCGGACTCAAAGGTAACATCCTCACGATCGAGCCAACCGGCTTTGAGCAAATCGCGTTTTGGATCACCGCGCTCGCGCCGTTGCTGCTGTTGGGAGGGATTCTCGGCGCGTATTTAGAGCTCAAAATTCCAGGCGCGACGTGGCCTGGAGTTATCTCTGCGATTTGTTTCGCGCTCTTTTTCCTTGGCCATTACCTGGCTGGGCTCGCGGGCTGGGAAGTCGTTGCGCTCTTTATTCTGGGAATGGTTCTCGTGTTGATCGAAATACTTTTCTTCGCGCACACAACAATCGTTTTCGGTGTAGTCGGCGTGTTTCTAATCCTCGCATCGTTGCTGTGGGCGATGGTCGATCGCTACCCCGGCGAGAACTTTTTCCCGACCGGCAAAGCGCTCGCTGTTCCGTTGCTTAACATGTTCATCGCAATCGTGGGATCATTCGTCGTCATTGCTCTGCTCGCTCGTTATCTGCCACGGACGAGTATTTTCCGGCGATTCGCCCTGATGGATTCAAATCCGCCCGGCCCGTCGCTGGCCGGCTTACCCCGACAGTTCGTGACTGCGCTGACGCTCACGCCCGGGACGCAAGGGACTGCGATCACTGTTTTGCGACCAAGCGGCAAAGCGCGTTTTGCTGATCGTATTGTCGACGTTGTCACCGAAGGCGAATTCATCGGGCCGCAGACACCGGTCACCGTAACTCAGACCGACGGAATGCGAGTGGTAGTGAAAAGCGCTGCCCAGGTGTAATTCATCTAACCGCCAGCGACGACGCGAACGAATTCGATGCGATCGCCTTCGGCTAATGGTCGCTCTGACCATTCGTGTCGGTGCACAGCCAGCCCGTTGTGCTCTACCAAAATCGATTGCCACGGCAATTCGTAACGGTCGATTAGCTGTGCGATCGTTTTGGCTTCGCGCGCGTCTACAGGTTCACCATTCAACGAAATTTTCACGCTCCACAAAGCGCCTGGTCCCAATCTTTCCAGACTGTTTCAAGTCCACGGCGGCGAAGGACTGCGGCGATTTCGGCCGGGGAACGGTCGTCACTAATCTCGAATTGGCCGGTGGCGAGTCGATCTTCTCCATCCTGGTATTCGGGTGCGACGACGCGACCGCGGACCGTGCGATGCAAGTGTTCACGGCCCTGCCGAGTGTAACCGCCAGGCTCGGTGTGACTTCCGGCACTCATCATTGTAACACCCATCGACGTTAGCGCGTCCCGCAGCGATGCGCACTCACGGGTGCTGAGCACAATGCCCAGTTGCGGAAAAGTAACCCGCAATGCGCAAACCAGCTGAGCCAGTTCGCGATCGCTCATCGAGAAAAGCGGATGGAAACCGCCAGCCGCGGGACGTAACCTCGGTAAGCTGACGGTGATTTGCGCCTGCCAGCAGTGTTTGAATAAATGTTCCAAGTGCGCTGCGAGAGCAATCGCTTCGTCCTGCCAGGGCGATAAGCCGATTAGCGCGCCGATACCGAGTCGTCGAAACCCGGCCGCATACCCGCGCTCAGCGCAATCGAGCCGAAAATTGAAGTCGCGTTTTGGCCCTGCGGTATGCATTTCGGAATAGACGCCGCGATTGTATGTTTCCTGATAAACAACGAGACCTTCTGCACCGGCTTCGACAATCGTCACATAATCCTCCGTATTCATTGGCCCAACCTCGATCGAAACCGATGAAAAATTCGGAACCACCGCGCGTACGCATTGCGCAAGATAATCACGGTTTACAAATTTCGGGTGCTCGCCGGCCACGAGAAGAATCTGCCGGAATCCCTGACGAGTGAGATGCCGCGCTTCGGCGACCACTTCATCGACATCGAGCGTGACGCGAAGAATCGGGTTATCGCGTGAAAAACCGCAATACTGACAGTTGTTGATGCATTCATTGGAAAGATACAGCGGCGCGAACAGGCGCATTGTGCGTCCAAAATTTTGCAACGTCAGCGAACGTGAAGTTTGCGCCATTGCTTCGAGCTCACGATCTGATTTCGGAGCGATCAGATGCTCGAACCGCTCAACGAGCTCCGATTTGTTCAGAGCCAGATTGTCCAATGTTCCGACGAACGACATCACAATAATTTCGCGCGCATGTGAGCGTTCGCAAACGCCAATGCGAAGTTGCCAGACAAAAAAAAGCGGCGTCCGTTGTCCCGGACGCCGCTCTAGCAAATGCTATTACCGATGCTTAGAATGCAAAATTCACACCGGTACGGGCCATACCGAAGTTGTTCTTCGGCCCATCCACAAAATTCCAGCTAAAATCACTGACCCAGCCGATATGCGGGGTCAGGCGGATTTCCATCCCGCCGCCGACCTGTCCGATTGCTCGAGTCTCGCTGTCCGTATGACCGGTCGTCTGAATGATGTCGAAGCCTTCTCCCGGCTCAATAAATCGCTCGTTGATTTGCTTCTGGCCGCCACCAAAGATCGCGCCACCTCCGCCAAAAAGGTACGGCGAAAAGCGGGTGCAAGGGATCGGGTAACGCAAGGTCAAAGTCCCCAGCACAGCACCGATGGCGTTGCTCTCATGGTGAACGCTTTTGTCAAAGATTCCGTCGCTGAAATCGATGAAGATGTCTTGCCGTCCCTGTCTGGCATCAACGGCCCAACCTTCGATCCCGACACCTACATAACGCATAAAGAAATACTTGAGATCGACGCCACCGCCCCAGGCGTGATCGGCCTCGAGGTAGCGGTCATTTTCCCAACTGTTTCCTGCGAAGATGTAGGTACCCCACAGGCTAACGTTAAACTCTCTGTCGGCGTACCACTCCGGGCAAGGTGGCGGAGCTACCTGTTTTATTTCTTTCCCCGAATAACCAACTCCGGCAAAAGCAGCCGAAGCGATCACGCCGAACCCTAATAGGCATGACACTAATCTTTTCATTGTTTCTCCTTTTGGTTAAGTCTTATACCCCCAAACATTTTGTCTGGATTGCCACGAGTCTGAGCCGTTCAGCTGCAGATTGCAAGTCTTTTTTGGCCTTAAGGCTTGAGTTCCGCCCCGGTGTTCGCGTCTGTGATAAGGAATTTCTCGTGGTGAAATGCAGGGTCGCCCCGAAACATTAGACGGCCTGCGTACCGGCGCTCCATTTCCACCAGCAATTCTTCATCTTCCTCTTTCAGTCGCTTTAAAACGTCAGGATTAAGGATCACCCGGATTTCATGAATGGTGTCTTGATATTTGCGCATGACGGTGTTCAAGGTCCTGTGCAATTCCACGCTTGTGGTCATCGAGGTCTTCACAACTCCACGCCCGCCGCAGTAGGGGCAGTTTTCATAGATTGTGTCGCTAAGACTTTCCTGCGCCCTTTGACGGGTCATTTCCATCAGTCCGAGCTGCGAAATTGGAAGGACATGCGTTCTGGCCTTGTCGCGGGTGAGCCGCTCCTTCATTAAATTATAGACTGCCTGCTGGTCTCTACGACTTTTCATGTCGATGAAATCAGTTATGATCAGACCACCGATATTGCGCAACCGAAGCTGACGGGCGATTTCATCTGCCGCCTCGAGATTCGTCTGCAAAATTGTCTTCTCCACATCGCGCCCCCCTTTGTTGCGGCCGGTATTCACATCGATCGCTACCAATGCTTCGGTTTCGTCGATCACAATGTAGCCGCCACACTTCAACCAAACTTGCCGATGAAAAGCGTCGTCAATTTGTTTTTGCACGCCGTGAGTCTCGAAAATCGGCGTCGCGCCGTCGTAAAAATGGACCCGATTCCGCGCGCGCCGCGAAATCTGGCCAATCATTTCGATCATCCTCTCAGTTGATTCGCGATCATCGCAAACGACCTGGTCGATTTCTTCGGTCAAAAAATCGCGCACGGTTCGCTCCACCAGATCAGGTTCCTCGAAGAGGCGGCAAGGAGCTGTGGTCTCCCGAATAGCCTGTTCGACTTTAGCCCACTGATCGAGCAGAAAACGCAGATCGCGTACGAAGTATCTGGCGCGCTGGCCTTCGCCTACCGTTCGAATGATGACTCCAACACCTTCGGGAATGTCCAGTTCGCGCAAAATCTTTCGCAGCCGCTCGCGTTCTTTTGGGTTCTCGATTTTTCGCGAGATACCGCTGTGGTCGCTGAACGGCATGAGAACTAGGTAGCGCCCCGGGAAACTGAGATTGGTTGTCACCCTCGGTCCCTTCGTGCCGATCGGACCTTTGGTTACCTGCACAATTACATCAGAACCGACTGGGTAAATGTTCGGTATGTCTTTAACGGTGATTCGTTTTCGAGGCCGTTTGTTCGCGCGCCGATCAATTTCTTCGATGCCGCTGTCGAGCGCGGCCGGAATCGCATCCCAAAAATGAAGGAATGCGTTTTTTTCGAAGCCGATGTCGACAAACATCGCCTTCAAGCCCATCTCAATGTTTCGAACCTTGCCCTTGAAAATGCTGCCGACGATGTTTCGGGAGCTCTTACGTTCGACGCTGTATTCCTCCAGCCGGCTGTTCTCGAGCAGCGCGACGCGGGATTCGAGTTTTTCGACGCTGAGGATGAGCTTGTTGCCGGTCTTTCGAGAGGAAAGCCCCAAAATCTTTTTTACCTTCTCTATCATAAAATTGAAGTAGTTGAGTAGTCATAACCAAACTGCAATGTTCTGCCGCAGTGTTTCTGACCAGGGATTCATTGTGTTGGTCCGCGCCGGCGGCTGGGCGGCGGGGGCGCCGGCGCAGGTGCCGGTCGCGGGTGTGCTCCAAAGAGCCGCTGAAAGAAGTTACGGGAGGGTGGTGGCGCAGCCGGAAGCGCCCGGGCTACAGGAGCACCGCCTCGCCGCCGGACTTTGCCTTGAGTGTCGGCTTCGGGTTCGACATCAGGTGAGGCGTCTGAACTTGCCATCTGCGCAGTGCCAGTTTGCGAGTCGGGGGCATTTTCTTCGTCCTCGCCTCCAAGATTCCCGCCTTTGTCGTGATAAGCCACTGACTTGACCAATTGGAGTGGATTGGCGTGATGCGCAGGCGGGAGCCAGGCCACCTGCATGTCGAATTTGCCTTCATCCAGCGCGAGCGAGCGCTCCAAGATTCTGTCGGCGATCGGGCCCGCGACTTCTCCGCCGTGCCCGGAGGCGCCCTGCACCATCACTGCAACGACAAACTTCGGATGGTCAAATGGCGCGAAACACGCAAACCACGCCACATTTTCCTCGTGTCCACGCTCAGTGGCCTGCGCAGTGCCGGTCTTACCAGCCACTACCCATTCTTTCAAACGTGCTCTGCCGCCGGTTCCTCCATCTTCGTTAACAACTTTCCAAAGGCCTTTGCGGACGAGTTCGATTTTGTCAGGGGAGATTTGCTGGCGTAGGTCCGTTCGCACGCGCGGCGGTGGCGCTGCTGGGTTACCCTTCTCATCCAATGCCGGAGAACCGTCTTGTTTCAAAACTTTATCGACCATGCGTGGGTAATAACACACGCCGCCATTTGCAATCGCCACGTAAGCCATTGCCAATTGGAGAGGCGAAACAAGTGTGTATCCCTGGCCGATTGAAACATTGGCAGTCTGAGCTTGTGACCATCTCTCTTGCGGATGATGGATTTGCATCCACTCGGGCCCAGGCATGTTGCCCGTTTGTTCGCCCGTTAGTTGCAGACCCGACTCTTCACCAATTCCCAACATCTTTCCGACAGCGTCGATCGACTGAATGCCGGCTGCGTTACCGTACTGATAGAAAAATGAGTCACACGACACCTTGATCGCATCGGCGAGTCCGATGGTGCCGTGCGTGTAATGTTTTTCGGCTACCCAACATCGGAAAAAGTGATCGCCGTAACTCACACCGCCACCGCAGCTGTACTTGGCGCCCGCGAGATTTTTTGTGCCCCGCAGCCCGGCGAGTGCCGTGATCAGCTTGAATGTCGAGCCTGGCGGTAGGCAGCTAATCGCGCGGGCGACCAACGGATCGCCTTCGTCTTTCTGCAGTACCTTCCAATCTTTCGCTTTGATGCTCGGAATAAAAGTATTCGGATCGAACGACGGAACAGACGCCATCGCCAAAATGTTACCGTTGTTTGGGTCGACCACGATCGCTCCGGCCCGGCTGACTGCGCGGAGCGCTTCCTCTGCTATCGCCTGAATCCGCGCATCGATGGTCAGGAAAACGTTGGCGCCTTGTTGCGGGGGATCTTCGCGAAGCACACCCTCGATCGTCCCCTTGGCGTTCTTGCGCAGATAACGCACGCCAGGTTTGCCGCGCAGGTATTCGTCCATCGATTTTTCGATATTGGATTTTCCTTCCACGTCCTGCTGATAAAACGTGAACTTCTCCGCTTCCTCCTTATCGATATCATTTGGCATACCGACATAACCAAGAATATGGGCTGCTAGCGCGCCATAAACATAAGAACGCACCGGCTTGATCGCGATGTCCACTCCCGGCAAGCCGACATCGTGCTCCGAGAATTTTGCCATCGTGGGAAAATCAATGTCCTTGATGTAGGAGAACGGAACTTCCGTGTCGTTGCGATAATGTCGTTGCAGCTTGGCCGCATTGTAGTCGCGCGCCAGATCCAGGTCGTTAAGACGCGGCACGATGCCGCCATTGACAATTCTAATGATGTCCGGCTCCTTCTGATCTTTCGGCATCCCATTGATGATTGCTCGATATTCACTCAAGGGCGGCGAACCAAAGCGTTCGCGATATCCTTTGACCATTTCCGGCAAATAGAAATCGACCTCATAGCTGGCGCGGTTCTGAACGAGAGTCACGCCGTTGCGGTCTTTGATCTCGCCGCGCACAGACGGAATGCGCACAGTCGCTTGAGAACTGCCGCGAAGCTGTGAGGTCCATTCGGCGCCATGCGCCACTTGTATCCACCAGAGCCTGAGGCCGAGGGCGCCCATGCCCAACAGCATGAGTAAGCCAACAAACTGAATTCGGACACGCGAAGTCACGCGACCTTTGTTCATTCGAATCGCCCCCTTTCAGGACCGTATGGATAAGCCGTCATCCGTCCGATCCATTGCAGAAGCCAGAACAGAATCGGCGCAACCAGCATTGCAGCGATACCCGGGCCGCAGATTTGCCACCAAATTTCACGGGTAAAAACAAGGGAGCCGCGCCGGAATGTAATCATGAGATATTGCGCTAATACTATCAACGAGGTGAAAACGCCGCTCAGGATGCAATGCACTTCCCAGTGGCCGCGGGCAAAGAGCGGTCTGAGCCCATGCATTATTCCTGCCAGCACACCGTAAAGCAGTATCGAGGATCCCGGTGAGATTTCAACCTTCCCACCAATTACCTGCACCGTAAGCGCATCCAGCAAAACCCCGGCGTATAGCGCAAGCGCCAGCATGAGGGGAAACGGCAGTGCCATTGCTCCATAAAAAACAATTACAGGTACAACATAGATATGCGCATCGTAGAGCCACGGCAGCGCCGGGATGAAAAGCTCCGCAATCTGCGCGACCAGCACCAGAAACAGCAAAACAAAAAAGAATATCATCTTCGGCCGGTTACTACGAAAACATCCTCCAGATGCGACAGATCGACCGCAGGCGTCAGTTGCGCTTGTCCATCTAATTCTCGAACACGAAAAGTTTTCACCGGCCCGATGAGTAGGCCCGACGGGAAAACGCCGCCCACTCCAGAAGTATAAACTTTCTGTCCGGGCTTAAGGTCAGCCTGCTTCGACAAGAAATTCAGGTTCAAAAGTGGAGTCAGCCCCGTCGTCACGCGCTCGCCAGAGACGATCCCCTGCTCGCGGCTTCCCTCCACCGAGGCTGCGACCCGGCAGTTTTCGTCGGAAACCAGCAAAACAATCGAGATGCCCTCGCTTACAGTAGTAGTTTTTCCTATAAGACCTTCGTCGGTTACCACAGGCATGTCCGTTTCGATGCCATCTCTTTTGCCGCGGTTGATTGTGACCGTTCGCCACCAGCTCGAGGAATCGCGCGCGACGATTTCAGCCGCGATCAACTTGAAGACCGAGCGCTCTCGATAGTTCAGCGCGTGACGGAGACGATTTACCTCATGCTCCACATCGCGCAGGCCCCGGTTGGTCGCGCGCAGCTCCGTGTTTTCTACCTGAAGCGCAGTGTTTTCGTGGTCTAGCTGATCGAGCGACTTCAATCCGGTGCGCACGGATGTGATTTGCTTTTTTAGCCCAGACCCACTTGTCAAAAATGGCGCCAGCAGCTGATAGACGCCAGCCTTGAATTTCTGCGTGGTGCTGGGGCCGAAGCTGAGAAAATATCCCAGAACAGCGCCAAAAATCAGCAGCGCAATAATATTTGTACGGCTCATTCCCATTGCGGATTGCGGATCCTAGATTGCGGATGCAACACGATCGACATCAAGTGCAGACTGCAAACGTTTCCGCAATCCGCAACTCCGATCTCCGGTCGCGGGCGCGCGAAGACGTTCGGTGTCGCCAATCCGCAATGCCTGCTACCGCCACTGGCGATCCGCTGAGGCAACCTGGCGCAGAAACTTAAGTTCATTGAGGCATTTGCCGGTCCCTTCTGCGACTGCACTGAGTGGATCTTCAGCTACATGGACAGGCAGACCTGTTTCCTCACTCAAAAGTTTGTCAAAGCCCCGTAGCAACGCACCTCCGCCCGCCAGCACCAGTCCCCGATCCACAAGGTCCGCCGAAAGCTCTGGCGGACAGCGCTCCAGGGTAATACGCACGGAGTCGACAATCGTTGAGATCGGTTCAAGCAACGCTTCGCGCACTTCCTGAGAAGTGATCATGAGCGTTTTAGGCAAACCAGCGACCAGATCGCGCCCCTTAACTTCTACGCTCGTTTCCTTCTCACTCGGATACGCCGAGCCGATCTTGATCTTAATTTCTTCGGCCGTGCGTTCGCCAACCATTAAATTGTAAGCGCGTTTCATGTACTGCACGATTGCCTCGTCCAACTCGTCGCCAGCCACGCGTACGCTCCGACTAAACACAATTCCGGAAAGCGAAATAAGCGCGACCTCGGTGGTGCCTCCGCCAATATCGATGATCATATTCCCGGCGGGATCCTGCACCGGGAGCCCCACGCCGATTGCCGCTGCCATGGGTTCTTCGATTAGATAAACTTCCCGGGCGCCGGCATGAGTCGCCGATTCACGCACGGCGCGCTTTTCCACTTCGGTAATTCCAGAAGGAACCGCGATAACAACGCGCGGTTTCGCGCGCACCTTGCGATTATGCACTTTGCTGATGAAATGCCGCAACATCGCCTCGGTGACCTCGAAGTCGGCAATGACGCCATCCTTGAGCGGACGCACTGCGACGATATTCGCCGGGGTGCGGCCGAGCATGCGTTTGGCTTCGTCACCCACTGCCAATACTCTGTTGGTCCCGGCTTGTACGGCCACCACTGACGGCTCACGCAAAACGATCCCCTGATCTTTTACGTAAACAAGAGTGTTCGCCGTGCCGAGATCGATCCCGATGTCGCTGGATAACCAGCCGAAAAGTCCGTTGAACATGAATTATTTATTAGTAGCACTTCCAGTCCGAAGGAAACGCGTCCATCCCTCTGAATGGATCCTCTTCGAAGGATCCGTCCGGCGGCGCGATTCGGCCAGGCTGAAACGCGTAACATGAAACAGTGCCGAGCGCCGTCAAGCGCATATTGTTGGAGCAGAGTCCTCAACTAAGAGAGTGTTGGAATTTTTCCCGTTGGTCCATTACTTCTTTGTTCAGTTACTCCGATGCAAAGAATCATCGTCGCCCCGTCTATTCTTGCCGCCAATTTCTCGCGACTCAGTGACGAAATCCATCGCGTCGAAACCGCAGGCGCAGATTGGATCCATTGCGACATCATGGACGGACATTTCGTAGATAACATTTCTTTCGGGCCGGAGATTGTCAGGATTGTACGCGGCTTAACGAGTCTTCCGCTCGATGTCCATCTCATGATTGAGCATCCTGACCATTACGTGCCGCGATTTCTCCAAGCCGGCGCGAACTCCATCACCGTCCACGTAGAGCCAGAAGCGAAACATGATGTTGGGAAAACATTGCGACAGATTCAAGACGCCGGTTGCCGTGCCGGGCTCACTTTAAATCCTGAAACGCCGTTTGATCTAATCGAACCATTTCTCCACAAGATTGACCTATTGCTGATCATGACAGTGCACCCCGGTTTCGGCGGCCAACCATTTCGAACTGATCAAATGCAGAAAGTCAAACGCGCCAGATCGCTGAATGGCAAGATCAACATCGAAGTGGATGGTGGCATCAACGCAAAGACCGCGAAGCTCTCGATCGAAAATGGCGCAAACGTCCTCGTCGCTGGCACCTCAATCTTTCACTCGAACGATTACGCAAAGGCGATTCGCGAATTGCGCGGCGAATGAGACGAGGGAGACTCGTCGACGCTAGCGTATTTAGGCCGCTTCGCCCGCCACCACCGGCTCGGCTGCTTCGGTCGTTTCAGCCATCACTTCGTCAGTTTGCGTAACGCGCACGACTTCTTCAATGGTTGTTTTGCCTTGAGCGACGCGTCGCCAGCCGTCCAGTCGCAACGTCTCCATACCTTCTGCAATGGCACATTGCTTGAGCTCGCCGCCATCGCGTTTTCGCATGATCAGCTTCCTCAGCGGCTCAGTGATAAGGCAAATTTCATAAATCGCCGCACGACCCTGGTAACCCGTCTGGCGGCATTGATCGCACCCGGTGCCACGCTGGAAGCGTGTACCGAGTTCTTTCACCGGAAAACCGATCTCGGCTAGATAGTCGCGCGGGTAATCGACCAATTGGATACAATCGGGACAAGTCGTGCGCACGAGTCGTTGGGCGATGAACGCTTTCACCACCGACGACAGCAGAAAGGGTTCCACGTCCATGTCGAGCAAACGTGTGATGCCTCCCACCGCGTCATTCGTGTGGAGCGTGCTGAAGACAAGGTGGCCAGTCATGGCCGCGCGAATCGAAATGTCCGCAGTTTCGACGTCACGAATTTCACCGACCATGACAACGTTTGGGTCCTGTCGCAAAATGTGACGAAGACCTTTGGCGAAGGTCAGATCAATTTCTGGTTTCACATCGATCTGCGAAACGCCTGGAATTCGATATTCGACTGGTTCCTCGACTGTGATGATACGGCGCTGCACGGAATTAATGCTGCTGAGGAAGCAATAAAGTGAAGTCGATTTTCCGCAGCCGGTGGGCCCGGTGAGAAGGATGATCCCGTTGGGCTGCGCCAACAAGTGGCGAATGATTTTCTCCTGCTTTCCGCTTAGATCGAGCCGATCGAATCCGAACTGTTGCTCACTGCGGCTGAGCAATCGCAAACTGATCGATTCGCCATTGACTGTTGGAATGGTCGAAACACGCACATCGATATTTTGATTGCTCGACTGCAAATTCATGCGCCCATCCTGAGGCAATCGGCGCTCCGCGATGTCCATGTGCGACATCACTTTCAACCGCGAAATGATGGCCGATTGGAGTACGCGCAACTGCGGCGGCACAGCGACCTCGTGCAAAATTCCGTCGATTCGATACCGAATTCGCAGATCGTTTTCCAGCGGCTCAACGTGAATATCGGTCGCGCGCTCGAAAATCGCCTCGCGAATGATCTGATTTACGAATTTCACGACGGAGGCTTCTGGATCGTCGGCGTTCAATTCGATGGCGGTCTCGGTGTCTTGCAGCGCCTCGAACGAACGATTTGTCTTTAGGATCTCGTCAAAAGTCTCGGCGCCGACGCCATAAAGAGTTTTCATTGCGCGCAAAAGTTGCGCGCGCGGCACGAGAACCCATTCGGCCGGCTGTTTCAAAAGCTGTGCAGCGAGCTGGCGGCCGATGGAATTGAATAGATCGTACGTCGCCAGGACCACCGAATTCTCCTTCACTTCGATCGGCAGAATGTGATGTTGAAAGACAAAACGACTCGGCAAGATCGATAAAGTGGCGCGATCGATCTTTTTCGCGTCCAGGGATACAACCGGCACCCGAAAGAAATTCCCGATTGCGCCGAGGAAGCGCTGCTCGTCCACTTTGCCGGAATCGAGGACCTGGCCCACCCACGAACCGCCGTTCAGGTTCGTCGCCAACTGCGCCGCTTCTTCGTTCGAGGGCACGCCGCTTTCCAGCAGCAAATTAATCAGAGATCGACTGGGGGCAGAGTTCATTGAGAGAAATTCACGGCATGTGAAGAGCGCGCCGAACAGAATCGGTAAGCGTGCCGGTTACGCGCATGGAATAATTCTTTTGCAGCCGCGCGATGGCATCGGCCACCTCTGGCGTAAATACGCCGTCAACAGGGCCACAATAATAGCCCAGGCGGCGCAACGTCGTTTGCATTGACCCTACATAAGCCGGTTGCAGAATGAGTTGTTCGGGGGCCATGAAGTAATAGCACAATCGCCAATGGTATCTGGGCGCAAAGTCAGTGGCGTTGACATGGGGCCCTTGATGGACAAGTCCCCAGTCGTCTCTCTGCGCCAAGGGATCGGTCGGCCGAAAAATATTGTGAGACAACACCTCGAACTCGTCGGCTTGCGCGATGGCTGCACCAAGCCCGAAAATCAAAGCGAGTGTTATTCGTTTCATTAGAAAATAGAAGCGAGTTAATGCATATCTTTCGCTGCGGGAATATCGGGCGGCGGCAAGGGCAACTGTTTACCCTGTTCCCCTTTGGGGCAGTCGGGGCACTCAGCCTGATCCAGTTCCGGCCCAAAATGGGTAGTGCCTTCCCATCTCTGGCGCAGCCGATAAGAATCCAGCTTGGTCAGGGTCACCTGCGGACACATGAGAATGATTAGCTCCTGGCGTGTCTTACTAGTTGATGTGCCACGGAACGCCGCGCCGATGATGGGAATGCGCGCGAGATAAGGAATGCCAGTGTACTGCTTGTTCTTCTGCTCTTGGATCAATCCACCGAGGATAATGGTCGATCCGTTGCCCGCGGAAACATTCGTGCGAATATATTTCGTGTCGATTGTTGGCACCTGATTGCCGCTGATATTTACGCTTCCGCCCGGCACGAGACTGTCGATCTTTTGCAAGATATCGAGCGACACTTCCTTCTCGGAATTAATGAGGGGGACGACCTCAAGCTGGAGCACGACCTTCTTGTACTCGATGCTCGCCGAAACAGCAGCTGTCTGATTTATAATCCCAGCGTTCGCATTTGTAAGGGTATTTACCGGGACGGGAACCTCCTGCCCCGATGCGATGATTGCTTTCTTGTTGTTGCTCGTAAACACGGTCGGCCGCGACAGAACCCTGAACCTACCGGTGGACTCAAGCAGGTGCACGATGCCCGCCAGATAGTTCCCAGCCGCGAAGTACACGTTGGTGCCGGTAGTTACATTTTGAATAATCTGGCTGAAATTGATCAGATTAGAGGGATCGATTACCGATCCCGCTCCGCTGCTGGTGCTTCCGGGGATGATGCTTCCAGGTGAAATTGATGGAACGGGAGCCACACTCGGAATCGGAATAAACGGGTTGTTGTTGCCAAATACGGTGTTGTTGCGCGAGATCCCCACCAGTTTGTTTTGGTACTTTGCGAACCAGTCGACCCCGAATTCCTCGTTGTTGCTCAGCGTCAGCTGGCCAATAACTGTGCTGAGTGCGACTTGGGGCGCCTTGACGTCCATTTCATCCAAAATCTTTTCCACCTTCACGACAACCTCGCGATTGCCGAGAACGATGATGCTGTTCGCGCGCTGATCGGCGATTAGCTTGGAGTTCCCAATGGTGACTGCTTTGGGAGTGGTATCCACTGGTTCGGTGGAAAGTTCTTCGGAAATGTTTACTGTGCTCCCGCCAGTAGTGCTCGACTCACCCCCGCCGTACTGACTTGCTCCCAGTCCCGTTGTGCCCTGCCGGCGCTGTTGCGCTCCACCCTGCGGGGGCGGACTTTGACCTCCAGGAACCGCTCCTCCCGCGCCACCACCTTCTGCTCCCGGCTCTGTTAGAGCCTGGACCAGCACGGGCAGAACGTCGCCAGCTGAAACATATTTCAAATAGCGGGTGACGGGGTGTCCAAACTCAACGTTAGCATCAAATTCGTGAATCAGTTGACGGATGAAAGGCATGTTGATCGGGCGCGTCACGATATGAATGCGGTTAGTGCGCACGTCGGGAGTCAGTTTGATCTTACCGACAATTATTGCTTCTTCGGAGAGCACACCGGCGCCTCCGTATTCAACGGGGACCGGCTGTGGCGCCGCCCCGGGCATCTTGACCGAGCGAACACCGGGCTGGCCCGTCTCAGTGCCCTTCTCGAAAATGTCTTTCAGCATGTCGACTACTTTGCTGGCATCGGCACGCTCGAGCTTGATAAATTCGCTGACTACTTCTGCCGGGGCGACGTCCACTTGTTCAATCACACCGGCAAGCTGTCGGATAATGTCAGCATTCTGCGTCACCAGAAGACTGGATGATTTCGGAAGGGCGAGAATATTGATCGTGCCTGAGCTCCCCTGAAAATATGCCATCAACACTTGCTGAAGTTCCTGCGGATCGGCGTACTGCAACTTGAATAAGACGCTCACGACGGGATTGCCCGCCGGAATGTCCGCCAGGTCAGAAATAATCGGCACAGGGGCCTTGCGAGGATTCTGTCCGGCCCCGACGACGTCGACAATATCGCGAGCAGCCGGAACGAGCGAAATCCCGTTGAGAGCCATGCTCATTTCGATGATCTTGATTGCCTCGTCGCGCGATACATCTTTGGCTATGAAAATGTTCACCTTCCCCTGCACAAAATTATCCATCACCAATTTTTTACCGGTGAGCTGTTCGTAAAGATGCAACACATCGACCACATCGCTGTTTGGAAACTGGAGCCGAACCATTGCTGGCGCGCCCGGAGGAGCAGGTGCAGGTGCCTCTGCGTCTGCAGGTGGCGTATTCGCTACTTTAGGAGCGGGCGCATCCGACGATGGCGGATTCGCTGGTTTGACGGGTCGCACTCGCTCGGGGCGTTGCGGTGCTCCTTGAGCTAAGAGTGACGTCGCGCTGGCAAACGCGAACATGGCAATGCAGAAAAGCCGGTGCACAGTCCTATCTGGGTGGATATGCGACGCTAGTAGATTTATGAAACCCGTCAACGTATTTCCCTCAGTTGAAACGATCCTTCACTGCTCGGCTTGGCTGCGGAAAAGCCTCGTAGCTTACTGTCGATTCCTCATGCTGCAAGTGATTCGCCCATCAAATCCCACAAGAACCCACGGCGCGGAAACCGCGCCGCTTGCGCGTGCGATCGCGATCACTGGTTGTCTATTAATGACGACGGCGGTTCCCCTGCCGGCGCAGACGGCAAATGCAGCAGCTGATATCCAGTCTGTGCTTCACGCACAACAGGACGCCTGGAATCGGGGCGACATTGATGGATTTATGAATGGATACGCGCGCTCAGCATCAACCGTTTTTATCTCGGAAGACGAAGCACGACGTGGCTGGGAAACAGTCCGAGAACGCTACCGGCAAAAATATTCCGATCGCACAAAGATGGGGGCACTCACTTTTTCCGAAATTGAAATCACACTGCTATCACCAGACGCGGCTGTGGTACTCGGCCGCTGGAGGTTGAAGCGCGCAAACGACGAGCCACATGGCCGCTTCACGTTAATCTTCAAACTCCTGCCGGAAGGCTGGCGAATTGTGCACGATCATACATCGGCGGCTCCGCCGTAAAGATTTGCAGGGGGTCTGTGTCATTCCCGAAAGCATTCGGGGTTGACAGAAACTCCCTACAGTTCGCGCAGCTGCGCGAGCAATTTCTCATGGATGTTATCGAAGCCGCCGTTACTGAAAATGACAACCACATCTTTTGGACGCAGCATCGGAACAATGCGGTCGACAATGGCGTCGGCGTTGCGTTCGTAAAATGCAGGTCGGCCGGTTTTGGCAATCGCGGTCACAACTCTCTCTGGCTTTAATCGCTCATCTTCGGGGATCTGTTCCAGCCTGGCGACCTGAGAGATGAAAACTCCATCGGCGAACTGGAAGGCTTCCGGAAGCTGCTGTTGAAAAACAGCGCGCCGAGTGGTATTCGAGCGCGGTTCGAAGACAGCCCAGAGCCGGTGCTGCCGATAGCGATTACGTAACGCCTGCAATGTCTGTGCCACTGCCGTCGGATGGTGCCCAAAATCGTCAATCACCTTCACGCCTCGTGCTTCGCCACGCAGTTCCAGTCGCCGCGCGATGCCGGTAAAACTCTTGAACGCGCTGTCGATTTTCGTCTTTGGCACATCATAAAACCGCGCGGCCATGGCTGCCATCGCGGCATTGCGCACATTGAATTCGCCAATCAGCGGAATTTCGAAAACGTCGTCGCCGAGCTTGAACCTGGAGCTTTCCGGCGAGTAAGCGACCTCCCGGATTCGTTGCGCGCAATTCTTCGAGAAGCCGACCTCGATCATTTGCGCCAGGCAATTCTTGGCGACTTCTACACAATTGGAATCGTCGCCGTTCAAGATCACCATTCCATTCTGAGGAACGATGTTGAGTAAACGCCGGAAGCTGAGCTTGATTTCATCGAGGTCCTTAAAAATGTCCGCGTGATCGAATTCGATATTGTTTACGACCACCAGTTCCGGCAGGTAATGAACAAATTTTGAGCGCTTGTCGAAAAATGCCGTGTCGTACTCATCGCCTTCGATCACGAAATATTTGGAATCGTTTAGGCGCGCGCCTTCCCCTAAGTTCTTCGGGATGCCGCCGATGAGATAACCGGGCTTGCGTCCGGCCTTTTCCATAATCCATGCAAGCAACGCCGTGGTGGTGGTTTTGCCGTGCGTCCCTGTAACCACAAGATTATGACGACCCCGCAAAAAATAATTTTTCAACACTTCCGGCAATGAGAGATAAAAAAGCTTTCTATTCAGCACGGCTTCCACTTCCGGGTTGCCGCGCTTCATTACGTTGCCGATCACAACTACATCGGCATCTGCAGGGACGTTCTCTGCGCGATAGCCTTCCCTGAGTGCGATGCTCTTTTTCTGGAGAAAGCTCGACATCGGCGGATAAACATTTTCGTCCGAACCACTGACTTTGAAGCCGCGCTCTTGCAGCGCGGCTGCCACCGATGCCATGGCGGTCCCGCAAATTCCGAGGAAATGAAAGTTTTTCGGCGCAGCTTTCACGCGCATTCTTTACGCCGCGCCACCAAAAAAAGAAACCGCGGATTACGCGGACCTCGCGGATAAGGATGTGTAATGAAAAATTATCCGCTTCGTCCGCGTAATCCGCGGTTCTTACTTTTTCTTAAACACCTCCACGGCATCCCATGCTTCGTCGGGCGGTGCTTGTTCATATTCGAGTGTGCGATCCACATACATTTTGGCCAGCTGATCGTCGGGATAAAATTCCAGGAACCGTGAAAACAGGATCTTCGCCCCATTAAAATCGCGGGCGCGAAATTTTTCCAGTCCCTCTTCGTATGTTTCCAGCCATTTCAGAAATTCTGGATCACCATCTTCATTCCGTGCACCAACGAGGGTGGAGACATCCACAGGCTTGGTTTTGCCTTTCACCTGCACACGCGCCACCGAGCGCAAATGAAATTCATCTCGCACTAGCTCGGTCGCGGTCGGGCCAATCAAAATATCGACCCCGTAGGTTCGGGTCAGAGCTTCCAGTCGGGATGCTAGATTGACCGCATCGCCGATTACCGTCGGGTCCATGCGCTCCTGCGAACCAATGTTGCCGACAATAACGTCACCCTGATTAATCCCGATCCCCATCCCGATCCCCATCCGGCCCTGCGCGCGCCAGCTTTCGTTGAGTTTCTGAAGCGCAGACCGCATCCCCAACGCTGTTCGGACGGCGTTTTTCGCGTCCTCCGCCACCCCCAAGCTATGGACATTCCCCCAGACTGCCATGATGGCGTCACCGATAAACTTATCAAGCGTGCCGCCGTTTTCGAAAACCACAGCTGTCATTTTGGTGAGATACTCATTCAGCACCCTAACGAGCTCTTCCGGATCCGCCTTTTCGGCGATCGTGGTAAACCCGATTATGTCTGAAAAAAGTATGGTTGCCGGCACTCGAACACCGAGGAGCGAGTGATAATAGCTGTCCGGGTTTTCGAGAACTTCCTTGACCAGGTTTTTCGAGACGTAGCGTTCGAGCGTCCGCCGGGTCCGCAATTTCTCCAACCGTTCAACGGCGTATTCAAAACCGAGGGAAAATAATCCGCTAAGTAAAAGAGCGGAAAGGACGGGAACAGTAAGCAGTAGCAGTCCGGTCTTGTCGTAAGACAACCGCGCAATTCCCAGATACGCGGTTGTGATTGCAACCAGCCCTCCAACGCAAAGCAAAGGCTTGCGCAAAAACGCGATGAGCGACCACGCAACGAGCCCCGCCGCGGCCACAAGCCCCAAGCCAATATTCGGCGGCGTGGGCCGCAAAAACTCGTGGCCAAGCGCCGCAGCCATGGCCTGCAAGTGCAGGCTCGGGCCCGACGTGGTTGGGCTAATCGGCGTGTCGGCTACGTCATGGGATACCTGCGCAGACGGTCCCACTATGACGATCTTGTCCTTGAAAAACGTTCCGTCGGCGTAATTGGCATGCCAGAGTTTGGGATCGAATACCTCGTAGAGCGGGCGCGGTTCGAACGCGTCCGGCGCGGTGAACCGCATCATATGGCCGCGAAAATCACGCGGTACATCACTCCCGTGGCCGATCTTGGATAGCGCGCGCGCAGAAAGAGATTCATAAACTTCGTCGCTCGGGTGCGGCTGGAGACCCACGAGTTGGCGGGCCGTCGAACGGTAAGCCACAGCGCGGATCTTTCCGTCGATCGAATCCGGAAAAAAATTTACGAAGCCGACACGGTCGTCCTGCAGTTGCGGCGGCGCAATTAGCTGATCGTTCGGTGTAGTGGCTTGCGCGCCATTTTCCAAATCGAAATTCGCGCCCAGGACTACTTTGTCGTGGTAACGATCCAGTGCAGCATGAAATGCTGGATCACCGTCGTTCGGCGGATTAAACATCAAGTCGAAGATCACCAGACGCGCGCCGGCTCCAAACAGCCGATCGAGCAAAAGCGCCCAGACTTCGCGTGACCACGGGAACGGCCGCTCAGTCATCAATTGAAATGCGCGGCTGCCCGCAATTTCCTCAGCGGTCAGCGGCGGCAATTGCAATGTGCTTTGATCAAGTCCGAGAAAAACAAAGTCGCCAGGCGCCGCGGTCTTTCTGCCCTCCTTTCGCAGTAGATCTTCGAAACTCTGTTCGCCGCGCCAGGGCGTCGAGAGGAACGGCACATCTGGGAAAAAATGACCGAGAAAAATCAGCCCGGTCCAAAAAATGCAAATCGACGCCAACACCAACAACCGATGACGACCAAACCAGTGCATTGTAGGCCGCAGTTTAGCATCAAAATGTTGACGCGCTAAGGTCTCAATGCTTTAAGGCCTTACACCGCGAAAATCGGTTGTCATTTCCCCTCCACCGCCTACTTTTCCTGCCCACAATTGATCTTCCACCTGTCCTGTGTCTGCGGGACTCATCAGCGAGTGAGGTCGCGAAGATCGAAATGAAACAAACAACTCGCTGAACGAGGAGCCCCTGAAGCGATTTCAGAGGCAAAACAACCATGCCAAGAGCCACTAACGCCCCGGCAAGCCGGGCGCGCCGCAAACGAGTCTTAAAAAAAGCCAAAGGCTACCGCGGACGACGTTCGAAACTTTTCCGCTACGCGAAAGACGCAATCATGAAAGCCCAGTATTGGGCTTATCGTGACCGCAAAACACGCAAACGCACTTTTCGTTACCTCTGGATTCAACGTCTGAATGCCGCTGCTCGCGCCAACGGAATGAATTACAGCCGTTTTGCGGAAGGACTCAAAGCTGCTGGCATCGGGCTGGATCGCAAAATTCTCGCTGACCTGGCTGTCTCGGACGAAGCAGCATTCAAATCGATTGTCGATCAAGCGAAAGCCGCACTGGACAAGAAAGCGAAAAAGGCAGCGTGATTCGTTGAATCGTAATTCGTGATTCGTTAAATCGTGAATCGATTTCCCGATGTAACGATGTAACGGTTTAACGATTCACGCCCATGTCTCATCGGTTAGAACAACTCCGCGACGAAGCGCTGTGCGAGATCGAATCCGCGAGCGACGAGCAAGCGCTGGAAACCACGCGAGTGAAATATCTCGGCCGCAGCGGCAGCATTTCCTCCTGGGGAGAGCAGATGAAAACGCTGCCGAAGGAAGAGAAGCCGGTCATCGGCAAACTACTCAACGAGGTTCGCAACGCCGTCACCGCCGCGATCGAAACGCGCAACGCACAATTCCGTTCACAAAAAGAATCGGGCGCGCTTGCTGAGATCGACATCTCACTGCCAGGAACGCCGCACGAGATCGGCGCGCTTCATCCGCTGACGCAAATGTGGGAACGATCGATCGAAATTTTCCGGCGAATGGGTTTCGCCCTCGCTGATGGCCCCGACATTGAAGACGAATGGCATTGTTTCGACGCGCTCAACACGCCACCCGAGCATCCCGCACGCAGCGAGCAGGACACATTTTACCTTCCCGACGGTCGCCTGTTGCGCACGCACACGTCCACGGTGCAAATCCGCACGATGGAATCAACACCGCCGCCAATTCGTGTCATCGCGCCGGGCGCCGCTTATCGGAACGAGGAGATCGACGCGACACACGCCGCGCAGTTTCATCAAATCGAAGGGCTTTACGTCGATGAGAACGTGAGCGTTGCCGACTTGAAAGGCGCCCTCGAATTTTTCGTGCGCGAATTGTTCGGATCCGACACCGCGGTGCAATTCCGTCCGCATTTCTTTCCATTCACCGAGCCGAGCCTAGAGGTTTATGTAAAATCGAAAGCGCTCAAAGGCGGCGAGCAATGGATCGAAGTCGCCGGCTCGGGCATCGTGCATCCCGCTGTTTTCGAGCAGGTCAACAAAGCGCGCGGCGATAAAGCTTACGATCCCGAAAAATGGTCGGGTTACGCGTTCGGTCTCGGCATGGACCGGCTCGCAATGATTTTGTTCGACATCCCTGACCTGCGTCTCTTTGCGCAAAACGATTTGCGGTTTTTAAAACAATTCGCATGAAGCACCTTTGTCATTCCGAGCGAAGTCGAGGAATCTCTGGATTCCATTCTTAAGATGTCTCGACTTCGCTCGACATGACATTGAGAGGAAAATGAAATTCTCGGTTAATTGGCTCCGCGAATTTGTCGATCTTCCAAAAAATCCGGAAGAGATCGCCGAATTGCTGACTCGCGCCGGAATTGAAACCAAAAACATCGAGACGCGCGGGGCCAAGATCGATAACGTCGTCGTTTCGCAAATCACGGCGTCGTCGCGCCATCCGAACGCGGATCGGCTCACTGTTTGCGAAGTCGACGACGCAAGTGGGACGAAACGGCAGATCGTTTGCGGCGCGACGAATTACAAAGTTGATGACAAGGTTCCGCTGGCGTTGCCCGGCGCGAAATTGCCAGACGGGACCGAGATTCGGAAAAACAAACTCCGCGGCGTGGAAAGCGAAGGAATGCTTTGCAGCGCGATTGAGCTTGGTCTTGGCTCGGATGCGACCGGTCTTTTGATTTTGTCGCCCGAAGCGAAAGTTGGCACACCAATTTCCGATCTTTTTCCAAGCGACACGATTATCGACGTCGAGATCACTCCGAATCGCGGCGATTTACTCAGTCACTTCGGTCTCGCGCGCGAGATCGCCGCGTTAACCGGAAAGAAACTCAAATCGACGCCGCGCGACGCGAAAATCCCAGTTAAGAAAACGGGCGTGGCAATTTCCGCGACGCGCGAATGTCCGTTTTTCTCCGCCCGCAAAATCGACAATGTAAAAGTTGGGCCGAGTCCGCAATGGTTGCGCGCAAAGATCGAGAGCGTCGGGATTCGTTCGATCAACAACATCGTCGACATCTCAAACTTCGTGATGCTTGAGCTCGGCCAACCGACGCACGCGTTCGATACCGATAGATTGAAAGGCGACATCGACGTGCGACTGGCGCGTGATGGCGAAAAGTTTCTGGCGCTGGATGGTAAAACCTACGCGTTAAAAAGAGAAATGTGCGTCGTCGCCGATCAAGAACGTGCGGTTGGAATCGGCGGCGTGATGGGCGGTGAAGAAACGGGCGTTACTGAAACGACCAAAAACGTTTTGCTCGAGGCCGCCTACTTTTTGCCGGCAAGTATTCGCAAGACCGCGCGCGAATTAAATCTTCCAAGTGACGCAAGTTATCGTTTCGAGCGCGGCGTCGATCCGGAAATGGTTTTGCGCGCGTCCGCGCGAGCGACCGAATTGATTCAAGAAATTGCCGGCAGCGCGCCAGCGAAAGAAATCAACGTGGCCGGTAAACTTCCCGCGAACCCCGGTGACGTTTCATTGACGTATGAAAAATGCGACCGCGTTGTTGGTGTCGCGATCAAACCCAAGACGGTCGATGAAATTCTGGAGGGTTTCGGTCTCAAGAAAACGAGCGCGGCAAAAATCACGAAATGGAAAATCCCGAGCTATCGCCGGGATTTGCAACGCGATGTCGATCTTATCGAAGAAGTCGTTCGCGCCTACGGCGCAAATAAAATTCCTGGCGTCGAGCGCGGCCGTTATTCGCCTTCTAGCGCGGCCGATCAGGCACGCGATTTCGAATGGGAGTGGCGAAGTCGACTCGCGGCCGCTGGTTTGAATGAAGTGCGGACTTCAAAGCTTCTTCCGCGCGAACGGTTCGCGTTCAGCGAAAGCGCGATCGAGCTGCGCAATCCACTCAGCGAAGACGCTGTCGCGCTTCGACCGAGCATTTTGGTCGGATTGCTCGCGGTTCTCGATCGAAATATTCGCGCGGGCGCGGAACGCGTCGCCATCTTTGAAATTGGTCGCACATTTATTCCCCCAAAGGGGAAAGAAGAACGTCATCTTGGAGTTTTGCTCTGGGGAAATGTCGCGAGCGCACCGGATTGGCGATCGCAAACAAATCGCCGCCTCGATCTATTCGATTTGAGAGGCGCGCTCGACGTCGTTGTTCCAAAGTTGTCGTTTCGCCCAGGAAATTTTTCTGATCTTGCGCTGCCGATCGACATCTACTCAGGCGATCGCATGATCGGCTTCGGCGGGCAACTTTCATCGGCGAAATCGAATGCACCAGGTCCAGTGTTCGTGGCTGAGTTGCACGCCGATCTTCTTTTGAAACCTGACGAGCTGACGAAAAAGTTTCGCGAGATCGAGAAATTTCCAGCCGTCACTCGCGATATTGCGATGATCGTTCCGGAAGAAATTTCCTACGAAAAGATTTTGCGCGCGATTGAAAATCCGAAAGAGCCTCTGTTGGAAAGCGTTGAGCTGTTCGACTTGTTCACCGAAAAAGTCGGAGAGGCACGGAAGTCCCTCGCATATCGATTGACATATCGAGATCGGAGTCGCACACTGACGAGTGAGGAAGTGAATGCAGCGCATGCGAAAATTCGCCAGCGATTGCGGAGCGACCTCAACGCGGAATTGCGCGAATAGTTCTTTGAAAGCGTGAGAGTCGTTTGTTGAGGGTTGGGAAGAAAACCAGTGCTTTTCGCTCAACTCTCAACTGACGGCTCTCTTTACCCTGCGATGTTCGAGATTACAGGTGGGATTCCCGAACCGATATTTGACGAACCTCAGGAGGCTGAGTCGCTCGGCAGAACATGGCAGGCCTTGATTGGAAGTCAGACGCTGCGGCGACGGTCATCCACCCGTTACGAAAAGGGAACGGGAGATCCGCCTAAACGGCATCGGCGGGGTAATTTTTAAAAGCCCGGATCGAAATTTCGGTCCGGGTTTTTTCGTTCACGCGCAATCAAAGAATCGCAATTTGAAAATCCTTTGATGCGATTGATAATGCGCGGTGACGTGCGCACGCTCCTAGCCCTCGAAGACGGTCGATATTTCAAGGGCGAATCATTTGGCGCGACCGGCACCCGCGTCGGCGAAGTTTGTTTCAATACCGCCATGACCGGTTATCAGGAGGTGCTGACCGATCCATCTTATCGCGGGCAGATGGTCGCGATGACGTATCCCTTGATCGGAAACTACGGGATCAATTCACTGGACCAGGAAAGCTCCTCGCCGCACGTCCGTGGATTCGTCATAGAGGAATTAACAGAGATCCCAAGCAACTGGCGCTCCGAAATGTCGCTAGATGAATACTTGCGCAAATGGAACATCCCTGGCGCCAAAGGAATCGACACGCGCGCGCTCACGCGGCATTTGCGCACCCGCGGCGCGATGAAAGCTTGTCTGACGACCGAGAAGATTTCCCCTGAAGAAGCGACGCAGCGGGCGATCGAGGGCGATGGCGTGATCGGAATGGATTACGTGCGCGAAGTATCAACAAAGAAAATTTACCGCTGGGACCCCGAAGACAAGCTCAGCGAGCCGTGGTCGATCGCGCAGCTTATGACTATGGAATCAAAGAAAATATTCTGCGTCTACTGCGCCAGAAAGGTTTCCAGGTGACCGTTGTGCCGGCAACAACATCGGCAGACGAAGTGCTCAGTCTTGATCCCGACGGAATTTTTCTCTCCAACGGCCCGGGTGATCCGGCGGCGCTTCCTTACGCGCACCAAACCCTGCGCGATTTGATGGGCAAGAAACCGATCTTCGGGATCTGTCTTGGCCATCAAATTCTCGGCTTCGCGGTCGGCGGCTCGACCTTCAAATTAAAATTCGGCCATCGCGGTGCCAATCAACCGGTAAAAGATTTGCGCACCGGCAAAGTGGCCATCACTGCGCAAAATCACGGATTCGCCGTCGATGCGCAGTCGCTTCCTTCGGATGTGGAAGTAACGCATATCAATTTGAATGACGGCACGGTGGAGGGAATGCGCCATAAGAAATTGCCGATCTTCAGCGTGCAATACCATCCGGAAGCTGCGCCCGGTCCGCATGATGCATCGTATTTCTTCGATCAATTCGCGGATTTGATTGAGGAGCGAGGGTAGGGTGCGACCGCCGAGCGCGCCTGAACTAACGGCCTCTCGGTCCCTCGCGCTATTGACCAGCAGAGCCGGCAGCCCACATTTATCCCATGATTAATTCACCAAACAATAAACCTGCCGCGTGGAGAGTCGCAGTGACTGCGACCTTCATTGCAGCTCTGGCGTGCGCGCCGTTGGCGACCGCGCAGGAACACGAGCATGGCGGCGATGCGGCCGCTTCGAAAGAAGTGACCGGCGAGGTGGTCGATATGATGTGCTACGTCGATCATAATGCTGTCGGCGAAAAGCATGGCCAGTCCTGCGGGTCAAAATGCATCAAGAATGGCGGGCCGGTCGGTATCGTGAGCGAGGGCAAAGCGTTTCTGGTGGTTGGCGAACACAAGCCAATCAATGATCAACTCGCCGAATACTGTGGCAAAAACATCACCGTAAAGGGCAAGCTGGCCGAACGGGGCGGGATCGCCATGATCGAAAACGCCGAGATCGTTAAGAAGTAGCGGTGTGGCGCCGTTGCGATTTGGGTAGCGCACGCGTTCGAGCTTTATTTGTAATACGGCCGCAACGACGGACGCAGCTTGCCGACCCTGAGCGCCGTTTCAATTTGCACGTCAGAAACCGGCGCATCGGAAAGTTTGCGAAGCTCTCCTGCCTCTAGCGCTGCGACCGGCAGGCCATCGCGAAACAAAATTCGGCTTGCGGTGAGCGCGGGAATTCGTGGTCCGGGGGTCAGAATGCCTTGCAAATTCAGCGGATCCGCAGCGCTTAGTGTGATCAATTCGCCAGTTGCCGGCGCTTTGCGTATGATTGTACCACGCAATTGGGAAACTCTCGCGCTCGAGCAAACGGCGAAACACGACGCCGTAGCGACCCAGCAACGTCCGCGCAAATTTTTCAACGGCAGCCCCGCGCGCCGAGCTTTCCGCGCCATTTCCGGACTGTTCCGACGGGATCTCCGTTCTTAGCAACGACCAGCGCCCTGCAAACTCGATACTCGCAAGATTTGTTTTGCGCCGGCGTTTTCCAATGTTCCGGCCAAACGTGGGGCGTTTATTTGATGGCACCAGAAGCGCCCGCAACCCATCGAAGCTATCTGAAGTCACCAAACCCAGCGCCGCGAGTTGTGACAAAGTTTCTTCGACCTGAGAAGGCAGCAGACCGCTCCGCCGCACAAGTTCAGCAAAAAAGAGCGCGCCACCGTTTTGCAAGACCTCGAAAACAGCCTGGCTTCCAATGGAAAGTTGAATCACAGAATTCGACTGAGTAAGCATCAGCCAATCCTGCAGACTCTCGCGCTGGTAAAGCGCGATCGGGCTTGACCGCAGCGGCGCCGAAACACGCGCGTTGGGATTTTGCGGCGCGCTTAAACGTCCCCAGCCGATGCGACCAGAAAAACAAAGACGATCGAGCCACTCAGGATCGTAATCGGTAACACGCGCGGGGAGTACGGCCGATTCCCAAGCCGCCAGTGGCAATTCGCAGCCGTCGAGTTGTTCCAACACTGACTGCAGACCTTCCGGTCCTTCGACGCGTCGATCGGCGTCAACGCGCTGCCACGCAAACAAGAATCGATAGAAATCCCGAATCGACACCGGCTGAATTTCCGCCCGTAGCCGATCGATCGTGAGCCGATGAATTCGTGCGAGCAATCGCCGATCACACCATTCCTGTTCGGTTGCATCGGGATGAAACTTGCCGCGCAAAACAAAACCTTCGCTTTCAAGTCCGAGCAACGCCGTGTCGATCTCCGATCGGGGAAGACCAAGAATATTTTCCAGCTGCCCGACCGACACTGGGCCAGAAACCTCCATTCTTCCGCGAAGCAATTCACGAATCGCTGCCGATCGCTCCCAATTTTGTCGCTGAGCAGATTCCGGCGCCGTTACCTGCGTATCGGCAACGGCGTCCGAATAAATCACATGCAGCATCGGCAACCGCTCGGCGGTAGTCCAAAAACTCTTGTCGCTGGCACGAAGACGCGTCACTCGTTTCGATGCGACGAGTTCATTGAGTAATTGCTCGACTGCTGTGCCGTTGCCTTCGTGATGAACTGTTCGTTGTACTTCATCCTGCGTCATCGCCGCGAGAAGCATCAGCGCGTCATGTAATTCATCGGCGTTTGTCGCTTCGGGCCATGCTTCCTTTTCTACTTTGTCGATCGCGGCCGCGTCGAGAACACCCAGCCCGTCGCTACTCCCGCGGCCGCGGGACTCGGAAGCGCGACGCGTGTAAACCGCCTGGGTGCGGCGTTCTTCCAACGGCGCATTATCCAGAAACGCGTACGGCCGCGCATTGAGGATCTCAGACGCGAGCGGTGAAGGCTCCGGCAGATCGCGTGCAATGCATCGTATCTCACCGTGTTCGATCTTGCGCAAAACCTCTTCCAATCCGTCGATGTCCATCGCTTCGGTCAGGCAATCGTCAATCGTTTGCCTCACTAACGGGTGATCCGGAATCTCGCGATCGCCTACGATGTGTTCCAGACATGCGAGCTGGTCTGGAAAAACTGCGGCCAAAAGATTTTCCGATTCCATCCGCTGCAATGGCGCGGCAATTTTCGCACCTCCGCGGAACCGCGGGACGGCGAGAGAGCGTGTCGCATTCCAGCGCCACCGGATGGTGAACATCGGCGCATCCAGCAAAGCTTGAACGAGCAGGTCGCGCACCGTGTTGGAATTCAGATAACGAAAAACTTCCTCGAGCGGAAACGAATGCTGCGTTCCGAGCGAGATCACAATAGCGTCGTCCGTCGCCGCTGCTTGGAGCTCGAAATTGAACGAACGACAAAAACGTTTTCGTAGCGCGAGACCCCATGCGCGATTGATCCGATTGCCGAAAGGCGAGTGCAAAACGAGTTGCATCCCGCCCGATTCATCAAAGAAACGCTCCATCACCAGCGTTTGCTGTGAAGGAAGCGCACCGAGCGCTCGATACGTGTTGGCGAAGTAATCGGCGATTTGCTGAGCAGCTTCTGTCGCCAGCTTCATTTCAGAGACCAGCCAATCGCGAACCTCTTTGGCGTCGCCAAATAATTTCTCGACCTCAATGCGGAAATTCGAAACAGCTTGCGAAAGCTCAACAGTGCGCGCGGGCGCCTCACCCAGCCAAAATGGAATTCCTGGTGGTTGACCCTTCGCGTCTTCAACGCGAACCACGCCTGAGTTCACGCGTAGAATTCGCCACGACGCGTTTCCAAGCTGGAAAATGTCGCCAGCCAAGCTTTCCACCGCGAAATCTTCGTTCACTGTGCCGACGAAAGTTTCCGAGGGCTCGAGAATCACTCGATAATCAGCATTGTCAGGAATAGCGCCACCGGAGGTCAGCGCAACCAGTCGCGCACCTCGACGCCCGCGCAAACGATGGTTCACTGCATCGTGATGAATTAACGCCGCGCGCCGGCCGCGCTTTGTGCTGAAACCTTCGGCGAGCATGTTGACCACACTATCGAACTCCTCGCGAGTAAGATTTCGGTACGGCCAGGCTGAACGGACGAGGTTGAAGAACTCGTTTTCATCCCAGTCTTCTGTGGAAGCCGCGGCGACGATTTGTTGGGCGAGCACATCCAGCGGTTTTTCCGGAATGCTGAGGCTATCGAGCTCACCACGATGAACACAACGAAGCAACACCGCGCATTCGACCAGTTCATCGCGGCTCAAGGGAAAAATGCGCCCTTTCGGCAAGCCGCCACGCTTATGCTCGGCGCGACCGACTCGTTGCAGCAGGGTAGCGATGGAGCGCGTCGTCCCAAGCTGGCAGACGAGATCAACCGAGCCAATATCGATGCCCAACTCGAGCGAAGCTGTTGCCACGAGCGCTTTCAATTCGCCCCGCTTCAACCGATCTTCGGCATCGAGGCGCAGTTTTGCCGAGAGACTTCCGTGATGAGAGGTGACCGCATCCGCGCCGAGGAGTTCGCTCAGGTGATGCGTCACTCGCTCGGCCATGCGGCGCGTGTTGACGAAAACCAAAGTGGTTCGGTGCGCCTGGATCAGCTCCGCAAGCCGACGGTAGATTTCCTCCCACACCTCATTCGACATTACCGCTTCGAGCGGTGAACCAGGGAGCTCAATACCCAGATCCAATTCGCGGCGATGGCCGATGTCGATGATTTCGCAATCGGGAATGCCGGCGTCGTCCACAGCGCGAGCGCCGACCAAAAATCGCGCAACTTCCTCGATCGGTCTCTGCGTTGCGGATAAACCGATTCGTTGAAGCGGATTTTTCGTTAGCGCGGCCAAACGTTCGACGCTCAGTGCGAGGTGCGCTCCGCGCCGGTCATCGACTACAGCGTGAATCTCATCCAGGATCAACGTTCGTACCGTGCTCAGCATGCGTCGCCCGGAATCGGAAGTGAGCAGCAGATAAAGGGATTCCGGTGTTGTAACGAGAATATGCGGCGGCTTTTTGATAAGCGCCTGCCGTTGGGCGGCAGTTGTATCGCCTGTGCGAACTTCGGCGCGAACGTCTATCTCTCGGCCATTTGTCTCGTTCATCATCGCGCGAACTCCAGCGAGCGGCTCCTGAAGATTCTTGCGGATATCGTTGCTCAACGCTTTAAGCGGCGACACATAAAGCACCTGCGTTTCATCCGGCAAATCAGCTTCGACGCCTTCGCGAAACAGCGCATCCAGAGAAGCTAGAAATGCCGCTAGCGTCTTGCCGGAACCGGTGGGTGCAGAAATCAGGACGTGCCGACCGGATTGTATTGCCGGCCAGCCGCGCACTTGTGGATCAGTCGGCGATCCGAACGTTCGCTCGAACCACTGCGCAACCGCGGAATGAAATTGAAATGAACGCATAAACCCAGCGCAGAACTAACAATTTAGATGCCGACGCGAGAAAGAAAAGCAGCGGCCGTTCGGAGTTCCGCCTTCAGGCGGGCTGCGCCAACTCACAAACTCTCTGACCGCATAAATGCGGAACTCCAAACCTTGCTAAGCTCGCGCTCGCATTGTGATCACTTCTCGCAGCATTCGCAGGCTGTCGCGGAAAAAGCTAACTTTACTCCCTTCAGCGTGGTTCCAGCGGACCGGAATTTCCCGAATGCGCAATCCGGCGCGATGCGCGAGAAGAAGCAGCTCAACATCAAAAGCGAAACCGTCAACCCGCGCCGCCTCCAGAATTGGCCGACAAACGTCGAGTCGAAATGCCTTGAACCCGCATTGGGTGTCCCAAAATGGAAGGCCGGTTGCAACGCGAACTAAAAGATTGAAAACACGGCCACCTTGTTCTCGCCGCCAGGGTTGATGAACTCCGATTAAACTTCGGTCCAGCGCGCGTGAACCGAGAGCAATGTCGACTTCGCCGTTTGCAATCGGCTCGATCAGTTTTGGCGTCTCTGTGATCGGTGTGGAAAGATCTGCGTCAGAAAAAAGTGCAATCGGTTCTCGCGCGGCAAGCAATCCGGAGCGGACCGCCGCGCCCTTCCCGCGATTTGGAAAATTTTCCAACAAGCGCACAGCGACTTTGGCCTGTAAAAACATTTCCCGCGCAATTGCTGCTGTTGCATCTGTTGACCCGTCATTCACCACGATCAATTCGCTGTCCGGCGAGTTGGCGGTGAGATAGTCGAGCGTGACGCCGAGCGTTGTACCAATGCGCGCTGCTTCGTTGAAGCAGGGAATAACCAGTGAGAACGGCGGAAGCATTACTTTGTCATTCCGAGCGACGTGGAGGAATCTCGAAATTCAAGATCGGGAGATGTCTCGACTTCGCTCGACATGACAATGCCTATTTGTAAATCTCCACGACCAGCTTGCCGTTAGGATCGACATGCCCGCGATACATGCCGGCAGTGTTGAACGGCAGCGTCACGTTACCGTCGCCATCGATCGCGACCAATCCGCCCGTGCCACCAAGTTTGGCTACCTTGTCGAGAACCGCTTGGGCGGCGTCCTTAAGCGACATTCCCTTGTATTCCATAAGCGCGGAGAGATCGTGTCCGACTGACGCGCGAATAAAATATTCGCCGTCACCGGTTGCTGAGACGGCGCAGGTCGCATTGTTGGCGTAAGTTCCTGCGCCAATGATCGGTGAATCGCCCACGCGACCCGGTCGTTTGTTTGTCGTGCCGCCCGTTGAAGTCGCAGCGGCGAGGTTGCCATTCTTATCCCGCGCGACGGCGCCTACAGTTCCATGTCGATCCTGGTCCGTAATGGGAACTGCTTTGCCTGCATCGCCAGCTCGATGTTTCTCCGCGGCTTTGATTTTCTGCAAAGCGTCCCAGCGTTTTCGAGTGAAAAAATATTTCTGGTCCACCAATTCCATTCCGTTCTCTTTGGCGAACGCTTCCGCGCCTTCGCCATCCATCATTACGTGTCCAGATTTCTCCATGACCAGGCGCGCGAGGCTGATGGGATTCTTCACATGCTTCAGGACAGCGACGGCTCCGGCGGCGAGCGTTCTCCCATCCATGATGGCTGCATCCATTTCGTTTGTGCCGGCGCTTGTAAAAACCGAGCCCTTGCCGGCGTTGAAATGAGGATCGTCCTCCAGCACGCGCACGGCCGCTTCCGTAGCATCAAGGCTCGAGCCCCCGCGCTTGAGAATTTCGTAACCAGCCGTGAGCGCGCGTTCGAGTCCTGCGCGGTATTCGCGCTCTTTTTCCGGCGTCATGCTGGTGCGCTCAATGGTTCCGGCGCCGCCGTGGATCACCAATCCAAATTTCTTTGTTTCCATGTCTGGCTGATTCTCAGATCGCTTTTCCGCTGCAACTGCGGGAGGCCGGGCCGGTTCTTTGGCAGGCGTCCCGAAAGCTTTCGGGACTGCACTAAAGAGCATGAAACTAAAGAAGCAATTGGCTCCGAAAACTCCGGTGAGTTTCATCGAACCAATTTAAGGGTTTGGTCCTGATAATGTCGAAGCGTTTCAGCATCGCGCCCTAGCCTTGGCACGGGCCGCTGCCTCTCTGACAGCAAAGTTTGCTCTTTTCCCTATAACCGACTAAGGCGAGCTTTGCTTCCAATGGCGAACGCTCATCCGCCCGTTTTAGTTGCCCAGGGAATCGGCCATCTTACACGCAGTTTTCTGCGTGAGGTGGGCAGCCTGTTTTGGTTCATCGTGAATACGTTCGAGGAGACGTTCGAACGTATTCAGTACGGGCGGGTGCCGTTTCGTGCCGCCAGCTTTTTCCGGCACACCCAACGCGCCGGTGTGGACTCGGTGCCACTGGTGGGACTCGTGTCGTTTTTTCTAGGACTCACCATGGCCCTGCTCACTGGCTACCAGTTGCAACGCTTTGGAACAGAGCGGTTGATTCCTGGATTAGTCGCAATCGCTTTTACACGAGAGCTTGGACCCCTGATGACCGGTATCATGCTGGCAGCGCGGATCGGTGCTGCTTTCACAGCCGAGCTCGGCACGATGCAAGTGTCAGAGGAGGTGGAAGCGATTGAATCCATGGGCATCAGTCCTCTGCGTTTTCTCGTCGCGCCGCGAATGCTCGCGTTGTTTCTGCTGATGCCGTGTCTCTCCATGGTTTCGAATATCGCGGCTGTATTCGCCAGCAGCCTGATCTGCAAAGCCTATTTCAGCATCGCATTCCCGTACTTTCTCGACCTTGTGAAAGATTCATTGCTCATTCGCGATATTATCACCGGCATTTTAAAGAGCCTTCTCTTCGGACTACTCATTGCTGCGATTGCCTGTTATCGGGGATTGACTGTGAAAGGCGGCGCGGCTGGCGTTGGCGCATCGACAACTTCGAGTGTCGTTACCGCCATCACCGTAGTGATCGGCTTCGATACGCTCTATAACATCATTTACACGGTATTTTTCCCCACGTGAGCACACCGTCGCACATGGTCGAGCTGCGCGATGTGCACATGCAGTTCGAAGAAAAAAAAGTGCTCGACGGTGTTTCACTGAAAGTTGAGTCACAAGAGCGTCTCGTGATCATGGGGCAAAGCGGAAGCGGCAAAAGCACGATTTTGCGGCTGATCCTTAGCATCCTGCGCCCTGATTCCGGTTCAATTTTTTTCAAGCAATTTGAAATCAACCGGCTTCCTCGCCGAAAGCTTCAGCGCGTCCGGCAACACATCGGCATGGTCTTTCAATATTCGGCCCTGCTTAGCTCCCGCACCGTGCGCGACAATGTCGCTCTGCCGCTTGAAGATCTCACCGATAAGTCACGCGAAGAGATTGATAAGATCGTCGATGAAAAACTGGAGCTTGTCGGCATGAAGGATTCCAGGGAACTCTTGCCGGAGGAACTAAGTGGCGGCATGCGAAAGCGCGTGGCCCTGGCGCGCGCGCTCGTGCTCGACCCCGAATTGCTCCTTCTGGACGAACCGTCGGCCGGATTAGACCCGGTCATTGCGTCCGTGATCAACGAATTAATCATTAGCCTCACCGAAAAATCGAAGGTCACGTCCGTCACGGTCACGCACGAGATGGAGAGCGCCTTTCGCATCGGCACGCGAATGGCTATGTTGTATCAGGGGAAAATTATTGAAGAAGCCGAACCTGAAGAATTCAAACAATCGAAAAATCCGGTGGTCGTCCAGTTTTTGAGCGGCAGCACCGAAGGTCCCATTCTGGAAGGCAGCCTCGATGCAATTACAAAGAAATGAAATTATGACCGGCCTGCTCGTGATCGGCACGATCGCGGTGGTCGCATTTCTTTTGGTCTTGCTCGGCGCACCGGGATTGTTCCAGCCGCTGGTGACCTACAAGATTTATTTCGATAACGCGGCCGGAATTAAACAGGGCGCGCCGGTGATGCTGGCGGGTCGCAAGATTGGTCAGGTACAAAAATTGTATTCGCCCGTATCTCCTGAAGAAGAAAGGGAGGCGGAGCAGGCAGAGGCGGCAGTTCATCCGCCCGAAGCGAATGCCAGTCCCAGCCCAAGTGCTACCCCAGGCAAACCACGATTCGAAGTGCGCGTGGAGGTGCAGGTGGACAAGAGCGCAAAGGTTTATCGGGACGCCAAGACGCGCATGATGCAGCTCGGGTTGCTTGGCGATATGGCCATTGATTTCACCCAGGGCACTGAAGCCTCCGGCCGGGCTAAAGATGGTGAGAGGTTCGCCGGGGAACGCACTCCCGACCTGGGCGACGCCGCGGCGAAAATGCTGGAAGTCATCAAACCGGTCGCCACAGAAGCCACCAACACCATGAAAGACCTTCAGCAGACGGCGCAAAATCTCAATCGTCTCACCGATGAAAATTCCGAGTTGAACCTCGCGCTTACACAGTTCAAAACGTTCGGTGAACATCTTTCCGGTCTTACCGCCCCCGACAGCGCGCTCTCCCATTCGCTTACAAACATCGAAAAAATCAGCACCAGCCTTACCGAGAACGACAATATCGAGGTGACCCTGCGAAACCTGCGGAGTTCGTCAGAAAAGCTAAAGGTGGCGACAACCGAGCTCCAGCCAGCCGGCGAGAACATCAAGCAATTCAGTGAGACAATAAAAACTCAGCCGTGGCGTTTGATCTGGCCGTCGACCAAGAAATACGCCGAAGCATCACCAACTCCTGCTCCTGGGCAGGGTACGATCACCGTGCGCAAAACCGCGAGGGCAAAACCGCGTCCGCGCTCCACGCCCGCGCGCACGAGCAGCCGGTAGCAAACCTCGAGACGGAGATAAGCCACGGCAGGGGGTCGTGGCAAACACCCTGAACTTATCTCCTGGTGGGGCCGTTGGCTTCATCGATTAGATGACATGTAAAGAGTGCGGGC